>Ga0209347_1001956_pt1 | contig 29464 bp, 26 predicted proteins | sample AutmiccommuBRH23_FD_187382 | JGI IMG/M metagenome (GOLD analysis project Ga0209347, IMG submission 187382) | Deep subsurface microbial communities from Mt. Terri, Switzerland - Autotrophic microbial communities BRH/23 (SPAdes) (version 2) | ecosystem: Environmental > Aquatic > Deep subsurface >...
ACTAGGGATTGGGGGAAATTTGACATTTTTTCAATAAAAAAAGCCCTGTTTTCAAGGCTTGTAGAGATTTCTATATAGGCGCAAGTGTCAAAGACCCGAGATGAGTTAATCTAAAAACCCGATGACCTTGACTAACCTGAGGGGTAATGTTATTTTTATTATTAATCACCTTGTGGACATAATACTGTCTGCTAATATTAATTAGAGGACAGTTACCCATGCCGCCAGCGGCACCACGGGGGATGGAAACAGAGTATTCCTCTCCATGCATGCCCCCTGTGGTTTATAAAGCTTATAGTTTACAGCTATTTTCAGAGCAGAAAAGGTATAAGGAGGTTTCATTCCATGGTGGTACGGAAAGAGGATATTCTTAATTTAGTCGAACGCTTAAGGGAGCATGATCAACAAACAGTTTTTGATTTCCTCCAGTATTTAATTGATCGTTCCGAGAAAAAACCAACGTGCTGGGTAGAAATCGATCAAGCTACACCGGACGAGGAATCCTTAACCGGGGAAGAACATCGCCAGCTTAATAGTGATGCCGGTTATGTGACGGGGGAGGAAGCCAAGCATGAGTTCGGGCTACAGGTTGATTTACCATAGGGTTGCGGTGAAGTTTTTCGCCAAGCAAGATAAGGCTGTTCAGGAACGAATTGCCCGAGGGCTAAAAGGCCTCTGCTAATAGCTGTAAGCTATAAGCTATAAGCTGTAAGCTTGTTTGCGGCAGAGTTCACATAGAGTATGATAATTGGCGGGCCAATTTTCTACTCTATGACGGCGACCTGGGGTGCCGACTTTTTAACAATTTAAGACATGATTATTATATAATACCATAATTCCAGCTTAAAAAAATCACCTAAAAGGGTGATATTTAAGGGCATCATGGATAATCAAACTGACCACAGAGAACATAGTGCAAAAAGCTTACAGCTTACAGCTTACAGCTTACAGCTTATAGCTCATTTGAATACAATACACCCCCGGCAGATTTTGCCGGGGGTGTATTGATTCAATCCCCGGGGACTATTTGAGTTCCATCAGACGCAGTGTTATTGAGGCGGCCTCTGCCCTTGTGATTGGGTTTTCTGCCTTGAAGGTGTTATCGGGGTAGCCGCTTACCACGCCCCTGGCTACCACTGTTTCCACCGCGCTTGTGGCCCAGGCCGGGATATTGTCCTTATCGCTGAAAATAAGGGTGGCAGGGGCCGTTGGGCCGAACTTTTTGTTTATGCTATAGGCGGTCATGGCGGCCAATTCCGCCCGGGTCACCGGCTTATCGGCCTCGAAGGTGATGGAGCCGTCTGGCTGCGGGTATCCTTTCAGGATTCCCGCAGCCACCGCGGCCTGGACTGATTGTCTGGCCCATTCGGGTATACTCTTTTCGTCGGCGAATTTGATAGCGCTATCAGTGCCTGGTTTCAGGTTCAGGGCCTTGACCAGTATGGCTGTAACCTCGGCCCGGGAGATTTTGTTCTCGGGCTTGAAGGTGCCGTCGGGATAGCCGCTGATAATTCCCAGGCCGGCCAGTTTGCCTATGGTGTCCCCGGCCCAGTGACCCTGCACATCTTTGTAGGCAGTCCCTGGTTTGGGGGCTTCCTTTGTTTCCGCAAAGACTGCAAACAGTGTCAGGTGGTCCACGGTTATGGTTACAGTTTGCCTGTCGTAATCTACCGTACCCTCTGCCCTGGTCCACTGGCTGCCTGAATTGAAGTAGACCACAGGCGCCTGGTTTTCACCAAGTTTGTATTTGTTGAAGTACAAGGTAATTTTTATCTTGCTGGCTAGGGAGCCGTTTTGCAGTTTTATTTCTACCACCGGTCCCAGCAGTGGAACAGTTGCGCCTTCGGCCCTGCTGTCGCCAACCGATTCCATTGAAATCTTGGCGTTTGCGCCCGTTACCGCTCCGGAAGGTATCTCCACCAATGCCTTGCCGGTCAGGGTGGCCGTTGTGGTTGTACCTGCCAGAATGGTTGCTTCAACCTTGTTATCGGCTGTTGCGCCGCCGCCACCACCGCCGCCACCGCCACCACCGGAGCTTTTTGCCTCGGCGATCATGAACTTGGTATAGTGGGGTGCGTCAAAGGTTGCGTTATTGCCGGTTCTTGTAACCGAAACTCCCAGATCCACCCACTGGCCGGTTGCTTCGTCTAAATAGAATACCCTCAGGTTGCTGCCGGAACCGGTATAGGGAAGGGTGGTCGACACATTGTTTCCGCCGAAGTTAGTTACACTTGATCCATCGCCCTTGGTCAGATTTAAATCGAATGCGTCTCCGGCGTTCTGCACGTTTGCCGGCGCCTGGGTTGTATCTTTAGTAATCTTTAGCTTCAGAGTGCTGTTTCCGACCTTGGACGCCAGAAGCGCCGCCGGCAGTTTAACGGTGGCCCCGTCGCCGTTTTTGATTTCTATGGGCATGGATTTACTGGTCAGCTGGTTGACTGTGTTGGCGTTCAGCGTTATTTCAGTATCAGTGGTTTGCGACAAATTGACCGTGACCTTCTTCTCACTGGTCAGCGCCGGTATCGAGGCCCCCTTGGCGCCGGCCTTTTCCTCAAACAGGGTGATCTTTTCCACCACTTTGTCAATGTCGCTGGAAAGGTCCACCGTTGTTCCGGAGGTGCACTGGACTGTGTTGACCTTTTCCATAACCTTTTCAACCGAGGTGTTCAGGTTTGACTGAAGTGTGCCTGATATATTTCCGGTGCTTATAGTTGCGGCCACTGTTTCGAGAATATTAGCCACGGTGGTGGCGGCCATGTCGACGCTGCCGGCGGTGACGTTGTTAATCACATTGTCAACCGTTGTTTGCAACAGGTTATTTACCTGTTCTTTGACGGCTGTTTCGGTGACTGTGCCTGCCGATAACTTGTTTGTCAGCTCCTCGAAGACGGTATCCAGGGTGTTGTTGATAATCTCATTCTTGGCTTCCTCGGTGATGCCCGAGCTGATCTGTGCCGTGACATCGGTTACAACCACGCTGGCAGTATTGGTTATTGTTGTGCTGTCGTTGGAGGTGGAAATGGTATTGGCCGCCGTGTTGTTATTGGTGATGGTATCGGCCACTGACGCGGGCGGGGCTTTAACTGTCACTGTAAACGCCTTGGTGTCGGAGATGAATCCTTTGGTCAGGGTGGCGGTCAGGTTGACATTTACATCCGGTGCTCCGGCCGCCGGTCTGGTCACCGTTCCTACCGTTCCATTGACGGTTACGGCCGGATTGTTGGAGACCCAGGATATGGTTACTCCGCTTATTCCGGTCAGGGCGGCCGGCAAAATAAGGTTGGCTATTACCGATGAGCTTGAGGCGTTTATACCGGCCAGTCTGACCCAGGTCAGGGCTGTCCTGGCGGCCGCCACCTGCTGCTGGGCTCCGGAGCTGCTGCCCACAGTAATTATAATGCCTTGCAGTTCTGTCTTTTGTGTTGCGTTCAGATTGCTTAGTATTGTGTTTACATTGTTCCAGTTCAGTCCGTACAGTTCGGCGGTGGCCCTCTGAACCGGGCTGTTTGAGTCAAAGATTGTATTTATGGCGCTCTGGGGAATATCGCTCCAGCTGTATATCTGTACCGTTAATGCCTGAAGGCTTGCCAGTATCAGGCTTTCCACCGTGATGCCCTTTGCCTCCAGCTGTGCCACCGTGTCGCTTCCTATGTTGGTCTTCACGGTATTCAGAAGGGTGGCCACCGAGGCATAGTCGCCGCTTTTCATCAGATTCCACTGGGTGGGGTTATCAACCGATAATCTGACCGCATTCAGGGCGGCGTTCACCTCGGCCTTGGTCAGCCCCAGGGCCTTTAAATTGTTTATTTCGGGCGCTGATAGCCAGTCCCAGCCCGCGTCGGCATTATTTACAACCAACTGGGTAATGGCTACCGCCTGCTGGGCCTGTGTCTGGGAAAGCAGGCTCATCTTGGTCAATACATCCACGGCGGTTTGCAATTGGGCTACTGTGATGGCCTCAGCCCTGGTTTGCGGGAAATACAAAAACATACTTATTATAAGTATGGAGGACAGAACCAGGGAAAGGCATTTTTTGTAATATCTGACCAAAAAATTCAACTCCTTCTCGGTATATTGATATTCTATTATTAGATAAAATCCACATCCCTCCAAACTAAAGGCGCAATTTCCCTTGAAGGTAAGTATTTAAAAATCGTAGATTACAAAATATTCTAGGTGATTTTAACAAAATCCTTCATTATTGCCGCGCCCAAATAAATCTTCTGTAAAATATTATGTTATTGAAAGGAATATAGATTAGCCGTTTATCATTTGTCCGTCCTCCAGCCGGATTATTCTGTCTGATACCTCAGCCACCCTGAGGTCGTGGGTGGCCACCAATATAGTCTTACCCTGCCGGTTTAATTTTTTTAACATGTCAATAATTTGCAGCCCTGATGCAGTATCCAGATTTCCAGTGGGCTCGTCCGCCAGTATTATTTCCGGGTCCATAACCAGGGCCCGGGCAATGGACACTCTTTGCTGCTCTCCTCCGGAAAGCATTCCCGGGCGGCGCTGTTCCTTTCCCTTAAGCCCCACCAGTCCCAGCAGCTCCCTGGCCCGGTGCCGGTTTGCCACTCCGGCGGGAAGCGTCGGCACCAGTACGTTCTTAAGGGCGGTAAGACCCGGAAGCAGGTGAAAGGCCTGAAAGATAAAGCCTACTTTTTCTCTGCGGAAATTGCAGAGAAAGGCCTCGGACCGCCCGGCGATATTTTTTCCGGCAAATAATACCTCACCTCCGCTGGGCCTGTCCAGTCCTCCGATAAGGTTCAGCAGGGTGGTCTTGCCTCCCCCGGAAGGCCCTGTTACGGCAATAAAATCCCCCCGCCTTATTTCCAGGCTTTTAATTCCCAGCACTTTTACGGCCAGGTCACCCTTACCATAATGCTTGGTCAGGTTTTTGACTGCTACCAGAATTTCATGCTGCAAGCTGATAACCTCCGGGTTTAAATTTCTCTCAAAATGCTGGAAGGGGAAGCTCTATTGGCCCTCCAGGCCGGGTAAATGCCACCCGCCACGCCGATTATAACTCCGGCCAGGGCCACGGCCGAGGTCACCTGCCAGGTCAGTACCGCTATGTCGGGGGATATGAATTTTCCGGCCAGAAGCAGCCCGCCGTAGCCCAGCAATGTGCCCAGGGCTGCTCCGGACAGGCTGAGGACCAGGGACTCTACCAGCACCATGAGCATTATATTGGCGGGCGTCCACCCCAAAGCCTTCAGTATGCCGAATTCTCTCATCCTGCTTACCACCGAAAGAAGCATAACCACCATTATGGAAAGCCCCCCTGCAGCCGCGGCAACCACAGCCACTGTTATAAGGAAATTGCCGAAGAGGTCAATCACATTTTTAACCGGGTTCAGCACCTCTCCGGGGACCAATACCTGCACCTCGGGGGTTTTGCCGGACAGCGCGCTTTGTATCGCCCTGGCAACCTGCTCGACATTATTGACTCCATCTATTATTACGTTGATTCCAGAAACCTGGGCTGGGGGTATGTTTGTTATTTCCCTGGCCAGTTTTTCCGATCCCACCAGGGCGCCGTCCATTACCTCGTTACCTGTCTGGTAAATACCGACCATGATCAGCTCCAGATCCCTGGTTTTTCCCCCGGAGGGGATATTGAAGCTGTAGGCTTTCCCCACCTGGTAAGGCGAGTTCAGTAGTTTCATGTATTCACCGAGACTCTTGCCCAGTATTACTTCCCTGTCGTTTTCAGGCGTCCTTCCTTCGATTATTTTGTTGTGGGGTATAAGGGAAAGACCTTTTATATCCTCGTTTTTATAGCCGTACAGAGGTATGACATAATTAATATCCCGGGGCCGCATTATGGCTGACACCTGGGTATAAACCCTTTCCACGTGGGGTATGCCTTTTATATTTTCAATGTAATTGGAGGGTATGGCGCCGGTGCCCATACCGAGGAAAAGACCACCGAAGATGGCGTCCCTGCCGGTAATCATTATCTTGTTGGAAAGCTCGCTGAAGGTCTTTTCGGCCCTTCTTTCCATTCCCCCAACCAGGGAGAATAGTATGGTCATCAGGGCGGTGCCGAAGGCCACCCCAAGAATGGCCAGGGCCGCCACTGATTTTTTTTGAAAGGCGTTTTGAATAGAAAAGAAAAACATTGACAAAACCGCATCCCCACTTTTTTGACAGTTAGCACTATACCCATTATAATAGCATATTTTCAACCTTTGTTTACTTAATATAATAAAAAATGACAATTCCACTGGATAGTTCCGGAATTGTCGTCAGACATTATGAGCCTCACCAATCATGCCCGTTTTTATAAATTTTGCAAGTTTCTTTTGGCTGACAATTTTTATGTAAAAGTAAAGAATAAAAATGCCTCCGATAATTTCAGGAACATATATGGCCGGATTGGTAAACAGGCATTCCATCCAACGGGACAGCCATTGATCGGGATTTCCCGGGGAGAATATGAAGCCATAGGCCGGCCACAGGAAAGTCTCGGGGTATAGCCACATACCGTCCAGAAAATGGTGAACCAGGCATCCTCCGGCCAGCACCAGACCCCAGTATTTTTTATGCCTGGTCCACAAATATATGCCGGTCCCAAGGACCAGCAATAAAAATAACATTGTATGGCTGTAAATTCGCCCGTTCCCCAGTGTTTCTTTCAAAATTATGCCACCCAGGGGTTTATCGATTATATCCGGCAGCATCGATCCGATAAGTACAACTCGGTAGTCAATATACCGGTGAATACTTCTTCTCCACGCCTCTGATTTTTCCAATTGACGGGCCGCGGCCAGTGTTATTCCCATATGTGCCAGAAGCATCATATTGGTTACACCTCTTTGTTTACATTTATCAGTTTCTAACTATAATGCATTTTTTGCTCATATTCAAGCTATAGGCTTTATTTCTGCTTTTAGTTTAAAGCTTACGGCTTACAGCTACAGAAAGAGCCCCGGCTGGTTTTTGCCGGGGCTCTTTCTGTCTAACGTTGGGCTTCCACTTTCTCTCTGAATAAATATGGGATTAAATAAAGTCCGCCCAGACCTACCAGGGAATAGATTACTCTGCTGAACATGCTGGAGGCCCTGAATGGGTCGGTGCCCGAAAGGGCCTGTACAAGATCCCACTGGAATAATCCAACCAGAAGCCAGTTGATGGCCCCTATTATAGCCAGTACCATGGCTGTCCTGAATAACCAAGCCATATCATTTTTCACCTCCTTCAAAAAGTTGTTTACTTTTAGTCCATTGATTATAATGGTTTTTAAGAGTCCACATTATGTATTATGGATAATATTGGGCGGGAGTATACGTGGAGGAATCCAGAAAAAGCTTATAGCGTACAGCTTACCGCTTACAGCTATTTTCAGAGTAGTAGGTTTGACGGGATATGTTTATGATGTTATACTACAAATATTGGAAATTCGCCGCGTACTTCTATAAAGAAAAGTTGGAAAAAATGGTTGTTCTTTATCGTAAATGTGCGAGAACAACGTTACGGAGGAAAGATTGTATGATTCTGATTATATCCCGGGCTGAGATTCTGAAAGTAAAGCTGGACAGTCTGAGACCGCTGCCTGCCGTCGTTGTCGATCGCTTACGGGAGGTGTACGTGGTTGATGCCACGCATCACTCGACAGCCCTTGAGGGGAATACCCTGACCCTGCAGGAGACACGATTAGTCCTGGAAGGTATCACGGTTGGAGGAAAGTCTTTGCGGGAACTGAACGAGATTTTGGATCACAAAGAAGCCTTGGACTACCTTGCAGCTTGCGTTCAGAGAGAGATTCCCGTAACAGAAGGGTTGATCAGAGAAATACATTCCCTCGTTTTAAGAAGGACCTACCAAGAGTGGGCAGGCAAGTACCGTAAAGGACAGGTATGGATTTCCGGTAGTAAGCATCAACCTCCTGTGGCCGGAGATGTTCCTGATCTCATGCACCAACTGGTTGCGGACTTTAACGATAAGGCGCAGGATTTACACCCAATTCACAGAGCTGCCTGGCTACACTGGCAGTTTGTAAATATCCACCCGTTCCCCGACGGAAACGGGCGCACTGCCAGGCTGCTTCTGAATCTTTCTTTAATGCGGGACGGATACCCGCCGGTAGTTATCACGACCGATATGCGCGACCGTTATATTGACGCTCTTGAAAAAGCTCACTTCGATAACCTGGAACCCTTCATTCAGTTGAGCGGCGAGGTAGTGGTGACCAGTCTGGAAAGGTATATAGCCGCCATCGGTTGATCCCATCAAAAATAGCATTAAGCTGTAAGCTATAACTATAAGCTTTTTCATTCTCCTGGCGCCGTATTTTGCGGCATGGGGGTTGGCCTCTTTTGGATGAAAAGCTCTGTAGCTATGTTCTACAGGGGTCTCTCGGTGCCAGGCACCAATACCATCTGGTATGGGTAACAAAGTACAGGAGTCATGGGCTTTAGTTGGCATTCAGCCAATGGTTGCTTTCAGCAGGCTTTAGCCTTAATTGAGCTTTCAGTCCGTTTAAAACCCACCGGCTTTAGCCGGTGGTAGTTTAGTTTTGAGCTTACAGCTTACAGCTAATAGGAGGTGATTGTTAATGAATTTTGAGGATCCGGGTAGAATTGTGGAGAAGATGGATATGGACGAGCATCAAATGGTTTTAAACTGCCTTGTGCATGCCCTGGGCACCGAGAAGGTTTATGAAATAACCATGCAGACCATAGCCGTACTGCGGGAGAATAACAGGGAGTGGGCGGTGGATATATTGGAGCAGGCGGTAAAGAAAATGATATTAAGCTGTAAGCTATAAGCCATAAGCTTTTTCATTCTCCGGGCAGTGCTTTGCGGCAGGGGGATTCACTCTCCTGGTTGGAAAGAGTTAAAAAATTTTGCCAAAATGACGACTGGGAACTGCATGTGGCTTTAAGCTTATAGCTTATAGCTTATAGCTTAAAGCCAGCATCACTTCTGGCATTTGGGGCAGTAATATGTGCTGCGACCGCCCAGCCTGATACGGGCCACTGTTTTGCCGCATTGAAGGCAGGGTTCTCCTTCACGGTCGTATACCCTTAACGCCTCCTGGTTTGATCCTGCCTGCCCGTTTCCGTCGACGTAGTCCCGGAATGAGGTGCCTCTGTTGGCGATGCCTTCGGTCAGCACGTCCCTGATGGACTGATAAAGGCGGGCTGTCTCTCTGGCGGTAAGGCTGGCGGCGATTTTTTCCGGGTTTATGCGGGCTCTGTGCAGGGCCTCGTCGGCGTATATATTTCCCAGACCGGCGATGAAGGTCTGATCCAGCAAAAGGGGCTTTATTCTGGTACGCTTTCTCTTAAGCTCTCTTTTCAAAAAATCCCTGCTGAAATTCTCGCTGAGCGGCTCTATTCCAAGGTCCTTCAAACCCGGGAAGGAATCCAGCTTATCGGTATCGGTGAGCCCTATCCGGCCAAACTGGCGAATATCGGAATAATGCAGAGAGTATCCGTTGCTGAGTTTGAAAATGGCATGGGTGTGCTTTTCGGCAGGTGTGTCCGGGGGCGAATACACCAATCTGCCGGTCATGCGCAGGTGTATCACCATGGTGAGGCTGTCGCTCATATGTATAAGCAGATATTTACCCCTGCGGCCCAGCTTTTTTATTTTTTTGCCGGCAAGGCTTTCGGTAAAGGACTGGGGAGAAGGGGTTTTCACTATTTTAGTCATCATCAGCTCCACTTCAGTGAAGGATAACCCCAATATTTGCCCCTCAAGGCTTCTTCTAACGGTTTCCACTTCCGGCAACTCCGGCATTAAGCCACATCTCCCAGTAAAGTATTTTAGATAAGGGTAGTTAGTGGTAGGTGGTAGGTGGTAGGTGGTAGGTAATAGGTGGTAGGTAATACCTATTACGAATAACCTGCAACTTATAACCAATAACCTATAACCTACAACTAATAACCTACAACCAATAACCAATAACCAATAACCAATAACTTACAACCAATAACCAATAACCATTAAATTCTTTTAACATCGTACCAATTTGGTCCCACCTTCATGTCCACCCTCAGGGGTACGTCCAGTGTGACGGCGTTTTCCATGCAGTCCTTTACCAGTTCTTTTATTTCATCAATTTCTTGCCGGGGCACGTCGAAAATCAGTTCATCGTGAACCTGCAGAACCATTAGGGTTTGTAGTTTCCGCTTTTTAAGCTCATACCATATTTTTACCATGGCCAGCTTAATTATGTCCGCGGCGCTTCCCTGAATCGGCGTGTTGATGGCGGTCCGCTCACCGAAGTTTCTGATGTTTTTGTTGGGGCTGAATAGGTCCGGCAGGTATCTGCGGCGGTTTAGAAGGGTGGTGACATAGCCCCTGTCCCTGGCCCCGGCAATGGTTTGATCAATATAATTCTTTGTTCCGCTGTACCTTTGAAAATAATTTTTTATGTACCTGCCGGCCTCCTGCCGGGTTACCTTTATATCCCGGGCCAGCCCAAAGTCGCTTATTCCATAAATTATACCGAAATTGACAGCCTTTGCCCTGCCCCGCATGTCCCCGGAGACATCCTCAACGGCCACTCCAAACACCTCCGAGGCTGTCCGGGTATGGATGTCCTGATTCCCCAGGAAGGCTTCCAGAAGTACCTTGTCCTTTGCCATATGGGCCAGTATTCTCAGCTCAATCTGGGAGTAGTCGGCGGTTAGCATGATGTTTGTATCCCTGCGGGTTCTGAAAACTTTCCTTATGGTCCTTCCTTCCTCCAGCCGGATGGGTATGTTCTGTAAGTTGGGATCCGAGCTGGACAGCCTTCCGGTGGCTGTTACATTTTGGTGAAAGGTGGTGTGCACCAGTCCGGTTGACGGGCGGATAAGTGGTCTGAGGCCGTCTATATAGGTGGACTTCAGTTTGGCCAGCTGGCGGTAAAGTATAATGTGGTTGACTATATCATGGGTATCGGCCAGCTCTTCCAGCACTTCCGCGTCTGTAGAGTAGCCGGTCTTGGTTTTCTTTATAACCGGAAGGTGAAATTTTTCGAAAAGTATATGGCCCAGCTGCCGCGGGGAGTTTATGTTGAACTTTTCTCCGGCCAGCTCATATATTGACTCTGCCAGTTGATCCAGGCGCAGGCCCAGATTGTCAGACATTTTTTCCAGTAGTACCGGGTCCACCTTCACACCGGCCATCTCCATTTCGGCCAGTATTGTTACCAGGGGCAGCTCAACACTGTAATAAAGATTATCCATATCCGCGGCTTTTATCTCTTTTTCCAGCATAACGGCCAGTTTTCTTGAGACATCGGCCCGGGAGCAAAGCCAGGACGGCCCCCCGGTCGGAAGCACCACCTCCAGGTATTTAAGGGCCAGGTCGCTGATATCCCTCCCGGGATTGCCGGGGTTTAACAGGTATGCGGCAATTACCGGATCGAAGGCCAGCCCCTGAAGCTTCAGACCATGCCTGAAAAGTGTCCACATATCGGCTTTGGCGTTGAAACAAATCTTCTCTATGGCGCTGTTTTCTATCAGCCCGGCCACAAAATCCAACGCTTCCCGGCTGTTTACCGGAATAAAATAATTTTCACTGTCAGAGAGGCTTACGGCTGCGGCTGTCAGACCTTCCTCCCGGCTTCCTTCCAGGGCCAGTCCTATTTTGTGGCCCATCAGCCTGCCCGGGAGCGTTTGAAAGTGGCTTATTTCCGGCAGGGCGTAGTCCACCTTGTAGGTTTTCATTTCAGTGTCATTATCCCGGTTTTCTTCTTCAATACCGTTTTCCGCGGCCTTGTTTGACAGCCTGGTGACGCTCCTGATGAGGCTGTGAAATTCCAGTTTGCTAAAGAGCGGGAGAAGATTGTTATAATCAAATCCAGTCCAGCGGCAGAGGGACAGGTCGATATCCAGCGGGACCTTTTTTTCAATGGTGGCCAGCCTTTTTGACAGCCGGGCCTGATCGGCGTACTGGCTTATTTTAGCCCCCACCCGGGTATTTATACCATCTGCCTTTTCCAGCAAATTCTCCAGGCTGCCGAATTCACTTATCAGTTTTATACCGGTTTTTTCTCCAATTCCCGGTACACCGGGTATATTGTCCGAGGTGTCCCCCGCCAGCCCTTTCAGATCTATCAGCTGTCCGGGATTCAGGCTGTATCTTTCCCGGACCCTGTCAACATCATATTCTTCCAAATCCGAAATTCCCTTTTTGGTGAGTAAAACCGTGGTCATGGGGGAAACCAGCTGAAGCGCGTCCCTGTCCCCGGTTACTATTATATTGTTTATTGTTTCCTTTTCGGCCAGGGTTACCATTGTTCCTATCAGGTCATCCGCCTCATATCCGTCCATTTCCAGCACCTGAATGCCCATGTTCCCAAGCATTTCCTTCAGCAGCGGGAACTGGGGCCTCAACTCATCCGGTGTGGCTTTTCGGGTTGCTTTGTAGGTATCACACTGATGGTGGCGAAAGGTTATTTTGCCCTTGTCAAAGCAGACCGCCACCATTTGAGGCTTTCTGTCCGCCAGTATTTTCATCAGCATTGTGGCAAAGCCATATACGGCATTGGTGACGGTACCCTGGCTGGTGGAAAGCAGGGGAATGGCGTGAAAAGCACGGTGGGCCAGGCTGTTTCCGTCTATAACCAGAAAAGTTACCGGGGTCAAAATATGCACCCGCTTTCTATATGTACTGTTAGCTATTATTTTCACCATCCTGGTATAGAATACCTTCCTTACCCTGTCAGGGGTTATTATTTGCCAGGCTGTTTTTAAGGAAGGAAAAAAAGGTGATAAGGAGAAACCTTATAAAGGATAAAAAATAATTGGAGGAACAAAATTGGCCAGGAGATTTCTATTTGCGCTATTGATCTTCCTGCTGGTAATAACCGGGACCGGCTATGCTTACGCCGGTGAGAAAACAGCTGACGGCAGCGATGTCATTAATGAGGTTTTCGAGTATCTAATCAAGTATCATAAAGACAATCCCAAAGCAAAGCAATTGGTGGAGGGGGCCGTCTGGGGTATGATTGATACCCTGGAGGATCCATATACCGTTTACCTTAATGCCCAGGAGGTAAAGCAGTTTGTTGATGACGTAAGCGGAGGGTATAGCGGGGTTGGCCTTTACCTGGACGGGAAGCCGGATTACCCGGTGGTTAATGAGGTTTTCCCCCAGTCTCCGGCCATTGAGGCCGGAATGAAGGCCGGAGATATTATTAAAAAGGTGGACGGGACCGACATAAAGGGAGTGCCGCTGAAAAAAGTGGTGGAAAAAATAAAGGGGCCTCCAGGGACCGAAGTGGAGCTGACCATAGGCAGGGGTGGTCAGGAGATAAGCTTTAAATTAAAACGGGCCGAACTGAAGACCTCCACCGTGGAGTCAAAGGTGCTGGGTAGTAATACCGGATATATCAACGTCAAGTCCTTTGGCGCCAAAACGCCGGAGGAGTTCGGGGCTGCCCTGGAAAAACTGAAAGCGAACAAGGTCACCGGGCTCATTATTGACATGAGAGATAACCCCGGGGGGTTTTTGAAATCCGCCATTGATATATCCTCATATTTTGTGGAAAAGGGTGCCCTTGTCGTAAGCACCAGGGATTATGACGGTTCGCTCAATAAACACAATGTTCCTATGGATGCCAGGACTGTCAGGCTGCCCATGGTTATACTGGTTAATTCTCTAAGCGCCAGCGCCTCCGAGATATTTGCCGGGGCACTGCAGGACTACGGTCTGGCGGTACTTGTGGGTGAAAACACCTTCGGCAAGGGAGTGGTACAAACCCTGATACCCATGGAGACCGGAGGGGCTTTAAAAATAACCACAGCCGAATATGCCACCCCAAAGGGCAGGCACCTTAACAAACAGGGCTTGAAGCCAGATTTCAATGTGCAAAGTGGTAATTTGCAGGTTCTCTTTGCTTTAAAATTATTGCATCCGGAACAAAAAAGAGTGCTGACATTTTCCACCTTAGGCGATGAAGTAAATATTGACGGCGAAAAGATACTGGTCAAACAACCCCTGATTAATAACGAGGGCACAATATACCTTCCCCTCAGATTTACCTTTGAGGCGCTGGGGTATGTGGTTTCCTGGGAAAGCGACGGGGGTAAAATAACCCTGCTTAAAAAAGGTAACCGCATAGATATCCCAGAAAAGGGAAACCCCCTTATTAACGGAAGGGAAATTAAAACAGGTAAAAGTATTTACATGAAGGACAAGGTTTCCTATATACCCATAGATATGATTAAAGACCTGGGAATTAAAACAGAACAGAATGGCTCAATTGTTTTGGAGGATTGAGGCGGTAGGAAATAAGCTCTTTGTGTGGAAGAAGCTATAAAGGGTAGATGGGCTAAAGGCTTACCGCTTAAAGCATACAGCTTAAAGCTTGCTGCCCGGAGGGCGGCAATTTTCAAGAGGAGGTGACAGGGTATGGGAAATAATGATGGTGATAGATTTAGCTCCTCTAAAGGCAGCGGTGACAAAAAGTCTCTGGAAAAGGCCAAAGTGGTTTTCCTTGAACAATACAGGTGGAGAAGGGCAGGCCAGGTACTGCGCCAGAAACTGGGGGAGTATGCCGCCAATCCTTGGTTTTCCAGGGAAATCAACAAAGCCCAGCAGATTTACCTTGTGGACCTGAATACAGATTTCATTGATGATAATGAAGATATTATTATGGAAAGATGTTTTGAGTGGTTTATTTTTGACTATGTAATGCAGAGCGGAAAGACCCCCCTTGAAGTCTTTGCATCCCGGGAAGAACTATCGGAAATGGAGAAGAACCTTCTGGAGGAATGGGCCCAATCCCGTCTTTCGGTTTTTGAGGTGTGCGGTGTTTTACCCGGAGAGGGTCTGGAAATAAAGGATCTTCTATTCAACAGGAAAATTATCATAAACAATTATAACGTAACAGGAACGTTGGATAAAGGGTCCATCGTTTATATGAGGGTTCTGAAAGTGGGAGAAGAGTATGAATTCTCCACCGGAGGCCTGGGACTGCCCCCGGTTAGCTGCGGTCCACTTATGGAAAAAATTAGTTCGGATATAGGAAGGAACAACGCAAAAAAAAGCCGTACCTTATTATCTCTGAATAAGTATTTGAAAGAGCGGGCTCATAAAATTAATGCATGGGTGCTGGATTTTGCCTTGAAAGCCTACACACTGGACTTTGACAGGGAACAAGGAAGGCAGGTTTCGGATGTTTCCGCCCTGTCGGAGAAAATAACCTCTAAATTGGCCCAGCAAATTACCGACGCTTTTTTGGACGACTACTATGAAAGATGGATTAACCAGCCTATACAGGTTCTGGACGGCAAAACACCCAGTGAGTCCTGCAAAACCGTTCATGGAAGGGCAAAGGTGGAGGAACTGCTGAAGGAACTGGAAAAGGTTGAGAGCAGCAGGGTGAAAAAGGGAGAACCCAATTACGACATCAACAAGGTAAGGGTACGGCTTGGACTTGTCCGGGGGGAGGCCACCAGCCCCGTCGATATATTAAAAAGCCGTAAGACAGTCAAAACACCCGATTGGGAAAACTATCCCTGGCAAAGCCAAAATCATTCCAGAGTGGCGTCATTGCTAAAGGATTACCTGAAATCAAAGAAATACAATGCCGACCAGGAAAAGGGAGCTATAAAGCTGTGGTTTGACTACTGTTCCAGGGAAAATCCCGGTGTGCGCAAGGACCAGCTATGGGTGGCGGCCGTGGTCTATGCCCTGGGAAGGCTGGAGTTTAACGGGGGTATACAGCAGCAGAAGTTAGCCGGTGAATTTGGTATTAGTCCTTCCAGCCTGTCGGAAAAATTTCGATCTCTGTGCCGGTCCCTGGATCTGGTGGCCTTTGACCCTCGTTACAGCTCAGGTAAATCTCCCATTGAGGGGCTTGAGATGTCAGATCCTCTGCTGGCAAAGATATTTTACAACCTGAAGCTATAAATAAATTGTCGTGGAGGAAAAAGATTGGAATTGATTTTTCAGTTTGTGGAAGAATTGTTTGCGGTTGTAACCACCCGTATAGCTGCCCTGGGTTATTGGGGAGTAGCCTTGGGAATGGCCATAGAAAGTGCCAATATACCTCTTCCCAGCGAAATCATTTTACCCTTTGGAGGATACCTGGTTTCCATCGGAAAGCTGAACTTCTTCTGGACGGCCATGGCCGGAACTGTGGGGGGAACTGTGGGGTCGATACTTTCATATATTCTGGGTATCTGGGGAGGGCGCCCCTTCCTTATAAAGTACGGCAGGTATATAGGCGTTAATGAAAAAAGACTGGCCCTGGCCGATGGCTGGTTCAACAGGTACGGAGAGGCCACGGTTTTTTTCACCCGCCTGATGCCGATAATCAGAACCTTTATTTCGCTTCCGGCCGGGATATCACGAATGAATTTCCCCCGCTTCGTGCTGTATACCTTTCTGGGATCTCTGCCCTGGTGTTTTTTTCTGACTTATGTTGGCTTTTTGATGGGTGAGCACTGGGAAGATCTGAAGCCCTGGTTCCACCGGGCCGACGCGCTGGTGGCAATTATTATTGTGGGAGTTTTACTGTATATCTGGTATAAAAAGAAGCATTAAGCTATAAGCTGTAAGCCATAAGCTAAAGATTTTGCATCACGCTGAGTTTTTTCAATCTAACTTCTAACTTCTAACTTTCAACTTCCCACCTCTCACTTGCCCGCTCTCTTAACTGATTTTTTACTGCCGCCCGGAATTTTTCTTTTCCGGGTTATCCGTTTTTCCGGTAACGCATTTTAAAATGCTGTTACAGAAGCTGGACATCTTTTTGGACTTCAGGGATATAATCAGCAGACTTATGAGTACTATTAGCACGGTAACTTTTGTTAACAGGCCCTCGGCTCTTTCCAGGCTGTGTCCCAATGCCGTGTAGATAATAATTTCGGGCAGTTTCCCGAATACGCTGGCCAGAAAGAATCCCTTAAAACTCATCCGGCTGAGGCCGGCCGCATAGCTAATCACACTGGAGGGCAGTATAGGCACCAGCCTGGCCAGGAAAACCACTCTGACCCCCGATTTTCTACTCATCTCCTCCACCTGGGGCATATATTTGGACAGTCTCCTGGTAAAGAAGTCCCGGGCCAGGAATCTGGCCATAAAGAAGGCCACGGTGGATCCCAGGAGAGCACCCACCAGAGTTATTACGACACCCCAGGCTATACCGAAAATAAAACCGTTTGCCCCGGCCACCAGGAATAAAGGCACAGGGGTGGCAATGGTTTGTATAATCATAACCACTATGCTGATTAAAACAGCCCAGTGCCCAAAAGACAGCAACCAGTCCGCCATTTCCCGGCTGCTGTTGAACATTCCGGTCAGGGCAAATTTATCCTGAACAACATGGTCGGATATGATTACTCCCACAGAAGCTATGACAACGGCCGCCGACAGTATAATCAAGAGCCTTTTAACCATAAGGGCCTCCAATTTTATTAGCTCATAAATAATATACCAAAATTGGCGGGTTGGGGAAAATTTTTTTGCCACAATTTATTTACCGATTAAGTTTTTATGTAAACAACAGGGCCTCCGGGGGGAGGGCTGCTGTCAATTACAGCCCTTATAAATGAAATGAAATAACTTATTGGTTTTAAATGGAGGGATTTTTGGAATCGGAAATTATTTTAGTGGTATGTTTTTATACAGGCCGGGGTTCCATTACAAAAAGGATTTTTATTTGACGGATAGAATCAATATTAGGGATATCCGGGTAGTGTAATCACCCGGAAAAGGCCCTGGAAATAGGATACCGGTAAAGGTATTCCCCCGGCAGAAAGTAAATACCTGATACTGCTGACATTAGCCTGTAGGGAGAAAGGAATGCGTAAAAGCTTACCGCTCATAGCTGTATATAAAAAGGAGAGTGTTTGAATATGAAGGAGGAAGTTGTTCAGGTGGAGGTGTTGGGCGATGTCCCACCCGAAAAATTTGCAAAGTCCGGCTGAGTTCCGGAGGACAATTCTTCTGTGAGAAGAAATTATTATCACGATTTTAAGTTTCTGGAGGGAGTACTGGAATGGTATTTTGGCCCAAGGGTGTCTTTGAGCTACCGGTATATCCCCGGCGACCCCCAAAAGCTCTCCCCTCTGATTGCCATAAACGGGGAAATAATGGCCCGGGGGAGCGTACCCGTTAACCAGATTTTAAAGTATATTGAAAATATGGGGATTGAACGTTCAGATTAGAGCAAAAGCCTTCCTTCTTCAGGAAGGCTTTTGCTGTGCTTCGGAACATCCATACGTGCCAGCCTTAGGGAGTCTTTTTGTAAACATTTAACCCCACCTTGGTCTCCTCGTTTCCGGGAACGCTGACATTTCCTTCCGTAGAGGCAATTATGACATTTTTACCCGATGAGGACAGGCCAAACTCCCTGGATGTATCAACCTTAATCGTAAGTATATTTCCATCCACTTTCATTTCCACATTTTTCATAAGAGCAACTCCCTTGCAAAATATTAAAGTATCCCGTTTCGTTTTCATTTCTAATTTGCCCATAGCTGCTATCACTATTCGCCCGGCCCATGGTTATTCAAATTGATGGTGTCATATGGATATCGGGGGAAAATGACCGGCAGGGCAAAAAAAATCAAGGCCTTTGCCTTGATTTTGCATTGATTATTTTGCATTTCCAGGATGATTATTTTAAAGACAGAATAAAAGCGCCGGCGGCCACCGCTGTTCCAATCACCCCGGCCACGTTGGGGCCCATTGCATGCATAAGCAGGTAGTTTTGGGGGTTTGCTTCCGTACCCATTACGTGTACCACCCTTGCCGCCATGGGGACAGCCGAGACTCCCGCGGCTCCTATCAGGGGGTTAACTTTGTTCTTGGTGAACATGTTCATTATTTTGGCGATGATAACCCCTCCGGCGGCGGCTAATACAAAGGAAAAAACGCCAAGTATAAATATATATATGGTTTTTGTGTTTAAGAAATTCTCGGCCGACATTGTGGAACCTACTCCGACACCCAGGAAAATTGTTATTATGTTCATAAGAGAGTTTCTGGAAACATCGGAAAGTCTTTCCGCAACACCGCATTCCATGAACAGGTTGCCCAGCATGAACATGGTAATCAGAGGCGCGGCGGGGGGGACGATTAAAATAATTATTATAGACGCCAGGAGAGGAAATACTATTTTTTCTCCCTTGCTTACAACCCTCATCTGGGTCATTATCATGGACCTTTCTTTTTGGGTGGTGAGTAACTTCGCCACCGGTGGAAGTATCAGGGGTACCAGTGCCATGTAGGAATATGCGGCCACCGATGTGGGCCCCATCAGGTGAGGTGCTAAATTGGATGCAAGGTAAATGGTGGTTGGGCCGTCAGCGCCTCCAATAATACCGATTGTGGCAGCCTCCGGTATGCTGAATCCAACCATAAGAGACATGAAAAATGCCGCATAAACTCCCAGTTGCGCGGCGGCACCCAGTAGAAGTGTCTTGGGATTGGCGATAACCGGCCCGAAGTCGGTCATTGCCCCAAGTCCAAGGAAAATGAGTGGTGGTATCAGCTCAGTTTTAATGCCAAAGTGATAAAAGATATAAAAAAGTCCCCCGGGTTCGGTAAGCCCGGTGCCCGGGAAATTGGCGGCGAAAATTCCAAATCCGATGGGCACGAGTAAAAGTGGCTCGATACCTTTTTTTATGGCAAGGTATAAAAGTGTGAAAGCGATAATCCACATAATTACGTTTTTCCAATTCAATGTCCATATGCCAAGCCCGTCAGCATTTTGTAAAAGTAATTCAAGCAAAAGTGCTCCTCCTCCAGTATCTGTAAAACAGAAAATACATTTTTCTACAGGGACACCGTGCCTTGGTACCGGTCTTTCAGACGTTGCAATTATTCCTTCGCGGCCTTTTTAAACAAATAACCTGTAAAACTGACAGCCAGGTTAAGTATTCCCAGGGCAAGAAAAACTGAAATTATTCCCGTGGCGGCCACTCCGAATATTTTCATCCAATCCATTTATGAATTACACCTCCTCGTTTACAGCAACTCATTATCGCACACACCGATCTTCCAGTCTATGTGCCAATTTCAAGAATACATTATTCATACGGATAAAAACCCGTATAATACAACATACAAGAAAGTTTCTGGAAAAGGGGCAGTTGCAAAGACTAAAAGCATAACAGGGAGAGGATGCCGGAGGGTTGTGTGCAGGGTGTATCAGTTATTTTTATCTTGCAGGGATTTTTCAGTTTTCTGAGTGGAAACTTCCTGTTGTTCAGATTTCAATTCACCGGGCAATAGTTTGGGTAGGGCTTTATTCCTGTAAAATAGTTTTTGTGGTGCCTTTATAAAGAGGAAATAAACCAGCAAATAGAAAACAGTCAGCAAAAGTCCCACATAGAGCCCGGCACCCTGTCCCGGAACCAGAGGCATTGTCAAAATGACGATGACCAGGCCGGCAATGGCGGTTACCGAGGTATAGGGAAAACCTGCAAGCTGACAATTGCCCCGGGGAGGGCAGCCATACTTTTTTCTGTAATGGTAATGTGTGACTAAAATGACTACATAGGCAAACAGCAGTGAAAACCCGCCGGAACTTACCAGAAAAATATATATCTCCCTGGGCAGTAAAAAGCCCAGGCTGGCCGAGCCCAACATTGCCAGACCCGAAAAAAGAATTCCACGGTAGGGAACGTCACCTTTATCGATTAAAACGGAGGGCGCCTGTCCGGAATCCGCAAGGGAACGAACCATTCTTCCAAGACCAAAGGTTGCCGCCAGCATGGTGGAAAGTATTGCAGTGATCAAAATCACATTAATGGATCTGGCGGCCCAACCCAGGCCCCCATTGGCTAATGCTGCCACCATGGGGCTTACCTCTGCCGTCAGGCTGCTGGTCCGGACAAGAGGCAGTAATGTTGCTATAACGGTGCAGTACAGGCCCACCAGGCCTATAACGGTATATCTGATAGCCCTTGGGATGGTTTTGTGGGGATTACGGGCTTCCGAGGAGGCCAGGCCGATAATCTCAAAGCCCGCATAACTGAACAGCACTATAAGCATGCTTCCGGCAATACCGGAAATACCCCCTGGAAAAAACGGTTCCGTTGTCAGAATTCCAATGCCTACAGGAGATTTGTCCGGAAAAAAACCAATAATCAGTGCCAGGGATAAGCCTATAAAACCTGCCAAAGCGGCAATTTTTATTCCAGCCAGTCCACTTTCCAGATGGCTTAGAGTTTTAGCTCCCAAGAGATTAAGAAGGGTGACCCCGGCTATAATCAGAATAGCCAAAAGCGGGAGTGACAGCTGGGGAATCCATGACCGTAAGAATACCGAAGCGGCGGTTGCTTCACTGGACATGGCCAGTACAAGGCCTGTCCAGTAGACCCATCCCACCACAAACCCCAACCAGGGCCCAAAGGCTTCTTCCGAGTAAGTTCTAAAGGAGCCGGGCTCAGGGTTGGCAACAGTCATCTCGGAAAGGGAGGTAAGTATTATGTAAACCAGAATGCCTCCAAGTATAAAGGATAAAAAGATTGCCGGGCCGGCAGCCCTTATAGCGATGGACGATCCCAGGAAGAAGGATCCGCCCACCACTGTCCCAAAGGCCAGCATGGTTAATTGCCAGGCCGATAATCCATCTTTTTCTTTCAATTACAATTCTCCTCCGCAAAAACTTGCTAACCCATACTATAAGCTGTATTGAATAAATTATACGGCTGATAACCAAGCCAAAATAAAAAACGCCCTGACGGGCGACTTAGCATTCGGCATTCAGCTGTCAGCAGTCAGCAATTAGCCTTTGCAAAATCTACGTGACCTCCAAGCGACATGCAGTGAGGGGGAGTGATTTGAGTCCGTGCGGAATGTACCGGAGGCTGCTACTGTCACTTAGCGACCGAGTCTACGGAATGCCGAGCCGGCTGCAGGACGCAGCCGGCAGCCGGAATCGACGCATGGACGCGGCGTTGGAGGCGGTCGGCATTCCGTCGGCGACCGAGCTTAGAGACAGTTGTAGCCGGAGGTTGTGTAGGCCGGGCTCAAATCACTCCACCTACCCATTAGCGACCCTGAAGCGACCCAAAAGCCAAGGTGTCTTCAGACTACAAAAAAGTTATCCACATTTCTGCCTTGAGCATAGTTTCCTATACAAATAAAAAGGATTCGCGCATTCGCAAATCCTTTAAAATATTGGTGGGTACAGCTGGGATTGAACCAGCGACCCCTACCGTGTCAAGGTAGTGGGTTACGCCCCGCGTAACAAGTCAAACATTCTTTGGGGTGTGTATATTTAAAGGCCTTTAAAACCGGCCCAAATAATACGGGAAACGCAGTGTAAAAATATATAAAAACAACGATCAAGGCAATTTGAAAAGTTTGTTGGGCATTTAGTTGGGCACGGGCTAATTTTCTACGCCTTGTCATTACTGGCCTCCACCTCTTTTGAGGTCTTAAACATCTGCCTGATGTTGTTGTCAATTTCAACCCGCTTGTCCAGGCCAAGGTGCTGATAAATGGATTTCAGTATCTTAATATCGTGGCCCAGCCTTTGGGCGGCGTATTGGTCCGGCACCCCTCGGGCATAGAGCCAGCTGGCATGATAATGGCGGAGGTCAGAGTGGGGCTTAGATGGGGTCAGTATCAAAAAGCCCCAAGAAAAGCACTTCTATCCCGGTGAAAAGGCTGATGAATTGAAAGCCGCTGAAGCCGTAGGGGTTTTCCTCAGTAAAGTGGGATCAATAATAAGCCCTACTTTTATAACACCCATTGACGCGGCTGAGCCGGTCGGTCTGTTTCTCAGCCGGTTGGGGTCTGCTCTGACATACGACATGGCAAAAGTGCTCGGCCCTGATTTTGACACGTCAGAGCTAAAAACAGAAGCCAGCCATGCAAATACCGAGGATGACGAAGATGACGAAGTAATATGGGCCACATCTCACAGACCCATAAACCAGGACGCAACTATAAGGGTGCATGAAAAAGGGGCATCTTTAAACAGCCACGCACTAAGGGAGATGGCCGGGATAAAGACGGTTAATGTCGGGGTAACCAAAAAAGGGGTTATCGTGGTGCAGCGGGGTGTTGGACCGGGAACTTACATTATTGGCCAAACGGACTTCCCGGGGTCGAAAGGCAGCAGCGCCAAAATCGGAGGCGGATCTCTGGGTAAGTTTTTAGCCAGTCACGGGGTTAAGCCCGGTAAATATGCTTTAGTCAGGAATGAGACAAAAGACCGGTGGGAGGCTGATGCGAATGCCTGAGTTTTATTACTTCTTTGCGGGGTTTATGACCTGCTATGCGGCTGTATCCTTTGGTCGAAAAGATTGTGGCTGGGCTTGGGCATCGGTTTTATCGGCGGCTGGCGGGATTGCTTTAGGGATTATATACGGAGTGGGGGTGCGCTAATGAACGCAATAGCGGTCTTAAAACTGATGGCTAAATACAGCGACTGCCCGGACTGCGGAAACGGCCTAATTGGAAACGGAGAAGGAAAGCTAATAGTGGAGGACGATACATTCACCCGAGAATGTAAATGCGGCTTTAAAATAACACTTGATGAAAACGGCAATGAAATAAAAACGCTAAAACTAAAACGGAGATACATCTGAACAGTGAGAGGATGGCTTTAACCTTGAGCAATCCAAATCCAAACAAACCAGCCAACCTGAGAATAAAACACGACGGCGGCCTGACCATAGCCACAGGCCGAAACCGTATGGAGAAGGACTGGAAAAACCGGGAGATGTTATGGTCTGAATTAGTCTCCCGGCTATCCCAGACCAACAGAACCGGTGAGACCTTTGCCGAGTACATGAAGCTGACAAAGCCCCAGCAGGACCAAATTAAAGATGTTGGTGGCTTTGTCGGGGGCAGCCTTAAAGGTGGGCGGAGGAAAACAGAGGCCGTGGTCTGGCGTCAGGTCATCACCCTGGATGCCGACTTCGTTAAGGGCGACCTGTGGGCCTCTGTAGAGACCTTTTTTGACCATGCCTGCGCCATGTACTCCACCCATAAGCACAGTCCCGCATCTCCCCGGTTACGGCTGGTTATCCCTTTAACCAGACCAATCACCCCGGACGAGTATCCGGCTGTGTGCAGATGGATTGCCACTAATTATTTCGGTATAGATTTTTTTGACGATACCACATATCAGCCCCATAGGCTGATGTATTGGCCATCAACAGCATCAGACGGGGCTTATGTATTCAAATACCAGGACGCCCCCTGGCTTGACCCTGACACCATTCTGGCCAAGTACCCGGACTGGAGAGACCCATCCTACTGGCCGGAGTCCTCACGGGCTCAGCAGGCGAGGAAAAAGCTTGCTGAGAAGCAGGGGGATCCCCTGATAAAGCCCGGAGTAATCGGAGCTTTCTGCCGTACATACACCATTCAATCTGCTATTGAAACGTTCCTGGGGGACGTGTACGGACCTGTGGGCGATGGCCGATACACTTTCCTTGCCGGGTCAACTGCGGGGGGCCTGGTGGTGTATGACGGTGACACATTCGCATACTCTCACCACGGTACGGACCCCATCAGCGGGTTACTGGTTAACGCCTTTGACCTGGTGAGGCTGCATAAATTCGGGCACCAAGATGAGGACACTGAGCCGGGGACGCCTACGGTAAAACTGCCATCGTACATCGCCATGTTGGAGCTATGCCAGAATGATGGCCCTACAAAGGCAACTCTGGGGGAAGAGATGCTGGCCAACGCCCAGGAGGACTTTAAAGAGGACCCTGACTGGGCAACAAAGTTATCTTATGACAGCGCCGGAAAAGTTAAATCGACGCTGAGAAACCTTGTGATAATCCTCCGAAATGACCCAAACCTGCAGGGGGTGGCTTACAACTCACACCGGGGGGCCATCACTCTGCTTGGGCCAACGCCCTGGCGTAAGCCATCGCAGTGGAGAGGCCCGGACTGGAGCGATGACGACGACGCCGCTCTGAGGGTGTACCTGGAGAAAGTTTATAAGATATGGACACCTGGAAAACTGAACGATGCGCTTGCTGCAGTAAGCCATGAACGATCTTTCCATCCCGTCCGTGAATACCTGGAGAATCTCCCTGAGTGGGACGGGCTGCCACGTCTGGATGGGCTTTTGATTGACTACCTCGGGGCTGAAGATAGCCTGTACACCCGGGCGGTGACAAAGAAAACGCTGGTGGCCGCAGTGGCCCGGGTGATGCGCCCAGGGTGTAAATTTGACTGTATGCTGGTCCTGGTTGGGCCTCAGGGTATCGGTAAAAGTACCGTGTTCGCCAGTCTCGGGGGAAAGTGGTTTAACGACAGCCTAAGCATGAACGATGCCAAAGATAAGACGGCAGCCGAGAAATTACAAGGGTATTGGATATTGGAGATAGGAGAGTTGGCCGGGATCCGAAAGGCTGAGGTGGAAGCCGTTAAGTCCTTCTTAAGCCGCCAAAAGGACGTTTACCGACCCTCTTATGGACGTCGTACTGTGGAGCATCCACGGCAGTGCGTTATTGTGGGCAGCACTAACAATGACACCGGATTCCTTCGGGACTCTACCGGGAACAGGAGATTCTGGCCGGTGGTGGTCGAGGGTGTGGTGGCCGAGAAAGCCCCTTGGAATATGACCGATTACACCATCAGCCAGATATGGTCTGAGGCTGTGCAGGCGTGGAAAGATGGAGAAAAGTTATACCTGGAGGGCGCAGTTGCGGAAGAGGCCTACGAGCAGCAAAAACTGGCTATGGAGGCCGATGAGCGTGTGGGCTTGATAAAGGACTACCTTGACCTGCCATTACCCGGGGGCTGGACGGAGATGAGCATAAGCGAGCGCCGGGCTTTTATCCACGATGACGACTTCGGGCAGACGACAACCGGAACAGTTACACGAGATCGGGTCTGTGTGGCTGAAATATGGTGTGAGTTGTTCCGTAAAGACCTAATGTCCATTAAGAGAACAGACATCGATGACCTGCACGGATTAATACGGCGGATCGACGGTTGGAGGCGTTATGCCGGAAATAAAGACGGTAAACTGTGGTTTAGGTTTTACGGATCTCAGAGGACATATGAAAGGAAGCCGTAAAAAACATTGCCGATATCGGCAATGCGTTCAAGTCTACAACCACAAGGTTTTCAGGCTCTTATTGCCGATATTGCCGACAATTTAGCATTATAGAATTTATAGACTTTCTATTGCCAACATTGCCGACGTATTGCCGATATCGGCAATACGTTCAGGTCTACAGCCACAAGGTTTTCAGGCTCTTATTGCCGATATTGCCGACTTTCTATTAAGTATATGAAATATAAGATATATAGGTACCCACGTACACACGTACCCGCATACACATATACGCGATAGGCGCATAAGGGAAATATCGGCAATGTCGGCAATAAAGGGGGTATAAGCGTCGGTATCACTGGGAAAAAGGCATTGCCGATGTCGGCAATAACCCGGAATGCCCGGAATGTATAAAACTGGAAGGTGATTTAAAATGAGGGAAACCACCATTGAAAAAAAATTAAAGACCGAAGTCGAAAAGCGTGGAGGCAAGGCGCTGAAATTTACATCCCCGGGGATGCGAGGGGTCCCGGACAGGATTATCCTTCTCCCGGGAGCTAAAACAATCTTTGTGGAACTAAAGGCGCCAAATAAAAAACCCGACCCAATGCAGATGAAAATGTTTATTATGCTTTTGGAATTGGGGCATCGGGCCTACGTGGTGGATTCGATGCCGTGTCTTGAACGGTTTGTCAAAGAGGTGCTGGATAGTGCAGTTTAGACCACACGTTTATCAGGAATTTGCCATAAACCACATACTGAAAAACCACGCGTCAGGTCTGCTTTTGGATATGGGCATGGGTAAGACGGTTTGTGCCCTGACAGCAGCGTCGGATTTATTACACGATTACTTCGACGTTTGTCGGGTACTTGTGATAGCGCCTCTCAGGGTGGCGGAAGATACATGGAGCCGCGAGGCAGAAAAGTGGGATCACCTCCGATACCTGAGAGTGGCAAAAGTGCTAGGACCGGAAAAGGACAGGTTAAGAGCTTTGGACGCAAGGGCTGATATTTGGGTGGTAAACAGGGAGAACGTGGACTGGCTGGTTAACCACTTCGGCAAAAAATGGCCCTTTGACATGGTGATTGTGGACGAGCTCTCTAGTTTCAAGTCTGCTAGTGCTAAAAGGTTCAGAGCCCTTCGGAAAGTCAGACCCTTGATAAAAAGGATTGTGGGTCTGACTGGGACGCCAGCACCTAACGGGCTAATAGACCTCTGGCCGCAGGTTTATCTTCTGGACATGGGAGAGCGCCTTGGTAAGACGCTTACAGGCTACCGTGATCGATATTTTGTCCCGGACCAGAGAAATAAAACCGTTATTTTTAGTTGGAAGCCAAAGCCTGGAGCCGACGATGCCATACAAACAAGACTTGCAGACCTTTGTGTTAGCATGAGCGCAAAAGATTGGCTGGTACTACCGGAGCGGATAAACAACGAGATAAGGGTAAAACTGCCGCATAAAACCAAAGAGCAGTATGAACAGCTTGAAAGGGACTTCCTTCTGCCGTTTACTAACGGAGATGTTGTGGCCAACACTGCGGCGGTTTTGTCCAATAAACTTTTACAACTTGCCAACGGCGCAGTATACGACGAAAACGGCAAGGTCAAGACATTTCACGACGAGAAGCTTATGGCCCTTGACGAGATAATCGAAACATCAAACGGGCAGTCGGTTCTAGTGTTTTATTCTTACCGGCATGACAAAGACAGGATAAAAGAACACCTGAAGAGGTATAAGCCCCGGGAACTGCTTGCAGAGTCAGATATCCAGGAGTGGAACGATGGCCAAGTATCCGTGATGCTGGCGCATCCTGCGTCAGCCGGACATGGGTTAAACCTCCAAGCTGGAGGAAACGTAATCGTATGGTTTGGATTACCTTGGAGCTTGGAGTTGTATCAGCAGGCTAACGCCAGATTAGACCGTCAGGGGCAAAAGCAAGGAGTAATAGTCCACCACTTGATAACAGAAGGGACTATCGACGAGAACGTGATGGCGGCCCTGGCAGGTAAAGCGAAAACACAGGACGCACTTCTGGAGGCAGTCAAGGCCAGGATACAAAAATATGCGGCGTAAGGTGGGTTATGCGATGGCGGAAAGATGTTTTAACTGTGGTTGTATTGTAGATACAACCTTTAGCCCGGACGGAGATCAGTGGTTGTGTGTGAATTGTATATGCGAATATTTGGGGGTGAATTAGTGCGAAAGATTAATATTATGACAGCTTATGTTAGTCTAATTTCTGAAATTCTTTATCTTGGAATCGGATTGGTAGTCCTGAAAATACTCATAGGATTTGAAGCTAACTTTAAAAATCTATTGGAATTAGCTGGAGGCATGTAAACGATTATAAAAAGAGGGTGATAATATTGTGGCTGCATATAGAGCACCGTACTACAGACCCAAGGAATCTAAGCGAGTAGCCTATTGTAAATACCACAAATGGGATTTAAGTGTAGCACAAATAAAAAATTACGGGTGTTTTCATAAGAAGAGGGAGGGCAGCTGGTGCTGTTACTTCAGACCAAACTTAAAGCATGTTTATTGGGTTGATAGGAAAATACCTGAACACACATACGCCAAAAACTAGGGTTGAGAAGTGCATCCGGAGGTGACCAGTGTGTTTGATGATGAAGATTTGAAAGATATAAGCAACATAGCCAGGATGGTGGCTGAACAGGGTCTGGAGGAAACAAAAAAGGCTTTGGAGCGAATAAGAGAGAGGAACCGGGCACATAACCTCGAAGTATATGGCTGTAATTGCCCGGCGGCTAAGTGTTACGCCAGCTGCCCTAAATACTTAACACACGATAAACATGCTGATCTTCTTGATTTTTTAGTAAGGACGAATCCTCCGGACAGAAGAGAGAAAGATCCGCTACCAACAGGGAAGCCGAGCGGCAAAAGCAGCAGCCAAAAGGTAAAAAAGAGAAAGAAACCGCTGACGTATAAAAACTTATATTTAGAGTGTTGACACAGGGCTTGACAAGATGTTATAATTTGGCGAAGCCTTTACGCAGAAGGGCAGCACACATGCTGTCAGCTAAAATGAATAAGAAGGGCAGAATACAGTCTGCCAGCTAAAGCGCCCAGTCAATCGACAGGGCGCTTTTCCTACGCCTTTTTGCCGGGGTAAATCCGAAAAGGATTCCCCGGAGCCCACCAGGGCAGGAGGTAATTATGCCAAGCAAACTCTATACTAATTTTGAGTATATAGAAAAACTGCAAAATAAATATGGTAAAAAGTTCACATTATTAAGCGAATATATTGGCAGTAAAAATAAAATCATGGTTAGGTGTAACGATTGCGGTAAAGTTCAAAACAGGCTTCCGGTCAAGTTATTATATAATGGCTCGTGCAGAGGGTGTTTTGATGTAAGGCACACAAAGACACATAAAGCGTTTGAGTCGGGATTGAAAGATAGGTATGGCGATGAATATACTTTGCTTAGTAAGTATACTTATGATAAGGATAAAATTATAGTAAGGCATAATCAATGCGGTGCAGAGTACGAGATAATTG
>Ga0209347_1001957_pt1 | contig 29461 bp, 29 predicted proteins | sample AutmiccommuBRH23_FD_187382 | JGI IMG/M metagenome (GOLD analysis project Ga0209347, IMG submission 187382) | Deep subsurface microbial communities from Mt. Terri, Switzerland - Autotrophic microbial communities BRH/23 (SPAdes) (version 2) | ecosystem: Environmental > Aquatic > Deep subsurface >...
AAAACAAAGAGACCCGGACGGAAACCGCCCGGGTCTCTTTTTGACTATCGTCGGCTGGATCAGCCCTTGGTGAACTCGGGGTAGGCTTCCATCCCCAGTTCGGACACGTCCAGACCGTTGATCTCGGCTTCTTCGCTGACACGGATGCCCATCGTTGCCTTGAGGATGACCCAGACAATCAGGCTGACCACGAAGACAAACGCACCGATGATGGCAAAGCCGATGATCTGCGTCACGAAGGACGTGCCTTCGGTGTAGAAGGGAACGGCGAGCGTGCCCCAGAAGCCTGCGATCAGGTGAACCGGGATTGCACCGACGACGTCGTCGATCTTGAGCTTATCAAGGAACGGCACGGCCAGAACCACGATCACACCACCGACGGCACCGATCCACAGCGCGCCGAACAGGGTCGGGTCAAGCGGACCTGCGGTGATGGACACCAGACCGGCCAGCGCACCGTTGAGCACCATGGTCAGGTCGACCTTCTTGTAGAGGATCTGCGTCAGGATCAGGGCTGCGACGGCACCTGCTGCGGCGGCCATGTTCGTGTTGGCAAAGATGATCGCTACGGCATTGGCGTCAGCCTCGGTGCCCAAAGCCAGCTGCGAGGCCCCGTTGAAGCCGAACCAGCCCAGCCACAGGATGAACGTACCCAGTGTTGCCAGCGCAAGGTTGGAACCGGGCATCGGGTTGACGCGGCCATCCTTGTACTTGCCCAGACGCGGGCCCAGGATGAATGCACCGGCCAGAGCGGCAAAGCCACCTGCGGCATGGACCAGAGTCGAGCCTGCGAAGTCAGAGAAGCCCATCTCGCTCAGGAAACCACCGCCCCACTGCCACGATGCTTCGATCGGATAGATGAAGCCGGTCAGGACCACAGTGAAGATCAGGAAGGGCCAGAGCTTGATCCGCTCGGCCAGGGTGCCCGACACGATGGAGGCCGTGGTTGCACAGAACATCAGCTGGAAGAAGAAGTCCGAACCCGTGGCATAGCCGGTTTCAAGCGCGGGATCCCCGGTGATATCCGCCGTCGCGAAGATCGGTCCCAACATGCCGGTGATCAGCCAGCCATCGCCGGGATACATCAGGTTGTAGCCGACCAGCCAGTACATGATGGCCGCAATCGAAAAGAGGGCGATGTTCTTGGTCAACTGCGTGGTCACGTTCTTGGACCGCACCAGACCTGCTTCGAGCATGGCGAAACCAGCCGCCATCCAGAACACAAGGAAACCGCCGATCAGGAACAGCAGCGTGTTGAAGATGAAGGCGTTGTCCACCGCGGGCGCTGCCTCGGCCGTGTCCTGGGCGAAGCCCATCACGGGCACAACGGCCAATGCTGCGGCAAGTGGCAGCAATTTAAGAGATTTCATGTCCATGTATCCTTTCCCCCGGCGCGGTTCAGACCGCGTCCTCGTTTGTTTCGCCGGTCCGGACGCGCACGGCTTGCGCCACATCCAGCACGAAAATCTTGCCGTCACCGATCTTGCCGGTCTTGGCTGTTGCGGTGATCGTGTCGACGACCTGATCGGCCATTGCATCGTTCACCACGATTTCCAGTTTCACCTTGGGCACGAAATTCACGGCGTATTCGGCACCACGATAGATTTCGGTATGCCCCGACTGCGATCCGAAGCCCTTGATTTCAGTGACCATCATGCCGCGCACGCCGATGTCGGTCAGCGCTTCACGGACCTCCTCGAGCTTGAACGGCTTGATCGTTGCAATGATGAGTTTCACCTTGGTCCCCTTCGTCTGGAGCGGGATGAGGCCCGCATGTTGCAGTTGCAGCAAAACGGGCAAGACGCTGCGAATGAAAGTCTGCGGCGCGGATTCTGACTGGTGCCTGCGGTGAATTGCACATAATTTGTGCTTCAGTATTTTTTTGCTTATTTTTTTTGCTAAACAAAAAGACGAAAGCGCGGCGGGAAGGGTCAACATTTGGCCCGGCCATCGCTATATTCGCCAAAACAACAGATGCCGGGCAGAACAGAGCATGAGTGATTCAGGTCGCAGGAAACCACCCTTGGTGGCGGACAGACGCGTTCGCGCAAAAAAGCCCGCTCCGGCGGCCAAACCCGCATCCGCGAAACCGGCCCGGCGCAAGGCGGCCCCACGTCGTTCCCGCAACCCGGTAATCGCGTTGATCCAGGGGATATTCTCGATGATCTGGCGCCTGGTCTGGGGCTTTACCTGGCGGATCGGGTTGATCGGCGGCTTGATCCTTGCGGGAGCTGTCGGGTATTTCTACACCACCCTTCCCGAGGCCAGCGCCCTGCTGGACGGGCGGCAGCGTGGTTCGGTCACCCTGCTGGATGCGGACGGTCGTGTCTTCGCTTGGCGCGGTGACCAGTTCGGCGGTGTGGTCAGCGCCGATGCCATCTCACCGCATCTGAAGAACGCGGTGATCGCGACAGAGGACAGGCGGTTCTATCGCCATCTGGGTGTATCGCCACGCGGGATCGCCAGCGCCATCCGCATCAACCTGCGCGAGGGGCGCGGCCCCCTGTCGGGCAACGGCGGCTCGACCATCACGCAACAGACGGCCAAGCTGCTGTGCCTTGGCGTGCCCTATGATCCGCAGCAATGGAAATCCGAGGCCGATTACGAGGCCGACTGCCGCCGTGGATCGCTGTCGCGCAAGATCAAGGAGGCGGTCTATGCCTTCGCGTTGGAAGCCAAATACACCAAGGACGAGATCCTCTCGATCTATATCAACCGCGCCTATCTGGGCGGTGGGGCCTTTGGGGCAGAGGCGGCGGCGCAACGGTACTTCGGCAAGACATCGGGTCAGGTAAACCCGGCCGAGGCGGCGATGCTGGCGGGTCTATTGACCGCGCCCACTAGCCTTGCGCCGACCAACAATCTGCAACGCTCGCAAAACCGGGCCGCCACTGTGATCCGCCTGATGGAGGAACAAGGCTATCTGTCCGAAGCCGAAGCGCGTGATGCGCTGGACAATCCCGCGCAGCTGTCCGAGGCGGCGGAAGCGCGGGCGGGCGGTTTCTTTGCTGATTGGGTGATGTCCTCGGGGCCCGAGTTTTTCACCCGCAACACCACAGAGGACGTGGTGATCCGCAGCACACTGGACCCGCGCATCCAGAAAGCCGCCGAAGAGGCGATGGCCTTCATCTTCGAGAACAAGGTGCGTGAAGGGTCCAAGGCGCAGGCGGCGATTGTCGTGATGTCCTCGGACGGGGCGGTGCGGGCGATGGTCGGAGGGCGCGACACAAAGGTTGTTGGTGCCTTCAACCGGGCGACACAGGCGCGGCGTCAGACCGGATCGGCCTTCAAGCCGTTTGTCTATGCGGCGGCGTTGGACCTTGGCTACTCCCCCAACGACGTGATCGACGATGCACCCTATTGCGTGAACATTCCCGGATCGGGTGAATGGTGCCCCAACAACTATGATCGCACCTTCAATGGCCGGGTCACGATGACCGAGTCGCTGACGCGGTCGCTCAATATCCCTGCCGTGAAGGTGGCGCAGACCGTGGGGCTGGAAACCGTGCGCAAGGTGGCTTCGCAGTTCGGCATCCAGTCGGATCTGGCGGCCGGGCCTGCTTTGGCCTTGGGTGCGTCCGAGGCGACTTTGATCGAGACGACGGGCGCCTTTGCGGGCATCCTGAACGGCGGGTCGGCTGTGACGCCCTATGGCCTGATCGAATTGCGGATGCAGGGCGAGGACGAGCCATTGATGACAGCCACAGGCGGCATGGGTGAGCGCGTGATCCGCCAGGAGGCGGCCGAGCAACTGACATGGATGCTGCATCAGGTCACAACGAGCGGCACGGGCACCCGCGCCAATCTGAAGGATCGCGAGGTAGCGGGCAAGACCGGCACGACGCAAGCCGCGCGGGATGCGTGGTTCATCGGCTATTCCGCCGATTATGTAGCCGGGGTCTGGATGGGATATGACGACAACACGCCGCTGACCGGGGTCACGGGGAGTGGTCTGCCGTCCGAAATCTGGCACGAGGTGATGGTGCGCGTGCATGAGGGCCTGCCGCCGCGGCCATTGCCGATGCAGGCACCCGCGCAACTGGCGCCCCCCGCACCGCAACCCGGCGAGGGTCAGGGATGGAGCCAGAACCAGGGAGGTCAGGGTCGCGGCACCAACAATGGCCAACCCGAAACGCAGACAGCGATTGAACAATTGTTCCGCGATCTTTTCGGCGGTGGGCGGAACTGAATCTTCAACAAAGAAAGGCGCGCCACGATCGGCGCGCCTTTCTGCAATCCGGGATCAGGTCAGGTTTCAGGCCGAGGCGCGCAGATCCGCGATCATCGCGTCGATATTCCCGCCGCGTCGGTCCAGCATCGCGCCGATCTCGGTCCGTTCGGTCAGAAGCATGTTGATGCCTTCGATGAACAGGTTGAAGAACAGGTCCTTGCCGCTGCGGTCCGACACAAGGAAGGTTACTTCGAACGGTGCCTGTCCGCGCAGCTTGGCAAGGCTTTTGACCTCGTAGAAGTTCTTGACGGCACGCGCCTCCTGCACCTCGATCCGGCCACCGATGAATTCGCGGAAGCGCCGACCGTATTTGACCGAGATGTAGCGCTGGAAAACGGTTGTGAACTCGCGCATCTGCGCGGGCGTGGCGCGGCGGCTGTCGACGCCCAGCGCATAGCTGGCAATCGTCGGAACATCGGCATAACGCGCGAAAATCCGTTCGAATTCCACATACATGGCGGCTTCGGATTTGCCTGAGGCGATGACGTCGTTGATATCGGCAACCAGTGCATCCACCAGTGTTTTCGCGCGGGCCTGTGTCATCGCTTGGGCGGGCATCGGAACAACCGACCCCATGACAGCCAGACCCGCCCCTGCGGCGAGGGTGGAGAGGGCGAAACGGCGTGTCACATCATTCTTCATAGGGGTCCTCATAAGGGTCGTCATAGGGATCGGTCGTCCCCAGGTCATATGGGTCATCATAATCTGCTTCGCCAGACCGTCCCAAGGCAAACCGTCTGCTTTGCAGGTAAATCAATCGCGACTGGGCATAGCTGTCGGCACTGTCATAGAGCACCGAGTCGACCGTCTGACCGAAACGGGCACGGTCGCCTACCACATCCACGACCTGAGCGCCGATGCGAATATCGTTCTGTGTGCCCGACAGCGCTTCTGGCAACGGATTCAGGAACAGATCGACGATCCGGCCCACGGCATCGCGCTGGGTCGAGGGGCCGCGGAAGGGGGTTTCCACGTAATAGCCTTCGCTGACGCCCCAGACATGAAGGGTCTCTCCGAAATCGGTATCAACTTCATCCAGTCCCGCGATCTCTCCCACATCTACAAGCCCAGCAAACCCGATGGTGCTGTTCAGCAGAAAGCGCGTCGTATTGGTCAGGGCGCCTTCGACATTGCCCTGCAACAGATTGTTCACCACAAGACGCGGCGTCGAGAGGTTGCCGGCGAAGTTGTTCACCATGACCTGCATCTCATCCGGCACGACCTTGTCATAGCCGCGTGACAGCGGTCGCAGAACGCCGCGGTCGACGCTTTTGTTGAAGGCATGGACCTTGCGGTTCTGTTCTTCGAAGGGATCGTTGACGCCATCACGCGCCACATAGCCTTCTGGCACGGTACAGGCTGCAAGGATCAGGACAGCGACCAGTGGCAAAGCCCGGGTCAGAATGCGTCCAACGGACCGTGTGCTGTGAAACTGCGTTGCTTGAGGCACTGGGTTTCCCATTTTCAAATGCTTGTGTTCAACAGTCCGGTCAGTCGATCCGGCCAACGGAAAAAGCGCAAACCCCGTCCAGCTTGGCGGGACAGGTTAACCCGAATTTAGGATGGGTTCATATAACGTCCAACCCGTCGGCGAAAGGGTGCCATCGGCCTGTCGGGCAAATTTGATGGTAACAGTGACAAGTTTGGGGGTGTGGTGACAAAGGTGGCAGAGCCGGGCTTGGGTGAATTGCTGGCCGAACGGCGCAAAAGCCGAAACCTCTATTGGGCTGTAGGTCTGTTCAGCGTTTTTGCAAATCTGCTCATGCTGACCGGACCCATCTACATGTTGCAGGTCTATGACCGGGTGCTTGTCAGTGGCTCGATCGCGACTTTGGTGGCGCTGACCGCGTTGGTCGCGTTTCTCTATGGGATCATGGCACTGCTGGATCATGCCCGTGCGCAGGTCATGGCGCGTGTCGGCGCGCGTTTTCAGACCGGTTTGGACCGGCGGGTCTTTGAAGCGACGCTGCAGCGCGCTACGCGGCGACCCGGAGATGATGTCGCAGTCAACGGCCTGCGTGACCTTGAAGCCGTGCAACGACTGATGTCCTCGCCCGTCGTGATGGCCTTGTTCGACATGCCATGGGTGCCTTTGTTTCTTCTGGGAATCGCCCTGTTCCACCCATGGCTTGGCTATCTGGCCCTGTGCGGCGGTGCGGTTCTGGTTCTGCTGACGCTGGCAAGCCAGATTGCAACCCGCCGAGCCTTGACGCAGACATATGAGGCGCAGGCAAGTGTCGACGCGCTCGCCAGCCAGTGCCAGACAGAGGCCGAGATGGTGAGGGCGCTTGGCATGCGCGATGCCGCCTTTGCGCGATGGCAGCAGGCCCGCGACGGTGTGCTGACGCTGACTCTGCGGGTAACTGATCTGAGCGGGCGTTTTGCCGCTACAAGCCGGGCCCTGCGGTTGTTTCTTCAGTCCGCGATGCTGGGCATGGGGGCCTTGCTGGTGATCCGGGGAGAGGTGACGCCCGGCGCGATGATCGCCGCCTCGATCCTTTTGGGGCGTGCACTCGCCCCGATCGAACAGGCCATCAGCGGCTGGCCTCTGGTCCAGCGCGCTATGCGCGGTTGGGCGGATCTGTCGCAGCTTCTGTCCGACCACCCGCCAGACGCCGCCCGAACGCCGCTGCCCCCACCGCGCGCCCGCCTGGAAGTGCATAATCTGGCCGTGGTCCCACCGGGAGAAAGCCAAGCGGTGCTGCGGTCGCTGAACTTCACCCTCGCGCCGGGTCAGGCCCTTGGCGTGATAGGGCCCTCGGGCGCAGGGAAATCCGTGCTTGCCCGCGCATTGACGGGGTCATGGCCCCCGGCAGGGGGCAAGATACGGCTGGATGGAGCCTCGCTGGATCAGTATGACCCCAAGGCGCGCGGCAGGCATATCGGCTATCTGCCGCAGCGGGTGCAACTGTTCGACGGCACCATTGCCGAGAATATCGCCCGCATGTCGCTGATACCCGACCCGGCAGGGGTGGTGGATGCCGCGCGCAAGGCTGGCGCTCATGAGATGATCCTGAAACTGCCGGATGGCTATGATACCCGCGTGACGCATGCGGGTGGACGGCTGTCGGGCGGGCAGAACCAACGGATCGGACTTGCGCGGGCAATCTATGGGGATCCGGTAATCCTAATTCTGGATGAACCGGACGCCAACCTTGACACCGCGGGGTCGCTGGCCCTCAACCGCGCGATCCGGGCAATGAAGGCAGAGGGGAAATCCGTGCTGATCATGGCCCATCGGCCAGCCGCCATTCAGGAATGCGACATGATCCTTGTGATCGAGGCGGGAAGGGGCGTGGCCTTCGGTCCCAGGAACGAGGTGTTGCAAAAGGTTCTGAGCAATCATGATGCTGTGCAAGCCGGTCTGGCATGGGGTTCGGGCGGGGCTGTGCGATGACCCATGATGCAGCCCGCTTTTCCGTCAGGGGGCCAATGCGGTTGGGGCTGGCGGCATTGATCCTGCTGCTGGGCGGGTTCGGGGCATGGGCGACGCTGGTCGATCTCTCGGGTGCGATCGTTGCAAGCGGCAGGATCGAAGTCGATCAGAACCGGCAGGTCGTTCAGCACCCCGATGGCGGTGTCGTCCACGAGATCCTGGTGACCGAGGGGATGCGGGTGGCCGAGGATCAGGTTCTGATACGGCTTGATCCCGCAACACTCCAATCGCAACTGGCGATTATCGAGGGGCAGCTTTTCGAGTTGATGGCCCGCCGTGGCCGCCATGAAGCCGAACGGGACGGGCGCCGCGAGGCAATGTTCGACCCGCTTCTGATGAAAGCGGCGGCGGAAAACCCAGAGACAGCCCTTCTGTTGCAGGGGCAAAGGCAGCTTCTTGACGCAAGGGGTGCCTCTTTGGCCAGCCAGGTCGAACAGTTGCACAAACGCAGCCAGCAGATCGAAACACAGATTGAAGGGATCGCGTCCCAAAGGGCGGCGCTGGTGCTGCAATTGGGACTGATCACGCGCGAACTGAGCGATCAGCAAAGTCTGCTGAACCGTGGCTTGGCGCAGTCCAGTCGGGTTCTGGCGTTGCAACGCGAAATGGCCCGGCTGAACGGTCAGATCGGTGCGCTGACGGCAGAGGCCGCCACCGCCGAGAGCCGGATCACCGAAACCCAGATCGAGATCCTGCGCCTGTTCGATACGCGCCGCGAAGAGGCGATCACACGCCTGCGCGATCTGCAGTTTCGCGAGATGGAACTGGGCGAACAGCGCCGCGCCCTTGCGCTGCGTCTGGAAAGGCTGGACATTCGTGCGCCTGTTGCGGGCCTTGTCCACGGCTTGCAGGTCTTTGCCCGTCGCGCCGTGCTGCGCCCGGCTGATCCGGTGCTTTATATCGTGCCGCAGGACCGCCCGCTGGTGATCATGGCAAAGGTCGATCCGATGCATGTCGATCAGGTTTATCCGGGGCAGGCCGTGACGCTGCGCTTTCCCGCGCTGGATCAGCGCCGCACACCGGAACTGACGGGACGAGTGGTGCAGCGGTCGGCGGATACGTTTGAAGATCCCGTAACTGGCGCCACCTTCTACCGGACCGAGATCGTTCTGGCCGAGGGTGAGAGGGACCATTTGCCGGAGGGCACGACCCTTGTCCCCGGCATGCCGGTCGCGGCCTTCATCCGCACGGGCGACCGCACCACGCTGGAGTATCTGGCCAAACCGCTGACAGATTTCTTCATCACCGCCCTGCGCGAGAACTGATCCGGGTCAGACCCACCGGGACCGCGTGACTTTGCGGTTCCAATCCGGCCCGAAGCCCGATAGCGTCCGGCGCAAATCACCTGTCAGACAAGGAGCACCGCCATGACCAGTGCCATTGAAACCCGTCTTGCCAGCCTTGGCGTCACCCTGCCCGATGCGCCCGCGCCCGCCGCGAATTACGTGCCCTTCGTGCAGTCGGGCGATCTGGTCTTTGTGTCAGGTCAGATTTCGAACGGACCGGACGGTCTGATCACGGGCAAACTGGGCGACGGGATGGATGTCGCGGCCGGGGCTGCCGCCGCCAAAGCCTGCGCGATCAGCCTGCTGGCGCAACTCAAGGCCGCCTGTGGCGGTGACATCGATCGGCTGGTGCGGGTCGTGAAACTGACCGGTTTCGTCAATTCGACCCCGGATTTCACCGATCAGCCCAAGGTGATCAATGGGGCCTCGGATTTTCTGGTCGATGCGCTGGGTGACATGGGGCGACATTCGCGTTCCGCCGTGTCGGCAGCCTCCCTGCCGCTGGGTGTAGCTGTTGAAATCGAAGCGATTTTCCAGATCAGATGAGCCGCCTGCCCGATGCCTTTCTGAAGGCCCCGATTGCGCACCGCGCCTTGCATGACATGGAGGCGGGTCGTCCCGAGAACTCGCCCGCTGCGATAGAAGCGGCCTGTGCGGCTGGCTATGGGATCGAGATCGACCTTCAACTGTCCTCGGACGGGCAAGCGATTGTCTTTCATGACTATGATCTGAAACGTCTGACCGCCGAAACCGGCCCTGTACGCCAGCGCAGCGCAGCGGAACTGGGTCAGATCACGCTGAAAGACGGCACCGACACGATTCCCACGCTGACACAGGTTCTGGCGCAGGTGGCGGGCCGCGTACCTTTGCTGATTGAAATCAAGGATCAGGACGGGGCAATGGGGGGCAGTGTCGGCGCGTTGGAGGCCGCAACTGCCCGCGCCTTGCGGGGATACGATGGTCTGGTGGCTGTCATGTCCTTCAACCCCCATTCGATGATCGCCATGGCGGGGCTGGCGCCTGACATTCCGCGCGGCGTGACCACCTGCGATTACACGCAGGAGGACTGGCCCCTGCTTCCTGCGGGCACGCGCGCACGGTTGCGCGACATTCCGGATTATGACGCAGCCAAAGCCTGTTTCATCAGCCATGATGCGAGCGATCTGGACGCCCCTCGCGTAGCGGATCTGAAGGCGCGGGGGGCGGCCATTCTGTGCTGGACCATCCGTTCGGCCGAGGCGGAGGCTGAGGCACGTCGGATTGCGCAGAATATCACCTTTGAGGGCTATGCCGCCAAGATCCCGGCTTGATCGACCCTGTCACCGCTCCAGATAGATCGGTGCATGAAGAGGGCGCGCCACAATGACGGACGACACGATCGAGATTGCCATGTTGGGCAGCCTGACCGAGGTGGCGCAAGCGGAGTGGGACGCCTGCGCCTGCCCCGAAGTGGCGGATGGTGGGCGTCCGTACGATCCCTTCACGACCTGGCGTTTTCTCAAGGCGCTGGAAGAGAGCGGGTCGGTCGGAACCGGCTCTGGCTGGCAGCCACGTTACCTGACGGCGCGACAGGACGGCCAGCTTATCGCCTGCGCGCCGATGTATGCCAAATCGCACAGTCAGGGCGAGTATATCTTCGATCACAACTGGGCCCATGCCTATGAACGGGCGGGCGGGCGCTATTATCCCAAGCTTCAGATCGCGGTGCCCTTTACACCCGCTACGGGGCGCCGGTTCCTGACCCGACCGGGGTTTGAGGAGACAGGCACTGCGGCACTGGTGCAGGGGGCGGTGGAACTGACTGCCAACAACAGCCTGTCCTCGCTCCACATTACATTTTGCACACAGGCCGAGGCAGAGGCGGGCGAAGCGTTGGGATTGATGCGCAGGGTCACGCAACAGTACCATTGGGAGAATGACGTTTACGCGGATTTCGACGGGTTCCTTGCCTCGTTGTCGTCGCGCAAGCGCAAAATGATCCGCAAGGAGCGCGACCGGGCCAATGCCTTTGGCGGGCAGATCGAGATGTTGACAGGCGAACAGATTAAGCCTTGGCATTGGGAGTATTTCTGGCGCTTCTATCAGGATACCGGGGCGCGGAAATGGGGCACACCCTATCTGACGCGGCGCTTCTTCGACATCGCGCAAGACACCCTGCGCGACGACATGCTGCTGGTTCTGGCGATGCGCGATGGTGCGCCAGTGGCCGGGGCGTTGAACTTCATCGGGCGTCAGGCGCTTTTCGGCCGGTACTGGGGCTGCGTCGAGGATCATCCCTGCTTGCATTTCGAGGTCTGCTATTATCGTGCGATGGACTTTGCGATCGCCAAAGGTCTGGCGCGGGTCGAGGCGGGCGCGCAGGGAGAGCACAAGCTGGCGCGCGGCTATCTGCCGGTGCCGATCCATTCGCTGCACTGGATGCGCGAGCCCGGCTTTGCCGAGGCGGTCGCCAACTATCTTGCTGCCGAACGCCGCGCGGTCGAGGAAGACATCGAGGTTCTGACGGCCTATGGTCCGTTCAGAAAGACACATATGGAGGAACAGGAATGACCGAACGCCTCAGCGATACCGGCCGCAAGACGATGCTTGAGCCTTTGTTCGAGACCGGCTGGAGCATGGTCGAAGGCCGCGATGCCATCACCAAGACATTCCAGTTCAAGGATTTCACCGAAGCCTTCGGCTGGATGACGCAGGCCGCACTTTGGGCCGAGAAGTGGAATCATCATCCGGAATGGTCCAATGTCTACAAGACAGTGACCGTTTTGCTGACGACCCATGACGTGGACGGCTTGTCCGCGCTGGATGCCAAGCTGGCCCGCAAGATGGACAGCCTTTGAACAGTTTCGACGAAAGGACCAAGACGGACTCATGCAAGAACTGATGACAACCGAACTCTGGAACGGAACCACGCTGGCCGATGTGCTGACCCTTCAATTTCTGGCCACGCTGGCCGGATCAGTCATCGGAGCGCTGGCCATCGTGCTGGGCGGCTTCATCATCGCGGGCTGGGCGCGCAACCGCGTCGTCGGATTGACGCGGCGCTATCGGCGTCTGGACGCAACGCTGTTCAGTTTTCTGGGCAATATCCTGCGGTATGTGATTCTGGCCTTTACCGCCTTGTTCGTGCTGAACACCTTCGGGATTCAAACCACCTCGATCGTGGCGGTGATCGGTGCGGCGGGTCTTGCCATCGGTCTGGCATTGCAGGGGACGCTGTCCAATGTGGCGGCCGGGGTGATGATCATCCTGTTTCGCCCTTTCAAGAACGGCGATTTCGTCGAGGTCGCGGGCGAGATGGGAACGGTGCAGGAAATTTCGCTGAACTTCACCGAGTTGTCTTCCTTGGGAAATGTGCAGGTCATCATCCCCAACAGTCAGATCTGGGGCAATGTGATCACCAATTATTCGGCCTATGACACGCGCCGGGCCGAATGGGTTTTCGGCGTGTCCTATGGGGCTGATCTGAAAAAGGCCGAAGCCATCATCCGCGAGACAATCATGGCTGATCCACGCTCCATGACCGAGCCTGCGCCTTTTGTTCAGGTCAACAACCTTGGCGACTTCTCGGTTGATTTCCTTGTGCGTGTCTGGTGCGCCTCGGGAGATTACTTCCAGTATCAGGCCGACATGAAACGCGCCGTGAAAGAGGCGCTGGATTCAGGCGGGATCGAAATCCCCTTCCCTACAAGGACGATGATCAACGCAGCCTGACGTGGATCGGGACATCCGTCGCGTTATCGTGACTTGAGTCATTTATATCGCGTACGATATAAGCGCTGACGATATAAATGCGAAGGAGCGATAAGATGTCTGTCGATGTGAAGTACCGCACGAAAGCCACCGCAACCGGTGGCCGCGATGGCCATTCCGCGACGCAGGATGGCGCGGTCGATGTCAAGCTGGTGACACCCAAGGAACTGGGTGGCGCTGGTGGTGATGGGGTCAACCCAGAGCAGTTGTTCGCAACGGGTTATGCCGCCTGCTTTCTGGGCGCGCTGAAATTCGTTGCAGGTCAGGCCAAGGTGAAAGTGTCATCCGAAGCGACCGTGACCGCAGATGTCGGTATCGGGCCGCGCGCAGATGGCGGTGGCTTTGGTCTGGATGTGGCGCTGACCGTGACATTGCCGGGAATTGCAGATGACGTCGCGGATGACCTGATCGCCAAGGCGCATGTGGTCTGCCCCTATTCCCATGCAACGCAAAACAACATCGCGGTCAGCCTCAACCGAGGCTGAGCTCGACTTCTTTGATACCTCAAATGAAAACCCCCGCAGTCTCAGGACGACGGGGGTTTTCTTGTCGTTATCGCGGATCGAATCAGATCGCGGCCAAAAGTGCCTCGCCACCGGAAATATCGCAGGTGCCGGGGCTTTCCTCGGGATGGAAGACCGAGACGACACCATCCTCGACCAGCATGGCATAGCGCTTGGAGCGCGCCACCAAACCGGCGGGCGGTGCATCGAAATTCATGCCGATCGCCTTGGTGAATTCGCTGGATGCGTCCGAAAGCATGGTGATTCCGGCAGCGGTGGCACCTGTCGCCTCGCCCCATGCCTTCATCACGAAGGGATCGTTCACACTGATGCAGATGATCTCGTCCACACCTTTGGCCGCGAATTGATCCTTGGTGCGGATGAAGCTGGGAACGTGAGCCGAATGGCAGGTGGGCGTGAACGCGCCCGGCACCGCGAAAAGTGCCACCTTGCGGCCCTTCAGCTTATCGGCCAGCGCCACGGCTTCTGGTCCTTTTTCACCCATCTTCACAAGTGTCGCGTCGGGCAACTTGGCCCCTGTCGAAATCGTCATTGAGTCCCTCACCTTGGGTTTGCGTTTTCTGGTTCCATGGATATAGGGTGCCGCGCAACGCGAAACCAATACTTTCAAGAAGGAGTGTCCATGACGCATGTTGTCGTGATCGGCGCGGGGCAAGCCGGGTCATCGCTTGTTGCAAAACTGCGCAACTCCGGTTTCGACGGGCGGATCACGCTGATCGGCGCAGAACCTGTGCCGCCCTATCAACGCCCGCCACTGTCCAAGGCCTATCTGCTGGGCGACATGACGCTGGACCGCCTGTTTCTGCGGCCCGAGAGTTTCTATGCCGAACACGATATCGACCTGCAGCTGAACACACGCGTGACAGGGATCGACCGTGCTGCACGGACCGTGCGCCTTGGGGATGAGGTGATCCGCTATGATCATCTGGTGCTGACGACCGGTTCCGATCCGCGACGCCTGCCGTCCAGTATCGGTGGTGCGTTGGCCGGGGTGTTCGTGGTGCGCGATCTGGCCGATGTGGATGCGATGGCCCCGCATGTGGTGGCGGGCCGGCGCGCGCTGATCGTGGGCGGCGGCTATATCGGGCTGGAGGCGGCCGCCGTCGCGGCCAAGCGAGGGTTGGAGGTGACTTTGGTCGAAATGGCCGACCGTATCCTGCAACGTGTCGCTGCTCCGGAAACATCGGCATATTTTCGTGCGCTGCACCAAGCGCATGGCGTGACGATCCGCGAGGGCGTGGGGCTGGATCGTCTGTTGGGCGAAGGTCGCGTCACTGGCGCGCGCCTGAGCGATGGTACCGAACTGGCAGCGGATCTGGTCATCGTCGGCGTGGGGATTGCGCCTGCGACTGCTCTGGCCGAGGCTGCGGGACTGGAGATCGAGAACGGCATCAAGGTGGACGCGCGCGGCCAGACATCAGACCCGGCGATCTGGGCGGCTGGGGACTGCGCCTCCTTTCCGTGGAAAGCCGGGCGCATTCGTCTGGAAAGCGTGCCCAATGCCATCGATCAGGCTGAATGCGTGGCCGAGAACATTATGGGAGCCGCCAAGGATTATGAGGCCAAGCCGTGGTTCTGGTCTGACCAGTATGACGTGAAACTGCAGATCGCCGGGCTGAACACAGGATATGACCACACCGTTGTAAGGCCGGGCGACAAGCCGGGCAGCCAGTCGGTCTGGTATTTCCGCGGGGATGCGTTGCTGGCCGTGGACGCGATGAACGACCCGCGCGCCTATATGATCGGCAAGCGGCTGATCGAGGCGGGGCAATCGCCGTCACCCGCCGTGGTGGCCGATCCAGAAACGCCGCTGAAATCCCTGATGCCAGCGTGAGGATCGTCGCGGGCCGCTTCCGGGGCCGCGCGCTGGCCGCCCTGGGCAAGGGCGATCCGGCAGCGCATCTTCGCCCGACCAGTGACCGCACCCGCGAAAGCCTCTTCAATATCCTCGCAGGAGGACGCTTCGGCGACCCTGTCACGGATGCAAGGGTGCTGGATCTGTTCGCAGGGTCCGGCGCGCTCGGTCTTGAGGCTTTGTCGCGTGGGGCGGCATTTGCCACCTTCGTGGATGACGGACTCAAGGCGCAGGCACTGATCAGGCAGAATATCGCGCTCTGCGGCGCGGAAGGCGAGACCCGTATCATCAAGCGTGATGCGCGACGGCTGCCACCAAATGACGATGGCCCTTACGATCTAGTTTTTCTCGACCCCCCTTACGGCAAAGGACTGGGTGAGCTGGCGCTGACACAGGCTTTGTCACAAGGCTGGGTCGCGCCCGAGGCACTGATCATCTGGGAAGAGGGGGCCACCATCACCCCCCCCGAAGGGGTGACCTTGCTGGACAGTCGCCGCTATGGCGACACGGTCATCAGCCTGTTGCGCGCCTGATCCCGTGTGAGGGGCGAAAGACGACTCGCGACAGGGTCGGAAATGGCAAAGCAGCAGAAACCGCCCGGGTCCAGCTTGACCGGAGACTGATCCGGAAGACCCATGGCCACCCGTTACATTCCCCTGTGGACCCGTTTTGCCCCTGCGCCGGGCGTCCGGGGTTTCGCCACCCTTCAGGGGTTCGAGGCGATCACGCGCGGTATCCTCATCTCGGTATTTCCGCTGGAAATGTATCGTGCCCTGCAAGACGCGCAGACGGTCTCGCAGGTCTATTTCATGATCGGGATCACCTCGCTTCTGGCGGGGTTGATGGTCCCTTGGTTGAACCGGTTCCTGCCGCGCCGCTGGATGTATACGACGGGTGCCTCGCTCTATGTGATCGGCTCCAGCATCTCGATCTTTGGCGGCACCGAGATGATCATGTTCGCTCTTTTGTGCAATACGCTAGCGACAGTCATCACCTTCGTCTGCTTCAACGCCTATGTGCTGGACTATATCGCGCGCGCGGATCTGGGGCGGGCGGAATCGATGCGCATGTTCTACTCCGCGCTGGGCTGGACCGTTGGGCCAGTGCTGGGAGTGACACTGATGGCGATGTGGCGCCCCGCGCCTTTCGTGGTGGCGGGGATTTCGTCGCTTTGCATGCTGTCTGTCTTCTGGTCGATGCGATTGGGCAATGGCAAGCTGATCAGCCGCGCGCGCGCGCCTGCCCCCAATCCGCTGGCCTTTCTGGGCCGCTTCTTCGCGCAACCGCGCCTGATCGCAGGCTGGCTTTTTGCGGTGATACGGTCCTGCGGATGGTGGGTCTATGTCGTCTACCTGCCGATCTTCGCCGTCGAATCCGGTCTGGGCGAGGCGACGGGCGGGATCGTGCTGTCGATCACCAACGGCACCCTGTTCCTGACTCCGCTCATGCTGCGTTTCGTGCAGGCCAGTTCGATCCGCACCGCGGTGCGCTTCGGGTTTTTCGCTTCGGGCGCGCTGTTCTTTGCGGCGGGCATCGGACAATGGCTGCCGTGGGGGGCCGTCGGGGCCCTGATGGCCGCATCCTTCTGCCTGATCCTGTTGGATGTTTGCGGCGGGCTGCCGTTTCTGATGGCTGTCAAACCCTCGGAGCGGACCGAGATGTCCGCCGTCTATTCCAGTTTCCGTGACGTGTCAGGCATCCTGACGCCCGGTGTGGCCTGGCTCGTATTGCTGGTGGCGCCTTTGCCGGGTGTGTTCATGGCCTGCGGAGCAGGGCTCTGGTTGGCATGGGGAATTGCAGGAAGCCTGCACCCGCGTCTTGGACGCGGCCGCATCCGTCTTCCGGCTGTATAGACTGCGTTGCGCTTCTTCTTGCCTCAAATATCCCCGCGCGGAGCGCATCCTGCGGGTGCAAAAACGCCTCAGCCGTATGTCGGGTGGAACCGTCCCGCAGGAGAGAGCGTGAAGATCTCGCAGCCCGTAGCCGTCACACCGACAGAGTGTTCGAACTGTGCGCTCAGGGATTTGTCACGGGTCACGGCTGTCCAGTCATCGGCCAGAACCTTGGTCTCGGGGCGCCCGATATTCACCATGGGTTCGATGGTGAAGAACATGCCTTCCTCCAGCACCGGTCCCGTTCCGGGGCGGCCATAGTGCAGCACGTTGGGGGGTGCGTGAAAGACGCGGCCCAGACCATGACCACAGAAATCGCGCACGACGCTCATGCGGTGCGCCTCGACAAAGCTTTGAATCGCATGCCCGATATCGCCGAAAGTATTGCCGGGTTTGACCGCTTCGATCCCCAGCATCAGGGCGTCATGGGTGACCTCGATCAGACGCTCGGCTTTTCTCGGCAAGGTGCCGGCCGCATACATCCGACTGGTATCGCCGAACCACCCATCGACGATCACTGTCACGTCGATATTGAGGATGTCGCCGTCCTTGAGCTTTTTGTCACCCGGAATCCCATGGCAGACCACATGGTTCAGGCTGATACAGCTGGCGTGCTGATAGCCTTTGTAGCCGATTGTCGCCGATTTCGCACCCGCTTCGGCGACCTTTGCTTCGATGATCCGGTCAAGTTCCCCCGTTGTGACGCCCGGCTGCACATGTGCGGCGATCTCGTCCAGAATCCGTGCCGCGACCTGCCCAGCCCGGTGCATCCCGGCGAAGTCGCCGGCCTCATGAATGCGGATGCCATCCCGCGTAAGGCGGCCGCGATGTTGATCGTTCAAACCGGGACTCCGTCCTGCAAATCCGTTTTGCCTTTATTTAGGCCGATTTAGCACAACTTGCCAGTGCCCCCGCACAAGGCTGTCATCGGATGTGACAATTGGATGCCTTCGGGGCCAAGGTGGCAGGCATAGCAGATCACCTCGACACCTGCGTCTGATGCGGTCCGGGCCGCTGCTGCGTAAGCTGGATCAAGATCCGCAGCCAATGCAAAGCGGGTGCAATCGCTGCGTTGCACAAGGTAAAACAGAACGGCGCGGTGTCCCTGCCGCACAACCTCGGCCAATTCTGCAAGATGCCTTGCTCCACGGGCAGTCACGCTGTCGGGAAACTCGGCCAGTCCCGGTGCGCGTGACAGGGTGACGCTTTTGACCTCGACATAAGTGTCGGGCAATCCGGGGCCACGCAGCAGGAAATCCACGCGACTGGCGCTGCCGTAACGCTGTTCCGGCAGCACGCTGTCATAAGTGGCCAGTTCGGGCACGGCCCCCGCCTCAAGGGCTGCGCGCAGCATCCGGTTGGGCCAACCCGTGTCGATGCCCGTGAAATGCCCGTCCGCATGTTCGACCAGACGCCAGCCATAGCGTAGCTTTTTCTTGGGGTCTTCATTGCGTTCAAGCCAGATCCGTGTACCGGGCTCTGCCAGCCCCAGCATCGAGCCGGGATTGGGACAATGCGCGACCACCTCGACCCCGGCATCGGGTCCGGTCTCGGGGATCACATCCGCCAGAAACCGCTTGTAGCGGCGGATCAGGCGAGCGGGCAGCAGAGGGCTTGGAAAGCGCATGGTCTTGGGCCTATACCGTGGCATCACAGCAATCAAGGACAGCGCCATGACCAATCCCACCGCCGCCATGATCGTGATCGGGGACGAGATCCTGTCGGGTCGCACCCGCGACAGCAACATGCATTACTTGGCCGGCGAGTTGACCAAGGTCGGCATTGATCTGCGCGAGGTGCGCGTGGTCAGCGATTATGCCCCGGCCATCATCGCCGCCGCCAAGGCGCTGTCAGCAGCCTATACCCATGTCTTCACCTCGGGCGGGATCGGGCCGACCCATGACGACATCACCGCCGATTGCATCGCCGCCGCCTTTGGCCGGTCGATCGATGTGCGCGATGACGCGCGTGCCTTGCTGGCCGCGCATTATGCCCGCACCGGAGGGGAGTTGAACGCCGCCCGTCTGCGCATGGCGCGTATTCCCGAAGGTGCCGCGCTGATCGAGAACCCCGTCTCGACCGCACCGGGTTTTACGTTGGAGAATGTGCATGTCATGGCCGGTGTGCCGACCGTGTTTCAGGCCATGGTCGCCTCGGTCCTGCCGACGCTGACAGGGGGCAAGCCGCTTTTGTCGCAAACCCTGCGCATCCAGCGGGGCGAGGGCGACATTGCGGGACCACTGGGCGATCTGGCCGCGCGTTACCCTGATCTGTCCATCGGGTCCTATCCTTATCAGATCAACGGTGCATTTGGTGCGAATATCGTGATCCGGGGGCAGGACGGTGCCCGCGTTGACGCCGCAATGGCCGAACTGTCGGCGATTTTCCCGGCATGATGCCAGACGCCGCGCGCCTTTACGATGTGATCGACGGCACTTGGCCCGCCGCCGAAGTGCGGCAACAGGGACCTTTCCTGCTGCGCCGGGGTGATGGCGGTGGCCAGCGGGTATCTGCGGCCACAGCGATGGGCCCGGTCACGGCAGCGGATATCGACGCGGCCGAAATCGCCATGCGGGCGATGAATCAACCCCGGCTTTTCCAGATCCGCGAAGGGGATGCGGCATTGGACAGGATGCTGGCCGAACGCGGTTACGCGGTTGTCGATCCGGTCAACCTTTATGTGGCGCCTGTGCAAGGCGTGGCCACGCGCCGCCCGCCGCCCGTCACTGCCTTCTGCGTGTGGGAACCGCTGGCGATCCAGATCGACATCTGGGCCAAAGGCGGGATCGGACCGGGGCGGCTGGCGGTGATGCAGCGGGCGAAGGGGCCAAAGACTTCTATCCTTGGGCGGTTGAACGATCATCCGGGCGGCACCGCTTTCGTGGCGATCCATGACGGTATCGCGATGGTGCATGCGCTTGAGGTTCTGCCGCATCAGCGCAAGCAAGGAATGGCTGGCTGGTTCATGCGGATGGCGGCGTTCTGGGCACAGGACAACGGGGCCAGTCATCTGGCCGTGGTCTGCACGCAGGCGAATATCGGCGCAAACACCCTCTATGCTTCCCTCGGGATGGCGCTTGTGGGACAGTATCATTATCGCAAGCATCCAGACGACATGGAATGAACACCTGATGAGCAACGCCGACCAGCCCACCGCCCTGAACCTACCGCCCGTCGATCCTCTGCCAGCGGCCACGCAGAAATATTTCGACATTTGTCAGGACAAGCTGGGGATGGTGCCCAATGTGCTGCGGGCCCATGCCTTTGACATCGACAAGCTGAACACTTTCTCGGCGCTGTATAACGATCTGATGCTGGCCGACAGCGGCCTGAGCAAGCTGGAGCGCGAGATGATCGCGGTTACTGTGTCCTCGATCAACCGCTGCTTCTATTGCCTGACCGCGCATGGTGCCGCCGTGCGACAGTTGTCGGGTGACCCGAAACTTGGCGAGATGCTGGTAATGAACTACCGCGTCGCGCCTCTGGATGCGCGGCAGCGCGCGATGCTGGATTTCGCCGCGCTTGTGACCACCGCATCCGCCACGGTCGAGGAACATCACCGTCAGGCGCTGCGCGATGTGGGTTTCAGTGACCGCGACATCTGGGACATCGCGAATGTGGCGGCATTCTACAATATGACGAACCGGGTCGCTTCGGCCACCGATATGCGTCCGAATGACGAGTATCACGCGCAGGCCCGGTGACTCATCGGGATGTGGATCAACACCCCCTTGAACGTGATTGCCCGCTGCTTTGGTCTGGTATTGGTGCTCGGCGCTGCGGATCAGGCTCGCGCGCTTGACCTCACCTTGCCGTTCAGCGCCCAGATGACAACGCGGGTGGTTACTGCGCCGGACAGTCACGCTCTGGCCACCGGTCCTTTTGCCGAGGGGCGTCTGCGCGTTCTGGATCTGGAAGGGCAGGTCGAGAGGCAGGTGTTCCGGTTTCCCGGACAAACCCTGACAACCTTGCAACTTCTCACGCCACTGCGGGAACAGCTGGCCGCGGTGGGATACGAGCTTTTGTTCGAGTGTGACGCCAGCGCCTGCGGTGGTTTTGATTTCCGCTTCGCGACCGAAGTTCTGCCCGCGCCCGACATGTATGTCGACCTGACAGATTTCCGATTCTTTTCGGCCCGGCGCGGGCCACAGGATCACGTCGGCGTCCTGGTCAGCGCTTCGGCCAATGCGGGTTTCGTGCAGATGATTCGTGTGACCTCGGACCCTGATGCCGAAAGCCTGCGCGTGAATACGCCAGGCGACAGTGCAACAACGGACGAACCCGAGCCAGTCGTTGCACCACCGAACCCGGTCACTCCGACGGTCGGCCCGCCCGCCTCCGAGGCCGCAGGTGAACCGCTTCCTTTGAGCGACAGCTTGAAACTGCATGGCCATGTCATCCTATCAGACCTCAGCTTCCAGACCGGATCATCGGAACTGTCTGACGGCCGCTTTCAGACGCTTGAGGCGCTGTCGGCCTTCTTGCTGGCTGATCCGTCACTCCGCGTTGCTTTGGTGGGCCATACCGATGCCGTAGGCGGTCTGCCCGTCAACATCACCTTGTCCCGTCAGCGCGCCGCATCGGTCAGGGAGCGGTTGATCTCGGAATACGGGGTGCCTGGTGGGCAGCTTGACGCTGAAGGAATGGGCTATCTCTCGCCAATTGCGCCCAACACGACACCTGAAGGCCGCGAAGCAAACCGCCGTGTCGAGGCGATTCTGCTGAATACCGATTAGGTCACGTCCGGATCAGGATCGCGCGCAGGTCGTTGACATTGGTTCCCGTCGGTCCTGTCACGAAAAGCTGACCCACCGCGTCAAAGGCGCTCCATGCGTCATGCCCCGCCAGCAGCGCCGCAGGATCCAGCCCTGCCGCGCGCATCCGTGTCACGGTCTGCCCATCTGCAAATGCGCCCGCGTTGTCCTCGGACCCGTCGATACCATCTGTATCAGCGGCAAGTGCGGATATGCCCGCGCAGCCCTCGATCTCCAACGCCAGCGAGAGCATGAATTCGCTGTTTCGCCCGCCGCGCCCGTGATCGCCCTTGATCGTCACAGTTGTTTCGCCACCTGACAGCATCACCACGGGGGCCGCAAAAGGTCTGCCGCGCTGCGCCACCTCGCGGGCCATGGCCCCATGCATCCGCGCCACTTCACGCGCCTCGCCCTCGATGGCGTCGGACAGAATCACCGCCTCCACCCCTGTTGAACGCGCAACATCCGCTGCCGCCTCGAGTGAGCGCGCGGCTGACGCGATGACCTGCACGACATTCCCGGCAAAGCGCGGATCGTCCGATTTTGGCGCATCCTCGGGGGCGTCCTGCAGATGGCGCACAATTCTATCTGGCAGGTCTATCGCGTGATCGCGCACCGCCCTAAGCGCCTCGGCCCGGCCGACATCATCGGGGACAGTCGGGCCAGATGCGACCTGCGCCGGATCGTCGCCTGGCACATCTGACACGATCAGGCTGACCACCCGGGCGGGATGCGCCGCCGCGGCCAGCCTGCCACCCTTGATCCGGCTGATCTGCTTGCGGATCGCGTTCATCGCGCCAATCGGCGCGCCAGAAGCCAGCAGCGCCTTGTTCAGCGCCACCTCATCCTCAAGCGTCAAACCCGCGGCAGGGGCGGCCAGCAAGGCAGAGCCGCCACCGCAAATCAGTGCCACCACCAGATCGTCCGGACCCAGACCCGAAACAGCCTTGAACAGTGCGTCAGTTGCGGCCAGACCCGCCTTGTCCGGCACCGGATGGGCGGCTTCAAGCACACGGATCTGCCGGGTCGGGCAGGCATAGCCGTAGCGCGTGACAACCACGCCCTCCAGTGGCCCGTCCCAGAGATCCTCAAACGCTGCCGCGAGTTGCGCCGCGCCTTTGCCCGCGCCGATCACCACCGTTCGCCCCTTGGGGCGTTCGGGCAGGGTTGCTGCAAGCGCGCGCCGTGGATCGGCGGCGGCGACCGCCGCCTTGAACAGGGACGCCAGAAAGGCGCGGTCATCAGAAGTCATCGGATCGCCTTTGTCAGAAAATCAGACGCGCCCTTTCCAGGGCACAAGCCACTTTTCCGCGATCCGCATCAGGATGTCGATGCCATAGCCGATGATCCCGATCAGGATGATCCCCATGATCACGACGTCGGTCAGTTGGAACCGGCTGGCGACCATGATCATCATGCCTGCGCCCTTCTCCGCAGCCACAAGTTCGGCGGCCACGACGGTGCCCCAGCACACGCCCATGGCCACCCGCGCGCCGGTAAAGATCTCGGGCAGGGAATTCGGCACGATCACATGGCGCAGGATCTGCCATTTGCTGGCCCCCAGCGAATACGCAGCGTGGACCTTGGAAATCGCGACACCGGAAACCCCCGCCCGCGCTGCAATCGTCATGATCCAGAGGGCGGCCAGGAAAAGCAGGATGATCTTGCCTGACTCGCCGATCCCCGCCCAGATGATCACCAGCGGGATCAGGGCCAAAGGCGGCACGGGGCGCATGAATTCGACGATGGGATCGAACCATCCGCGGAACCAGCCCGAAAGGCCCATTGCATAGCCCAGCGGGATGCCCACCAGCGCGCCCAGCACAAAACCCGCAATAACCCGATAGAGCGACCAGCCCAGATGTTCCCACAGGGTGAAATTCTGATAGCCGCTGGCCGCAATTTCGGACACGCGCGCGACCACCGCTTCGGGCGGCGGAAGCCAGATCGGCTCCATCTGCATCCCCTTGGAGGGCGAGAAGTTCAGCGTCCCGCGCGCTGTAAGGGTCACACGGCCCGCTGGGGTATCGACGCTGTCACCGGGCATGACGGGTTGGCCCTCGATGGCCACGACCTTGACCCCATCCGCGCGGGACAGGGCGTCATTATCGTCCCATGTCACCAACACTGACCGCCATGCTCCCACGGTCACGGCATCGTTCCTGGCAAAGCCTTCGCCAGGTTCGACCTCGGGGGGTGCGGCGGTCTCACCCGGCGGTGCCACACGGGCAAAAACAGTGGCGTCATCACGTGCGCCGTCCGGGCCTTCGACCGTGTAGGTGAACCGTGTCTCGCCGATGAAAGGGCCGGGGACATGGAAAGGTGCCCATTTGCTGCCGGTAAAGGCTCCCCAGATCAGAAAGATCGTCAGCACAGAAATGAGGCTGGCCGCACGATCCGGTCGGACCGCGCTTTCGTCGCCGAAGGTCACGGTCTTGAGCGAGGTGAAGTCATGGCTTTCCCGCAGCCGCCGCAACCCCATCCGGATCACGACGAAACTGCCCACGAAGATCGCCAGATAGATCAGCAGAAGCGGAATCATGCGCCCGCCTCCACGGATCTGCCCATGATCTCTTCTTCCATATCCCAGATCATGCCCAGGATCTCTTCGCGGCGTGTTGCGAAATCGGGATGGCGCTTCACGCTGCGCAGGTCCTGACCCACGCCCATCTCGGCAAAGGGCAGGCGATATTCGCGATGGATGCGCCCCGGACGCGGCGCCATGACAAGAAGCCGCTCGCCCAGAAGCAAGGCCTCCTCGACCGAGTGGGTGATCAGGATGATAGTCTTGCCGGTTTCCTTCCACAGCTTCAGGACCAGACCCTGCATCTTCTCGCGCGTCAGTGCGTCCAGCGCGCCCAAGGGCTCGTCCATCAGGATCACGTCGGGATCATTCGCAAGGCAGCGCGCCAGTGCCACGCGCTGCTGCATCCCGCCCGATAACTCGTAGACGGCCTTGTCCTTGAAATCGCGAAGCCCCACGACGTCCAGCAGGTGATCCACCGTGCCTTTCCACTGCGCTTCGCGCTGGCCCGCCATCCGGGGGCCAAAGCTGACATTGTCGCGCACGCTCATCCATTCGAACAATGCGCCCTGCTGGAACACCATCCCGCGTTCCGCAGCGGGCCCCGTGACCAGCGCGCCATTCAGGGTGATCTGGCCTTCGGTGGGGGCCAGGAATCCCGCCACAATGTTCAGAAGCGTAGTCTTGCCACAGCCTGAAGGGCCCAGCACGCTCAGCAATTCACCGGTGTTCAGTGTCAGGCTCACATCCCGCAGCGCCTGCACATGGCTGCCATTCGGCAGATCGAACCGCATCGATATCTTGTCGATGGAAAGTGTCGACACGCCCCGCCCCTTCCTGTTCCCGGGTCCGGCTTTGGCCCGCGCGCCTGACATCAGGCCCTGGGACAACCGGCTTCTTCTTGCCCAAAATATCCCCGCGCGGAGCGCATCCGCCCGCGCAGCCGGCAGGGCCGCCCGTTGGCAGCCCTGCCGATGATATCTACATCCCCTGCGCGGTCGTCAGAGGCCCGGTGTTCACCCGGTCGGCATAGCTTTCCAAGGCCGAAGGGATACTGCCCGCATCCACAAAGACCTGCGCCACGCCCAGCATGAAATCCTGCGCGCCGCCACCCAGCCATTTGGCGGACAATTGATCCTCGATCGAGGGGAAGACGAACGTGCTCATGTCACGTTCGGCTGCTGCTTCGTCCATGCCGGCGTCCTTGGCGATCACGGGCAGCATCTCTGCCTTTTTCGACCCTTCGTTCCACATCGCGTTGGCATCCGCCGTCACCTTGACGAACGCCGCCACCAGTTCGGGGTTTTCTGCCACGAAGGACGCGGGCGAGGATGTTACGTCAAAGACGAGGATCCCCAACTCTTCCTTTTCGGCCCCGGTCAGCAGGACATTGCCGTGCTCTTTCATACGGTTGAGGCCACCGCCATAGCCGCAGGCCATGTCCACGGCACCTTGTGCCAGCGCAGCCGCTCCTTCGGGCGGGGCCATGTTCACGATCTCGAGGCTGGCCAGATCAATGCCAAAATGGTCCATCTGGCGCAGAAAACCATAATGCGCGGCGGTGCCCAGCGGGACGGCGACCTTCTTGCCCGCCAGTTCGGCGGCATTTGTCTTGTCGATCTCAAGATCCGTGCGCACGACGCAGTTGTCATTGTCCGAATAGGACACGGCCACGTCGATGATCTGAAGATCCTGTCCGGCGCTGGTGGCCACAACGAAGGGCGGCACACCTTGGCTGACCGCAATATGCACATCACCCGATGCCATGGCGGCGCTCATGGCGGTGCCGGTGTCGAAGGCGCGCCAGTTGACCTTGACGCCCAGCGCCTCGTCAAAGGTGCCCATCTGCTTGGCATATTGGAAAGGCATGGGCCATTCGGTGAAATAGGCCACAGTGATTTCCTGGGCTGTAGCGGCAGTCGCAACCACAGCCATGGCAAGGCCAGCGACGGCCCCCATCAGTCTTGCTTTCGGTGTCATCCATATCTCCCGTCGGTTAACGCCACCTGTTGCGGTGGTCTGTCGATTCTGACGGTGCAACCCGTGCCATCCATGACGGCGCCGTCCGACCGCTGCGAATATCGGACCGGAAAAGCCGATTCCCTTCAATGATTTTCTATCCGCTGCGATCCAACCCGGTGGCAGGCGCCTGTCTTTTCACAGGATCTGAAGAAGGTTTTCGGTTTATCTTCAGCCGTTTGATCGGCTCGCCCAAAAAGAAGGCGCAGCGCCGTCATCTGGCTGGCCTTAATGAAGCAGGCGATCTGGCCCTATTTCTTTGCCCTTGGTTGCATGTGATACTACGGCGCAATGCTTGCCGAACGGCGGGCCAAATACCTTTGCATTCAGATGGAGCGGCAAAATGATGGACGGCAAGTTCGACAATGACATTCAGGCGGTTGTGGACGCCGACCGCGCCCATGTCTGGCACCACCTGAGCCAGCACAAACCCTATGAGACGACCGATCCCCGCATCATCGTCGAGGGCAAGGGGATGCGTGTCTGGGACCAGAAAGGCAAGGAACATCTGGACGCCGTGTCGGGTGGTGTCTGGACCGTGAACGTCGGTTATGGCCGTGAGCGGATCGCAAACGCCGTGCGCGACCAGTTGATCAAGCTGAACTATTTCGCAGGCTCAGCCGGGTCGATCCCCGGGGCGATGTTCTCGGAACGGTTGATCGAGAAGATGCCGGGCATGAGCCGGGTCTATTACTGCAACTCTGGCTCGGAGGCGAACGAGAAAGCCTTCAAGATGATCCGCCAGATCGCGCACAAGCGCTATGGCGGCAAGAAGCACAAGATCCTGTATCGTGACCGCGATTATCACGGCACGACCATCGGCTGTCTGTCGGCCGGAGGTCAGGATGAGCGCAACGCGCAATACGGCCCCTTTGCCCCCGGTTTCGTCCGCGTGCCCCATTGCCTTGAATACCGCGCCGCCGATCAGGGTGCCCCGATCGAGAATTACGGCGAATGGGCCGCCAACCAGATCGAAGCCGTCATTCTGGCAGAAGGTCCCGAAACCGTGGGCGGCATCTGCCTTGAGCCTGTCACCGCCGGCGGCGGTGTCATTACCCCGCCCGAGGGTTACTGGCAGCGCGTTCAGGAGATCTGCCGGAAATACGATGTGCTGCTGCATATCGACGAGGTTGTCTGCGGCGTCGGCCGGACCGGCACTTGGTTCGGCTATCAGCAATATGGCGTGCAGCCGGACATGGTTACGATGGCCAAAGGTGTGGCATCCGGTTATGCCGCCATCGCCTGTCTGGTGACGACCGAAGCGGTGTTCGATATGTTCAAGGATGATGCGACCGATCCGCTGAATTATTTCCGCGACATCTCGACCTTCGGCGGCTGCACCGCTGGCCCGGCTGCGGCGCTGGAGAACATGGCCATCATCGAGGAAGAAGGTCTGCTCGAGAACACCACAAAGATGGGCCATTACATGCTGGACCGTCTGGCCGAGCTGAAAGACAAGCACGCGGTCATCGGCGATGTCCGTGGCAAGGGTCTGTTCCTCGGCGCGGAACTGGTAGCGGATCGCAGCACGCGCGAGCCTATGGCGGAAAAGCGGGTGCAGATGGTCACGGCCGATTGCATGGCGCAGGGCATCATCATCGGGGCGACCAACCGCTCCTTGCCCGGCCTGAACAATACCTTATGCTTCAGCCCCGCGCTGATCGCCACGAAGGACGATATCGACCAGATCATCGAGGGGGTCGACGGGGCGCTGACCCGCGTTTTCGGCTGATCATCACCCATATCTGAGAAAAAGGCGCGGGGGAAACCTCGCGCCTTTTTCAGTTGCCTACCCGTGCAGCGCCTTGCTGTCAGCCGGTGCCTGATCCCGTTCGGTCATCCCGTAGTCGCGCAATACATGCAGGACCTTCAGCTGGTAATCCGCGAACATCTGTCCCCGCCCGGCCTTTTGCGCGCCACGATGCTCTGGCAGTTGCCGCCAGCGATCCAGCGCCGCTTCATCCTCAAAGAACGAGATCGAGAGCAGCTTGTCAGGGTTTGTCAGGCTTTGGAACCGCTCGACGCTGATGAATCCATCCATCCCCTCGACCAAGGGACGCATCTTGGCGGCCATGTCCAGATAGGACTGTTTCATACCCTCTTTCGGGGTGACTTCGAATATCACGGCAATCATTGCGCGCTCCCTTTGTGATCCCTGTGCCGCAGAAACATCGCTGCAGCCGTGGACAGGAACAAGCCCTACACGCAATAAGACCAGTTTACGCGAGCCTTAGGGCCAGCATAGAGTAAGGTCATGGCCATACCCGTCGAGACCTTCTTTCTTGATCCCGCAGCGCAGGGCACGTTGCAGGCGCGCATCCAGCAGATGATCGCTGGCGGTATTCTGTCGGGCCGTTTCCGGCGTGGCGAGAAGCTGCCCTCCACCCGCCGTCTGGCGCTGCATCTGGGAATCAGCCGCATCACAGTGACACTGGCCTATACGGAATTGCTGGCCAATGACTACCTCGCCGCCAAGGGGCGGTCGGGTTACTATGTCTCTGACAATGCACCGGAACCGCCACCCGGCCCGACCACCGTGCCCCGACAAGATGCGGTGGACTGGACGCGCGCCATCGGGCAGCGCTTTACGGGGGGATCGACCCCGGTGAAACCACAGGATTGGGCCAGTTTCCGATATCCCTTCATCTATGGTCAGGCGGACCCCACCCTGTTCGATCATGCCAACTGGCGGCTTTGCGCCGTGCAGGCGCTGGGGGCGCGGGATTTCACCGCACTGACAACCGACTACTATGATCAGGACGACCCGCAACTCATCGAATTCATCACCCGTCACACCCTGCCCCGGCGCGGAATCGTGGCGCGACCGTCCGAGATTCTAGTAACGCTCGGCGCGCAGAACGCGCTGTGGCTGACGGCTCAGGTTCTTTTGACACAACGTCGTCTGGCCGCGATCGAGGACCCTTGCTACCACGCGCTGCGCGATATCCTCATGCAGTCGCGTTGCCGTCTGGCCCCTGTTCCCGTGGACGCGGACGGTCTGCCGCCTGATGCGATCCCGGATGGCACGGATGTCATCTTCACCACGCCCAGCCATCAATGCCCCACCTCGGCCACCATGCCGATGGACCGTCGCCGGGCTTTGCTGGACCGTGCGCGCGCATTGGATGCGATCATCGTCGAGGATGATTACGAGTTCGAGATGTCCTATCTTCGCCACCCTCTCCGGCGT
>Ga0209347_1001958_pt1 | contig 29441 bp, 15 predicted proteins | sample AutmiccommuBRH23_FD_187382 | JGI IMG/M metagenome (GOLD analysis project Ga0209347, IMG submission 187382) | Deep subsurface microbial communities from Mt. Terri, Switzerland - Autotrophic microbial communities BRH/23 (SPAdes) (version 2) | ecosystem: Environmental > Aquatic > Deep subsurface >...
CTGGAGGAGGTGAGTGAACTTCCTGCAGTGGAGATGCTTCTCATCGACCGGCTCACCGCCACCGATCTCCGCCCCCTGCGGAGCCTGCGTCGACTGCGCCGCTTGATCATCGAGGGTGGCACCAAGATCAACGATCTGGACTGGGTGGCGGAGTTGCCCCCCGTGGAGGCACTTGCCATTGAGAACTTCAAACGCGTTTCGGAACTCGAACCATTGGCCTCGTTGACGGGCCTCTCGGCGCTTGGTGTTGAGGGGAGTACCTGGACGATGATGCGAGTTGCTTCACTGGCTCCTCTGGCACGGCTGAAGAGGCTTCGCCGATTGTTTCTGACGAGTCTGCGTGTGACAGATCGCAGTCTTCAACCGTTGTATGCGCTCACAGATCTGGAGGTCCTGCAGTGTGCGGCAGCATTCTCTGACGATGAATTCATCCGACTGCGGCGGGCTCTCCCGAGATTGCGATGCGACTGGTTTGACGTGATTGACCGGTACGGCAGCATAGAAGAGAGTTTTCGCGTGCAGTTTGGCTCGGCAACGAAGAAGGGTGAATGCCCAGATGACGATCGCTCCACGTGATTGGATCTAGAAAAACAGAGGACAGCGTAGGATAGAAACTTATCCCATGCTGTCCTCTGTCAGCCGTCCTCAGTCCTCTCTGGCCGGCGCTACTTCACCGGATACGGCGGCAGCGGGGGGATTTCCTTTTCCTTGGTCTTGAGTTCGTCCAGGACCACTTCGATCGCCTTGTCGAGCTGCTGATCGATGCCGGCGTATTCCTGGGCGGGGTCGTTGTCCACGACGATGTCCGGCTCGACGCCTACGCCCTCGATGATCCAATTCTTGCCCTCTACGTCGTAACGCGAGAACTCGGGTTTGTTCAGCGAGCTGCCGTCCAGCAGGGGCAGGCTGCCGCGGATGCCGATCACGCCGCCCCAGGTCCGCTTGCCGACCACCTTGCCCAGCTTGTAGTGCTTGAAGCGGTAGGTGAACAGGTCGCCGTCGGAGGCGGAGAACTCGTCCGCCAGGCACACCATCGGCCCGTAGAGCATCTCCTCCGGGTCGGGAGCGGGGGCTGCGTTGCGGGCGAAATCGACCATCACGATCTCCCGGCGGAGCCGCTCGATCAGCATGGGCGAGACGTTGCCGCCGCCGTTGCCTCGCACGTCGATGATCAGCGCCTTCTTGCGGATCTGCGGATAGAAGTGCTTGACGAACTCGTTCAGGCCGGTGGGGCCCATGTCCGGCACGTGGAGGTAGCCGACCTTGCCGCCGGTGGCCTGCGTCACCTTGTCGATGTTGCCCTGGACCCACTGATAGTAGTAGAGGTTCTCCTCGCTATCGGTGGGGACGACGAGCGTCTCGTGGCTGCCCTCGAGTTCCGGTTCGGAGTTGAGCTTCAAGGCCACCTGCTTGCCCGCCTTGTTGACGAGCAGCTCGTAGAGGTTCTTCACGTCCGCGGTCGAGCGGCCGTCGATGGCGAGGATGTAGTCGCCCTCGTTGGCGTCGACGCCGATCTCGGTCAGGGGCGACCGCGAGCTATTCACCCAGTTCTCGCCCCGCAGGATCTTCTCGATCTTGTAGTAGCCGGTCTGGGCGTCGCGGGTCAGCTCGGCCCCGAGCAGGCCCATCGAGATCCGCTCGGGCTGCGGAGCCTCGCCGCCGCCGACGTAGGCGTGTCCGGCGTTCAACTCGCTGACCATCTCGCCGATCACGTAGGTCAGGTCGGCCCGGTGGTTCACGGACGCCAGCAGCGGCTCGTAGCGGGCCCGCATGGCCACCCAGTCCACGCCGTGCATGTTCGGGACATGGAAGAAGTCCCGCATCTGCCGCCAGCACTCGTTGAAGATCTGGGCCCACTCGGCCCGCTTGTCGAGCTGGACTTCCATGCCGGAGAGGTCCAGCGTGTCTTTCATCTCGAACTTGCCCTTGGGCAGGTCGAGGATCGCGTACTTGCGGTCGGCCGCCACGAGCATCTTCTTGCGGTCGGCGGAGATCTCATAACCGCCGGCCCGCCCGAGTTCGGTTTCCTTCTGCTCCTTGAGGTCGTACACGCACAGTTGCCCCTTGCGAAGATAGTAGACCAGATCGCCTGCGGAGCCCAGATGCCGATAGGACGACACGCCGGTCGGCAGCACGGCGATGCGGTCCCTGATGCCCTGGAGATCGACCTTGATCGGCTCGGGCCCGGACTTCTTCTTCTGGTCTTTATCCGCGGGCTTCTCGCCATCGCTCTTCGATTCCGGCTGCTCCTGTTTTGCGGCCTCGGTCTTCTCCTCTTCATCCTCATCCGCCTTGATCTCGACCTCGTCGCTCTCGGGCTTGAAGGGCGATTCCGTCGATTTCGACAACGTGATCAGGTAGACGCGGGACATGTCCTGATAGGCATGGTTCCATTCCGTGCTGCTGTAGATCGGATTGAAGTCGCGTTCGGAGACGAAGAAGATGAACCGGCCATCGGAGCTGAAGATCGGGCTCGATGAACTGTACCAGCCGTCGGTGAGTTCGTGCGAGGTCTGGTCCTTGAGCGAGTAGAGGTAGATCTTGCCCATGGATGCCACCTCCGGCTTGGCGTAGACGATCCACTGGCTGTCCGGTGACCATGCGTATTCGCTGAATTCCCACTTCTCGCACTTGCAGACGTCGGTGATCTTGCCGGTTTCGACGTTGACGAAACGCAGCCGCAGGCCCTTGTCGGCCCACATGATTTTCTTGCTGTCGGGCGACCACTCGATCTGGTACTTGTAGATCGCGTCGTCTTCGGTGACCTTCCGTGCCGTTCCGCGACCATCCTGCGGGACGACCCAGATCTCGTCCTCGCCGGATTTGTCGGAGATGTACGCGACCCACTTGCCGTCCGGGGACCATTTCGAGTTCCGCTCGTGAACGCCAGGCGTGGAGGTCAGGTTGCGGACCGCTCCGTGCTTGGCCGGGACGGTGAACACGTCGCCGCGTGCCCCGAACAAAGCCCGTTTGCCGTCCGGCGAGATCTCATAGTTCGTCACCTTGTCCGAGACGTTGACCAGCCCGCCCCGGCCGCCCTGGAGGTCGTCGTTGATGGTAATGTCCACCTTGGCGCACTCGTCCTGCTCGATGTCGTAGCGGTAGAGATAGCCGCCGTTCTCAAAGACGATGGCCTTCTCGCCCAGGGAGGGGAACTTCACGTCGAACTCGGAGAACTGGGTCAGTTGCCGGGTCTCCTTCGAATTCAGGTCGTAGACGAAGAGGTTCATCCGCTTGTTCTCGTCGCGATCCGAGAGGAAGAAGATCTTGTCGCCGCTCCACATCGGGATGATGTCCTGGGCGGGATTATCCGTGATATTCTCGGTCGTTTTGGCGTCGAAATCGTAGATCCAGATGTCGTCGGCCATGCCCCCGCGATAGCGTTTCCACGTGCGGAACTCGCGGAAGACGCGGTTGTACGCGAGCTTCCTGCCATCCGGGGAGTAGGAGCAAAAACCCCCTCGCGGCAGGGGCAGCTCCTCGGGCAGATCGCCCGATGTGGAGACGGAGTACAGCCGGCCCAGGAACGCGTTGAACGATCGCATTCGGGATCGAAAGACGATCCGCTGGCCGTCCGGGGTCCACGCCATCACGACATTGTTGGGGCCCATGCGGTCGGCCACGTCGTCCCGGCCGAGCGTGGCGGTGTAGGTGAGCCGCTGCGGGACGCCGCCGCCGGCGGGCATCACGTAGACTTCCGTGTTGCCGTCGTACTGGCCCGTGAAGGCGAGGGTCTTGCCGTCGGGCGAGAAGCGGGGGAACATCTCGAAACCGTCGTCGTTCGTTAGCTTGCGGGCGACGCCGCCGGTCGAGGCGACGGTGTAGAGATCGCCTGCGTAGGTGAAGACGATCTGATCCCCATGGATCGCCGGGAAACGCAGCAGCCGGGCTTCGGTTCCCGCAAAGGCCGGGGCAAGATTCACAAGGGCGGCCACACAGAGCGCGAGCACGTATTTCATCCTGATTCCTCGCTAATGCAGATTATCTCATTCGATCCTTCATGCCTCCTTGGCGAGAAGGCGGATGCATCGTACCAGAATCGGCGGGAGTCGTCAACGATTGCTGTGGCTTGGCAGGCAAGGACAAGCACGGACGGACACGGACCTGCACGGACGCACACGTCCGGGGCTGGGAATCAGGAGCAGATCTTTTGGAGATCGGCCATCGTCAGATGGTCGAGGCGGGCGACGATCCTGTCGGCCGGCTTCAACTGGGCGGCTTCGTAGGTGTTGGTCACGGCGATGGTTCGCATGCCCGCGGCCCGGGCGGCCTTGAGGCCCCAGTGCGAATCCTCGATGACGACGCAGCATTCCGGGGCGATGGGGTCCGGCCAGATGTCGTTGAGTTTCTGGAGGGCCAGAAGGAAGCCTTCCGGGTCCGGCTTGCCGCGATGGACTTCCTCGGCCGAGACGATGATATCGAACCGGCTTCGCAAGCCCGCCTCCTCGAGGATCAGCTCGATCTCCGGGCGAAGGGCTCCGGAGCAGATGGCGATTGGGACCTGTGCCCCGGCCAGCAGATCGAGAAACTCCCGCACGCCTTCAATGATCTGGCCTTCCGTGCGGGCCAGCTTCTCGAAGATCTGCGTCTTCTGCTGGATGAGGGCGGGGATCTGGGGTTCCTGGATGCGGAGCCGGCCTTCGCCGATCAGGGCCTTGAAACAGTCCTTGTCGGCCATGCCGAGATAGTCTTTGTAGTACTCGTGCTTGGTGAGCTCGAAGCCATGCGGCGCCAGCACCGCGTTGAACGCGCGAAAGTGCAGGATCTCGGAGTCCGTGATCACGCCATCGAAATCGAATATTACCGCTCGAAGCATAGGCATTTCACTCTCGGCCGACACGGACCGGCACGGACCAACACAGACCTGCACGGACATCGCCGTCCGTGTCGGTCCGTGGGAGTCCGTGTCCGTCCGTGCGCACTCGTCAAACCTCTGGAACCGGCCCGACTAAGGCTTCATAATCGCTGAACGTCGATTTGTCGCCCTGGCGGACGAGGTCGGTCAGCGCCTTGATCTTCGGGGCGTTTTTCTCGACGTAACGCCGGGCCAGCATGAGCTTTCGCTGCTTCATCGGGACCGTCTGGCCATTCCTGGAGGCTCCGTTGCCCGCGACGGGCACGTTCATCTCGACCTTCGTGCTGGCCTGGCCGCAGAACAGGTAGCCGTTGATCAGGTCGATCGCGACGTCGACCAGCGCCCGGCCGTGGAGATCCATGTACTCGTTGCCCTGTTGCTTGGTGAATTCGATGGCCGCAAACAGTTGCTGCGTGCCCTCGGCGAGCTTGCTCAGCAGGTCCTGGACCTGCGGCTCGTATGGCAGGGCCGCCAGCTCGGCGAGGTACTTTTCCGCCGTACCGCTGCAGACGCCTCGAACCGCCGCGACGACCTGCAACTGGCTGGTCCCTTCGTAGATCGTGGTGATGCGGGCGTCGCGGGCGTGCCGCTCGCAGGCGTAGTCCCGCATGAAGCCGCTGCCGCCGAGGACCTGGATCGAATCGTAGGCGACCCGGTTGCACATCTCCGAGCAGTAGTACTTGCTCATCGGAGTCAGCATGCCGGCGTATCGCTTGTAGATGCGGGCGTTGTCCTTGGCTTTCTTCGCCGCATCCTTGTCCGCGGGCGGGTTGTTTTCCACCTGGTTGTTGAACCCGATGGCCAGGTCCACCACGCGGGAGGTCTCGTAGAGCAGGGCGCGTCCGGCCTCGAGGGCGATCTTCATATCGATCAGCATGTCCCGCACGGCCGGCAGTTTCTCGATGGCGACCGAGAACTGTTTTCGGCTGGCGGCGTAATCGCGGGCGATTCGGTACGTCGCCTCGGCGATGCCCATCGATTGGGCGGCGATCCCGATCCGGGCGCCGTTCATCAGCGTGGCGACGTAGGGCACCAGGCCGCGTTGCCGCTCACCGATCAGGACACAGGGCGTGTTGTCGAAGAAGATTTCGCAAGTGGGCGAGCCGTGGATGCCGAGCTTGTCTTCGAGCCGGCGAATGTGTACGGTCGGACCGGGCTCGCACAGCAGCAGGCTCAGGCCCAGTCCGCCGGCGCGGTCGGGTTCGCTGCGGGCAAGCACCAGAAGCACGTCGCCGCAGCCGTTCGTGATGAACCGTTTGACGCCATGGAGGAGCCAGTTGCCCTGGCTGTCCTGATAGGCCCTCAGTTTGACGGCCTGGAGGTCCGAGCCGGCGTCCGGCTCCGTGAGCACCATGGCGCCGGTGACTTTGCCGTTGGCGAAGAGCGGCAGGTACTGCTGCTTGACTTCCTCGGAGGCGAAGGCGTTGATCGTGTCGGCGATGCCCTGGAGGCCGAAGATGTTCATCAGCGAGGCGTCGGCTCGCGAGAGGATCTCGTTGGCCATCGAGTAGAGAAGGTTCGGGAAGTTCAGCCCGTTGAAGCGGTGGGGCAGGGTGAAGCCCATCACTTCCGCCTGGCCGAGCTTCTCGATCGCCTCGGTGATCCCCGCAGGCCGGGTCACGGAGCCGTCTTCGTTGAGCGTGTTGCCCTCGCGGTCCACGCTCTCGGCCCGTGGCGCGATGAAATCCGCGCAGAGCTCGCCGAGCGATTCCAGCACCATCTCGTAGTTGCGGATCGCTTCCGCGGCGTCGTGCGGCGCGTAATCGAACTCCTTCGCGAAGCGGAAGCCCTCTTCGAACGCCTCGGCCAGTTGTCCCAGGTCGATGTGCCTGAACAGGAACTGAATGTCTTCGTTATCTCGGTAAAAATTCCCCATGCCTCATCCTGAGAATCTTAGATCTCAAATTTCAAATCTCAATTTCAAATCCCAACGTCAGTCCTTGATGCCCTTTTCCTTGATCGCCCGGATCATTCTCGGCACGACCTCGTTGAGGTCGCCGAGGATCTTGTAGTGGGCGACGCCGAAGATCGGGGCGTCCGGATCGTTGTTGATCGCGACGATCTTCTGGCTGCCGGTCATGCCCGCCTGGTGCTGGATCGCGCCGCTGATGCCGATGGCGATGTACAGGCTCGGACGGACGGTAGTCCCGGTCTGGCCGATCTGGTGGTCGTGGTCGATAAAGCCCAGATCGACCGCGGCGCGGGTCGCGCCCGGTGCGGCCCCGAGGCAGTTGGCGAGGTCCCAGACCAGCTTGAAGTTCTCTTTGCTTCCGACGCCCGCGCCGCCGGCGACGATGAGCCGGGCGGCCTTGAGATCGACCTTCTTGGCCCGCGTGTGCTCCTGGAGGATCTCGATGGGCAGGTCTTCCGGGGCTAGTTCGATGCTCTCTACGACGATTTCGCCCTTGCGTTTGGCCTTGGGCTCGGGCATCGGCATGACGCCTTCGCGAACGGTGGCCATCTGCGGCCAGCGGTCGAAGTTGATGATCGTAGCGATGATGTTGCCGCCGAACGCCGGCCGGATCTGGAACAGCAAGTTCTTGTGAACCTCGCCGGTCTTGGCGACTTCGTGGTCGCCGATCTGGAGGTCCGTGCAGTCGGCGGTGAGCCCGGCCTTGGCGGCACTGGCGATCCGCGGGGCCAGATCCCGGCCGGAAACCGTCGCTCCGTAGAGCACGATCTGCGGCTTGTGCTTGTGGATCAGGCCCAGGATGGTCTTCGCGTAGCTGTTGGCCTGGTAGGCCCCGAGCGACGGGTTCTCGACCAGGTAGACCTTGTCGGCCCCATACTTGACCAGCTTGGCGGCCAGCCTGCTCACGCCGTCGCCCAGCAGCACAGTACCCAGTTTCACGTTCAGTGTATCCGCGAGGTGCCGCGCCTTGCTCATGAGCTCCAGCGGCGTTTCCTCCAGCCGCCCGCCATGCTGCTCGGCGAACACCCACACTTCTCCTTGTCTGTTCACTTCAATCATGTGTGACTTCTCATCGTCCTTTCGTCGTCGATTCGATCTCTCGGTCTATCTATTGCGAGAGAGAGCATATTACAGAACATTTGTCCTTATGTCACCTGCGTACGCTCGCTGATCCTTGGGGGCTCTGCCCCCAAACCCCCGGCATTTTTCGCTTTGGGCCAATGGCACGGTAATAGGAGGCATGTCCCATATCCCACGTCTCATACCCCACATACCCCTTGCCATCTCCGGGGATTTTCGGTAATCTATAGCTACTGCTGCGGAGGATAGGGCTCTGCTGGCAAGCACCCCGAGCGCCGCGGCAGTCCAGTGGCACAGGCGATGCTGTCAGTGCGGCGGCATCGCCTTGCCTCAATATCGTGCTGCTGGCCCAAAGCGCAAAATGCCAGGGGTCCGGGGACAGAGTCCCCGGGCGTTGGACTTTGCCAGGCCCGATGGTGCGGAAGAGCCGAGTAGGCTTCTTATCAGAGGCTTTGTGAACGTCAATCATCTGCCAACCTCGCCTCCGCTGGCAACGTGGCTCGAATTGTTGCCTTGAGCTTCTCGCCGACTTCCTTTCGCTTGTCCGGGTCCCATTCCCACAGTATGGTCAGATGATGGTTTGTATCGAAGTGGGGACACGATTTGGAGTTCTCGAAAACCTCTTTCCTACAAGTGTAAATGACGGGTTTCCCCAATCCTTCAGCGTAACCTGCCTCCCAGTAGGCACCAGGATTCCTGTCCGTCAGATCGGCAATCAGGAAACGCGATGCTCTTATCTTCACTCGAAGATCATCGTCTATCAGGCCCGCTGGCTGCGGAGTATCGACAAGCCTGCGCAGGTCGAAGCCCGTCTTGGTGGCGGCGTTCTGGAACACACTCGTGAAGATGTCTGTCAACTCGCTATTGGCATACTCCATGGCCATAAACGCCTTACGACTGTCGGTGCGCCCTCGCTTGATCTCTTCGTATCGTTCCCAACCGGCATACGTCAAGCTGACTCTGCCCAAAACGCGTTCGCCTTTCCCACATTCCGGGATCTTGTGGATGAGCTTGCTCTCTTCCAGATGGCGGAAAAGAAGGTCGAATTCGCGGGCGGTTGCCGACCCAACGATGGCAAGAATAGGCAACTCCTTGACGAGAACATACTCACCACCGACTATAGTGCTATCTCCTATCCACCGAATGAAAGTGGCCTCCTGCTCGGGAAGGAGTGGACGTGAATCCCTGATGATGTCAGTTATGAGTCCCTCAGTAAGGACGGTTGGCTCCTTGCGGTGCCTGTTCATCATTGACTCATGTCTCGTCCGTATCCAGTGGCTAAGCGCGCCGATCTTCTGAGGGTCATCCTGGAGCGTCCTCTTCAATGCATCGGCCCCGAAATCGTCCCGGAGCCAGAAATCACCGCAGCGACTGCAGGGATACTTGGTTTCAGTGCCCCCGCTACCCTCGGGGACCGGGCGCTGGTCTCCGAGGGCGGTGATTTCCGATTTGCAGACAGGACACGTACAGCTCATGTTGTTTCTGCCTATCTCTGTTCAGGCGATGATCTTGTCCTGGATCAGTTCGTGGATCATCTCGGCGACGCCTTCTTCGGTCGCGGCGATGTCCTTGCTCTCCTTGGCAGCCAGGACGACGCTCTGGATTCGATGGACCTTTGTGGGCGAGCCGCTGCGGCCGCACCAGGTCAGGTCGGCCTCCAGGCAGGTCAGGTCCCACTGCTGGATCAACAGACCCCGCTGGGCCAGGGCTTCCGCCTCCTTCTTGGCCATCTCCTTGATCGTCGCCTCGTCCGCGGCTGGATTCGCGGCTTTGACGGCTTGGGCGATCTCGGCCGGCGTGCGGGCGCTTTTGTATTTCATCATCCGCCGGGCGGCGGCCACGCGAGGTTCGGCCGCGTCGCCCGTGACGGTCAGCAGCACAGGCAGGGGGGCCCGGACGCGTTGCCAGCCGTTGCCGATGTTCCGGCGGGCGGTGATCTGGCGGCCTTCCAGGGCTTCCATGGCCTCGACGTAGGTGATCTGGGTAATTCCGAGTTTCTCGGCGAGCTGCGGGCCCACCTGGGCGGTGTCGCCGTCGATGGCTTGGCGGCCGCACAGGACGATGTCATAGTCCAGCTTGCGGACCGCACAGCTCAGGATGTAGCTGGTCGCCAGGGTATCGCTGGCGGCAGCCCGCTGGTCGGTCACTAAGATAGCTTCATCGGCCCCGCGGTACAGGGCATCTCGCAGCACCTTGGTCGCGCCGGGCAGGCCCATGGTGATGACCGTCACCCGTCCGCCGAAGCGGTCCTTGATCTGCAACGCCATTTCGAGGGCGGTCAAGTCCTCGGGATTGAAAATGGCCGGCAGCGCCGAACGATTCACCGTGCCATCGTCGTTCATGACCTGGCCCGTGATCCGCTGTGTATCCGGCACCTGCTTGGCCAGCACTACGCAGTTATAACCCACCTATGGTCTCCTACCCGTTGTTTCGTGTTCACTCGATCATCAGAAGGCCCTTAGTGTACCGCGTTGTTCGCTCCGGTCAACCCAAAACTGCCCGCAGGTCCTCGCTCCTCGCCGGGGGCGTCCGGCGTTCGGTGGCGGATTCCGGCTTCCTCGTCGGGAGGGTGGTTCGCCGCGAAATACCTAAGCTCTTGGGGGATTTCCGCCGATAGTAGAGCATACGGATTGGGGAGAGTGTGTTCAAAGACTGCGAGGGTTGTGGGTACCGGTCACTGTTGGGGGAAATGCCTTGCCATGAGGCGCTGCGGTTTCAGCTTGCTGGAGGTTGTACTCGTCGTCGCTATCGTGGCCGTTCTTGCCGCCATTGCCATCCCTCGCATGAGCCGAGGGGCCAAAGGCGGCAGCGAGACGGCCCTGGTGGCCGATCTGCGGAATCTCCGCGATGCTGTCGAACGCTACGCGTCCGATCACGATGGGCAATATCCAAGCAACACGGTCGCCGCCGAGCAGTTGACTCAGTACACCGATTCCACCGGAGCGTTTCAGGCGAATCGGGACGCAAAGCACCGATATGGTCCGTATCTCCGAGGCATCCCCCCTTTGCCTGTCGGATCGAGGAGGGGCTGCGTGGGGATCGCCAAGAAGAGCCAGGCGAACGACCCGGGCATCGGCTGGATCTACGATGATGAAACCGGGGCTATATGTGCCAACTGCTCGCCAGGGGAGGTGGACAGCGGGGGCACGGCTTACGCCGCTTATTGATCGTACCCGAAGCTTCCCGTGCCGGCCGTTGCAGGACAACCTCAGCGAGAACCCCGCGTTTTTGGACGTCGTATAAAAAGTGATAAACTCCCATCGAGAATTGACCGAAGGACGGCTCTATGGAATGATCTTGTCTGGAAGAATGATGGAAAAATGGTTTGACTTCAGTGCCGATAACCTCATAATGACCGTCGCGGCGGCGATGGTTTTATCGGGTGTGTCTATTGGAGCTGATTTCAGGCTTCCGAGTGAAAGGATGCGGCCCCTGGGGCGTCCAGGGGGATGTGAATGAGTACCGAGACCTCTTACGACACGCTGTTCGGGCGGATGGCGGTGGATCAGGGGCTCTGCACGGACGAAGAGCTCCGCCGAGCCGTACAAGAGTACAAAGAACGCCGCAAGATCGACCCGCTGATGCTCCAGGATTTGATGGTCCAGCTTGGCTACCTCACGGCCAACCAGGCGGAGCGACTCAAAACCAGCCTCAAAGAGAGCAAGGCCGTTGCCACGCAGATCCCCGGTTTCAAGATCCTCGGCAAGCTCGGGGCCGGCGCGATGGCCGTCGTCTACAAGGGCAAGCAACTCAGCCTTAACCGCAGTGTCGCGATCAAGGTCCTGCCTCGTCGGTTCAGCGAGAACCCCGAGTACGTCCAGCGGTTCTATAAGGAGGGCCAGGCCGCCGGCAAGCTCAACCACCCGAACATCGTCCAGGCCATCGACGTCGGCGAGGCGGGCGGATACCACTACTTCGTCATGGAGTACGTCGAGGGCAAGACCATCTCCGACGACATCTCCGCCGGCCATATCTTCGGCGAGAAGGAAGCCATCGAGATCATCATCCAGGTCTGCCACGCTCTCCAGCACGCCCACGCTCACGGCCTGGTCCACCGCGACGTCAAGCCCAAGAACATCATGATCAACACGCAGGGCGTCGTGAAGCTGGCCGACATGGGTCTGGCCCGCGAGACGACCGATATCGAGGCCGCCCAGAGCGAAGAGGGCAAAGCCTACGGCACGCCGTACTACATCGCCCCCGAGCAGATCCGCGGCAAGATCGACATCGACGGCCGGGCCGACATCTACGGTCTCGGCGCTACTTTCTACAACATGGTCACCGGCCGAGTCCCCTTCACGGGCGAGGACTCCTCCGAGATTATGAAACGCCACCTCCGCGAGAAGCTCATCCCGCCGGACCATATCAACACGGCCCTCTCGGCTGGCGTCTCCGAGGTCATAGAAATTATGATGGCCAAACGCCGGGAGGACCGCTACAACAACGTCGAGGAGCTGTTGATCGACCTCGAAGCCCTCCGCCAGGGCCATCCACCCATCCAGGCCCACAAACGCTTCGACGTCTCGATGCTCGAGCAGCTTGAAAACGGCGACACGGTGGAAATGGAGCAGGACACAGACACCGACGAAATCATCACCCGTTACCGTCTCTACCTGCTTATCCTTGGGGCCATCTCCTTCTTCTCAGTCCTGATCATCGTCGTCATGCTGGTCCTCTGACGGCGCAGGGATCCCCTTGCAGATTCCGCTGCACCGCCAGATGCCGGCTATCTCCATATTTCATATGAAGCATTTGAAGATCTTCGCGATCCCGGCGAGTTCATGAAGGTCTCCAACGGCAGCAAATCTGTCGAATGGGAGTGCGGCGTCGATTCATCCGCCGATACGATCGCGATCTCGTGAAACGACGAGATATGCTCGCGTGTTCGGCTGGTTATCGGACTGGCCCCTGCTCGATAATGCGGCGTTTGTTGGTAAACCGAGGCCCAGGAGTGTCGATATAATGGGAGTATGCCCAGAGGTGGTGCCAATTTCTCGTCTGAAGAGCTGGTGCGGGTCCTGAGCCACTATGATATCGGGATCGTGCATCGGGTCCGGCCTCTGTCGGCGGGCAACCGGCGGGCCCCGAAGGTGGTTGTCTTGGCCGACAAGGGGACTTTCCTGCTCAAACGCCGGCCCAAGGGACGGGATGACCTGGAAAAAGTCGCGTTCGCCCACGCCGTGCAGAAGCATCTGACGGCCCGGAAGTTCCCCGTCACGACTCTGCTGGCGACCATGGACGAGCAGGTCACCGCTCTGAACATGGACAACCATATTTATGAGTTCTTCCGGTTTGTCGAGGGCTCACGCTATGACGGTTCGGCCGAGGCGACTCGCGAGGCCGGACGGCAATTGGCGGTTTTTCACAAGGATTTGGATGACTTCGAGGGACGCGACGAGCCTTCGCCCTTGTGTTTCCATGACGCGGCCCTGGTCCGGCGGCATTTGAAGCTGCTCAGTTCCGATAAACGCACGGAATCCGCCCGGCGGATGCAGGCGGTGGCCGAGGAACTGCTTCTGCGGTACGACAAGTCCAGTGCCCGCGTGAACCAGCTTGGCTTCGGGTCCTGGAAGCGGCAGGTCGTGCATGGCGACTGGCACCCGGGCAATCTGCTGTTCGAGGGGCACAAGGTCGTCGCGGTGGTCGATTTCGACTCGATTCGCTACTCGCCCGCGGTGACGGACCTGGCCAACGGCATGCTGCAATTCTCGATCGTGGGCGACCGTCCAGACCCGACCGAGTGGTCCGCCCACTTCGACCGCAGCCGACTCTTCGAGTTCCTCAACGGCTACCAGGAAGTCACCCGGCTCAGCGAGCGAAAACGCTACGGCCTGATCGACATGATGATCGAGACGATGATCGCCGAGGCGGTCTTGCCGGTGGCGGCCACGGGATTTTTCGGCCATCACAGCGGCCAGGCCTTCCTGGAAATGATCCTGCGAAAGACCAAGTGGCTCCGCCGAAACCGCCGGGAACTCCGCGAAGTCATGCTGGCGTGAGGTGCGAGGCGGGCCTGGCTGCGTCCGAAAATGTCTGTGGCGGTGTTCAACCTTGACCCAGGTGGGTCAAATCGGTTAAAATAGAGAAAGGCGAGGGCGGATACGGTCCATGGGCCGCCTGAGTCACGAGGCCCTTGGGCAACCGGCATGCAATCGAATATGGAAGAGGACGAAAACGTGTTCACATCAAGCAGACTCCAGTCTATTGTCATTGCGATGGTTCCCTGGTTTTTGGGCGCCCAAGCGGCTTCGGCCGTGGTCATCAACGAATTGCACGTCGATCCCGATGTGAAGAGCGAGCAGGTCGAGTTTGTCGAGCTTCATAATCCTGGGACGGCCGCCGTGGACCTGAGCGGCTGGCGGCTGGATGGGGGCGTCTTCTACACCTTCCCTGCCGGGAGCACGCTGACCGCGGGCGGCCATCTGATCGTGTGCCAGAACCCCGACAACGCGAAGGCCAAGTGGAGCGTCTTGAAGCAGTCTGCCTATTCGGCCAGGGTCCTGGGGCCGTTCGGGGGCAAACTGGACAACGACGGCGACACCATTATTCTGCGCGACGCCGCCGGCGAGACAGTCGATGAGGTCAGCTACCAGCTTGGCTTCCCCTGGCCCACGGTCGGCGATCCGATGTCCGGCACGACGCCGGGGACGGGCGGCTCCATGCAGTTGGTCAATCCGGCTGCGGACAACAACCTGGGTGGCAGTTGGCGGTCCGCGTTGCCCACGCCCGCGGCAGCCAACAGCGGGGTCCTTGCCGAGAGCATTCCGCCTCAGATTCGACAGGTTCGGCATTCGCCCAGGCAGCCGGCGTCGAGCGAGGTGGTGACGATCACAGCGAAGATTACCGACGCGGACGGCATCATGCGGGCCACGCTCCTGTACCAGGCGGTCGCTCCGGGGGCCTATGTCGCCCGCCAGGACGGGCGGTATGGCGCGGATTGGGTGTCGGTCCAGATGCACGACGACGGTCTGGATGGGGATGCGGCGGCCGGGGACGATGTCTTTACGGCCGAGATCCCTGCCCCGGTGCAGATTCACCGGCAACTGGTTCGCTACAAGATCTTCACATTAGACAACCAAGGGATGATGGTGACCGTGCCGTACGAGGACGACACGCAGCCGAATTTCGCGTACTTCGTCTACGACGGCGTCCCGGGCTGGAAGGGGGCGGTTCGGCCGGGCCAGCCCGTTGTGGAGTACAGTCCCGAGGTGATGCGAAGCCTGCCTGTCTACCATCTGATTGCCAAGAAGCAGGACGTGCTGGACGCCTTCTACATGCCCGGGTCGAAGAAAGGGCAGTATGGCGGCAGCGACTACCCCTGGACGGGCACGCTCGTCTACGACGGCAAGGTCTACGACCATATCCGCTTCCGCGCCCGCGGCGGCGTCTGGCGGTACTCCATGGGGAAGAATATGATAAAATTCGACCTCAACCGGGGACATTCTTTCCAGGCCCATGACGATTACGGGCGGCCCTACGGCACGAAGTGGGCCAAGATCAACTTCTCGGCCTGCATCCAACAGGGCGATTACCAGCACCGCGGCGAGCAGGGCATGTTCGAGGCCGCCGGCTTCAAGCTCTTCAACCTGATGGGCTGCGAGGCCCCCAACACGAGTTGGGCGCACTTCCGCGTGATCGACGACACCGCGGAGTTCGGGGCCACTCAGTACGACGGCGATTTCTGGGGGCTCTACATGACCATCGAGCAGATGGATGGCCGGTTTCTCGACGAGCACGGGCTGCCCGATGGCAATCTGTACAAGATGGAAGGGGGCAGCGGCGAGTTGAACAACCAGGGGCCGACAGCCGCCGGCAACAAGTCCGATCTGAACGCCTTCATGAGCGGCTATCGCAGCAGGCCGCCGGAGGACTGGTGGCGGCAGAACGTCAATCTCCCGGGCTACTACGGGTATCGCTGCGTCGTCGAGGGCATTCACCACGGTGACATCGCCTATGGCAAGAACTGGTTCTTCTACCTCAATCCCGAGACGAGCAAGTGGTCGATGCTGCCCTGGGACCTGGACCTGACCTGGGCCAACAACATGTACGGCAACGGCGAGGACGCCTTCAAAGCCGACGGCCGGATCTTCAGCAACGCCAACATCCTCGTGGAGTACAACAACCGCTTGCGGGAGTTTCACGACCTCCTCTACAACAACGACCAGGCGTACCAGATTCTCGATGACCTGGCGAACATCATCGATCCGCCGACCGGCGGCCCGACCTTCGTCGGCGCCGACCGCGCCATGTGGGACTACAACCCGATCATGGCCTCGGGCAACGTAGACTCGGGCAAGTCCGGGCAGGGCCGATTCTACCAGAGGGCCGCCACGAAGGACTTCCGCGGTATGGTGCAGATCATGAAGGATTATGTGGTGTCCAACAATCGGCAATTCGACACCTACCGGGAGGATTCGGCCGCCCCGCGGACACCCGTTGTCACGCCGACAGGACCGGCGGAGTTCCCCGCCAACGCCCTGACGTTCCGCACGAGCGACTTCAGCGATTCGCAGGGCGCCCAAACGTTCGCCGCGATGAAGTGGCGCATTGCGGAGGTCACGCCCGGCGCCCGGCCGACCGCACCCACTGATGACGATCCAAGCCCGGCCTCGGGCACGGTCCTGCTTCCGGATGGGGCCTCATGGCGGTACTTCAAGGGGCTTGCGGAACCCTCGGCGGCCGGTGCGTGGCGTGCCGCGAGTTTCGACGATGCCCAGTGGCTGACCGGACGCACGGCCATCGGTTTCGGCGAGAACTTCATTGTGACCAACCTCAACGATATGCGATACGGCTACACGACCGTGTACCTGCGAAACACGTTTGATGTGACCAATCTGAGCGGCCTCAGCAACCTGACTCTGGACGTCAAGTACGACGACGGCGTCATCATCTGGCTCAACGGCAGTATCATTTTCCAGGCCAATGTGATCTCGACGGAACTGCCCTACAACGCCACGGCGATGAACTCCATTGAGGACTTGAACTTCCAGCAGTTTGACCTCGGCGATCCTCGCACCAAGCTGGTTCAGGGCAAGAACGTGATTGCCGTGCAGGTGCTCAACTCGGATATCGGCAACAGCTCGGACTGCTTCATCGACGTCCGACTGACTGCCGAAGGATCGCAGGGCGGGGCAGTCACGCCGGAGGAGCCCGTCGTTCCCGTCGTGTACCAGAGGAGCCCCGGCAAGTATGAGATCGAGGCGGCCTGGGAGAGCGATGAGCTGGCCGTGTTCAACCGCGACGTGACGATCCCGGCTTCCGCCGTGCGGCCCGGTCGAACGTACCGCGTCCGCTGCAAGATGAAGGACAACACCGGCCGGTGGGGCCACTGGTCCGCCCCGGTCCAGTTCACGGCGGGCGAGCCGATTGCCGCCGGCATTCTGGAGAACCTGCGGATCACCGAGGTGATGTACAATCCCTTGCCGAGTGACGCGCTGGACGGCGACGAGTTCGAGTTCATCGAGCTCGAGAACACGGGCGATGAGACGCTCGACCTGCGCAGCGTCTCGTTCACCAGCGGGGTTTCGTTCAACTTTGCCGGCAGCGCCGTTACGACGCTCGGACCCGGACAATTCGTGCTGGTGGTCAAGAACAAGGCGGCCTTTGAGTCCCGCTACGGCCAAGCCCTTTTGGGCATGATCGCCGGTGAGTATGAGGGGAGATTGTCGAACACGGGCGAAAACGTCGCTCTTATCGATTTCTGGAACGGTACGATCGCGGAATTCGAGTATGGCGACGGTCGGGGCTGGCCGGTGGCGGCCGATGGCGGCGGTCACTCGCTGGTGCCTCTGGATTCGGCGGTGCCGGCCGAGCCGCAGGGTTCTTTGAACTACGCAGGCAACTGGCGGGCGAGCACGTACCTGGATGGCTCGCCGGGGCAGGACGATCCCGCCTCCCCGCAGACGCTCGTGATCAACGAGTTCGTGGCCAACGGGGCCGGCGAGGGCGATTGGATCGAGTTGTATAATCCGACCGCCTCGGCGGTGAGCCTGGCGGGCTGGTATCTCAGCGATGATGTGAGTGAGCCCAAGAAGTGGGCCATTCCCGCCGGTTCGATCCCGCCCCGAGGGTTCGGGAGCTTCGAGGGCATTCAGGAATTCGGTCTGGGCTGGGACGGCGACGAGGTCGTGCTGTCCTACCTGCCGGGGACGGTGCAGGACCGGATCGTGGATGCGATCTCATTCAAGGCGCAGGAGCCGGGCGTCGCCCTGGGCCGCTATCCGGATGGCGAGCCGTACTGGCTTCGGATGATTCCGTCCAAGGGCACCGCAAACGCGGACCCGATCCCGGGCCTTCTGATCACCGAGATCATGTACCACCCGGTGGATCCGAACGATGAGTACATCGAACTGTACAACCCGACGGCCCAGGCGGTTGTCCCGGCCGGCGGCGAGATCGTCTGGCGTCTGGATGGCGCGGTGGACTACAATCTCCCCGCGACGGCGGCGATTCCCGCGGGCGGGCGATTGGTGATCGTCGGTTTCGACCCGGTGGTGGAAACCTCCCGGCTGGCCGGCTTTGTCGCAGCCTACGGCGTAGCGCCGGGCGTGCCAATCATCGGCCCCTGGCAGGGCAACCTGTCGAATCGCGGAGAGCGACTGAGCCTGGAGAAATCACAGCCCGGCAGCAGCCCGACGGATGCGGCCGGCTGGGTGGTCGTGGATGAGGTCCTCTACAGCGACGTGGCTCCCTGGCCTGCCGGACCGGATGGTCAGGGCGAGGCGCTTCAACGAGTCCACGCGGATGCGACCCATAGCGGCAACGACCCGGCCAATTGGGGGACCGCACCACCCACGCCCGGGATCGCTCCCTGAGAGTACCGCTGTAGACGGTGTCTATCACGCGGACAAGAACAAATCCAGGGGCTGCGGATGCCGGCATCACGCAGCCCCTGAGTTTTCGATTCCGGCGGTTGCTACAGGACCCTGCCTCGCCGCAGATGGGCAACCAGACCGGCGCCGATCGTACCGAGCAGGATGGCTCCGGGGGCCGGGATGACGTCCGGACAGGGGCAAAGCTCGTACGTGAAGTTGTCGGCGCGGACCGAGCTGCCGTTGTCGATGCTCGAGTCCCTGGCTCCGAAGATGGCATAGGCGAAACACGGGCCGCTCAGCGTCAGTGGCGTCATGCCCATGCGATCGAACGGGACCTCTTCGCTGGTGAAACCGAGCGATTTGCCCGCGGCGTCGAAGATCTCCATGAACACGGTCTCGGAGTCGATATTGGCGTAGTCGCCCAGATCGACCGAGACATACGTTGCGCCGCCGGCGATGTCCGCCCGCATCTCCGGATAGGGCTCGGTGACCGCTCGAAGGGCCTGCGTGCCGTTCGGGGACATGTCCCCCTTGAGCAGGCCGCCGTTGACGGCGGTGAAGGTCACGGGCCCCTCCGTGTACGAGTCGAACGGGACGTCCGGCAGGGTATTGAACGTCACCGTCGTCGGGGCCGCCGGAGCGGGGCCCACCCATGCCGCCAGACAGGCGCACACACACACAATTCCCAAGAACTTTCTCATGATACGGTCTCCTCCCCAAAAAAACGGGACGCGAATATTCCTCGGTTCAAGCGCAGTCCTTTGTAGGCAGGCTCGTCCGATACGATCATCTGGAACAAAGCGAACACAAAACTCCCTTTACACCCTGATCACGAAACGCCTCGGTACGTTCGGCCATTCTGTACTCCGGTTGGCCCATCAATACGGAAGACGCCTATCCAATTCATACGACATCAGATTCGGTGATCCAGGTTCGGTCGCAACACGTGCCGAAACATGCATCGCGTGATGGTCACGGACACGAAAGGGACTGCATGGCCACACGTTTGCAGTTCCCGGTTTGTCGCTGGGACAGAGGACTATAGCACTCTGCCCCGTCGCAAGTGGCCGACCAGGCCCATGCCGATGACACCGAGCAGGATGGCGCCCGGAGCCGGGATGCACGGGGTCGGATCGCACGGAGAGTCGCCGAAGACGAAATCGTCTGCCGGCACCGAGCTGCCGTTGTCGAGTGTCGAATTCCTGGACCCGAAAATGGCGTAGGAAATACAGGGGGCGCTCAGCGAAAGTTTGGTCATGCCCATCCGATTCGCGGCGATGTCCTCCCAGGTCTCATCCAGCTTTGCGCCTGAGGCATTGTAGATCTCAAGGAAGATCCTCTCGGCGTCGATCCCCGCGAAGTCGCCCAGGTAGACGGAGACGGAGGTCGTTCCCCCCACGAAGTCGGCCCGCAGTTCCGGATAAGGCGAATCCAGCCCGGTGAGACCGAAGGTGCCGTTCGGCGTGTCGGCGAATCTCTGGAGAAGACCGCCATCCACCGCCGTGAATGTGACGCGATTGCCCCACGTGTACGAAGTGAAGGGTTCGTCCGGGAGATCCTCGAAGTCGATCTGTGCGGCCGCCGCCGGGCCGGCCCACAGCCAAAACAACCCACACATCGATACGAGCAAACACAGCTTTCTCATGATGCTCCTCCTTGAGTCATCTACAAAAGAGTCCCTTCGACTCGATCACGCCCCCCGATCGGCCGACCTGTCGACACACACTACCAGATGGCACAGACAAATCCCCATGCCTGCGAGGTCTGCGATCTCTCGCAGGGTTCAGCCTGTACTATCTCCGTTTTGCGGCGGCGCCATCAATGGGGAAAACGCTGACATCACGGGAGGGATACGCTTAGGGCGTCCCCATTCTCGTGGGACATTTCACCGTCGGGATGCCGGCCTGTCCCTGGAGTGGAGGTGTTTCGCAGGTGACCGAGGCGGAAAGGATTGGCCCGCAGTGTCTTACTCTGCCACGAAATAGCAGTTCTGGCCTTTTCTAACGGTATAGGGCGTGCCCGTCAGTACGGTGTCCAGCGCCTCGGCGAGACTCACGTTCTCGATCTGGGCCTGGACCTTTCCAGATACACTCCCACGGGGAAGGACCGGCACGTCGGCCTTTGCAGCGAGGTCCTGCAAGGCGTACCCCAAAGCAATGCCATCAAATTCGGCGGTGATCGGGCGATATACGAGATACAGGGGAGGGTCGGTCTCGCTCACACGTCTGAAGACGTACGGAGTGCCTTTGAGAGCCTGCTGAATGGCGGCCTCTCCGGACAGGCCAACCAGGTCCGCCGTGGCGGACTGCCGCTTCACCGTAGGATCAACCGCGATTTGTATACTGGAGCTTTCACAGATCTGGGCCAGGACGGTGAGCAGGTTCTCATGCGGGGGAGGTGTGACGGAGACACGAGATTGGTAGGGAGATGCCGCCAGGCTGTTCTCGATCCGGCCCCTTGCCGGTATCAAAGACGCTGTAGCGAAGATCGCGATTTCCCTCGATCGACCGCTTTGCCTACCGGTATTCTTCGCCAGCCCCGCAATCACAATCGTGCCGCCGTTCATGATGGTGATTGATTTCTGTGCTTGACGACCTGCCACACTCGGAATATCGGAGGGTGGCTTGTTGGAGAAATTGTCCTTACTTTCCGTCGCGACCCTGTTGCTGACATGGACTGGAATGTCAAACGTGATGTCGTTGTGGTCCCCCAGATGGGGAACGATGGACAGCAACCTTCCCGCCAGGATCTTCCTGGTTTCTTTACGGTTGCGAGAAGCTTCCCCAGCAGCTTGTGTACTTGGGTAATTGGCCCATACTTCTGGGATGGACAGCAGTTGGGTCGGACGGCCATCCTGAGAGATTATCTGATCGTCGGTCAGGATGCGAGCCCGTTTCGTGATATCGAGCAGGTTCAACCTCGCCAGGAGAGAATCCGTCGAGGACCCGTCACTCAAGAAACCGATCAGAATCCCTTCGGGCCGGCCGCCGTCAGCGGGTGTTTGCCCGAACTGGGTTGTTGGAAAGCTCCATTGCACCCCCAGACTTAGCAGGTCGGCACGCTCCATCTCGACTATCCACTCGTTCAAAAAAATCTGGGGAGGGGGGCTGTCAAAATCTCGTATCATCCCCACGACTGTATACGTGATTTCTGAGGGCGCTGTGACCGTCAGGACTTGATTGGAATCGGAAGTATTGTCGGCTTCTGTGTGAACGTACTTCTGGTACTTGGCGGGCAGCAGACTCAAGACCCGTTGCGGTGTTTGGTGATTCAGAGGCAGATGACGCGTCTCGGGGGTGTTGACGAGGTTCCACTGGCGCATATTCGGCCGGGCCTGGGAGATGCGATTCGCATTGGCGCCGATTTGCTCCTCACTTGCTTCCTCTTGAGCATTGGGTGTCACCAAAGCCGGATGGAGGATGAGATAGCACGTCTCCGCGTCGGCCTGATCTGTCCCCGAACTCATGCCGCCGAGCGCCAGGAGGCCGTGGCGATCGTTCGGGACTTCGAGCGAGCCCGAGCCCTTGGCTTTTCGCACGGATGTGAGGGGAGACGACGGATTGCTCTTTTCGTCGTTCGGGATCGGCTTGAAGATCTGCATCGAGGCTTCGGCATCCAATCGGATGATCTGCCCGCCGTTCATGGTTTCGACGTGTACCTTGACGGCCTGGCCTTCCCCCATCATCTCGCCGGTCCTGCCCGAAGGCACGACCATTTGGGGCTCCGCCACGTTGTCCAGGAGTCCCTTCGACGCCAAGAGCCCGACCACGGCCTTGAAGCGGTCGGCGGGGATCTGCTTTCCCAGTTGCCTGAGAATCTGGCCCACGGTCGATGCCCGCAGTTCGGTCAGGCTCATCTCGGCAGGAGCAGTGCCCGCAGGGGCGATCAGGTTGAACACCTCTGTCGCCGTATCACGGTCGAACCTTTGGTTCTCCAGGACTGTTGCCAGCGTGGCGGTCAGGTGAACCCGGGGTACGTCGCCGCGGGCGGGGCCGTCGATTGCAGGACGCCCGTCGGTCACGATGTAGTGACCGGACGCCTTCTTGAAGAGGTAGTGCGTGCCCGCCAGTACGGCCGTCAGCGCTTCTTCCAAACTCGCGTATTCGATTCGAGCGGCGACCTTCCCAGATACGCTCGAATCGGGAAGGACCGGCAGGTCGGCCTTCGTGGCGATGTCCTGCAACGCGAGCCTCAAGTCGGCGCCCTGAAACTCGACATCGATCGGACGATATACGAGATACGTGGGCGGGTCGGCCTTGGTCACGCATTTGAAGGCATACGGAGTGCCTTTCAGAACCTGGCGAATTGCCGCCTCTCCAGACAGGCCAGCCAGATCCGCCGTGACCAATTGTGGCTTCACCGTGAGATCGACTGCGATCTTCACGCCGGACTGCTTACTGATCTGTGCCAGGGCGCTGAATAGATCGGTGTTCGTGGACGTGACGGAGGTGGGCGGTGCTCCTGGAGAGGCGGCGCGGCTGTTCTCAACCATGAGTTCCGTGTCGAATTTCCTCTCCAACTCCGCTCGTCTCTCATCGAGCTTGCGTTTGAAGACTTCCACAGCCTCGCTCGTCTGCCGCAGGGTCGGGTGCGACGGGCTCACAGTCTGCTGTAGCGCATCAAGATCCTTTTGCGTCTCGACAACGTGTGTTGTGAGTTCCTGGACCAAGAGGTCGGCGTTCACGTAGGCTTGGCGGGCAGTCACGATTTCGATGGCAGAGTCGCCGCTTCCTGCCGGATGCTTCGCAAGATCGCTGTCGAACTCCTGCTCCAATTCCGATCGCCGCTCATGGAGCTTGTTCTTGAACTCCTGCAGGGCCGTCTTCTTCTGAACCATCTCCGGATGGGTGTCCGTGAGGGTCTGCCGCGAGACAATCAAGTCCCGCTCCATTCGGACGACCTGCGCCGACATCTCGCGAATCAGCGGATCGGCGTTCACGTGCCTCTCCCGAGCCTCGGCGATCCGCCGGGACGCGACGAATTCCATCTGTCTCGACGAAGGCGATGCGGCGGCCTGATGGCTTTCGGTCACCAGGGTCGCTGTAACAAGCACGGCGATTTCTCTCGCGGTTCGGTCCGGCTCCCGTTTGGGGCTGTCCGTCAATCCGGCTATCGCCACCGTGCCGCCGTTCTGGACCGTGATCGAGTTCTTGGCCTGACGCCGGGTGATGATGGGCAGATCGCTGTCCCGGCCTCGGGGTAGCGCCTTACTGTCCTCCACCGTGACTTCCAGCGTGATCTCATTGGCGTCGTCGACTCGGGGCGTGAAGGACAGGATCGTTCCTGATGCAATCGTATCGATGCCCGTCCGGGATTGCGGGCGGTCCGAGCGGAACCACTCCTCCGTGACCGCCCTGACCCGCGACAACCGGCCTTCGAGTCCGACCATTTGCTGGCTGGACAAGACCTCGATCCGGCCTTGGAACCGGGCTATCGCTGCATCCAGGGCGTCCGTGGCCTTGCGGTCCGGTGTATAGCCGATGGTGACACCCGCAAACCAGTTGGAACCTCCGGAGGGAGGATACTCCATTACCGGGAAGGACCATTCGACGCCCAGATTCATCAGGTCGCTCCGCTCGGCGGAGATCGTGCGGACATCCAGAACGACTTGGCGCGGGGGACTGTTCTTTGGAGCCGCCATTCGGGCGGGTTTCCTCGTAGAGACCGGTGGACCATCCTGGGCGACATCGACCCGGCGAGCCGTCACGAAGATGGCGATCTCTCTTGGCGGTTTGCCGTTCGGCCCGTCAGGGTCTTCCGTCAATCCGGCTATCGCCACCGTGCCGCCGTTCTGGACTGTGATCGAGTTTCTGGCCTGACGCCGGGTGATGATGGGCAGATCGCTGTCCCGGCTTCTGGCCCCAGGCCCAGCTTTGCTGTCTTCAACGGTGACCTCCAGCGTGATCTGATTGGCGTCGCTGATTCTGGGCGTGAGCCACAGGAATGTTTCGAATGCGATCTTTCGGAGTTCTACAGGCAGATCGGCGGCGAGAGGATCGCTTATCATGAACCATTCTTCTTGAACGGATCGCAACTGGGCTGTGCGTCCATCCAGGGCGACTACCTGCGGATTGGAGAGGATATTCGCCTGCTTCACCGATTCAAGCAGATTCAAGGTTGCCATCAGGGAATTCGTGAACGTCGAATCGGGTGTGTATCCTGTCAGGATGGCCCTTGCCCGATCGCCGTCAAGTCCGCCGGCCTGTATCGTCGGGTAACTCCACTCCACGCCGAGATTCAGCAGGTCACCAGACTTGATTTCCACTACCCTCACGTCCAAGAGAACCTGTCGGCGGGGTATGTCGAGCTTCCCAATAATATCCAGAATTGCGTTCGTGACGGTTGCGGGCCCGGTGATCTCTATGATGTAGGCCCGGTCCTTCGGCTCGGAGGCACTGGCGGTTTCCGCGTTAACGTACTCCTGATACGCCGGGGGAAGCAGGTCTCTCATCCGTCGGGCTGTTACGTGGTTGAGACGGAGTCGTCGCGTCTCTCTGGTCTCCGGCTGGGGAACGGGCCCGACAATCCTGGGTTTGAGCATCACCAGCAGAGACTCCGTCACATTGGTCTGAGGGCCCTTGCGGTCGGTCGATTCCACCAGGAGCGAGAAGTATCGGTTGTCCGGCACGGTCACCGTGGTGGCGACCTCCATCGTGCGGACGACGGGCAGAGGGCCGGGCTGGGCTTGCGGTGCCGGTTCGGTGTGTGTCACCGCCATTTCCATGAAGATGCTCCCGCCGGACGCGACGTGGGGAGTGCCTTTGATCACCGTGCCGTATTCGACCTTCTTCAAGGCGGACTTATCGCCGGTCTGGGAAGTGTCCGCAGGGAACCACTCCTCGGTGATCTTTCGGATTTCGAACTGCCGGTTGTCCGCGGCGACCAGCGGATGGGTCGATTGGACCTCCACGAATCCACGCGTCGTGAGCAGTTCGAGTAGGGCCTGGCCCGTCTCCGGCGAGAGCGACTGCCTCGTCACGTACTTCCTGAGCACCTCGCCCAGGGTCACCTTGCGGCCTGGATCCGTGCCGGTGATTTCATCGGCGATCTCGGGCCGCTCGCGGGCCAGTGCAGTGCCGATCAGGAGCATCGTCTCGCGGTCCAGCACGGCCTCGGTCAGGGCCTTGGCAATCATCCAGTCGATGGGGACCAGTGTTTCGTTTTGCGTCTGTGTGTTGCTCGAAGTCGGGCTCTCGACGATTGCCCTGGCGCCCATCATGTCGGGGGCCTGCTCCATGGCGCGCTCAGGTTTGACGACGCGGATCGGGCCAACCAACAGCAGGTGCACCGGTGCATGCGGGATGCGGGTGTTTCCGGCGACGACTGCGACGGCCTGCCCGTCGGGAACGACGAACGTCGAGGCGATCTGCGTCGTGAAGATCGGTCGGTTGGGGTCGTCCTCGCCGCCGATCGTTCGTTGAGACTTGTAGTCGATGCTCAACCGGACGGCGTCCTGATCCTCCAGCACGTGGGGCGTCGCCACCAATTTCATGTACCCGTCCGTGGACGGCGAGTCGGGGGCATTGGGGTCGCTCTCCTGACCTATCATGACCGATGCGGGTTCGTCTGCAAATGTCAGGATCTTGGGCTTGCTGAGCACCCGTGCGTAGCCGCGGGAGATGAGCAGGTCCGTGAGGTCTCTGCTCTTGAGAGGAATCGGCTCGAACCGGGCTAAGACGTCCCGTAGAGGCAGCAAGAGCTCTTCGATGATCGGCGGCATTGTGGAGACGAGGGGCCGATTGGCGTCGGCAGGCCGGATCAGTGTCAGGAGGTCCCGCGCCAGGACCGCAGTGTCCAGATCGAACACGCGGTCGGCGAAGACGTCGATAACCGTGAAGGACAGCAGCACCTGGGTACGAGCCGGTTCATCCGGCAGCGGAGGACTCGGCTCGGGGGCAGCCATCGGCTGGGCCGGCAGTTCAGCCTCCGCTGGTTCGGGCTCAGCAGGGGCCGGCGTGGCGAACACCAGTGCGGCCGGGATGATGACACCGATCACCAGGAGCAGAGCGACCAGGCCGGGCAGCCACGCGAAGCGGCGGTCGTCCACGGCGGGCCTTCCGAGCAGGCGGGCGATGCGGGCCATCAGGCTGCCTCCGCTGGCGGCCATGGCCAGGTCGCTGCGACTGTGGCGGATCTCCTCCATCGAGGCCAGGGCGCGGGCGTACTGGAGCGAGTTGCCGCAGACCTGCACGGCCAGATCGTCGCAACAGTTCTCCCGCTCGATGCGGATGCGGGTCGAGACCCACCAGACGGCCGGATGGTAGAAGCCGAGGATCTCGACCACGGTTTGCAGGATGTTCGCGAAGTAGTCGTACCGGCGGATATGGGCCAGTTCGTGGGCGAGGATCGCACGCAGTTGGTCGGGGTTCAGGCCGGTCAGGGCGCTGGCCGGCAGCAAGATTACCGGCCGCAGCCAGCCGACGACCGTGGGGACCTCCACGACAGCCGATTCGAGCAACGTCACAGCCCGGCGTACGCCCAGTCTTTCGGCCAGCTCCATGAGCGCCGCGTGCAGGGGGGCTTCGGTTTTGCGAGTCATGCGGCGTCTGAGCCGCTGCAACTGGGCCCAGCCGCCCAAGTGCCAGGCGGACAGGCCAAAGACCCCGGCCAGCCAGCCGAGTACGACATAGGGCAGGGCGGGCTCAAGGGCTGCGATGACTCTCTCCTGCAAGGGGATCGGCACGGTGAGATCTGCCGCTTCCAGCGGCGGCATCGAGGACAATGGGGGCAATTCATCGACCGTCTGCACGATCACAGGCAGCGGCTCGACCATCGCCGGCGGCGAGATTTCAGGCGGGGGGCCCGCCTCCGCTACGGGCCCCGAGACCTCGATAAGCTGCATCGTGATCAACGGCAGCACGGCCATCAGGGCCACTGCCCCGCACGCGACCGCGTACCGCAGGTTGGCGCTGGCGCGTCGCAGCAGCCTCAACAGCCCGGCCAGCAACAGGGCGACGGCCATCGCCTGCCACAAGAAGTGTACGAGCATCCAGCCCAACCGCTCGATCGTCCCTGGCGAAAACAGGCTCTCCAGCAGCGACATACTCACTCTCCCTCTATCTGGTCCAGCATTTCTCGGATACGCTTGAGTTCTTTCGGCGAGACCTTCCGGGCGGACAGGGCCCGCATCACGAGTTTCTCGGCCGAACCGGCAAAGACCCGGTCGACCAAGTCCCCCACGAGCTGCTTTTGCGTGCGTTCCTCGGAAAGAGCGGGCCGGTAGATGTGCCCGCGCCGGTTCGTGTCGCGGGCATCCTGCCCTTGCTCTTTGCCTGTGCCACGCGCCGCCTGTTTGGAAGGCGAGGCCAGGATGGCCTCGCGACGCAAGGGCGGGACGCCCTCGCCACGTGAAGAGCCGCCGTCCTCGCGGATGAGCAGGCCCTTCTCGACCATGATCTGCATGAGTTTGAGCGTGGTTGTGTAACCGGTCTGGGAATCCTGGCCAAGGGCCTCGTGAATCTCACGCACCGTGCTGGGCCCTCTCTCCCACAGCACGCCCAGAATCGCCAACTCCCGATCCGTCGGTCCGGGACTTTTCTTTCGCGCCATCGTCATCTCCTTGATCTGTGTGCCGCCATTTCCAACTCTATCGGCAGATTACGAATGAATTCGTAATAGATCAACGAAAAAATTCGTAGATAGTGCGAATTTCTTGCGGGTGTGGCCGCTCGCGACTGCTCCAGCCTCAATTGAAGGAGTCGGAACCGAGGGCCCAAGGGTTCGGGGTCCCGCCTTCAGGCGGCACAGTACGGATTCGGAAGAGTCCGTGTGCGTCAGACTTTGTGGCATTGGCATCCTGGCGATGATGCATGGGCTGGAAGCCCATGCCACCGTCGGGTCGACCGCACGAATTGAATCCGTCTAAGACCGCGTAAACGCGGGACTCCAAACAGGCTTGGCTACCATTTGAAGTAGCAGCCATAGTGGCGGTAGAACAGGCCGATGGAACGCATCGCGATGATGGCGACCACCTGCACCAGGAGGTTCAGGCCCAGGTGGGCGGTTGCGACCATCGTTTCAGCGCCGGTGGACTGGGTGGTGTGCATCTCCAGGAGGCAGGCGGCGGTCAGCAGGGCGACGGCGGTCAGGTAGGGGAAGAAGGCTCGCGGCAGGGGGGCCAGGAGGTAGTCCGGCCGGAGCAGCGAGAAGCTCTCTCCGACCGCCGTGGTCAGGATTGCGGCGGGGAAGAGGAACAGGCCGCCGACGAGGAGGGCTTGCAGGAGCCGGTGCAGGGCGGTGGAGGCGGACCAGAGATTGTCGAATGTCACGCCCTTGTCCTGCGCCAGCGCCAAACCCATGATGAAGGGGAACTCGACCAGGAACAGCGTGAAGCCGAAGAGGAGGAATGGGCCGATGACGTACAGGATCCACGTGATCGAGGTGCCGATGTCGATCTCGGGGAGTTGGTCGTCGTCGATGGCGGTGCGGGAGATGATGTTCAGGTAGAAGCCGAACAGCCAGCCCCAGATGATGAAGTTCGAGAGGTGGTTGAGACAGCAGGCCTGGGCCAGGAAGAACCGAAAGCACACGACCGCGGCCACGAACGCCAGCGTTGTGACGTGCTGGGGGTTCGTGAACACCTTCCAGCTATCGACCAGGACCGCGTGATAGAAGCCTGGGATCGGGTCTTCCTTCGGAGCGGGCTCGGGCTCGATTTTTTTGGGTTTCTGGAAGCTCTCGGCGGGGACGAGGAATTTCTGCTCGCAGGAGAGGCACTTGGCGCGTTTGCCGGAGTGCTTGCTGTCGAAGGCGATCAAGGCGCCACACTTGGGCAGTTAAA
>Ga0209347_1001959_pt1 | contig 29418 bp, 27 predicted proteins | sample AutmiccommuBRH23_FD_187382 | JGI IMG/M metagenome (GOLD analysis project Ga0209347, IMG submission 187382) | Deep subsurface microbial communities from Mt. Terri, Switzerland - Autotrophic microbial communities BRH/23 (SPAdes) (version 2) | ecosystem: Environmental > Aquatic > Deep subsurface >...
GCCCTCCAGCGCCGATGGTACTTGGACCGCAGGGTCCTGGGAGAGTAGGACATTGCCAGGCAGATAAAAAGCAACTCAAATTAATTGAGTTGCTTTTTTTTTTGGACAAAAAAAGTATTTTATTAAAGCAGTCTGCACCTTGGAGCATTCAAAAGTTACTCGTATTAATAAGCTGTTTTTTAGAGAATAGCAAACCTCAGAAGCTTATAAGCCCCTATCCTGCTGCTTATGAGAAATATCCTTGTATTATTCACTTTGTTAAATTGTAGTAAATAATGATAAAATATATTATCAGTAATTAGCATGAAGTAAGACTAGTCGGTAGGCAACGGCTATGAGCGAGGGCATGCATAAAAAATGTAGATTTTCGTTAGTAGCCAATTCAGCTAGAGATAATAATTTATGCTGAAATCTAGTCCAAAAAATGTTTAGCTTTAGAGACTGGGATTCCTATTGGTTCAAACGGATCAATAGTAGGCTATAATTTTGTGGCTTAAGGTGAGTCGTTTTGGCGAAGCCTGGATACTCTAACCTCTTCTTTTTAAGAAGCGATTAGAGTATCCAGGTTTTTTATTTTAATTAAATTTGAAATGGAGGATTTTTGAATGAAAAAGTTTTTTTTAATTGCTTTATCACTTACAATGCTATTAGTTTTTTCCGGGTGTACAGGCACTACATCTACGGAGGGAGATACCTTTAGCTTCGCGATGAGCGGACTTTATAAACCTTTTAATTTCCAAGATCAAAATGGTGAGCTAATAGGTTTTGATGTAGAAATTGGTAAAGCCATAGCTGAACGAATGGGAATGAAGGCTGAGCCAGTTACAAATCCATGGGATACCATTCTCGTTGGCCTTAACTCTGATAAATATGATGCCATTATTGGCAGTATGGCAATAACGGCAGAAAGAGAAGAGAATGCTGATTTTTCTCGCCCATATTATCGTTCAGGAGCTCAGGTCTTTATTGCTGCAGATAATTCCGATATTAAAACTGTTGATGATATAAGAGGTGTTAATATTGGTGTTGTTAAAAACAGCACCTATGGGAAGCAAGCATTACAATTTACTGATGCAAAAAATGTCTTTGAATATGATAGTGATTTAACTGCTTTACAGGATCTTAAGACAGGTAGAGTGCAAACTGTTATCACTGACCAAATGGTAGGCTTTAGAGTTATTAAAGAAGGCTCAATCGCTATTAAGGACATTGGTGAACCATTATCTATGGATGAAATGGGTATCCCGGTTAAGGATGGTAACACAGAACTTTTAGCAAAAGTTAATCAAGCCCTTGAGGAGATAATTGCTGATGGAACTTATGAAGAAATAAGTAAGAAATGGTTTGGAAGAAGTATTTTAGGTGAATAACTGCGTTAAATTTAGCGCGTAGTAATATACTGCGCGCTTTTTTAAATTTTAGATGGGGTGAGAAAACCACATGTTAGAAAACATCAGTATTATTTTAGATCAATCTTTAGGCGCCCTCATAAAGGGGCTAGGAATGACCCTGCAGCTAACCATCTCATCCTTGTTAATTGGCGTAATTATTGGTTTGATTGTTGCATTCATGAAGATATCTCATATTTTTATATTAAATAAATTTGCAGACGTATACCTTGCTATTGTTCGAGGATTACCATTGATAGTATTAATAGTTATTTTATATTTTGGAATTAGTAATATTGTTACCTTATCAAGGTTTTGGGCAGGTGCCTTTGCATTAGCCTTTCATAATGGAGCTTATATTGGAGAAATATTTCGAGGAGCAATTCAATCAATTGACCGTGGTCAAATGGAGGCTTCTCGCTCCTTAGGTATGACCTATGGACTTGCTATGCGGAGAATAATTTTACCTCAAGCAATCAAAAGGGCTATACCTCCACTAGGCAATCAATTTATTATTGGTCTAAAGGATTCCTCATTAATATTTGTTATTGGACTAAACGAGCTTTGGGGAACAGGTCAAGCTATCTCAGCAAGCACATATATCCAATTTGAAACGTATTTGATAGTAGGTGCGTTCTACCTAACAATGGTTCTCTTTTTCTCTTGGCTAGTAGCGAAGATCGAAAAAAAGCTGGATGTTGATGGAGGAAGAGAGGTGACCAGAATATGATAAAAATCTCAGGTCTGAATAAGTATTTTGGTGATTTGCATGTTCTTAAAAATATAGATTTAATCGTTGATGAGAGTGAAGTGCTAGTGCTTATTGGTGCTAGTGGTTCAGGTAAGAGCACCCTGCTAAGATGTATTAATTTTTTGGAGTTTGCAAAAAGCGGTGAAATAATAATTAATGGTGAAAGCATTCAACCTGAAACAACAAATCTGAATAGAATTCGCCAAGAGGTTGGGATGGTTTTTCAACATTTCAATTTGTTCCCTCATAAAAATGTTTTAGAAAATATCATTGAAGCTCCCATGTATGTAAAGGGGATATCTCGAGAAGAAGCAACTAGAATTGGTAGGGACTTATTAGATAAAGTGGGACTTCCAGAGAAGGAAGAAGCATACCCATCCCAGCTATCTGGTGGCCAGAAGCAACGTGTGGCAATAGCAAGGGCTTTAGCTATGCAGCCAATGGTGATGCTGTTTGACGAGCCCACTTCTGCTTTAGATCCCGAGCTAGTCGGAGAAGTTTTACAGGTTATGAAGGCTTTAGCTAGTGATGGAATGACGATGGTTGTTGTTACCCACGAGATGGGCTTTGCTAAGGAAATGGCAGACAGAGTTATCGTTATGGATGAAGGAATGATTATTGAAGAAGGTCCGCCAGAACAGATATTTAATAATCCTCAGGAAGAAAGAACACGGGATTTCTTAAGTAAGATTTATTAGTGAATAGAGGGCTTTAAGAATTGGGATTTTACCCAATTCTTTTTTTAAAAAAAAATAGTTAAACAGTTTTTTTATCTAACAATTATAAGATTATTATCAACATTTCAAAAATTTTTGCTATAATTAAGTGCATTAGGAGCTGAGATTAATGCAGAATGATCACTTTATTAAAGCAAATACAAAGGAATTTTGGCGAGCGACTTTAGCTTTAACGATTGGGGCATTTGTAGTCTTCTCTAATTTGCACATTACTCAACCGTTATTGCCCTTGCTTTCCAAAGATTTTGGGATATCTCCGGCAACTGCTAGCCTGACTGTCACATTAGTAACTCTCACTTTAAGTGCCTTTCTGCTCTTTTTTGGCCCGGTTTCCGATGCCGTTGGCAGAAAGCAAATAATGGCTTTAGGGTTATTAGCCTCCTCAATAATCTCAATTATCATTTTTTTTGCCCCTAATTTTGCTTCCTTAGTTGCACTTCGCGCAGTTCAAGGGGTTTTTCTGGCAAGCTTACCGGCAATCGCTTATGCCTATATTGGAGAGGAATTTGAAACAAAATCTGTTGCAATGGTTATCGGGATTTATATTAGCGGCAATAGCCTTGGAGGGATGGCAGGAAGAATTATTAGCGGGTTTGTCGCTGATTTTTGGGGCTGGAGATTCTCCTTCTTGGTAATGGGGTTATTTGGGTTAATTAGTTTTCTCGTATTTTTATTTTTACTACCCAGAAGCAGTAATTTTAGGGCAAAAAATTTTACAAAATTAAAAGCTATTCAGGATATTTTTATTCATTGGAGGAATCCTGTATTGCGAAGGGCTTATTATCTGGCCGGAATTATTTTTTTTATTTTCGTTGGTTTATTTAATTACTTAGGATACTATCTTCATGCGGAGCCATATTATTTATCAACGACCATAATAGGGCTGTTATATTTAACCTATTTGGCAGGAACCTTTAGCTCCACGCTATCGGGCAAGCTTGCTGACAGGCTGACAATTGTTCAGAGGATCTTTTTTGGCTTAGTAATAACCTTAGTGGGTCTGTTGTTAATGCTGCTTAAACCGCTGGTTATTATCTTTATTGCCTTAATATTTATCGTCTTTGGGTTTTTCTTTACGCATTCGGCTGCAAGCAGTTGGGTAAGCTTTCATGCTAAAGAAGCCAGAGCAAGCGCATCAGCCTTGTATCTCTTTTCTTATTATATGGGAGGAAGTATGGGGAGTTCTTTCTTAGGGTATATTTGGGAACCGTTTGGTTGGAACGCTGTAATTCTGGTGACGATTATTTTGGTATTACTCGGAATGTGGAATGTAAAATTAATGAGTCAACTCGATTAGTAAAGAAAACTTCATTCAGATGGCGCTTTAAACTCCGCCTGAATGTTAGTTGCACTTATCCAGGAGCTTAGCGCCGCTTATCCCCCGCTTGTAGAAGCGTGAGCCTTAGCGGCGGTTAGCTATCGGGTTAATGCTTCTCTATTCCAAAGATTTGTTGTTTTCAATGCAGGAATTCAGGACTTGAAAGAGAATATATTTAGTGAAGCGAAACATTTAATCTTTACTAAACAGGGGGAGATTTTTTATGCTGGCAATCATAAATGCAAGGATTAATACCATTACTCAAGGCTACATAGAAAAAGGAACGATACTAATCGAAGAAGGAATTATTAAAGCGCTGGGAGAAAATGTGGAGATACCCTTGGATGCTTTAGTGATTGATGGAGAAGGCAAGGTTTTGACGCCGGGAATTATTGATGCACATACGCATCTTGGGGTATATCAAGAAACAATAGGCTGGGCTGGCGAGGACGGCAATGAAATGACTGACCCCTCAACTCCACATGTAAGAGCATTAGACGCGATCAATCCAGAGGATCAAGGATTTATTGATGCTTATCAAGGTGGTGTTACTACTGTTCAAATTATGCCTGGAAGTGCAAATGTAATTGGCGGAGAAATGTCTGTATTAAAAACCTTTGGACGTGTTGTTGAAGAAATGCTAGTTAAAGAGCTATCTGGTCTTAAAATTGCTTTTGGTGAAAATCCCAAACGAGTTTATGGAGATAAAAAACAAATGCCTTCAACTAGAATGGGAACTGCAGCTGTTTTAAGAGAGAATTTAACAAAGGCTAAGAATTATTTACTTAAAAAAGAGCAAGGGATAGAGGACCCAAGTAAGCTACCGGATATTGACTTAAAAATGGAGACGCTGATTAAAGTCTTGAAAAAAGAAATTCCAGTAAGGGCACATGCCCATCGAGCTGATGATATCATGACTGCTATGCGCATTGCAGAAGAGTTTGATATTGATCTTACATTAGAACATTGCACAGAAGGTCACAAGATTGTTGAGATCATTGCTAAGAAGGGTTATAAAGCAGCAGTTGGTCCAACCTTAACCAATCGTTCTAAGATAGAATTAGGGGACAAGGGTTGGAATACTTTAGTTGAGCTAGAGCAAGCGAATGTGCCAATTTCCATTATTACAGATCATCCGGTAATTCCTATTAACTATATTAACGTTACAGCAGCACTAGCAGTAAGAGAGGGATTAAGTGAAGAAGCAGCGTGGCGAGCTATAACAATTAATCCAGCCAAACACATGGGAATAGAAGCGCGGGTTGGCTCGCTAGAAGTAGGCAAGGATGCAGATGTCGTCCTTTGGTCAGGAGATCCGCTTGATTATCGGACAAAAGTCGAAATGACAGTAATTAATGGGAAGATAGTATACAAATCAGAAAAAAAATGAAGCAAAAAGCAAACGCGATTCCACAAATAGGAGAACGGGAATAAGTCAAGAGTTCTAATCCTGCAAAGAGGGTAACCGAAAGGTTATCCTCTTTGTTATTGGTAATAATTCAGCTTCTGAACAATACTAGTACTGTCTGCATGCTATAGGCAATGTTCACTAGGAAAAATTACCGTTGCAAAATCTAAGCAGACAATATATAATCATAAATGAGCATAAATGATCATAATTAGTCATAAAATTTCAGAAAACAAACATAAATGTTCAGTGATCTCGAAATAAAATATTTAATAAGGGGGGGATCAAAATACTTTACAGTGAGGAAAGAAAAGCGAAGATTTTAGAACAGTTAAAGATTCAGATTAGAGTTTCGGTACCGGAACTTAGTGAGCTCTTTGATGTATCGGAATCAACTATCAGAAGAGACTTAAAAGAGCTTGAAGATGCCCGATTACTCAAGAGAACGCATGGGGGCGCTATCGCTCTGGAGAGTGTAAATTTTGAGCCAACTTTTGTAGAAAAAGAAGATAAGTTTAGAAACGAGAAGCAGCTTATCGCTAAAAAAGCTTTGGATTTTATTGAGGATGGCGACACCATATTATTAGATTCTGGAACAACGATTTTTCACCTGGTAAAGGAGCTTAAGGGCTTCAAAAATCTGACAATAGTTACTAACTCTTTAATATTTGCTCAGGAGCTGCAAGATGTAGCTGGGCTTGAGGTTGTAATCATTGGAGGAAGCTTAAGGAAGGAAACGCTTGCCTTGGTTGGTCCGCTGGCAGAACAATCACTAAGCATGCTGAGAGTGGACAAAGCCTTCATTGCTACAAATGGATTGGATATTCAGGAAGGAATTACGACACCCAATTTGCTTGAAGCTGCTACAAAAAGAAAAATGCTACAGGCCGCAAAAGAAGTTATTCTCCTAGCAGATCATACAAAAATCGGAAAAATCGCTTTTGCGAAGGTAGCCGATATAGCTGAAATTGATAAATGTATTTTTAATTCAGCGCCTGAAAGCGTTGTCAGAGCTCTTAAAGAAGTAGGGGTTAATGTACACATAGCAGAATAGGGGGATACAGAGATGAGAGAAACAACAGTTATAACTGTAACATTAAACCCTGCAATTGATAAAACAATAAGTTTGGCAGGTTTGCAGATTGGTGGATTAAACAGAGTAGTGGAAACCCAGATTGATCCCGGCGGTAAAGGAATCAACGTCGCCAAAGCATTAAGGGAGTTCGGTATTAAGGTATTGGCGACAGGTTTTATCGCCGGAGAAGAAGGGAATAAATTAATTGCTCAGTTAAAAAGTGAAAAAATAACTACCTCTTTTGTAGAGATTCCCGGAGAAACAAGGACTAACATTAAAATCCTCGACGAACTGACAAATACAACTACAGAAATAAATGAATCGGGATTTACTGTCGGCGAGGATGAACAAAAAAAATTCATAACTGAGCTTAATCAAAAAATAGATACTTTAATTCAGGCTAAGTCGAAAAATGATCTAGCAGACGTAAATTCCACTCAACAAAAATATCTGGTTTTAGGTGGAAGCTTACCGGAAGGAATAACTGCTGATTATTATTATGAGCTGATCCGGCTTGCCAACAATAAGGGGATAAAGGTCATCTTCGATGCTGATGGTGTTGCTTTTAAAGAAGGAATCAAGGCCAAGCCTTTTGCCGTAAAACCTAATATTTTTGAACTTGAACAGTTATATGCCAGTAAATTTACTTCCATTAGCGATATCTTACAGGCCGGGAAAAAGCTCGTTGAGTCGGGAATTTCCCTAGTGATTATCTCAATGGGGAAAAAAGGGGCTTTGGTATTAAACGCACATGAAGCTTATTATGTAAAAACTTACCAAATAACTCCGAAAAGTGCAGTAGGTGCCGGGGATTCCATGGTGGCGGCCCTAATTAAATCGCTTCTTGAGAATAAAACATTAGAAGAGACAGCGGTTTGGGTTACTACAGCTGGTACAGTTACTGCCGGAAAAAAAGGTTCGCAAGTTTGTACTTTAACAGAGGTACAAAATAATCTAAGCAAGGTACAAGTAGAGAAATTGGATTTATAAGCTTTTATATTTGAGAGGAGGAATTTTCATGAAAAAACTTTTAGCAGTAACAGGTTGCGCTACAGGGATTGCCCATACTTATATGGCGGCTGAGGCAATCCAAAAAGCAGCAAAAGAAAAAAATGTAGAAATCAAGGTTGAAACAAGAGGTGCTTCAGGAACAGAAAACAAATTTACTGAAGAAGAGATCAATGAAGCCCACGCCATCATTATCGCCGCCGATACTGATGTGGATGCTGGTCGCTTTGCAGGGAAAAATGTGATCAATGTTGGTGTTGCTGAGGGAATTAAAAATGCTCACGGGCTTATTGCTAAAGCCCTAGCTATGAACGAAATAGCTAAAAAAGATTATGCTGAAGAGGTTAATAAGCTTAAGCAGGAAAGAAGTGCTAACATGTCTGGAGCATATAAACATCTACTAAATGGGGTATCATATATGCTTCCGTTAGTAGTTGCCGGTGGATTATTAATCGCCATCTCCTTTATTTTCGGAATCAAAGCTTTTGATCCAAGTGATCCTGAGTATAATCGAATTGCAGAAGCGTTAATGACTATTGGTGGCGGCTCAGCATTTGCTTTAATGGTCCCGGTATTAGCTGGATTTATTGCATTTTCAATAGCCGAAAAACCAGGCTTAGCTCCAGGGCTAGTTGGGGGGATGTTAGCATCCAGTACTGGCGCAGGATTCCTAGGTGGTATAATTGCCGGTTTTCTTGCCGGTTATGTAACAAAATGGCTTAAAGAAAATATCAAGGTGTCAAAGAATTTTGAAGGTATTAAGTCAATTTTAATTCTTCCATTTCTAGCAACATTAATTGTCGGCTTATTGATGACTTTTGTTATTGGAACACCAGTTAAGGGTATAATGGATGGGTTAACTGATTGGTTAACAGGTATGAGCTCGACTAATGCAGTATTCTTGGGACTACTTCTTGGGGCAATGATGGCATTTGATATGGGTGGCCCAGTTAATAAGGTAGCATATACATTTGCTGTGGGTCTATTGGCCAGTAATGTTTTTGAGCCAATGGCAGCAGTAATGGCAGCGGGAATGACTCCACCATTAGGTTTATGGTTGGCAACAGTGCTGGCACCGAAAAAGTACACAATTGATGAGCGAGAAGCTGGCAAGGCAGCCTCGGTATTAGGAATTTCTTTTATCACAGAGGGAGCAATTCCTTTTGCAGCCGCTGATCCCCTGCGGGTAATCCCTTCAATAATGGTAGGTTCGGCTGTAACAGGTGGTTTATCAATGTTATTTGGGGCTACTCTAAGAGCACCACACGGAGGAATTTTTGTTCTACCGATTCCTAATGCCGTCGGCAATGTATTAATGTATGCCTTAGCGATAATCATCGGAACAGTAGTAACAGCTATCGTGGTTAATACATTAAAAAAGAGCAAAGAATAAAAAAGAATCAAGGACTATAGAAAAGGGAATTAGAATAATTCCCTTTTCTACCTTAAATACATCGGAGGTGAAGAGAGAATGGATTTAGTTGCACTAATAAATGAACAGATAATATCTTTGGAATTAAGTGCTGAATCTAAGGAAGCGGCAATTAAGATCATGGCAGACAAGCTGCTGGAAAGTGGATTTTTATCCGATAGAGATAAATATGTTGAAGCTGTATTGGTCAGAGAGCAAAAAGGCTCTACCGGAGTGGGCTTTGAAATAGCGATTCCTCATGGTAAATCCGCAGGTGTTAAAAGATCAGCTTTAGCCATTGCAAAACTGAATGAGCCAATCGACTGGCAGTCTCTGGATGATCGACCGGTGAAAATGTTTTTCTTAATTGCTGTTCCACAAGAGCAGGCTGGAGACGAGCATTTAAAAATCTTATCATCCTTATCTCGAAAGCTAATTCATGAGGAATTCCGAAATCAATTGCTTGCAGCAAAAACACCAACAGAAATAATCGATATCATAAAGACTATATAGAACAGGGGAGAATATAGATGTTAACTAAAAATGCCACAATTCGAAATCAAGAAGGCTTTCACGCCAGACCAGCGCAAAAATTCGTGGAATTGGCTAGCAAATTCACTGCCCATATTACTGTAAAAAAGCTTGACGGAGCCGAAACGGATGGAAAAAGCATTTTAGGTTTAATGACTCTGGAGTTAAGTAAAGGTAGTACAATTTCCATTCAAGCAGACGGTGTAGACGAAGAGAAAGCAGTGGATTCACTAATTCAATTAGTAGAGAATAAGTTTGGTGAAGAGTAATGAGCGAGTTGAGGCTACAGGGAATTGGGGTATCTCGAGGGACTAGAATTGGTAAGGCCTTTATTTATTTGACCGCTGAAAAAGAAGAAGTTCAAGCAGAAGAAACAATAACTGAAGCAGAGGTTGCTGATGTATTAGCAAGGGTAGATCAAGCTAAACAGCAATCCTTTGATGAACTGGAGAATATTATAAGAACAGTGAAAAAGACTGTTGGTGAAAACGAAGCATCAATAATCCAGGCACAGCAAGCATTTTTAAACGACCCTGCCTTCTTTCCGGAGATAATTAAAAATATTCGGGTAAAAAAATTTACTGCTGAAAAATCCGTAAAACAGGTAGTGGCACAATTTGTGAATATTTTTTTAGCAATGAAAGATGAATACCTGAGAGAAAGAGCGACAGATCTCCAAGATTTAGAGAGAAGACTTCTAAAACATCTGAATAACAACCGAGCGCCAGAGTTGACAGACATTCGTGAAGAAGTTATTTTAGTAGCCAAAGATTTGACACCATCCGATACAGTGCAGATTAATAAGGAATATATTCAGGCTTTTATCACCCAAATAGGCGGGAAACAATCACATACAGCTATTTTGGCGAGAACAATGGAGATACCGGCGATCGTTGGAATGGGTAAACAAGTACAGATAATTAATCAAGGTGATGTATTAATAATCGATGGGTTGTCGGGAATTTGTATAGTAAATCCTGATAAAAAAACCTTAGAGGGGTACCGTAAGCAAATAGCCAAAGAACAAGAAGAGCAAGCAAATCTGGCGGAATATATAACAAAACAAGCAAGAACTATCGATGGATACCTGGTTGAAATCGCCACTAATATTGGTAATCCTGAGGAAGCTGAACTTGCTCTGGCAAAAGGAGCCGAAGCTATCGGTTTATACCGTACAGAATTTTTATTTATGGAAAATAACCATCTTCCAACCGAAGAGGAACAATATAGGGCATACAGAAAAGCTGCGGAAACAATGAGCGGTAAAGCGGTTATTATTCGAACGCTAGACATCGGCGGAGATAAAGAATTAGACTACCTGTCAATACCGCGGGAATTAAATCCTTTTTTAGGATATCGGGCTATTCGATTAACCTTAGATCGCCGGGAGCTCTTTTTGACCCAATTAAGAGCGATACTCAGGGCGAGCAGCTATGGAAAAATAAAAATTATGTTCCCGATGATTTCTAATTTGCAGGAATTAAGCAAAGCTAAGGAAGTATTGGCAGAGGCTAAGCAGCAGCTAAGTGATGAAGGAATTGAGTATGCTAAAGATATCGAGATTGGTATAATGATCGAGGTTCCCTCGGCTGCTCTAATTGCTGACCGCTTTGCTAAAGAGGTTGATTTCTTTAGTATTGGGACAAATGATTTAGTGCAATATACATTAGCAGTAGATAGAATGAATGAAAAAGTAGCTTATCTTTACGACTATTTTCATCCGGCAGTCTTACAATTAATCAAGATGACTATCGAAGCCTCCAAAAGGGCAGGAAAATGGTCTGGGATGTGTGGCGGTATGGCTGGTGATCCCTTGGCAGTTCCGGTCTTAATTGGTTTGGGATTGGATGAATGGAGTATGGATGCGGGATCGATGTTGAAGATTAAACAGTTAATTACTAAACTAAGTAAAAAGGACTGTGAGGAATTAACAGCAGAGCTTCTGCAGCTTGGTACAGCCGAAGAGATTAAATCAAGGATTAGACAATTCTATAAAGAGAACAAGATAAAAACCTGAACAACGTTCAGGTTTTTAACGTATACCCGAAAGAAATCAGTAGTTCACATCCTATTGGATAGCAAGCTAGGGAGTGTGTAGCCATTTAGAATAGGGAATTTTCTGAAAACACGAACTTTATTTCTCAAAATAATAATAACGTTCGTTTTTTCTGCTGTTTTAGTTTATTTTCGATTGACATTACCAAAAGCAATAGTTAAACTAGAGCTATAAGTTTTTTTTAAATTGAATATTGACTCGTATAACCTCAGGAATATGGCCTGAAAGTCTCTACCTAGTAACCGTAAATTACTAGACTACGAGCGAAAGTGAACCTAGGGATCCAGAAAGCAGGTGCCATTTACCAAGCACCTTCTTGAATGAATGTAGACCGAGTGGTTCAGGCGTGTATTAACACGTTACACCGAAGGGATAAAAGCCCAGGCGGGCAGGTTTCTCTCGTTGTTTTTTTTGGAATCCTGCCTGCTTTGGCTTTTTTTGTTTTTAAAACACGATCATAAGTGTAAAATAGAGGAAGTCAGTGGTTAGGTCGTTTTAGAAAGGGAGTAACTAATGATAAATGATAAGCAAGTTGGCATAATAATGGGTAGTAAATCTGATTGGGGAACAATGGAAGAAGCAGCGAAGGTTCTTGAGCAATTTGCAGTACCTTATGAGAAGAAAATTGTCTCGGCACACCGTTCGCCTGATCTGCTGTATCGATATGCTGAGGAAGCAGAAGATAGAGGATTGCAGGTAATAATAGCTGGGGCTGGTGGCGCAGCTCACTTACCCGGGATGGTTGCAGCGAAAACCATCGTTCCTGTACTGGGTGTACCTATCCAAACTTCAGCATTAAATGGACTTGATTCCCTTCTTTCCATTGTTCAGATGCCAGGTGGAATACCTGTCGGTACATTGGCAATCGGTAAGGCTGGCGCTAAGAACGCAGCTTTATTAGCTGTTGCCATGTTAGCAGTTAACAATCAGGAATTAGCAAAGAGGCTTCACCAATTTCGAAAAACTCAGCTTGAGGAGGCACTTATTGAACCATGGGAGAAATAATTTTACCAGGGGCGAAGATTGGGATAATTGGTGGTGGTCAGTTGGGGAAGATGTTGGCCAGCGCAGCCCAGGCTTTAGGCTATCAAGTTGTGATTTGGAGCGAGGAAGAGGATAGTCCGGCCTGTCAGGTTACGGCACATCGGGTGATTGGTAAATTCACTGATCCGGATAAACTGCAGGAGTTCGTCCAACAGGTTGATGTGGCAACAGTTGAAACTGAGCATATTCCTTTACCTACATTGGAGAGTTTCTCCAAAGAAAAGCCCTTATACCCAACGGCAGAGATTGTTGCTATCGCTCAAAACCGCATGAAGGAAAAAAACTGGCTATCTGAAAAAGGTTTTCCTGTCGTTCCTTTTAAGATCATCCGTTCCCTAAATGATTTGGAAGCCTTCATAATAGAAATAAAAGATGAGATTGTCGTTAAAACAATTACAGGTGGTTATGATGGTAAAGGGCAAATAAGGCTTAGGCATCCTGTTAGTTCAACTGAGGAATTGCAACAAATCACCGAATGGCTTGCGGACGGCACAGTAGTTATTGCTGAAAAGTGGGTCTCCTTAAAGGCTGAGCTGTCAGTGATCGCTGCTAGAAACCACCAAAAGGAGTTTATGGCTTTTCCGGTTGGCGAGAACCAACATCGAAATCATATTTTACATCAAACGATTGTTCCTGCCAGATTAGCTTTGCAACTACAAAAAAAAGCTATCGACTTAACGGAAATGCTGATGACAGAGTTAGATTATAAAGGGCTATTATGTGTAGAATTTTTTTGTGACGAACAGGATCGGATATATATAAATGAGTTAGCGCCAAGACCGCATAACTCCGGTCATTATACGATTGAAGCCACAATAACAAGTCAATTTGAACAGACTATTCGAGCGATCTGCAATTTGCCCTTAGGAGCTACAACTTTGCTATCGCCCTGCGTGATGACCAATTTATTAGGAGATCTTTGGAAACGAGGATTTAAGGCAACCGAAATTCTGCAAGTACCGACAACTAAATTGCATCTGTACGGTAAGGCTGATGCCAGAGAAAAAAGAAAAATGGGACATTTTACTACTTTAGCAGCAACCGTTGATCAAGCAATTAGCGATGCCGAGGGTATCTACAAGGTTATCCAGGAAAATCAAAAAGAAAACCAATGGAGTTCTATTCACTAGGTAAAATATGACATGAATTTGGAGGAGTACAATGATTGACAGGTATACTAGACCAGAGATGCAGGCAATTTGGACAGAAGAGAATAAGTACAAGGCGTGGTTGGAGGTCGAAATCTTAGCGGCTGAGGCTTGGGCAGAGCTTGGAGAAATTCCTAAAGAGGATGTTAAGGTAATCAGAGAAAATGCTAAAATAAACGTTCAAAGGATTCTGGAGATTGAAGAAGGAACCAAGCATGATGTGGTAGCTTTTACTAGAGCAGTTGCCGAAACTTTAGGACCAGAATCCAAGTGGGTGCACTATGGCTTAACCTCGACCGACGTGGTAGACACGGCGTTATCATATCGACTAAAACAAGCTAACAGCATTATTCTAAAAAACGTCGAAGATTTTATCGAGATATTAGCAACAAAGGCTAAAGAACATCAATATACCGTAATGATGGGAAGAACTCATGGAGTTCATGCGGAGCCAACTACCTTCGGACTGAAAATGGGTCTCTGGTATGAAGAAATGAAGCGGAATTTACAGCGCTTGAAGAATGCTGTTGAGAATCTTCATTACGGCAAACTATCTGGAGCGGTGGGTACATATGCTAATATCCCACCTTTTATTGAGGAGTATGTTTGTGAAAAACTGGGTTTGAAACCGGCGCCGATTTCCACACAGACCCTGCAAAGGGATCGGCATGCGGAGTATATGAGCGTCTTAGCTTTGATCGGTTCCTCGTTAGAGAAGTTTGCTACTGAAGTCAGGGGATTACAAAAGTCAGAGACTAGAGAGGTAGAGGAATTCTTTAGCAAAGGGCAAAAGGGATCATCGGCAATGCCGCATAAGAGAAATCCTGTTGGTTCTGAAAATATTGTCGGTTTGGCCAGGGTATTGCGTGGTTACATGCTTTCCGCTTATGAGGATATTGCCCTATGGCACGAGCGGGACATTTCCCATTCATCCGTAGAACGGATAATTTTACCCGATGCTACTATCCTAATTAATTATATGTTAACCAGGTTTGCTAAAATAGTTCAAGACTTAACGGTATTTCCTGAGAATATGAAAAGAAATATGGCTAGAACTTATGGGTTGATTTACTCCCAAAGAGTGCTTTTGACCTTGATAAATAAAGGAATGAAGCGGGAAGCGGCTTATGATTTAGTCCAAAAAAGGGCAATGCAAGCTTGGGAAGAGCAAAGGCAATTTAAAGAGTTAATTATGCAAGAAGAAGCAATTATGTCTGTTCTCACTTCGGACGAGCTGGACGAATGTTTTAATTATCAGCACCATCTAAAGCAAGTTGATTATATATTTACCAAACTGGGATTAGCTTAAAGATATTCAAGGAGAAATATTTTAATAGGGAGCACCCTTCGAGCACAACGATTATATTTCAGCAAAGAAGTTGTTCAACGAAGGAGAAATATTTTATTAGGGAGGCATAAGGGTGGAGAAGTTAGAACTGCTATATGAAGGTAAAGCGAAAAAAGTTTACAAAACGACAGAAGCCGGACAGTATTGGGTTGAATACAAAGATGATGCCACAGCCTTTAATGGGGAAAAAAGAGGGACAATCCTTGGCAAAGGGGAGTTAAATAACCAGATTACTGGGATTTTCTTCGAGCTTTTGGCGGATAAGGGAATTGAAAACCACTATCTAAGACAGCTATCAAAAAACGAGCAACTAGTTCAAGCAGTAAAGATCTTGCCGATTGAAGTAGTTGTTCGCAATATTGCCGCAGGAACCTTGGCAAAGCGGCTTGGTTTAGCAGAAGGCACAGAATTGCTCCATCCAGTTGTAGAGTTTTACTATAAGGATGACAGCTTAGGTGATCCCTTAATAAATGAATCACACATTGCGGTTCTTGGGTTGGCAACAAAAGAGCAGTTGGAAGAGATGCAGGAGATCAGCCTCAAAGTAAACGAAATCTTGCTGGGATATCTAAAGGAAAAAGAGATAATATTAGTCGATTTTAAACTGGAGTTTGGCGTAACATCAGATGGCAAATTAATCTTGGCAGATGAAATCTCTCCCGATACTTGTCGTTTTTGGGATCTTACTACCAAAGAAAAGCTGGATAAGGATCGTTTTCGGAGGGATTTAGGAAAAGTTGAGGATGCTTATCAGGAAATTTACAGAAGATTAGGGGGCGTTTAAGATGTACAAAGCAAAAATATACGTGACATTAAAAGCAGATATCTTAGATCCGCAGGGGAAGGCAATTAAACAATCCTTATTAACACTGGGCTATGATGAGACGAAGGAAGTGCGTCTTGGCAAATATATCGAGCTTGTATTAAATGTTGATTTATATGATGTAGCTGTCGAAAGAGTAAAAGAGATGTGTGAGAAATTATTAGCCAATACAGTAATCGAGGATTATCGCTATGAGCTTGAAGAGGTGGCAGTATGAGATTTGCTGTCGTAGTTTTTCCTGGGTCAAATTGTGATATAGATTGCTATAACGCCATAGAGGATGTCTTGGCTCAACCGGTGGAGTATGTCTGGCATCAAGCAAATGACTTAAGTGAGTACGATTGCCTTATTCTGCCGGGCGGCTTCTCTTATGGCGATTATCTCCGTTCTGGAGCAATAGCCAGATTTTCACCAATCATGCAGGAGGTAGAGAAGGCAGCGGCTGAAGGAAAACTAGTGCTGGGAATCTGCAATGGATTCCAAATATTACTTGAGGCAGGGCTTTTACCAGGAGCGATGAAGAGAAACGATAATTTACAATTTATCTGTACTACAGAAGAATTGATTGTTAACAATAACCTTACACCTTTTACTAATCAATACGCTTTAGGTGAGAGCTTGCAGATACCAATCGCCCACGGCGAGGGAAACTACTATTGCGATCAAGCAACTCTGCAAGATTTAGAGGAGAATAACCAAATAGTCTTCCGATACAATAACAACCCAAATGGCTCAGTTGCCGATATTGCTGGGATAATTAATCAGCGCGGCAATGTTCTTGGGATGATGCCTCATCCTGAGCGGGCAGTTAAAGAGCTTTTAGGCTCCTCTGACGGCAAAAAGCTATTTCAGTCTATCTTAACTTTTTGGAGGGAAAAAAATGACCCATCTTGAGCCAACTCCGGCAGAGATATCTAGTGAAAAAATCTATAAAGAACTGGGCTTAACAGAAAGGGAATATGCCAGAATCTTAGAATTAATCGGTAGAGAGCCTAATTATACGGAAACAGGTATATTTAGTGTTATGTGGTCAGAACATTGCAGCTATAAGACCTCCAAACCGATACTAAAAAGATTTCCGACTAAAGGCGAGCGAGTTCTTCAAGGTCCCGGTGAAGGAGCAGGGATTGTCGATATTGGGGATAATCAAGCAGTTGTCTTTAAAATAGAAAGCCATAACCACCCATCAGCAATTGAACCCTTTCAAGGAGCAGCTACAGGTGTTGGAGGCATCATCAGAGATGTTTTTTCCATGGGGGCTAGACCGATCGCCTTGCTCAATTCCTTGCGTTTTGGTTCTTTGGCTGATGAAAAGGTTAAGTATTTGTTTCGCAATATCGTCGCAGGCATAGCTAATTATGGCAATTGCATGGGCATTCCTACAGTAGGCGGTGAGGTTGTATTTGAAGATTCTTATCAAGGTAACCCCTTAGTCAATGCCATGTGCGTAGGTCTAATTGAGCACCATAAAATTCAAAAGGGTGTTGCCAAAGGAATCGGCAATTCAGTAATGTACGTAGGGGCAAGCACCGGCAGAGATGGAATTCATGGAGCTACCTTTGCCTCTGAAGAGCTGAATGAGGGATCGGAGTCGAAGAAGCCCTCTGTCCAAGTGGGTGATCCCTTTATGGAAAAGCTGTTACTGGAAGCTACATTAGAGCTGTTAGACTTGAATATTGTCGAAGGAATTCAGGATATGGGAGCAGCAGGCTTAACTAGTTCAAGTTCGGAGATGGCTAGCAAAGCCGGAAACGGTATCGAATTAGATCTTAATAAGGTTCCTAGGCGGGAGCCGAATATGACCCCTTATGAAATCATGCTGTCAGAATCGCAAGAAAGAATGTTGGTAGTTGTTAAAAAAGGGAAGGAAGAAGAGGTTAAGCAGGTTTTTGACAAGTGGGGTCTCTACTCAGCGGTAATTGGACAAGTAACAAACGATGGAATGTATCGTGTATTGGAGAATGATCTGCCAGTTGTGGAGCTTCCGGTAAGTGCTCTAGTTGATGAAGCACCTGTTTATGAGATGCCGACTAAAGAACCCGAATATTATCGTGAATATCAAAATATAACTAAGCTGGAGTATCCAGAACAGAATGTTGAAGATGTTTTAAAGCAACTGCTGGCTACAACAAATCTAGCAAGCAAGGAATGGGTATATCAGCAATATGACCATATGGTAAGGACCAGTACGGCAGTTAAGCCGGGCAGCGACGCGGCAGTTATCACGGTAAGAGGTACTAATAAGGCGCTAGCGATGACTACCGATGGGAATGGCAGATATATTTACTTGGATCCGTATGTAGGTGGAGCAATTGCAGTCGCTGAGTCTGCGAGAAACGTCGTTTGTTCAGGCGCTGAACCACTGGCGATAACTGATGGGATCAACTTCGGCAATCCGGAAAAGCCGGAGATCTTTTGGCAGTTTGCCCAAGCGGTTGATGGAATGAGTGAGGCATGCAGGGTTCTTAATACTCCAGTCATTGGTGGGAATGTCAGCTTCTATAATGAGAATAATGGTAAGGCTATTTACCCTACTCCGATAGTTGGAATGGTCGGCTTAATTCGTGATCAAGCCCATATTACCAGTCAAGCGTTTAAAGAGGTCGGAGATAGCATACTTTTAATTGGTGAGACGTTTGATGAATTAACGGGAACGGAGTTTCAAAAGCTGATCCAGGGAAAAACAGAAGGCAGACCGCCGATGTTAAATCTCCAGATTGAACAAAATGTTCAGAAGACAGCTCTTAAAGCCATTCAAGCTGGATTAGTCTCCTCGGCGCACGATTTGAGTGATGGGGGTTTGGCGATAGCCTTAGCAGAATCAGTAATATCAGGTAGTCTTGGAGCGGAGATAGAGCTAAACAGTCAGCTAAGACCGGAGGCTTTTCTCTTTAGTGAGAGTCAATCAAGGATTTTATTATCGGCAAACGCGAATAATGTTGCAAAAATCTTAAAAATTGCCCAGGAAATTGGCGTATCTTGTCAGGAGATCGGTAAAGTAACTTCGAGCAGCTTAAAGGTGGGTTATAATAACCAACAAGTAATCGATTCCTCAGTTGCAAGCTTAATTAAGATCTGGAAGGATGCGATTCCATGTTTGATGATTTGATGTTCGACAAAATGAGCGAGGAATGTGGTATTTTTGGGGTGTATAACCATAGCAACAGTTCACAGTTAATCTACTATGGATTGCATTCACTGCAGCATCGAGGTCAGGAAAGTGCAGGGATTGTAACAACTAATAATAATAGCTTTAATTTTCACCGAGGTATGGGTTTAGTAACCGAGGTGTTTACCAATGAGCAGCTTGATAAGCTACAGGGAAGAACCGGAATTGGACACGTTCGCTATTCGACTACTGGCGAGAGTGCCTTGCAAAATGCCCAGCCGCTGGTTTTTAATTATCGGGGTGGGGAAATTGCGATTGCTACTAACGGAAATCTGGTAAACGCCAAACAAATTCGCCACCAGTTGGAGAGACAAGGGTCGATTTTTCAGACAACCAGCGATACCGAGGTGATAGCGCATCTGATTGCCAGATCAATGTATGATAATTTGGAAGATGCTCTAAAAGAGGCTTTAGGAATGATCAAGGGTGCTTACGCTTTATTAATAATGACCAATGACAAGTTAATAACGGTCTTGGACCCTAATGGTTTACGACCTTTGGTTTTGGGTCAATTGGACGGAAGCTATTTGGTTTCTTCGGAAACCTGTGCTTTTGATGCCATTGGTGCGGAATATGTCCGAGATATTGAGCCGGGGGAAATGCTGGTCTTTGATCAAGAGGGAGTAAAGATCGAGCGCTTTACCGGGCAAACTAGAAGGGCGATCTGCAGCTTTGAATATATTTATTTTGCTCGTCCGGATAGCGACATAGATGGGATTAATGTTCATTTAGCCAGAAAGAGATTAGGTAAAAAGCTGGCTGAGGAGTTCCCGGTGCAAGCAGATGTTGTTACAGGCGTACCCGACTCCAGTATGTCAGCAGCGATTGGCTATGCTGAGGGTTCGGGAATTCCATATGAGTTGGCGTTAATTAAAAACCGTTATATTGGGCGGACATTTATCCAGCCAAGTCAGGAGTTAAGGGAAAAAGGAGTTAAAATGAAGCTTAGCGCAGTTCGCAAGGTAGTTGAAGGAAAACGGGTAGTAATGATTGACGATTCGATAGTTCGAGGGACTACCAGCGGTAGAATCGTTCGTATGCTAAGAGAAGCGGGTGCTACAGAGGTTCATGTTCGGATCAGCTCCCCGCCTGTTAAAAACCCATGCTTTTACGGGATCGACACTTCCTCCAGAGAGGAATTAATTGCTGGGAAGAAAAGCGTGGAAGAGATTAGAGAATTTATTGGGGCGGACTCCTTAGAATTTTTAAGCGCTGAGGGCATGATTGAAGCAATTGGCAGAAAAGGTCATGATTCAGTTAAGGGACATTGTCTAGCCTGCTTTAATTCAGAGTATCCCACTGAAGTTTTTTCAGAGCTGGTAAAAGGAGAAAAATTAGCTTGGGGGGAGAAGAGTGAGTGAAGCGTACAAAAAGGCCGGTGTAGATATCGATGCGGGTAATGAAGCAGTAGAGCGAATGAAGAAGCATGTCCAAAAAACTTTTAGACCCGAGGTTAAGACAGGTCTAGGAGGGTTCGGAAGTTTATTCGCCCTGCAGTCTTATCAAAAACCGATACTTGTGTCCGGGACAGACGGAGTTGGCACAAAACTAAAAGTAGCCTTTGCAGCGGACAAGCATGATACTATTGGGATTGATTTGGTGGCAATGTGTGTGAATGATATTCTTGTTCAAGGTGCTGAACCACTATTTTTCCTAGATTATATTGCTACAGGCAAGCTTTTTCCGGAGCAGATAGAGTCGATTGTTAAGGGGATTTCCGAGGGCTGTTTGCAGGCTAACTGCTCCTTAATTGGCGGTGAAACTGCCGAGATGCCCGGGATGTATTCAGGAGAAGAGTATGATGTCGCTGGTTTTGCTGTCGGTGTGGTTGAAGAAGAGCAGTTAGTAGACGGCTCGAAAATAAGCAATGGCGATATCGTGATCGGCTTAAGCTCAAGCGGTTTGCACAGTAACGGATTTTCCCTTGTTAGAGAGCTTTTTTTTAAGCAAGCAGCTTATCAAGTAACGGATTATCTGCCTGAGCTGGGAACCACTTTGGGAGAGGAATTGCTTAAACCAACCAGGATTTATGTAAAAACTATTTTAGAACTTCTAAAACAGGTTTCTATAAAAGGAATGGCGCATATTACAGGTGGAGGACTATTAGAAAATATTCCTCGTGTGCTTCCCGATGGATTGCAGGCAGAAATTAAGCTCGGATCTTGGGAAATTCCGCCGATCTTTAAAGGCTTACAGAAGATAGGCAACCTAAAAAAAGAAGAGCTTTATCGAACATTTAATATGGGAATTGGCTATGTAATTATCATAAATCAGCAGGAGCAGGAGTTGGCCTTGCAGCTTATTAAGGAGCTGGGGGAGCGAGCCTACGTTATCGGCAGAATTAAAGAAGGCGGCGAGGGCTTAGTATTAGTAGGAGAGGAAAGCTAAGTATGAAGAATATTGCAGTCTTTGCTTCTGGTAGCGGTACTAATTTTCAATACTTAGTTGATGCAGAAAAAAATCTGTTAATGTCTGGGCAAATTAAGTTATTAATCTCCGATAAGCCTAATGCTTTGGTAAATGAGCGGGCAAGAATAGCTAATGTTCCAACATTTGCTTTTGATCCCAAAAAATATACCACTAAAGCGGATTATGAGCAGATCTTAGTGGAGATTTTGCATGAGTATCAAATTGATTTAATTGTCTTAGCAGGCTATATGCGGATTGTTGGAGCAACCTTATTAGCTAGCTTTCCCAACAAAATAATCAATCTGCATCCTTCCTTGCTTCCAGCCTTTGCGGGAAAGGATGCTATAGCCCAAGCAATCAACTATGGTGTGAAGGTAACCGGAGTAACCGTTCATTTTGTAGATGAAGGAATGGATACGGGAGCGATAATTCTCCAAAAAGCCCTCTACATTGCCGAGGATGATACGCTAGAGACTTTAACGGTGAAAATTCATTCATTAGAGCACGAGATTTTGCTTAGAGCTGTAAATCTTCTTGTACAGGATCAGGTTGTCGTTAATCAACGAACAGTAGTTATAAAAGAATATTTAAAGGGTGTGGACTATTAATGAAGCAAAAACGTAAAGCGCTGATCAGTGTTTCCAATAAGACAGGAATTGTGGAATTGGCGAAGAGACTAAAAGAGTTAGATTTTGAGCTTATATCTACCGGCGGAACCAAAGTTCAGCTTGAGCAGAATGGGATAGAGGTTACAGCGATTTCGGATATTACCGGTTTTCCTGAGGTAATGGATGGCAGGTTAAAAACCCTTCACCCCAAGATTTTTGGTGGGCTTCTGGCGATGCGGGGCAACGAAGAGCATATGCGCCAGCTAGGCGAATTAGCGATTCAACCAATTGATTTAGTAATTGTTAATCTGTACCCTTTTAAAGAAACAATTTCTAAGCCGAACGTGACATGGGAAGAAGCGATAGAAAACATTGATATTGGTGGTCCTTCGATGCTTAGAGCGGCAGCGAAGAACTATCAGGATGTGGCTGTTATTGTCGAACCTGAGGACTATCCGCGAGTAATTCAAGAGTTGGCAGAGACCAATGAGGTAAGCTTAGCGACCAAAAAACACTTGGCGGCTAAAGTATTTAGACATACCGCAGCTTATGATTCCTATATTGCCGGTTATGTCAGTACCGAAGTTGAAGAGCTGTTCCCGGAGAAGCTTACACTAACTTATGAGAAAGTTCAGGATCTTCGTTACGGAGAAAACCCGCATCAAAAGGCAGCATTTTATAAGCTGGGGCTGGCAGGTCATGGACTAGCCGAGGCTAAGCAGCTTCATGGCAAAGAATTATCCTATAATAATATTCAGGATACCAATGCCGCTTTAGAGATCGTCAAGGAATTTAAAGATCAACCGGCAGCAGTAGCGGTTAAACATATGAATCCTTGTGGTGTTGGTGTGGGCAGTAATCTATTAGAGGCTTTCACTCGCGCCTATGAAGCAGATCCGGTATCCATCTTTGGCGGAATTGTGGCGACGAACCAGCCGATAGATATCCAAACGGCAGAACGATTAAGTGAGATTTTTTTAGAGGTAGTTATTGCCCCGAGCTTCTCAGACGAAGCGCTAGAGTTGCTTACTAAAAAGAAGAATATTCGTTTATTGCAGTTAGCTAATCAAGTCGGCAAGCCAGGTCAGCAAAAATTAGTATCTGTCACTGGGGGAATCCTGATTCAAGATGAGGACAGAAAGGAACTAAGCGAAGAGGAGTTAAGCATTGTTACTAAGCGACAGCCCACTCCAGAGGAGCTAGAACAGTTGCAGTTTGCCTGGAAGGTAGTCAAGCATGTGAAATCCAATGCGATAGTACTAGCAAAAAATGGGCAGACAATCGGTGTTGGTGCCGGACAAATGAATCGTGTCGGTGCAGCCAAAATAGCCATCGAGCAGGCAAGTGAGCAGGCTCAGGGAGCAGTAATGGCTTCGGACGCATTCTTTCCTATGCCGGATACAGTCGAAGTTGCGGCTAAAGCAGGAGTAACGGCGATTATTCAGCCGGGTGGTTCAATAAAGGATGAAGAGTCAATTGCTGAGGCAGATAAGCATGGAATAGCAATGGTTTTTACAGGTGTACGCCACTTTAAACATTAAAAGTATAGACGTTTCTAAAATATTAGGGAACGGAGGGAAATAGATGAAGGTACTAGTTATTGGACAAGGCGGCAGAGAGCATGCCATTATTCGTTCGTTAAAGAAAAGTCCGCAGGTAGAGGAAGTTTATTGTGCTCCCGGAAATGGCGGTATTGCCCAAGACGCAATCTGTACACCTATTATAGAAAGTGATTTTGCCGGTTTAACAGAGCTAGTAAAGCAAAAGAAAATCGAACTAACAGTTGTTGGTCCTGAGAATCCTCTTCAAGCAGGAATTGTGGATTATTTTCACCAACATAACCTCGCAATTATTGGTCCGAATAGACAGGCAGCTCAACTAGAGGGAAGTAAAGCTTTTGCCAAAAAGCTGATGAATAAATATAATATCCCAACTGGAGATTACCGGGTATTTACCGCAAAGGATGAGGCGATTGCCTATGTTCGAGAAAAAGGTGCGCCGATTGTCGTAAAGGCGGATGGTCTGGCGGCCGGTAAAGGAGTAGTTGTTGCTAAAGAACTCGAAGAAGCTATAACAGCAATTTCGGCAATAATGGAGGATAGGATCTTTGGTGAGGCAGGAAGCCAAGTAGTAATTGAGGAATACCTTGAAGGGGAAGAGCTGACAGTAATGGCTTTCGTTGATGGGACAACTATTCTGCCAATGGAGCCAGCTCAAGATCACAAGCCGGTATACGATCGTGATCAGGGTCCTAACACAGGCGGGATGGGTGCCTATTCACCTGTACCGCAGATGGATGGAGAACTATTAGCAGAAGTCTCTTCGAAGATTTTAGAGCCAACTGTAGCGGCAATGTCTAAAGAGGGAACCCCTTTTAAGGGAATTCTCTATGCAGGCCTGATGATTACTAAGGATGGCCCTAAAGTAATTGAATTTAACACAAGGTTTGGAGATCCCGAAACACAAGTAATCTTACCCAGACTTCAGACCTACCTAATAGACATTTTTCTAGCTATGGAAAATAATCAGCTTCAGGATATTACTCTAGAATGGGACAGTCAAGCGGCTGTTTGTGTGATAATGGCTTCAGAGGGCTATCCGGGTGACTATTCGAAGGATGTGCCTATTAGCATAAATGAATTGTCAGCAGAAATCGAGCTGTCAGTAGCTGGTGCTACAAAAGTTAATAACCAACTAGTTACCTCCGGAGGCAGAGTCCTAGGCGTCACCGCTCTAGCTCCCTCAATTCAAGAGGCGCAAACAAAAGCTTATCAAGGAATAAAAGAGATTAGCTTCGCTGGCGCCCACTATCGAACAGACATTGCTCAAAAAGCCATTAACTAAATAAAAGTCACCCATTTTTCGGGTGACTTTTTCTATTCTATCAAAGGGGACGGTACCTTTTGCTTATTTGTTGTTATTTATTTCTTTCCAAAGAGCGCATTTCTTTTTTTAACTCTCTAATTAAACCGCGATAATCCTTCTGACTTATATCGGGTTGGATTTTCCCATAACGAACCTGTTGATATGCTTTTGTAATTAAATCTAATTCCTGAGAAGCATCAGGATAAATCGCTAGAATTTTTATCGTTACGACTTGCAGTGTATCAGATTTCGCATATATTATTTTTTTCTTGCGGATAAGCCAAAGTAAAAAATCCTGATATAGCTTTCGATAAATATTAATAGGTATTATTCTTTTTTTCCGTTCTCTTTTGTCTAATGATTGAATAATTGCCTCTTTCCTGACAATTTTTTCAGACCGGGTTGCAATAATTCCTTTTATCAAACGTACTACAAACAAAGAGATGCCGATAATTACAATAGCAGCGACTAAATAGCCAATAATTTTAATGAAAAGAGGCATGTCATACGGTTGAACTAAAGGCGGTAATAATTCTTCCGGATTTTTTGGATTGAAATCCGAAAATGATTCATTTCCAGATCCTTTATTGTTCATTAATAAAAACTCTCTTAATACATTAAGCCAGTACCCAACCCAATATAAAATGAATTCAATTCCTTCCTTTACTTTAGCTATAGTATAAAAGATTGGATTTCTAAAAAAAGTAAAAATGAGGAAAAATAAACTGACTCCAATTATCGTGAAGCTTAACAGAAATGCAAAAGATTTGAGCAGTTCTTTGCTAAAGAAAAATGTTTGTAGAAGCATCCCCCCTAATAAAAAGGAAAAAAATACAATTACAAAAGAGTAATATACCGTTTGGTTATTGGGGAAATGATAAAAGCTGTTTGTAAGGTAATAGATAAGTACCATAATAAGATAAAAATAGATTCGCTCTACATAGTCATATATTTCACCTTTGAATTGCTCCAGATTATAGATTCTCCATAAGATAAAAATAAGCGTAAATATCCAAGCGTATACAGATAACTGAAGAAAAAACCATCCTAAAATAAAGACAGCTGCTAAAATCAAGTAAAACAACCACTTACTCTCTATATTAGATATTATGTTAGGAATAGTTAATAGAAAGAACACAAGCCAAATTTCAAAAACTGATAAAGAAAACTCTGCCTTGAAAAACACGTGAAAAACAATAGTTGCTGCCATTAACGAAATGTAGCTTTCGATAATGAAAATATTCCATTTAACTGCCAGTGTTGTCCAAAATGTCCAACGATTCATTAATGCTCCCCTCCGTTTTTTCATGAAAAGGATTGATCCAAATCACCCGAGATTTCTGCTTTCGATAACTGCTAATGACTTGCTCCAATTGCTCAGACAGATATGAGCTTACGACAATTATAATCGGATTCAAAGAGCCGGATTTTTTTATTGAACGAAACGTATGACCGAAATCCACAGTTGTGTAACTGCCTAATTTAGCCAGTTCATAAAGAACTTTTTTTAAATCATTTTTCTTATTTGCATTTAAATGGTATAGTTCGCTTACTTTGACCAGTTTTGCATTAAACATAATATTATAAGAAACCCCGGTTTTTGAAAAGAAATAAGCTAAAGAAGCAACTGTAGAGATAACCTGTTCAACCTTTTTATTATCTGACCAAAGATATAATTTGTCAGTAGTTCTTAAATTGCCTAATATCCATACTTCCTGTTTCATGCTGTGTTCAAATTGTTTCGTAAATAGTTGACCGGTTTTGCTTGTTTGCTTCCAGTCTATTTTATAAAAAGGATCGCTTGAACTATATTCTCTTGCTCCTTTTGGTAATATCCTCTCCTCCATCCACTGAACTCTTGATTTTCTTCTTCCATCAGAATTTTGTAGAAATTGTTGTTGATGAAATGCGGGTACGGAATGCAGGTCCGGGTAAATACTAATTTCTTTTTGTTGAATAAAATCTAAGGTGTTTATATTTAAGGAAAAAGGATCAGAAACGGTTAGTTGAGTATCACCAAAAAAATAATTTCCGCGCTGATTGATTTGAAAAGTAATTGTTTGGCTTACTTTGCTTTTGGGAGGCACACTGAAAATGAGCTCGTAATTATTGTAATAGCCTTCATTTTTATTTACAGGAATATATTTTACTTCTATATTCCGGTGGAGACTAATCAGCATACGAAGATTTAGAAACGGCAGCAGAGAATAGTTTTCGACTGTATATGTGACCTTAAGGATGTTTCCTTTATAACCAGCTTTTTCTCTGCCGCTTACTTTAACTTTTAATTGTTTTTTTCCCGTATGAATCCACCATTTCATTATAAATAGCAATATAATGATAAAAACAGACAAACCCAGCAGCATTAATTTGTTATAGATAAAACCGATAAGGAAAAAAATTATACTTAAATACTTAAGAACTGTATTTACCATATCATCACCCAATATCTTCTAAAGGCACAGGAACCTTATCCATGATTTCTTCTAATACGTCTTTTGTCATTTTCTGCAAGGATGTATTCATACCTAAGATAATTCGATGTTCCAATACAGGTAGCACGGCCTCTTGAATATCTTCGGGAATGACAAATTGACGTCCTCGCAGTAAAGCTAACGATTGTGAAAAGCGGACTAGGGCAAGGGCAGCTCTAGAACTTGGACCTACCTCTATTTCCGAATGACTTCTCATCATTGCCAATCCTTTAGTAATGTATTGAGCTAGTTCTTCTTCTAGATGAATTTTTTTCACTTCTTTTTGTAATTCCATTATTTCTTCAGCCGAAATAACAGCTTCCAGATTGTCTAAAGGATTATCTTCTATGTAGCGGAAAATGATATTTATTTCCTCTTCCTCAGTAGGGTACCCTAAGGATAATTTAATCAAAAACCGGTCTAACTGTGCTTCAGGTAAGGGAAAAGTCCCTTCTGTCTCAATAGGGTTTTGCGTTGCAACCACAAAAAAAGGATATGGCAGCTTAATTAATTTACCATCTACTGTCACCTGTTTCTCAGCCATTGCTTCTAATAAGGCAGATTGACTTCTTGGGGTTGTACGATTGAGTTCATCAGCCAATACAATGTTGGCATGGATCGGACCCTGTCTCCATTGAAAATCTTGACTTTTTTGATTGTAATAATGAATTCCAATAATATCATTTGGTAAGAGATCCGGGGTAAACTGAATGCGGGAAAAGGAACCTTTTAATGATTTTGCCAAACTTTTTGCCAGCAGAGTTTTTCCGGTACCGGGCAAGTCTTCTAGCAAGACATGACCTTCAGCAATCAATGCAGCAATGATATATTCTATTTGTTTTTCCTTCCCAATAATTACTTTATTCAGATTTTCTTTAAGTAGATCTAACTTATGTAATAACTCTTCCATTTCTTCCCCTCATTTCTAAATCTAGATTCAATCTTGATTCTATCATAAGAAGAGACATAATATAACAGTTATTTTTGATTTAAAAGTCACCTAATATTGCGATTAGGCTTTTGGTTTATTATTTTTTCTAATACCATGGGAAACAATTGAGAAGAAAACAAGAAAAGAAACAAATTTGGACAAGCTTAAATCTTTGAATACAATCGCATGGTTAACAGACAAACCACTTGCCATTATAATATTTCCAATTAATACTGAATACTTTAATTTTGTACCTTGAAAATAAGAGCCTATAGAAATAATTGCAAGATTAAGAATGCTTGCTATAGCTGATAATAATAACGTTGCTTGTATATTATTCATTAAAGTTATAATTCCGAAAACAATCAAAAAACCAATAATATTTGTTTTAGTCATAAGAGATCACCTCGTAGTAAATAAAAAATACAATATTAATTTTAAGGACATATAGGATGGGGTACCTACCCCATCCTATATATTTAATAATTAATGAAATACAATATATTAGAATCCCGGTACTAATCCGAAGTTCCATGCCCTTAAATTCGAAGTCTTAACCATTTACTTCTGAAAAAATCCAGATTTGGATAGAGGCTCCTACAGTGAAGACAACATTATGCCCTTTTTAAGAATCACTTGAAATTCCTGATATCCTAGGTTCCACGGTCAGAACGCCTACCATATGAGGAATAAAAACCCTAATTTTGTGAGTGTAGGAGTACATTTAGTTCAAAATCTATTACTTTTTTATATATGTATTTTATGGTTGGGCATTTATTGTTCTCTTTTTGCCAATGACATCCACCCATACACACGGGTAATATTGTACACTCTTTACATTTGGAATCCTTAATAGGAGAATAAGAAATCCAATAGTCATTTCTATTTGGATTATTAATGACTAATTTACCACCTG
>Ga0209347_1001960_pt1 | contig 29414 bp, 21 predicted proteins | sample AutmiccommuBRH23_FD_187382 | JGI IMG/M metagenome (GOLD analysis project Ga0209347, IMG submission 187382) | Deep subsurface microbial communities from Mt. Terri, Switzerland - Autotrophic microbial communities BRH/23 (SPAdes) (version 2) | ecosystem: Environmental > Aquatic > Deep subsurface >...
GGCATTGTCGGCAACCCGCCCTTTCTGGGAGGGCAGCGCATCACCGGCGTCGCGGGTACAGCCTTCCGCGATTGGCTGCTCACACACATCGCCGAAGGTCGGCGTGGCTCGGCGGATCTGGTCGCCTATTTCTTTTTGCGGGCTTGGATTCTGCTACGAGAGGGCGGCGGTTTCGGGCTGCTCGCGGTCAACACAATCGCGGAAGGCGACACGCGGCAGGTCGGGCTGGAGGCCATGGTTAGTGCCGGTGCTGTTATCCATGCAGCCTATCCGAACGAATCTTGGCCCGGAAAGGCGGCGGTTGTCACCAGCCGCGTGCATATACGCAAAGGTGATTGGCTAGGTGAACGCTCGTTGCTCGGGCGACCGGCTCCATTCATATCGGCCTTTCTCTCCGATCGTGAAGACTGGAGTCCGCTACGCCTGAAGGCCAACGAGAACACTGCATTTATCGGATCGTATGTTCTAGGCATGGGGTTCGTGCTCTCGCCAGATGAAGCAAAACGCATGTTGGATGCCGATCCGAACAACGCAGAGGTGATACTCCCCTACATCAATGGCGACGACCTAAATTCTGATCCGGAGCAGCGACCAAGTCGTTGGGTGATCAGTTTTTGGGATTGGCCTGAGGAGCGGGCACGGGAATATTTCTTGCCCTTCAAGCGGGTGCTGACACTCGTCAAGCCTGAGCGGGATAAGCTCGGTGGTAACCCCAGCGCCGAAGGACGGAAGCGAAAATGGTGGTTGTACGGACGAGATGCAAAGGCTCTGTACCACGCCATCGGGCGTGGTCGCCACTTCAATCGGCATCCGAAAAATTGGTCGCCCAACAGAAATCAACCTCCGAGGGTGCTTGTGGTCACGCGCGTCAGCAAGACATTGGCGTTCACGTTTGTTGATTCCAATATTCTATTCTCGGATGCGACTGTCGTATTCTCTCTCGGTAGCGGGAGGGATTTCGCGCTGCTGCAGTCGAACGTCCACGCCGCCTTCGCGTGGCAGCACGCATCACGTCTCAAAAATGATCTGCGATACAGCCCGACGGACGCGCTCGAACCGTTTGCTTTTCCTGCCGGGTTCCATGACGCGCCTGACAGCCAACTTGATGAGTTGGGTGATCGACTCCATCAGGGGCGCATTGATGTGATGCGAGCCGAGCGCATCGGCCTGACCAAGCTCTATAGCCGCTTCCATACCGGCACCGAGCGAGATCCACGCATTGAGGGGCTGCGCGCGTTGCAGCACGAAATGGACGCCGCCGTTGTGCGTGCCTACGGGTGGGAAGACCTTGATCTTGGCCACGGTTTCCACGAAGTGCCCTATCTGCCAGAGAACGACCGCATCCGGTTCACGATATCGGAGACTGCGCGCGTCGAAGTGCTGCGACGGCTGTCGGAACTGAACCGCCAGCGCTACGAAGAAGAAGTGGCGCAAGGGCTACACCGCGATCCTGCCAAGCGTTCACAAAAGGGTCGCACTGCTACCACGAGCACATCGACCATCGTCCAAGGTGCACTCGACTTCAATGCCCTGCGCGTCACCGGCGGTGATGGTCAACCTACCTACACAGAGGCTCCGGCCAACGAATCCGCCTATCTGCACGCCGCTGAATCCCAAGCGCGCTATGTCGCCACGCCCGCAGAGGCGATCCTCGAGTTCCTGAAAGTACGAGGCGGCTGGCACACCAAGGCCGGCATCCTCGCTGCCACGGGCATAACAGATGAGCAATGGAAGCCGGCCACTGATGAATTGATCGCAGGCGGCAAGGTGGAGGGGCAAGGCGAGAAACGCGGAGCGCGCTACAGGGCAATATTCAAGGGGGAAAGTGTATGAATTCAGGGAATCAAGATTCCGCGATCGCAGTACCGACGAAGCAATTTTTCGTATCCATGCTGACTCGTGATATCAGCTTGGCCGACGCGATTCTCGACCTCGTCGATAACTGCCTGGATGGCGCCCTCCGGTTCGCCGAGAACGGCGATGTCGATTACTCGCAGCATTTCGTCAAGATTACACTGGACCAGGATTTCTTTTCGATTGAGGACAACTGCGGCGGCATCCCGCGAGATATCGCAAAGAACTACGCCTTCAAAATGGGGCGAGAGCCGGATGATGAACGCGACTCTGATAACGAGACGATCGGCATGTACGGCGTTGGTATGAAGCGCGCCATTTTCAAGATGGGACGCGAAGCCGAGGTGCGAACTCGCTATGGAGACGACGCATTTGAGGTTCCGATCACATCGGACTGGCTTGACAACAAAGACTGGGATCCTTTGCCGATGATCGACGCAGACGCCGCGACACGGCTCGCGGAACCTGGAACTCATATACTCGTAGGTAGCCTCTACCAGGGTGTCTCCCGACATTTCACGAACGATGCTTTCAGAAATGAACTTCGAACCGCGATTTCGGAACACTTCACCATGTTCCTCCAGCGTGGCCTCCGAATCTCTGTCAATGACACCCCTGTGGAAGCGGTCCACGTGGAAGTACTCGTTTCTGACCAGGCAGATGGACCGGCTCCCTACGTCTTTCAGAAAACCATCGATGGAGTCACGGTCTCGATCACGGTTGGTCTTAACACCGGCAGAGGATTCGCGCCGGATGAAGACGATTCTCCTGAGTTCGAACGAGATAGATCGGCCGCAACCGCTGGATGGACAGTGTTCTGTAATGACCGAGCGGTGATAGTCGGGGACAAAAGTCGTCTCACAGGTTGGGGGGACGGCATTCCTCTGTATCACTATCAGTTTTCCATCATTACAGGGATCATCGAGTTCAGATCGAAACATGCAGACCAGCTGCCGGTCACAACGACTAAACGCGCACTCGACACATCCTCGGACGTGTGGCTCCAGGCCCTCGTCAAGATGAAGGAAGGAATGCGTATTTGGATCAGTTACACCAATGTATGGAAGAACCATCCAAGATCTGATCAGACCCAGTTCTGGGAAAGCGCTAAGCCCCTAGCTCTCAGGAAGACCATTGAATTGGTCTCGCAGAGAGACAAGGCGGTGAAAGCCAGTGGGAGTATTGAATTCAATCCGCAAAAGCAGAAGGTCATCCCGCTACCACCAACTCAAAAGCCGTCTTCACGGAGAATCGTATTCTCAAGGCCAATTGAAGAAATAAGGACCATTTCGAAATCATTATTCGATTCGTACGATGAGAAGCCAGGCCTCATTGGTGAGAAGTGCTTCGAGTTGGTGCTGCTAGAGATTCAAAAGAAAGAGGACGCTGGCCATGAGTAGTGGTTCCTCGCTTCCCTACAGGCTCAGACCGAACAAGGCCGTGGACCGAGAACTCTTTCTTGCATTGCTTGGCAGGCTCGCGGCTACCTTAAAGATCGAGGCATACCAATACGTAGGTTTGGGTGGTCCCTTTCTAGAGGATTTCAGGCTCATTCATGGCCGACTTGGAATCAACGATATGGTTTGCATCGAGTCTGAGGAGGACGTCCATCATCGGCAGAATTTCAACCGTCCAGTGGACTGCATCAAGTGCGTCCATGACACACTGGAGAATTACATCGACTGCACCGATTTTGAAAAGCCCGTAGTCATCTGGTTCGACTATACGGACCCAGGAAAGATAACGGACCAGATAGAGCGATTCTCGAGAACGATTTCCGAAGTGCCAATAAACAGCATATTGCGGATAACGGTCAACGCAAATCCGACTTCATTGGGAAAGCCAAATGACTATGAGGTTGCAGTTGAAGTTGGCGTGATGGACGGTCATTTCGGTCATAAAAGAACGACGCAGGAGTGGCGTCTGGATCGCTTTCGTGAGCGCCTGGGTAATCTCTTTCCCGATGATTTGCATCCCGATGGAATGACGTTCAAAAACTACGGGAAGAGCGTGCTACGCGCGCTTTATCTGGCAGTCGAAAAGGAGTTGCTCAGCCTCACTGACCGCAAGATAGTCTGGTCACTGGCGACCCATTATGCTGATGGCCAACCGATGGCTACAGCTACTCTGGTCGTCTGCGATCCAGAAGATTGTGTGGTGGAGAAGCTGGTGAACGACTGGGAATATCACTCAACTCCTTCTTCTCCCCTGCTACTTGACATGCCAGCGCTATCTACGCTCGAGAGACTCACGATGGAGTCGTGTGACGACGCAAGAGCACACCTGGGCTTCGAATTACCGAAATCTGATATGGGCGAGGATCCTTTTGAGGCGTTCAAGAGGTTTTATCGAGTCTTCCCACATTTTTCTCGCGTTGAACTTTGAGGGTAATTTTTGGTGAAAGATCTCAATGCAAGCAATATGCAAAGCTTGAGCGGGCAAAAATTCGCAAACTCATGGGTTGCTGTCGATCATGGTTTCGGCACCGACCACAGGCTCGAGCCCTACATCCTGATTCTGAAGGGGACGCGCTCCCTATATCAGGCCGTCGAGGAGCACGACTGGGTCCTAGTTCTGAATCCCGCTGGCGGTGTGACCCGCGCCGGGCGAGTGCTGCGGGTTCGTTCCGATCTCGATCGTACGACGCTCTATTTTGACCGGCTGCTTTCGGCTATCGAACCCGTTTCGATCGGTACCACTTCACTCACGCCACCGACCTCGGGAAGCATCGGTCGCGTCCAGTGGGCCGATTTTGTCGAGACATTACCCAAGGTGCTGCACAAGACCATTAGCGATGTGGCGACGGTGGAGGATCAAGCCTATATCCGTGAGCTGCTGCAACTGGCCGTGATGGATGACCTGCTTGGCCCTGCAGGCGGTCCCCATGAACGTATCGTCGACATGAGCGTGCGCGATCGCTATCTGGTCGGCAAGTTGGCCCCACGCGAGGCCGCGCGCGGCGGCATCGAAGGACTTGATGGACCCTTGGCGGATGACGAGGCGGAGGAACCCACCGACCCGAAGGCTCCCGGTCAGCACGAACCGGGGGCGGAGTTCGGAACGGCGACGGGTCGTGTCGAGCCCGAGTCTGATGCTGCCGACGAGATCGACGCGGCCAGCAACCAGTCTCTGGTACCGAGCAGTCTCGGCATGACCTTCTGCGTGGATGGTGATGCCGAACGGATAGAGGTCGAGGTGCGCTGGGGACGTTACGAGCGCAGCGATGAGCACGAAATCTTCCGGACCCGCAAGAACAAGGCGACCGGCGCCGAGGAGCAGACCAAGGCCAAGGTCTGGCAGCGCATCCCTTGTGGCGGGAAGCTGGTTCTGCCGCTCACGGAGGGCGTGATCCCTCATCAGGCACCGGACAAAGCCTATCCCGAAGTGCGTGTGCAAGGTTCCGTGCGCGCGAAGAATGCGAATGGCGATCGTTTGGTGACGCTGTTTCTGGTCAACGCGCAGGAAGAACCCGAGACCAACCGCGATACGGCCTGGGTGTTCCAGCCGGAACTGATCGTTCGCGCAGGAGCGGAAGCACCCAAGCATGCCATCCTCCGTCGCCGGCCCGTTCTGGACGCGGACGGTATGGATCCAGAACGTGAGTCATTGGAGATGATCTACCGCAACCGGGTCGAGTTCGCGGTGGGACATGGAGTCGCCGTCCATGCCAAAACGGCGGAAGACGTGACGTTGGCCACCGAAGTCCGCACCGCCGTCATGCCCCAGTACGAAGTGCAGGTTACCGAGACACCGGGGCTCAATGTCGCCGACCGTCCGGCGATGAGAGAGATGGTGAGCAGCGGCCTGCTCGACATGCAGCGCCTCGCCACCCTGGATATCGGTCCGCTGGTCGATGCATTGAACATGCTGACCAAGGACTACGCTGCCTGGATCGACGAGCAGCGCGCGCGGATCGGCGACGACGTCGTTGGTCATGATGCCCAGGCGCGACAGGCAATGGAACGATGCCAGGAGATACAGACCCGTCTGCAGCAAGGCATCGATACATTGAAGCACGAGCAAAAGGCACTGGCGGCATTCCGGTTCGCCAACCGGGCGATGGCGATTCAGCGTGTGCGTAGTCAATTCGCATTGGAGGTCCGACGTGGTAAAGACGTCAAGGTAGAGCAGTTCGACGTATCGAGGAATCGCAGCTGGCGTCCATTCCAGTTGGCCTTCCTACTGCTGTCCATTCCCTCACTGGCAGATCCGATGCACCCGGATCGCGTCCAACCGATCGAGGCCTACGCCGACTTATTGTGGTTCCCAACGGGGGGCGGCAAGACCGAGGCCTACCTGGGTGTGGCGGCATTCACCATGGCAATTCGGCGCATGCAGAACAATCTTGGTGGCTACGACGGATCGCGCGGTCTGGCTGTGATGATGCGTTACACCCTGCGCCTGCTGACGCTGCAGCAGTTCCAGCGCGCCACGGCACTGATCTGTGCGATGGAGGTGCTGCGACGCGAGGCGCTAGCCAAGGGTGACGAGTCGCTCGGTACCGAACCCTTCACCATCGGACTGTGGGTGGGCAACAAGGTGACCCCCGGTACGACCGAGGACAGCCATCGAGCCATTGAGGACACCCGCAACCCCGGCAAGTACAACGCCGGGGCGGCGTCTCCCGCGCAACTGACCAGTTGCCCCTGGTGTGGCTCGGAAGTCGCTCCAGGGCGCGACGTGGAGGTCGACAAGGGGCGTGGGCGCACCTTCGTTTACTGTGGCGACAAGAAGGGCCGTTGCGACTTCTCGAAAGGCAAGTCCAGCAAGCTCCCTCACGCGGGCATTCCGGTGCTCGTCGTGGACGAGGAGATCTACCACCGCCCCCCGACGATGATGATCGCCACCGTGGACAAGTTCGCCATGATGGCGTGGCGGGGCCAGGTGCGCACGCTGTTCGGTCGGGTGGGCCAGGAATGCGAGCGGCACGGCCTGCTGTGGCAGGGGGCGGACTGCAATGGCAACCACCAGGCCGGCAAGGGACTCGGTGCGACCAAGGTCAAGAACATCAGCCCGATTCGCCCACCGGACCTGATCATTCAGGATGAGTTTCACCTGATCAGCGGACCGCTTGGCACCATGGTCGGCTTGTACGAGACGGCCGTGGACGAGCTGTGCGGCTGGAAACTCGGCGAACACATGGTCAAGCCGAAGATCATCGCGTCGACCGCCACGGTGCGTAAGGCCCGCGAACAAGTGAACAACGTCTTCATGCGGCGCGTGTCGGTGTTCCCGCCGCACGGGCTGGACGTGGAAGACAACTACTTCTCGGTGCAACGACCCATCGAGGACAAGCCGGGACGGCGCTATCTCGGCGTCTGCTCTCCCGGAAGTTCACGACCTGCGATGCTGATCCGCGTCTACACGGCATTCCTGACCGCTGCTCAGGCGCTGTTCGATCGCTTCGGCGAACCGGCAGACCCGTACATGACCATGGTCGGCTACTTCAACTCGCTGCGTGAGTTGGGGGGTATGAAGCGCTTGGCCGAGGACGACGTGCAGACGCGTTCCTACCGGGTGCAGATGAGCATGGTCGAGCGGCCCGCGCTGGCGCAACGCAGCGTCAGCAACATCCGCGAGCTGACCTCACGAGTCTCCAGCCAGGACATCCCGAAGTACCTCGACAATCTCGAGGTGAAGTTCAAGGCCGAGTTCGATGCTGCAGCCGGTAAGTACGTGACCAAGTGGCAAGAGGGTGACACTCGCGCGGTCGATGTCGTGCTGGCCACCAACATGCTGTCGGTGGGGGTCGACGTCAATCGGCTGGGACTGATGGCGGTCAACGGCCAACCCAAAGGCACGGCGGAGTACATCCAGGCCACCAGCCGGGTGGGACGTTCTTTCCCCGGCTTGGTCTGCACCGTGCTCACATGGGCACGGCCACGCGACCTCTCGCACTACGAAACCTTTGAGCACTACCACGCCACCTTCTACAAGCACGTCGAGGCGCAGTCGGTTACGCCCTTCTCTCCGCGGGCGATGGATCGGGGGCTGACCGGCTCGTTGCTGAGCCTGATGCGCCTGGAGAACGATGCGTTCAGCCCCAACGAGGGTGCGGGCAAGCTGGACAAGTCAGACCAGACCGAGATCACCGAGGCCATCGATGTGCTCGTCAAACGAGCCTGGAACGTCAGCGAGCTGTCCAGCACGAAGAGCCTGGCCGAACAGGAACTCAAGGAGCGGGCGGACGAATGGGCCAAGGAAGTGGGCAAAGGCGGCCGCATCCTGGCCTATGAGAAGCGCGGCCCCGAGAAGGACAAGACCGTTGCATTGATCAGGTCACCGGGCATCCAGGCCTGGGACAACTGGACCGTACCCATGTCCATGCGTGAGGTGGAGCCCGGTGTGCGCTTGATCATGAATACCAGCCACATCTCGGACGACCACGATTGGAAGCCTCGTCCCGCAACGAAGGATGAGGATTGAACATGACTAAGAGCAATAAGACTCCCGTAGGAGAAGTAAGACCCAGCCAGTTGCTCTGGACCTACGGGCCAGGGGCGTTGATCGATCTGCCGAGCCTGTCCGTGGTGACGCTCGGCATCGACCGATGGGAAAAGGACCGTTGCCAGCCGATCCAGGAAGCCAGACTGCTGGCCGCTGTCCGGAAGGTGCTTGGAGCACAGGTCGAGAACCTGCGGATGCCGCCGTTCCAGAAAAGCGAGCTCGTTGATGTCTGGTCGGCCGAGGCCAACATCGGCGTTCCCGTCCGGCCATTCCCGCGCTGGATGCGCTGCGTGAAATGCGGCCTGCTGTCCCCCTTCGATGCCGGACTGTTCGAGATCAAGGAGAACCGCTTCAGGCCCGAGCGAACCCGGTTCGTCCATAAAGGATGTCGGGGTTCGAAGGGCGATCAACCCGCCAAGGACGCCGATGCCGTACCGGCACGTTTCCTGTTGGCCTGCCGCGACGGCCACCTGGACGACTTCCCTTGGCACTACTTCGTCCATGGCGGCAACAGTTCATGCAAGGGCACGCTACGCTTCTTCGAGAGCGGCGCCTCGTTGCAGACCGAGAACCTGTGGGCGAAATGTGATGCTTGTGGTGCGTCCAGGAGCATGGCCCACGCCTTCGGCAAGGCAGGAAAAGAGAATCTGCCGGGTTGTCGCGGACGACATCCCCACCTCGATCAATTCGACAACGAATGCGACGAGGAAGCGCGGGCGGTTCTGTTGGGCGCCACGAACAGTTGGTTCCCGATCACGCTCTCGGCGCTCGCGATTCCCCAGACCAAGGACCCACTCAGTCAGCTGATCCAGGATGGCTGGGAGTTTTTCGAAGAGCTGGATTCCGAAGCCGAAGTGTCGGTGACGGTGAAGACCTTGAAGAAGACCGGGGCGCTGCCAGGGATCGACAAATATCCGGCGGCGTCGATCTGGTCGGCCATCGAGGCGCACCGTACCGGTGGCGGACAGGAGGTCGTGGGTAAGGCCGACATCAAGGGCCCCGAGTGGGACGTGCTGACAGAGGCGAATCCGCCCAAGGACTACCCGCACTTCATGAGCAAGAAGGTCGGCACGCCACCGGCCTTTGCGAAGCACATCAGCAGAGTGCTGCTTCTGGAGCGACTGCGCGAGGTCAATGCCTTGCTCGGTTTCACTCGCGTGGAGGCGCCCGAAGAAACAGGCGACCCGAATGAACGGCCCCAGATGGCCAACCTCTCACGAAGCAAACCGGATTGGGTGCCCGCTAACCAAGTGCATGGTGAGGGTATCTTCATCCAGTTCAACGAAAAGGCGCTTGTGGCCTGGGAAGCGCTGCCTGCCGTCAAGCAGGTCGACAAGATGCTCCGGGGCGGCCACAGGGGGTGGCGCAATTCACGTCATCTCGATCCGGACGAGGGCTACCCCGGCATTCGTTACGCCATGCTCCACACTCTCTCGCACCTGCTGATTCGTGAGCTGGCGCTGGAGTGCGGCTACAACGCCGCGAGTATTCGTGAGCGAATCTATGCCGACACCTCGGGCGATAGTCCTCAGGCCGGCATCCTCATCTACACAGCAGCAGCGGATTCCGATGGAACGCTGGGCGGCCTCGTCGATCTCGGCAAGCCGGAGAATTTGGGGCGTCTCCTGGAGCAAGCCTTGAACCGCTCGAAGATCTGCTCCTCGGACCCGCTCTGCTCCGAGCACGATCCCGAGAAAGATCGCTCACTTCATGCTGCGGCGTGCCACGCTTGTAGCCTGGTGGCCGAGACATCCTGCGAGCGCGGCAATCGCTACCTGGATCGGTCATTGCTGGTTCCGACACTGGAACGCATCGACGCGGCTTTCTTCAAGGGCTTGTGACATGGAGAAGTTCTTGGACGCCGTCGCAGCCGTGGTCTGTCTCGTCTCTCCAGAGAAGGTCCAGGCCATAGCCAGCCGGATCCGTCGGATCGATGCCAGCAAAGCAGCCGGTGCGCTATCGGGCGTAGTCAGCACCCCCGTTGCTGCTGAGGTTGTGGATCAGCTCATCGATGCTTGGCGACGCACCTCTGTAAGCGCCGAGGAACTGGCATCGATGCTGCTCGCCGCCGGCCATGTCTTCACCAAGGCTTCGAATCAACAATCCACCGAACTCGTGTGGACGGGGCCGACGACACCCTTCGTGTCAGCTCGACGAACCGAGCAGGCGCTACTGCAGGTCATCAACGCCGCTGAGCAGACCCTGTTCATCACCAGCTTCGTGGCCTATGACGTCTCGACCATCGTCAAGGCGCTGAATGCGGCAAATAAGCGCGGAGTGGTCATCTCTATGCTGCTCGAATTGTCTCAGGACCACGGCGGCAGCATCACCTTCGACGCGATAGGCAAGATGAGATCTCTGGTCCCCGCAGCACGACTCTACGCATGGCGTGAAAAGGCCGACCCTTTCTCCGACGGGCGCGTCCACGCCAAAGTCGCGGTCGCCGACGGCAGGATGTGTTTCATCACCAGTGCGAACCTGACCGGGCACGCCATGGAAAAGAACATGGAGGCTGGCGTACTGCTCTCAGGCGGAAACGTGCCCCAATTGCTCGCGCAGCACCTTCAGGCGCTGGTCGAGACCAGGGTAGTTGCTGAAATCTGACGGAGTCCGTGCCCGGGAACACGGTGTCCGTTTCACAACCCAATCAGCTCGGCAATTGCCTTATCCGCTTCTTCCTCGGGCGTCACGTTGCGGCTGCCCAGCTTCCTGGGTTTCGGGAGCTTTCCGTCACGCCGCAGGCGCCAGATCGTCATGTCGGAGCAGCCGCCGAGTTTCTCCTTGAGCTGCTTGTCGGTAATCAGTCGTTTCATCGTTGGTCTCCTGTGCTATCGCGACCTCACTTGTTGGGATGGTATTGATATGGCTGGCGATCGCTGCAGAAAACCAATGCAACCTACGTGTGGGTTTCCGACCGGCTGAATCTGCGGCAGAAGCTGATCACCCGGCACCTTTGCTCTCGGATTCCGCTGTGGTCGCCGACTCGGCGACTGTGTCCAAGTGATCCGCCCACCACTGCATCATCCGGATTCTCTCTTCAAACCGATCACCCCGGTCGTAGGCGCCCTTGACCTTGTTCTGCTCGGTGTGGGCCAGCGCACGTTCCACGGCGTCGACGGACCACATCCGGTGCTTCTTGCCGTCGACCTCGGTGACGGCCTCGTTGAGGATCGTCGAGGCGAGGGCGCGGAAGCCGTGGACGGTGGTGCGTTTGTGGAAGCCCATCCGGTACACGGCAAAGATCATGGTGTTCTGGCTCGCCGGTTTGTCCTCGAGGCGGCCGGGCATCAGCCACTGCGAGTGGCCCGAGACCTTGTGCAGTTCCTCGAGCGTGGCGAGCGCCTGCTGCGACAGGGGGACGCGGTGCTCACGGCGGTTCTTCATCCGTTCGCCCGGGACCGTCCACACGCTTTCCTCACGATCGAACTCGGCCCACTTCGCTTCGCGAACCTCGCTGGTGCGAGCGAGGGTGAGGATCAGCAGCCGAAGTCCCAGCCGGGTTGCCGCGTCACCTTGGTAAGTCGCGAGTGTATGCAAGAACGTCGGGAGCTCGTCCGCGGCGAGGGCGGTCTGTTGACCCTTCTTGCGTGGCTTCAGGTGATTGTGGAGCTCGCCGGCGGGATTGACCTCGCGGTAGCCGAGCGCGACCGCGCGGGAGAATACAGCCCGAACGCGCTGTAGCACACGAGTGGCGATCTCGCCGGCGCCGCGGTCCTCGATGCCCTCGATCAGGGCCATGATTTCGCGGGGCTGGATCTCGTCGATGGGGCGAAGGCCCAGCGTCGGCAGAATGTCGATCTCGAGCGACCGCCAGACTTGGGAAGCGTGTTTCTTCGTCCAACCAGGCGTCTGACGGGTGTGCCACTCCTTGGCGACGGAAAGGAAGGTCGGCGTCGTCGAATCTGAAGCCTGCTTTTCCGCCTGTTTGGCCGCGGAGGGGTCGTCGAGCTTGCGGGCGTCCTGCCATTTCTCGCGGGCCTCGGCCAGGCCGACTTTGGGGTATGGGCCCAGGCTGAGGGTCTTCTCGCGACCGTTGACGCGGTACTTGCCGCGCCAGAGCTTGCCGCCAGTCGGGGTGACGAAGAGGTACAGGCCGTCGCGGTCGTAGAGCTTCCGCGGTTTGTCGCTGGCCTTCGCGTTCTTGACTTCCTGGATCGTGAGCATCTGGGGGTATTTCCTGGCTGAGGATATTTTATACCCCCAAACATACCCCCGGAAGAGGCACAAAGGCCGGGTATAACGCGATGTGGCGAGATACCCGATTGCTAAACGTATTTGCTTGATTTAGATACGAAAAAAGCGCCTCAGAGGGCGCTTTCTCGTGAGTTTTCAAGGCCTTGAAAACTCGGTGATGGTGGAGGCGGCGGGAATCGAACCCGCGTCCGCAAGTACTCCGCCGTCGGCTCTACATGCTTATCCCAGTCTATTCATTTAACCATCTGCTACCCGACGGGCAGGGAAAACAGATGGCGATCCCAGTTGGGTTTTAACGGGTCGGCCCTGGGAGAGCGTCACCGCGATCTTGTGAGAGTCGACGCCTGATGACGGACGCACAAGCACGGCTCCGGTCAGACGGCACCCTACTGGGTTTTAAGCAGCGAGTGCGTAGTTGTCGTCGTTGGCAACTATGTTGGTTGCAGCTGGATTTACGAGGTTGTCTGCGCCTCGGCATGCACCTTGGGTTTCGTTACCCGCGTCGAATCCAGGTCGCCCCCGGATCGTCTACGAAGTGGGGCCAGTATAACGCGTTTTCAAGGTCCGGCCCATGGGGACGGGCGGGGCCGGCGCCTCAGCCGTGCTTGAGGATGCGGCCCTTCTCCCGCTGCCAGTCGCGGTCCTTCAGGGTGGCGCGCTTGTCGTGGGCCTTCTTGCCTTCCGCTAGGGCGATCTCCAGCTTGGCGCGGCCCTTCTTCCAGTACATGGCCGTGGGGACCAGTGCCAGGCCTTTGCGCTCCGAGGAGCCGATCAGGGCGTCCAGCTCGTTGCGGTGCAGCAGCAGCTTGCGGGTGCGCGTGGGGTCCGGCTGGATGTGGGTCGAGGCCGCGGGCAGCGGCGTGATCAGGGCGCCCAGGAGCCAGGCCTCGCCGTTCTTCACCAGCACATAGCTGTCGCGCAGTTGCACGCGCCCGGCGCGCAGCGCCTTCACTTCCCAGCCCTCCAGGACCAGCCCGGCCTCGAACCGCTCGAGCAGGAAGAAGTCGTGCTTGGCCTTCTTGTTCAGGGCGATGGTGCTGGAGCTGGCGGATTTGCTTTTCTTCGCGGCCATATCAAGAGGTGCGCCCAAACGCTTCATTATAGAGGGGTTCGCCGGTTGAGTCCGCCCCTCAACTGGTCCAGAATGCAAAAAAACTTCACAGAGGTTGCCGAATAATGCCTGCTGGCAAGCGCAAATCCATCCACGGCGAGTGGTCGTCCCGTCTGGGCTTCATCCTGGCGGCCACGGGCTCGGCGGTCGGCCTGGGCAACATCTGGCGGTTTCCTTATATCACGGGCGAGAACGGCGGCGGCGCGTTCGTGCTGGTGTATCTGGCCTGCGTTGCCCTGGTCGGCATTCCCATCATGATGGCCGAGGTGATGCTGGGGCGCCGCGGCCGGCAGAGCCCGATCAATACCATGGGGGTGCTGGCGCAGGAGGAGGGCCGCAGCCGGGCCTGGAAGGGGCTCGGGTGGCTCGGCATGGCCGCCGGGTTCCTGATCCTGTCTTTCTATAGCGTGGTGGCCGGCTGGACTCTGGCCTATGGGGTGCGCACCGCGACCGGCACGTTCAGCGGGGCCACCGCCCAGGGTGTCGAGCACATCTTCGACAGCTTCGTGGCCGATCCCGAGCGGCTGCTCGCCTGGCACACCGTGTTCATGGTGATGACCATGATCGTGGTCTCCCGCGGGGTGAAGAGCGGCCTGGAAAAAGCTGTGCGCTATCTTATGCCGGCGCTGTTCCTGCTGCTGATCGTGATGGTCGGCTACGCCATGAACACCGGCTACTTTCCCCAGGCGGTGGAGTACCTGTTTCGGCCCGACTTCAGCAAGCTGACCGCGGACGCGGTGCTCGCCGCCCTCGGCCAGGCGTTCTTCAGCCTCAGCCTCGGCATGGGCGCGATCATGATCTACGGCTCGTACCTCTCGCACCGCGCCTCGATTCCGCGCACGGTGGTCATCATCGCCGGCATGGACACCCTGGTGGCGGTGGTGGCCGGCCTGGCGATCTTCCCCATTCTGTTCGCCAACCAGCTGCAGCCCGAGCTCGGGTCCGGGCTGGTGTTCAAGGTGCTGCCGCTGGCCTTCGGCCACATGCCTGCCGGCGTGCTGTTCGGCACGCTGTTCTTCGTTCTGCTGGTGTTCGCGGCCTGGACTTCGACCATATCGCTGATGGAGCCGGTGGTCGCCTGGCTGGTGGAGAACCGCGGCATAACGCGGGTGAAGGCGGCCTCGGCAGCCAGCGTGGTCGCCTGGCTGTTCGGTGTCGTATGCCTGTTGTCGCTGAACGTATGGAGCGGCTATAAGGTCTTCGGCATGGCGTTTATCGACCTGGTGGAATATGTCAGCGCCAACGTCATGCTGCCTCTGGGAGGTCTGCTGCTGGCCGTATTCAGCGCCTGGATCATGAAGCGCGACAGCACCCGCGAGGAATTTGGAGACGGCTTCGGCTACCGGTTGTGGCGTGGGATCACCATGGTGGTCGCACCGGCGGCGGTGTTCTTGATCCTTTTGAATGCCACAGGGGTGCTCGCCTGGATCCGTGAGACTGTGGACCAACTGCTGATACTGCTGGTCTGATGATATACTCCTGCCTCCGTTCCGCAGCCGTCCGTCCTCAGGCAGTCGCATGCCCACCATTAATCGCAGTGCCCTCGTGCCCTACAGTGCCGCGGAGATGTACGCCCTGGTGGACGACATCGACTCCTATTGCGAGTTCCTGCCCTGGTGTCGTTCCTCCCGGGTGCTGTCCCGGGACGAGGACCAGGTGCGCGCCACCATCGAGATCGCCCGCGGCGGGGTGAACAAGTCCTTCACCACGGTCAATCGCCTGCAGCGACACAAGATGATCGAGATTCGCCTGGTGGAGGGGCCGTTCCAACACCTGGAAGGATTCTGGCGCTTCGAGCAGCTGAGTGACGACGCCTGCAAGGTGTGCCTGGACATGGACTTCGCGTTCTCGAACCGGATCATGGGCATGATGATCGGGCCGGTGTTCGGGCAGATCGCGGGCTCGCTGGTGGATGCGTTCGTCCAGCGGGCGCACCAGGTCTATGGTGAACGCTGAGCGCTTCACGGTGGAGGTCGCCTACGCCCGGCCCGATGAGCAGGTGATCATTCCCCTCGAGGTCTCGCCCGGCACGACCGTGCGCGAGGCGATCGAGCGCTCCGGAATCCTGCAGCAGTTCATGGAGATCGACCTCAAGGCGAACAAGGTGGGCATCTTCGGCAGGCTCACCAAGCTCGACAACCCGCTGCACGCCAACGACCGGGTGGAGATCTACCGGCCGCTGATCGCCGACCCGAAGGAAGTGCGCCGGGCCCGCGCGGCGGCGGGCAAGGCGATGCGCAAAGGGGCGGGAGATCAGGCGGAGTCCGGTGGTGACTGACGAATCGAGGCGGCAGGCAGGAGGCGCCCGAGCGGCCCTGCGACCGTACGTTAGGTGCCGATACCGATCTTCTCCAACATGCGGGTAAAGATGCCGCGCTTCTTCGGCGGCTCCGGATGCACCTCCACCACCGTGGTCGCCTCGCGGGGCGCCGCGTTAGCGGCGGCATCAGGATTCGGGTGGCGATCACCTTCCAGTCGTGCCAGGCGGTCCTGCTCGAAGAACAGCGTGACCCTGTAGCGCTCGCTCATGTCGCCGTCGGTGCGCAGCGTGTAGTAGTAGTCCCAACGATCGTTGCGGAAAGGATCCGCGATCATTGGGCTGCCGAGCAGATAGCGCACCTGTTCGCGGGTCATTCCTGGCTGCACCCGGTCCAGGTTCTCCTGTTCGACGATATTGCCCTGCTGCACGTCGATCTCGTAGACCGCGGGCAGCCAGGTGGAGCAGCCGGTGACAGCGGCGCCCATAAGACATAGAATTGGAATAAGAAGCTTTATCATCCGCCCAGCACTGTCGGCAAATTGGCGCTGATCATACCCGAAGGACCTACCGATTTATAGATGCGGAGGAGCCTGCGCCGTGGAATCCAGAGATCTCAAAAAGGCCGGCTTGAAGGTCACGCTTCCCAGGATGAAGATCCTGGAGCTCCTCGACAGTTCCGGCGAGGAGGCGCGCCACTTCAGCGCCGAAGACGTGTACAAGCACTTGTTGGACGCCGGCGAGGAAATCGGCTTGGCGACCGTCTACCGGGTTCTGACCCAGTTCGAGACGGCCGGGCTGGTCACCCGCCACCGCTTCGAAGGCGGCCACTCGGTGTTCGAGCTGAACCGCGGCCCCCACCATGACCACATGGTGTGTGTTCGCTGCGGGCAGGTGGTGGAGTTCATGGACGAGACCATCGAGCAGCTCCAGGAGGATATCGCCCGGCGGGCCGGATTCCAGATGACCGATCACTCGCTGTACATCTACGGCATCTGTCCCCAGTGCCGGAAAGACAGCAGCGCCTGACCCTTCGCAGGCGCCGTGGCTTTGCGGGCGTCGAAGCGCCTGACGGACATTTCGGGCGTACATCCACCTGCGCTCCCCCCTTACGTATTCGACGCGCGCCGCTTTCCAGCCCGGGGCTTTCGCGGTTTGCCGTTCGCAGGTTGTGCGCTGCTCTGAGCCCCGCCGATCATCTCCCGGGCGTGGGCACGGGTCTGATCGCTGATCTCGACACCGCCGAGCATGCGTGCGATCTCCTCGAGGCGTTGGCTCTCGTCCAGGGGGCGGATGGCGGTGCGCGTGGTGCGCTCGCTGCTGGACTTCTCCACCTGCAGGTGGCGGTGGGCCTGAGCAGCCACCTGGGGGAGATGGGTAACGCACAGGACTTGGCGACCCTCGCCGAGGGTGCGTAACTGCCGTCCCACCACTTCCGCGACGGCACCGCCGATGCCGGTGTCCACCTCGTCGTAGATCAGCGTGGCGATGCGGGTGTCGCGCGCCAGCACCACCTGGATGGCGAGACTGAAGCGGGACAACTCGCCGCCGGAGGCGACCCGGCTCAACGCCTTTAAAGGCTGGCCGGCGTTGGTGCGCACCTGGAACTCGACCTGTTCCAACCCGAGCGGATTGGGCAGGGCGGCCGCTGGCGATTCCAGGCGAATCTCGAAGGCCGCGTCCTCCATGCCCAGCTGCTGGATGACATGGGTAACTTTGGTGTTGAGCTGGCGGGCTGCATCCCGGCGCCGCTGCCCGAGCTGCTGGGCGAGGCGATCGTAGTCGGCGCGGGCGGCGTCGATTTCCCCTTGCAGGGCATCCAGGCGCTCATCGGCGTCGGCCAATCCATGGAGCTCGCTGCGCAAACGCTCCAGCAGGTCCGGAAGCTCATCGGCGCTTACCCGGTGTTTGCGCGACAGGCGGTGAATGGCGCCGATGCGCTCGTCCAGCCACTGCAGTCGGCCGGGGTCGAGATCCAGGCGCTCACCGTAGGCGCGCAGCTCGTCGACGCCCTCGCGCAGTTGAATCAAGGCGCCGTTGAGCAGCTCCCGGGCAGGCTCCAGCCCCTCGTCCAGGGCACACAACGCCTCCAGCTCGCTGGCGCAGCGGCTGAGCTGATCCTGGGCGCTGATGTCTTCCGACTCGTACAGCGTCTGCAACAGGGACTGCACAGTTTCGAGGAGCTGCCCGGCATTGGCGAGCCGCTTGTGTTCGGCTTCGACGGCATCGGCCTCGCCGGACGCCAGGTTCAACGTCTCCAGCTCCTGAACCTGGTAGGCGAGCAGGTCGACCCGCTCGGTGCGATCCGCGGCGGCGCTGCGCAGCGTCTCGAACTCCCGGCGCCGCTCGTCCCAGGTGCGGAACGCATCACCGAGCTCCTGCAGCAGCGCACCGTTGCCAGCGAAGTCGTCCAGCAACTGGCGCTGGGTATCGCGCTTGAGCAGGGATTGGTGTTCGTGCTGACCGTGGATGTCCACCAGATGCTCGCCCAGTTCCCGCAGCGACTGCACCGGCACCGGCCGGCCGTTGATGTAGGCACGGGAGCGGCCTTCGGCGCTGATCACCCGGCGCAACACGCACTCGCCGTCGGCGGAAAGCTCCTGTTCCTCGAGCCAGCGCCAGGCGCCGTCGTCGGGCTGCAGCTCGAAGGCGGCGCTGATCTCCGCCCGCTCGGCGCCGTGCCGCACGGTGTCGCTGTCGGCACGATCGCCCAGTGCCATGCCGAGTGCGTCCACCAGGATCGATTTGCCCGCCCCCGTCTCGCCGGTGAGCGCGGTCATGCCGGACTGGAGCTCCAGTTCGAGCTGATCGACGATGGCGAAGTCGCGGATGTGGATGGTCGTTAACATGAGTGGCGAGTTGCTAGGAGCGAGTTGCTAGGATAAAGACCCGGTGCCTTAGGGCAGATTCTACGGCAGGGCGCATTCACTCCGCATCAGATAACGTTTGAGCTGTGAGCGGCGCCGTCGCTGTAAGCGGCGCGCGCCCCCAGGGCTGCACCCCCTAGCCACTCGCCCCTCGCACCTCGCCACTCCTAAGGATGCTCCGACCAACGCAACTTCGAGCGCAATATCCGATAGTAGTCATGATCGGCCGGGTGCAGCAGTCGCAGGGTGCGGTCCTTTGCGCGGATCCGAACCCGGTCTCCTACGGCTACCCGTTCGTTGACCTGGCCGTCGCAGGTGATCTGTCCTTCGCCGTGACTGCCGTCGGTGACCTGGACCTCGATCTCGCTGCGGGCGCTCACGACGATGGGTCGGTTGGTGAGGGTGTGGGGGCAGATGGGCACCAGCACCACGGCGTCGAGCCCCGGGTGCAGGATCGGTCCACCGCCGGACAGGGCGTAGGCGGTGGAGCCGGTCGGCGTGGAGACGATGATACCGTCGGAACGGTGCCGGTGAACGAAGACGCCATCGACCCAGGTCTCGAATTCGATCATCCGCGCCACTTGCCACTTGTGCACCACCACGTCGTTGAGCGCGTCGCTGGCCATCAGGGTGGCACCGGCGCGCTCCACGGTGGCGTGCAGCAGCCGCCGCTCCTCCTGCAGGTACCGTCCGTCCAGGATCTGGTCCAGGCGCGGCAGCATCTCGGCGGGCGAGACGTCCACCAGGAATCCGAGGCGGCCGAGATTGACGCCCAGGACGGCGATGTCGTGGTCGCTGAGGCAGCGGGCGGCATTGAGAAAGGTGCCGTCGCCGCCGACCACCACCGCCAGATCGCATTCTGTTCCGAGGGTGTCCCGCGATGCGGTCTCCAGGCCCAGGTCGCCGCTCTGCTGTGCGGTGATCTGATCCAGGAGCACCCGCAGTCCGCGGCCGCGCAGATGATCCCCCAGGGCCCGCAGGGTGGCGCCCACCGCCGGGTCCTCGTACTTGCCGATGAGCCCGACGGAGTGGAACACCGAGGCCATGCGTGGTCCTTTAGTTTCTGATTTGCCGGATGAAGCTACCATGTCCGCGGAACCGCCGCCAACTTCCCGCGGGTGACAATCCATTGACGAAGACAGCCTTAGCACTCTAACATTTCGAGTGCTAAGCGGGGGCCTTTCCCCGATACCATCAGGGCCGATTCCATGGTTCGTAACCCGACTGACAGCCCGCTGACCGAACGCGCCCATCATCTGCTGCAGGTGTTGGTGAAGCAGTACATCGACGACGGTCAGCCGGTGGGGTCCAAGGCTCTGGCCAAGGCCTGCGGGCTGGACCTGAGCGCCGCCACGATCCGTAACATCATGGCGGACCTGGAGAGCCTCGGCTTCCTGCGGGCGCCCCATACGTCTGCCGGGCGGGTGCCGACGGTGCGCGGCTATCGGCTGTTCGTCGACAGCCTCATCTCCGTTCAGGACCCCGAGCGCATCCCCATCAGCATGCTGCAGGAGCAGATCTCGAAGCAGACCGACACCCAGCATCTCCTGTCCAGTGTCTCGGAGTTCCTGTCGGGGCTGACGAGCCTTGCCGGCATCGTTACGCTGCCCCGACTCAAGCACGTGGAAGTGACCCAGCTCGAGTTCCTGCCTCTGTCCGAAAACCGCGTGCTGGCCATCCTGGTCATGAACGGCCACGATGTCCAGAACCGGATCCTGCAGATGCCCCGTGCATTCGGGACCGAGGAGCTGCAGCGCATCGCCAATTACCTGAACGCCCACTTCGCCGGCAAGGAGATCTCACAGGTGCGGCGCGAGGTCCTCAAGGACCTGCGCGAGACCCACGCGCGCATGGACCGCCTGATGCGAGACGCGGTGAGCATGGCAGAGTCGGTGTTCAGCGACGAGTGCGGCGACGACGGCTACGTGATGGTGGGGCAGACGAAGCTCATGGACTTCGAGGAACTGTCCAATGTCGACAAGCTGCGCCAACTGTTCGAGGCCTTCAGTCAGAAGCGCGACATCCTGCAGCTACTGGACCAATGCATGCAGGCCGGCGGGGTGCAGATCTTCATCGGCGAAGAATCCGGCTACCGAGCGCTGGACGACTGCAGTGTGGTGACCTCCACCTATACCGTCGATGGCCAGCCGGTGGGGGTCCTGGGGGTCATCGGTCCGACCCGCATGGCCTACGACAAGGTCATCCCGGTGGTCGACATCACGGCCAAGATCCTGGGCGCCGCCTTGAATTCGCGGCACTGATCCCAATATCACCGATGGCGAATTCCGGTTCGGACGGAGACCGTCCGACGCAATGTTAGTATTTACCTTCGGAATGTGGAGAAAGTGGATGTCTGAAAAGGAAAAACGCGCCAGAGACCAGGCTCCTGACAGCGTCGCCGAGGACGCGGCCGAAGCGCGCGCGGCCGGCACCGAGGAGGCTCCGGCCGAGGACCTGCGCCCGCTGCTGGAGGATGCCCGGGCCAAGGCCGACGAGCACTTCGAGCAGGTGCTGCGGCTGCAGGCCGAGCTGGACAACCTGCGCAAGCGCAGCGCCCGGGATCTGGAAAGCGCCCATAAGTATGCGTTGGACAAGTTCATGCTCGAGCTGCTCCCGGTGCGTGACAGCCTGGAGCTGGGGCTGGCCGCCGCCGGCGAGGGCGACAGCGTCGATCCCGCGAAGCTGCGCGAGGGGACGGAGCTGACCTTGAAAATGTTCGCCGACGCCATGAGCAAGTTCGGCGCCGAGCAGATCGATCCCCAGGGCGAGCGCTTCAACCCGGAGCTCCACCAGGCCATGTCGATGCAGGAGGCCCCCGGCCGCGAGCCCAATACGGTACTGACGGTGGTGCAGAAGGGCTACCGGCTGAACGACCGCTTGATTCGCCCGGCCCTGGTGATCGTCTCCAGTGGCGGCGGGGCCGCGCGCGAACAGGGCGGTGCGGCGTACCAGCCGGGGACCGGCGGCGGCAATCTGGACGAACAGGCTTGATTTTGCGGCGATTGCCCGCATTTAGCGGGTAACGACTTTCAGCGTCTGCGGACCGGCACACGAATTCGGAAGCAAGAACCGACGGAGAGAATGCATCATGGGAAAGATCATCGGCATTGACCTGGGCACCACCAACTCCTGCGTGGCGGTGATGGAGGGGGGTAAACCCCGGGTAATCGAGAACAGCGAGGGCGATCGCACTACGCCGTCGGTGGTGGCGTATACGGACGACGACGAGATTCTGGTGGGCCAGTCGGCCAAGCGCCAGGCGGTCACCAATCCCCACAACACCCTGTACGCGATCAAGCGCCTGATCGGCCGCAAGTTCGAGGACGCCGAGGTGCAGAAAGACATCGGCATGGTCCCTTACAAGATCGTCAAGGCCGACAACGGCGACGCTTGGGTCGAGGTCAAGGGCAAGAAGCTGGCCCCGCCGGAGATCTCGGCGCGGGTGCTCATGAAGATGAAGAAGACCGCCGAGGACTACCTCGGCGAGAAGATCACGGAGGCGGTCATCACCGTTCCGGCCTACTTCAACGACTCGCAGCGCCAGGCCACCAAGGACGCGGGCAAGATCGCCGGCTTGGAGGTCAAGCGCATCATCAACGAGCCGACGGCGGCGGCGCTGGCGTATGGCATGGACAAAAAGGGCGGCGACCGCAAGATCGCCGTCTATGACCTGGGCGGCGGCACGTTCGACATCTCCATCATCGAGATCGCCGAGATCGAGGGCGAGCATCAGGTGGAGGTGCTGTCCACCAACGGCGATACCTTCCTGGGCGGCGAGGATTTCGACAAGCGGGTGATCGACTACCTGGTCGACGAGTTCAAAAAGGACCAGGGCATCGATCTGCGCAAGGACCCGCTGGCTCTGCAGCGTCTGAAGGAGGCCGCCGAGAAGGCGAAGATCGAGCTGTCCTCGAGCCAGCAGACCGACATCAATCTGCCCTACATCACGGCGGATCAGAATGGTCCCAAGCACATGAACATCAAGATGACCCGAGCCAAGCTCGAGTCTCTGGTCGAGGACCTGATCGCCCGTACTCTGGAGCCCTGCAAAATCGCGCTGAAGGACGCCGGCGCCTCCGGAAGCAATATTGACGACGTCATCCTGGTGGGCGGCCAGACCCGCATGCCCAAGGTTCAGGAGGCGGTGAAGAACTTCTTCGGCAAGGAGCCGCGCAAGGACGTCAATCCCGACGAGGCGGTGGCCGTCGGTGCCGCGATTCAGGGCGGCGTGCTCGGTGGCCAGGTCAAGGACGTGCTGCTGCTGGACGTCACGCCGCTGTCGCTCGGCATCGAGACCCTGGGCGGGGTAATGACCAAGCTGATCGAGAAGAACACCACCATCCCGACCAAGGCGCAGCAGGTGTTCTCCACCGCCGACGACAACCAGACCGCGGTCACGGTGCACGTGCTTCAAGGCGAGCGGGAGATGGCCTCGGCCAACAAGTCGCTGGGCCGGTTCGACCTCACCGATATCCCGCCGGCGCCCCGAGGCGTGCCCCAGATCGAGGTGGCGTTCGACATCGACGCCAACGGTATCCTCAATGTCTCGGCCAAGGACAAGGCAACCGGGCGCGAGCAGTCCATCGTCATCAAGGCCTCCTCGGGTCTGTCGGATGACGAGATTCAGAAGATGGTCAAGGACGCCGAGGCCCACGCCGAGGAAGACAAGAAGTTCCACGAGCTGGTGGAAGTGCGCAATCGGGCCGATAGCCTGATTCATGCCACCCGCAAGTCCATGGAGCAGCTGGGCGACAAGGTGTCCGAGGACGAGAAGAGCGGCCTCGAGACGGCGATCACCGAGCTGCAGGAAGCGATGAAAGGCGACGACAAAGCGGCCATCGAAAGCAAGACGCAGGTGCTGTCGGAGAAGTCCGGCAAGCTCGCCGAGCGCCTCTACGCCCAGCAGGGCCAGGCCGGGGAAGCCGCCGGCGAAGGCGAGCAGGCGGAAGCCGGCGCCGAGAAAGACGAGGTGGTGGACGCCGAGTTCGAGGAAGTCAACGATGACAAGAAGAGTGGCTAGTTGCTAGGAGTTCGTTGCTAGGGAACAGAGTCCGCCCAGTTCCCTCTCCCTCCGGGATGGGGCCCTGGTTTCCAAGGAGAGACTCCGCCCAGTTCCCTCTCCCTCCGGGAGAGGGTCAGGGTGAGGGGGTCGAAGCGGATCTCCGCGAATACCTCTCACCCCAGCCAACCGGGCCTGCGTATGTTGCGGCGCAATGGTAAACTACCGCAATTCAGGGCAGTGTCCATGATTCGGGCAAGTCGCCGGGCTTGCACCCGTCGGCACTAGCAACTCGCCACTAGCAACTTTCTTATGAAACGAGATTACTACGAAGTGCTCGGGGTGGCGAAGAACGCCAGCGAGGCCGAGGTCAAGAAGGCCTTCAAGCGACTCGCCATGAGGCACCACCCCGACCGCAATCCCGACGACAGGGAGGCGGAGGAAAAATTCAAGGAGGCCCGCGAGGCCTTCGACGTGCTGTCCGACCCTCAGAAGCGCGCCGCGTACGATCAATTCGGTCACGCCGGGATCGGCGCCGGCGGGTTCGGGGGCGCCGGCGCGGCGGGCGCGGGCGGCTTCAGCTTCTCGGACATTTTCGGCGACGTCTTCAGCGACATCTTCGGCGGCGCCGGCGGCCGCCCCGGCGGGGGGCGCGCCTTTCGCGGTGCGGACCTGCGCTACAATCTGGATTTGACGCTGGAAGAGGCGGTGGCCGGCACCACCGTCAAGATTCGGGTCCCCACCTTGACCCCGTGCGCAGAGTGCGGTGGCAGCGGCGCCCGCAAGGGTTCCGCCCCCAGCCCGTGCAGCACCTGCGGTGGTCACGGTCAGGTGCGCATGCAGCAGGGGTTCTTCTCGGTCCAGCAGACCTGCCCCCGCTGCCAGGGCACCGGTCAGATCGTTTCCGATCCCTGTATCGCCTGCGCCGGCCAGGGCCGCGTGCAGGAGCACAAGACATTGTCGGTCAAGGTGCCGGCGGGGGTGGACACCGGCGACCGCATCCGTCTGACGGGCGAGGGCGAGGCCGGCGAACAGGGCGGTCCGGCAGGCGATCTGTATGTGCAGATCCGGGTCAAGGAACACCCGATCTTCGTTCGCGATGGCAGCAACCTGCATTGCGAAGTACCGATCGATTTCGTGTCCGCTGCCTTGGGCGGCGACATGGAAGTGCCCACCCTCGGTGGCAAGGTCATGCTGAGGATCCCGCCCGAGACCCAGAGCGGCAAACTGTTCCGCCTGCGGGGCAAGGGTGTGCGTCCGGTGCGCGGCGGACCGACAGGGGACCTGCTGTGTCGGGTGGTGGTGGAGACGCCCGTCCACCTCAATGCCCGCCAACGGGAACTGCTGGAGGAATTTCGCGCCAGCCTGGGCGAAGGCGGCAAGCGCCATAGCCCACGTGCGGACTCCTGGTTGGATGGGGTTAAGAAGTTCTTTGAGAATATGAAGTTATAGCAACTACTTTACAGTTCACAGTATATAGCGGACAGGAATCGCCAGGCGGCCCTGGCTCGACTGTGTGGTAATACTTCTTTAATCTCCAGTGACTTAGAGGCATGTTTTGACGCGGGTTCGCAGGGAAATTTCCTGCAAACTGTAAACTTCAGACTGTAACCTTATGTTGAAATTAGCAATCACCGGCGCTGGTGGCCGCATGGGCCGCACCTTGATCCACGCGGCCCACGAGACCGAGGGGGTCACCCCCGCAGCGGCGCTGGAGCGTGCGGACAGCTCGCTGCTCGGCGCCGATGCGGGCGAGTTGGCCGGCGTCGGCCGCCTGGATGTGCCCATCAGCGACCGGCTCGAGGAAGCGCTCGGCCGCTTCGACGTGCTGGTGGACTTCACCCGCCCAGAGGCCACGCTTGCGGCCCTGGCGATTTGTCGGCGGGCGGCTAAGCCTATGGTGATCGGCACCACCGGTCTGACGGATGCGCAGAAGCAGGCCATCGATGCCGCCGCCGCGGACATCCCCTTGGTGTTCGCTCCGAACATGAGCGTGGGCGTGAATCTATGCCTGAAGCTGTTGGACACCGCGGCGCGAGTCCTGGGGGACGACGTCGACGTGGAGATCATCGAGGCCCACCACCGCCACAAGGTGGATTCGCCCTCGGGCACCGCCCTGGCCATGGGCGAGGTGGTGGCCGGCGCCTTGGGCCGGGATCTCAGCCAATGCGCCGTGTACGGACGCCAGGGTCATACCGGCGAGCGCGACCGGCGCAGCATCGGGTTCGAGACCATCCGTGCCGGGGACATAGTGGGCGATCACACGGTGCTGTTCGCCGGCCTGGGCGAGCGGGTGGAGATCACCCACAAGGCCTCGAGCCGCATGACCTTCGCCCGTGGCGCCATGCGGGCTGCGTTGTGGGTAGCCGCCCAGGCGCCCGGGCGCTACGACATGCAGGACGTGCTCGGGCTGCGCTGATCCCGCCCGTGGCGGCGCGCTTTCATGCCGGCGCGCAGGTTGCTAAAATTGCCGTCCAGCCTGTATCCGGGTCCTCAACTAGACACGATTGCATGTAAGCGGGGCGAACCGACGGTTCTTCCCCGCTTTTTGTGCACCCGAAATGGAGGTTAGCTTGCGCAAACCGGCCCTCTTGGCCCTCGAGGACGGCAGTCTCTTCCGAGGGAAATCCATCGGTGTGGACGGCCAGACGGTAGGCGAGGTGGTGTTCAACACCGCCATGACCGGTTATCAGGAGATCCTGACCGATCCGTCCTATCTTCGCCAGATCGTCACCCTGACCTATCCGCACATCGGCAACGTCGGCACCAACGCTGAGGATGAAGAGTCGGACGGCGTGCAGGCCGCCGGCCTGATCGTGCGCGACGTGCCGCTCCTGGCGAGCAACTGGCGCAGCACGGAATCCCTCCCCGAGTACTTGGCCCGCAGCCGCGTGGTGGGCATCAGCGATATCGATACGCGACGGTTGACCCGGATTCTCCGCGAGAGGGGTGCCCAGAACGGCTGCATCGTGGCCGGCGATGCGCTGGATGCCGATGCGGCGTTGGCGGCCGCTCGTGCCTTCCCGGGGCTCAAGGGTATGGACCTGGCCAAGGAAGCGAGCACTCGGGAGCCCTATGACTGGGCCCAGGGTACCTGGAGCCTCGAAGAGGGATTGGCGGATGCCGCCGCCGGGACGCGGCCGTGGAAAGTGGTGGCGTACGACTACGGGGTTAAGCGCAACATCCTGCGTATGCTGGTCGACCGCGGCTGCCAGATCCAGGTGGTCCCCGCCCAGACGCCCGCCGCCGAGGTGCTCGCCGGCCAGCCCCACGGGGTGTTCTTCGCCAACGGCCCGGGCGATCCGGAGCCGTGCGATTACGCCATCGATGCCATTCGCGATGTCATGTACACGGGCGTCCCGGTGTTCGGCATCTGCCTCGGCCATCAGTTGCTGGGGCTGGCCACCGGCGCCAAGACCGTGAAGATGAAATTCGGTCACCACGGCGCCAACCACCCGGTGCAGGACCTGGACAGCGCGCGGGTCATGATCAGCAGTCAGAACCACGGCTTCAACGTCGACGAGTCGACCCTGCCGCACAACGTCAAGGTTACGCACCGCTCGCTGTTCGACGGTTCCGTACAGGGGATTCACCATACCGATTACCCGGCGTTCAGCTTCCAAGGCCATCCCGAGGCGAGTCCCGGTCCCCATGACATGAGTCCGCTGTTCGACCACTTCATCGAGTTGATGGAGCAGCGGTGGACGGGCAGGGGCGCCGGATGAGCCGGTGCCGTCCGGCGCTCAGGCGCTGCGCGGACATATGCTGCCCGGGAATTCCTCGCCTGCGGGCGATCTCGATTCGAGCAAAGTAATTCAATGCCAAAACGCACAGACATCCAAAGCATCCTGATCATCGGTGCCGGTCCCATCGTGATCGGCCAGGCATGCGAATTCGACTACTCCGGAGCGCAGGCCTGCAAGGCGCTGCGCGACGAGGGCTATCGCGTGATCCTGGTGAACTCCAATCCGGCCACCATCATGACCGATCCCGAGATGGCCGATGTGGTGTACATCGAGCCGGTGCGCTGGCAGACCGTGGAGCGCATCATCGACAAGGAACGCCCCGATGCGCTGCTGCCCACCATGGGCGGACAGACGGCACTCAACTGCGCCCTCGACCTGGGCAAGCACGGGGTGTTGGAGAAATACGGCGTCGAGCTGATCGGCGCCTCGGAGGACGCCATCGATAAGGCCGAGGACCGCGACCGCTTCCGCCAGTCCATGCGCAAGATCGGGCTCGACGTGCCGGTTTCGGAGATGGCCCACAGCATGGCGGAAGCACTCCAGGTGGTCGAGAAGATCGGCTTCCCGGCCATCATCCGACCGTCCTTCACCCTGGGCGGCTCGGGGGGTGGCATCGCCTACAACAAGGAAGAGTATGAGGAGATCTGCGAGCGGGGCCTGGACCTGTCGCCGACCAACGAGCTGCTGATCGAGGAGTCGGTGCTCGGATGGAAGGAATTCGAGATGGAGGTGGTGCGCGACCACCAGGACAACTGCATCATCGTCTGCTCCATCGAGAACTTCGATGCCATGGGTGTGCACACCGGCGATTCGATCACCGTGGCGCCGGCGCAGACGCTCACGGACAAGGAATACCAGATCATGCGCGATGCATCGATCGCGGTGCTGCGTGAGATCGGCGTCGATACCGGCGGTTCGAACGTGCAGTTTGCGATCAATCCCGAGGACGGGCGCATGATCATCATCGAGATGAACCCGCGGGTGTCGCGCTCCTCGGCGCTGGCGTCGAAGGCGACGGGATTTCCCATCGCCAAGGTGGCGGCGAAGCTCGCGGTCGGATACACACTGGATGAGCTGCGCAACGAGATCACCGGGGGTGCGACGCCGGCGTCGTTCGAGCCGACCATCGACTACGTGGTGACCAAGGTTCCGCGCTTCACCTTCGAGAAGTTCCCCAAAGCCAACCCCCGCCTCACCACCCAGATGAAATCGGTGGGCGAGGTAATGGCCATTGGCCGCACCCAGCAGGAGTCCCTGCAGAAGGCGCTGCGGGGGTTGGAAACCGGCGCGGACGGCTTCAACGAGATCATCGATCTTGCGGCCGACAACGCCCTGGAGATCATCCGCCGGGAGCTGCGCGAGCCGGGTCCAAACCGCATCTGGTACATCGGCGATGCCTTCCGCGCCGGACTGACGCTTGACGACGTGCACGACCTGACCAAGATCGATCCCTGGTTCCTGGTGCAGATCCAGGAGCTCATCGGGATCGAGGGCCAAGTGCGTGACGACGGGCTGGACGCCCTTGACGCAGAGCGCATGTTCGAGCTCAAGCGCAAGGGTTTCTCCGACCGGCGTCTGGCGCAACTCACTGGCAGCACCGAGTTCGAGGTGCGCAAGCGCCGCCATGAACTGGACGTGCGTCCGGTGTACAAGCGGGTGGATACCTGCGCCGCGGAGTTCGCAACCTCCACCGCCTATATGTACTCCACCTATGAGGAGGAGTGCGAGGCGCAGCCGAGCGATAGCAAGAAGATCATGGTGCTGGGCGGCGGGCCGAACCGCATCGGGCAGGGCATCGAGTTCGACTACTGCTGCGTGCACGCATCGCTCGCCCTGCGCGAAGACGGCTACGAGACCATCATGGTCAACTGCAATCCGGAGACCGTGTCGACCGATTACGATACCTCCGATCGCCTGTACTTCGAGCCCCTGACCCTGG
>Ga0209347_1001961_pt1 | contig 29405 bp, 30 predicted proteins | sample AutmiccommuBRH23_FD_187382 | JGI IMG/M metagenome (GOLD analysis project Ga0209347, IMG submission 187382) | Deep subsurface microbial communities from Mt. Terri, Switzerland - Autotrophic microbial communities BRH/23 (SPAdes) (version 2) | ecosystem: Environmental > Aquatic > Deep subsurface >...
GATTCTGGAAGCTGTGGGGCCTCATCGCAGCCCGCCAGTAGCAGGGCAGCCACTAGTGGCAGTGTTCGTGAGATCTTCATCTGTTTTTCTCCAAGAGGTTGTGCTGGTTCTTATAACGGCCACTTTGGCTATTTCAACAACCTGGCGAACAAATGGCAGCCCCAAAAGCTCACATTTCGTTTTGGCCGGGTCGCATTAGCGACGAACTCAGAAGGGGGCCTTGAGACGACAAAGCCCACTGCGAAGTGGGCTTTGTCTATCGGAGATCACTCTTTAGGTCGTGGTTTCTCCGGTCTGGCTAACGGGCTCGAAGCGGCGCCCGGCACAGGGTTGCTCATGAACCCAGGATTGGCGCGTGGGGCGGGCGCGGCCCCCATAGTCTTCCCACCGCTCATCATCCCTGCAGAAGCTGGCCGGCGACCACCGTTTCCTCGACCACTCGCGACGTTCTGCTGCGCCATCTTCAGCGCGGCCTGCGAGCCTTTGCCTCCAGCGGGGGAGCCGTTACCACCGCCACCGCCATTTGCGGCGCTGGCAGCGGCAGACGCTGCCCGACCAACGCCTGCCAGCGAACCCAATTTCAAAGCGACACCAACAACCGCGGCACCGGTTGTGGCGAGCCCGGTGGCCGCGCCGCCAGGGTTAAAATTGCTCATCCCCTTCACATCGTCCCAAATGAGCATCTTCGCGAAGATCAACTCAATCACGCAGATCCCTGCGAAAACGATGTACTCGGCTGTGCCGGCAGAAATGAGCAGCACGTTGTTCCTTGTGTAATTGCCAGCGTTATAGCCTTCGAGGAGCTCGCCGTTGACGGCGAGGAGCGTCGCGGCCATTGACAGACAGGCGTCGTTCGTAAGCGGAACGACGAAGGCAAAGGTCATTAGCTTGACGAACGAGATGAGCAGCTTCGGCGAGATGAACATCGCCATCACACAGATCAAGGGGAACATTACTATCAAGAACGCTGCGAACATCGCGCAGATATTGATCGTCATCGGGATGACGTACTTCAGCATCGTCTGTTTGAACCAGCTGCCGGTGTCGGCCAAGGCGGTATAGAGGCTATCTTTCGCCATCTCCCCAAGGCGCATGCCTCCGTCATGATCCAGCAGATTCACCTGGCCATATCCTGCCAGGGTCTCAAGGGGCGTGTCCCGGAGCCGATTCTGGGCCCGAAGCTGATTCTGAATGTCAACATACATCATGCGGCGAGCGTCACGGCCGTCCCGCCCGAGGGCATTGGATTTCCCCACCCGTGTATTTGCTTCAATCGACGCCTGCCAATTGCGCTCGCCCTGATCAACCATGCGATAGAGGTCATAGCAGTTCTTGGGATAGGCAGCCGCCGTGTCAATATTTGGACTCAGCTCGGCGTCTTCAGCATACGCAGCGTTTCGGTAGTTGTTGCCATTGACGTCCGCTGCGTCGTGATACAGCTCGCCCTCACCAGTATCTTGCCCAAACAGTTCCTTGTCCCAGTAGGCTTTCGTTGGGATTTTGTAGCCAGTCACCGGAACGGTCTTGCCGTCGAATGGGTTCTGCTCTACTGGGATAGAGCGGAGGACTTCAACGCCAGCAGTCACACCCTCTCTAATCTCCTTGCCTCCATCGCGGGAGAGCATTCCCTTAGATGTGACCAACCGATCAATATTCGGGTCGGTCCCCTTCAGCTGATCGATCATGCCATTGGCTTTTTCCCACTGTACCTCTGCCTGCCCGATACCACCCGAACCATAAAAGCCGACATGCCGCCCTGCGGCGCGGGCTTCGGCAGACCGCCCTGCAGCAGCCTCGAAAGCGGGCTGGCAAAGATTTATGTAGTCGACATACATAGGCTCCATTGGGCTTTCTAGAAAGCGCTTCAGCGTTTCCTCGTCGGTGACATGGTAGGCGTTGTCAAAGGCCAACAAGAAAGCGTCATCATCGGTAATGGAATCAAGGCCTTCTTTAAACAGCTGGTACACGTTTCCTATGAACTGATACGTCCAACCTGCTCCTTGAGAAAGCTCCACGTCCTCATATGCCCCAGGCAACGTGTAGGTGCTTGTTGAGAGAAGGAAGGAGCCGGCCGCAACCATCAGCAGCCCGCCCGCTGCAGTCAGCATCCGGTCGAGCGGAGCTTTTGTGGCGAGAATCGCCACCCAAGCCAGCCCACCCCACATCACGATGTTGATGGCGATCGAAGCGAACACCAGGTGGTAAACCTGGAACATGCTGATGTAGTGCCCGGCTAGCTCACCGAAGTGTTGGTTTACGATCTTAAGAAAGTCGTAATTCGCAATCTGGGTAGTGCCGTCGACGGTCTTATCGAGCGCCATTACCGGACGCTCCGGTACGTGGCCTGCAGCAGCTCATTTCGCTCGATATCAGCGTTGATCTTGTTCTTGAGGATCTCGTATTCCTTTCGAAGAGCCTGAGCGGAAAGGTGATAGCGAGTAACCATGTCGGTGCTGATAAGCTCGTTGTCCACTTGGTTCGACAGGCCTGTGAGGATGCCAAGTTCAAGCTTGCCGACAAGCTGCTCCATCTCCTTCATCATGGCCAGGGTGGCTAGATTGCGTTGCGTGTTGGCGAACATGGCGGGGTTCGCTCGTGAAAGCTCACGCATGAACTTGAACTCATTCTCCGTAATGACAATGCCGGCCCGGTTGACGAGTTTTTTGAACGGCTCACTTTCCTGGTAGGTTGCCCCATCGCTGGCGTAGACGCCGTTGTAGATCGTGACGTAGTCCTCGGTCATTCGCTTGGACACTGCCTCGAGGGTTTCCTGCCGCGGTACCACCGTTGGCGCACTACCCTCAGTGCTGTATGAAGGCAGAAGGCCGGAGTACTCTTTGATGTCGTCACAGCCCAGCTCGGAGGCTGCAAGCAGTAGCGCGGTCGTCCCTTCGCTGGAAGTGCCCGAGCAGTTCCGCGACGGGGTCGGGGAGGAGCTACCAGGGCCGGCATTGCCCGCGCCACCGCTCCCGTTGCCGCTACCGCCTTTAACGCTGATTAGGCCACCAGTCGCGCCGGAGACAGCACCCATCAAAGTGCCGGCCCGGGCCGACGCTTTCGCCTTCATTTCTTCGGCGCCCTTGATCAGTGAGCCAGTAAGACCTTCACCTGCCATGCATTCGGTGCTTTTAAAACCTTTATCAACGGTGCAATCGGCTTCCGCAACGGTTTGTTTCTTTTCCTCGTAAGCTTTATCCGCAAGTTGCCGAACTCCGCTACAGGTTAGGTTGGACATGTCTAGGCCAAACTGTCCAACCATGTTCAGTTGGTCGATCACCGACTTCACGGTGGGCTGGCTGTACGCTAGATACATGATCGCTAATGAAGGTGCGTCAGAAATGAACTGCTCAATCATCTCCGTGTACTGGCCAATTTGGCCATCCAGCACAGTGCCCAAGTTAAGGCCGTTGCAGCCGACGCCGACCTCTGTTGCGCCATATGCCCCAACGATGTTTTGTTGGTTCTGCTGAAACGGAGTGAACGTATCGAAACCCTTGGGGTTGTATCCTGCGCCAGTTGCGTTCACAGCCTTTCCGTCGATCCGGACGCCGAACAGATCAGTAACGTCCTCCATACGGCGGTCCCAAGGTGAATCCTCTGAATTAACCTCGGCAAATGCATGAATACTTTGCGTGGAGCAAAGGACGGCAGCTAGCGCGCAACGGAGAAGAAGTGGCTTTTTAATGAACATGATATTAATCCCCGGCCTTGGCAGTCTGTACGTAGGTCATCGCCTGTAAGCGATCCTCAAGTTGCAGAAGGGTCTTGTTGCCTATCAGTGTTTGCCGGCGCGATGCACGGGTGTTGTCTACCCAAATTCGCGGCCAGTTAACTATGCCAAGGCGTTCAAGCTTTTGGCGCTCCTCAGGAGACACTATCCGCCCGGTAAGGCCGCGATTATTAACATTTCGAACAAAGGCCTCTTTGTCTTGGTCAAGTTGGAAAACACGTATCCCAAGATTCGGATACCGCTGCTGAAGGTTCGAGAGTGTCTCTAGTTGCCGTTCGCAGACAGGGCAGGTGGATTCAACAAATACGGATAGACTGACCGACTTCGTATCGATGTTCTTGACCGCGTTGTTCTTTTCGATGGCCGCATCAAGGCCCTTCATATTTTGAAGCTCGCCTGCTTTCCACTTTGCCATTTTGAATAGCTCGGCAGACTTATGGTATTCGCCCCATGTTTGATCCATATATGCCAAGTAGGCTTCGGCGGCCGCCTCAGATTGCTCGAGCTGCAAACGAATCACCGCACTCGGCGTGCCGGGCTGGAAATTAAATTCAAGTCCTTGCGCGTTAGTGAGCCGGATTGGCGCGTTAGGATGCTTCTTCGCATTGCGATTAAGTGCGGTACAGCTCTTCATCCATTCCATGTTCTGGCAATCAAGAATGTTGGGGAGCTGATCGAGTGTTTCGTTCTCGCGCTCCTCGCTGTAGCGGTCAACGCTTACCAATGCCTTAGCGACAGCGTCGGCGAGAACATCCTGGGGATTTGAAACAGTAGACAGCACGGAAGGTGCATTGAATACAAAACCACCGGCGACGAAGGCCACCGCAAACGCTAATTTGTTTTTCATTGTCGCTACCTTAATACCGAGGAGATTTCTGAGATGACGGCATTTGCGTTTTCAATTACCCGTGGAGGGCCTTCGTCTGGAACAAAAACGATGGCTGGAGTGTTCTGTACACCGTACTTTGCCGCTTCCGTACCATTAAGATCCGGACGAAAGCCTGTAAGCGGGAGTGCGCCAAACTGTTGATCAAAAAGGCGCCTTGGCTCCCACGTTCCTTGATCAATGACGACGTAAAATTGGAACTCAACTTTCTCGCCAAATGTGGCCCGCGCTTGTTCCGCCGTAGCGACAAGGCTTTCTATTACCGGCCCGTTCTCACTGATGAACGCTTTTATGGTCACCTGGGGCGGCAGCGAAGGAAGCTCCCCAACGAATCGCCCTAGTCTCGCTTGTGCCTGCGCGTACGCGCGCTTAGCCGCCTCGAGATCTTTGGGGAGGGGGACACCGCTCGTTGCCGCGATGCCCTGAAGCCCGCCGGCGCGAGAGAGCATGCCTTTGACCTGCTCGAGCATTGCAGCGCTACCCTTGTGCCCTCGCTCCGCGGCTGCGGAGAAGAAACGCCCCGCCTTCTGAAGATGGTCCTCGACGTCGGGGGACTTCATCATCAGGACACCGAGGTGATACATCGCAATGACATTCCCGGTGTTCGCTTCCGGCAACAAGATATTCCAAGCTTGTTGGCGCTCGCCCTGAAGCAATAACTTCAATCCTTGGCTTATTCGCTGGTCCTGAGATGGCTCGCCGCCCTCAGCATTTGCGGGGGCAGAAGCGAGCGCAATGCTAAGGAGCAGCAGCCAATGAGACGCGCGCATGGCGAAGCTCCTTTTCGTAACGGGGAAGGAAGTTGGCCATATAGGCTCGGCGTGGCTTGGAGTTGCCGGAGTGGTAAAAGCCTGCCGCAGCGAGGTCGGTCCCGTGCTTACGCTTCAAGGCCGCAAGGTGTGAGGCTGCGTAGTCCAGGTTGAACGCCGGGTCCAGCCACTTCTCAACAGAAGCGACACCCTTGCCGTGCCATCGGTAATTGATTTGTGCAATGCCAAGGTCAGTGTTCACGAGATGCAGCTGCCTGACGCGAAACTCGCCCCGCTCTAGACCTTTCGCGGAATCCTGCCTGCGTTTCAGAGCCGTGCTCCGTGCCAGCTGGGTTGCATAACCCGATGCAGCCTGGAGGGTGCGGAAGAAACGGCGGTGGCTTCTTCCTTTGAGGTCGACTGACTTAACCATCCATGGCGCCCTAGAGATCATCCAAAGGGTGCGAACAGCGCGCGGCTTGTCAGGGAAGCGGAGTGATTCGCCATCGACGTTGGCCACCCACGGGTACTTGTTGCTTTCCTGCTCAGCAATTGTCCGGAGTACGATTGGATCGACGCCGTGCCGGGCGGCCGCCGCATCGATCAGGGGAATGTAGGGCGATGCGGAAAGCTTGGTTGCAAACACAAGCAGCGTGGCGGCTATGACACGTCTCATAGCGGATCATCATCAATAGTTGTGAATCCGTGAGCCTGCAGCCACTTGATGGAGCGAGTGCGCTGTGGGAAACACTTATCGAAGCGCCGGAACAGCGGCGGGTGTGGATCTTCCGCATCCGTTTGCAGGTGGATGTGCAGAAACTCGTGGTTCACAACGTAGCGCACCACACAGCTCGGTGCGCTGTGACCAAGGGAGGCGCTAAGTCCCTGATGAACGAGAATGACTTTCTCCCCGTCACGGACTTCGGTGCTGCCGGCGGGAACGAAGAGGCTATCGGTGCTTACGCGATTGATTCTCTTCGCGACGACGTCCCAGTCGGGGCTTCGCAGCTTTTGCAGTGTCTTGACGTAGAGTTTGGAGGCTTCTAGGTGCTTCAATTCAACGAAGGGAAGCAGCAGGACGCGAGCGTTCTCGTACTCCCCACGATGGAATGAATAGATTGCGGCCTCGAGCGATTTCTGGAGAGTTGGTGACAGATTGCCAACGTCAAGCCTTGGCTCGTCAGCCTCACTTGCACTAGGGATGCCCCAGCGGACGGCGACTGGAATGTCCGCACGGAAATAGCTTTTTGATACATCAGCCGCAAGGCGCGCCAGCGCAGCTTCGTCAGCTGCGCTTACGGTCTGATGAATGTTAAATCGCAGGGCACCCATTTGGTTGACTCCAGAACTTGTGGACGACGTCGCCGGCCGAGTTCTGAAGGTCAAGGCGATCGCCTGTGATGGACACGCGGTAGCCGGCAATGAAGTCGCCCTGGCCTACCATGTCTTCCTCGTGATTCGCCTTAACGAGAAACGCATGCGCGACGCAGGTGCTGCAGTTACGTGCCGGCGGAGCTACCGCTTTCACACAGATCTTTGGCCTTGGTCCGGCCTTTGCCACTGGCCGCGAGGCAGTAGCAGGCGCTGGTTTCGGAGAGGCATTTGAGCTCACTGGTTTGGGCTTGGGTGCAGTCGTGGAACTGGCTACGTCTTGAAGCTTCGCATTCAGGTCAGCGATAGCTTTTTCCTGTAACGCGAGCTTTGCCTTCAACTCAGCGATCTCCGTCTCTCCAATTCCTTCGGAGCTCGGTAGCTGCTTACTATCCGGATTATCGGAAGCGGCGCGAGCCAAAATGGCGTCACCTTTTTCCGACGGTGGATTGGCTTCGGGAACTTGCGTCGCGCCAGCTGCTGGCGCCTCTGCTGCGCTACCGAAGGGCGCGGTTGCAGAGGTAACAGTCAGGTCGAACGGCGAGGCCTCGCCAGCGGGCTGCGTGGGGGTAGTCGCGGCGGAGTAATCAGCTTCAGCCTGCGGGGAAAATGGGTCGGCATCGAAGTTGGTGAGGGGCAATTCCACCGAACCGGGGACTCCCGGCGAAACCTGCAGCGGCCCGTTTAGCTGTAGCTCGGTCAATGTTTGGCCGACTGCGTCGTCCTGAGTCGCTTCGGCCTGTTTTTCGGTGGAAGGCGCTCCTAATGGATTCCAGTCGTCGAGCTGGGAGTCTAGTGGTTCGTCGCCAACTACCGCCTCAGCTGTAGCGCCCTCGGTGGCAAGCTCGACAGGTGTCCTGCCACTGTTCTGATAGATCACAGCAGCGACGACCAGTACACCGACGAGCAAGAGCCCTTTCTTACGGGACATAGGACCCTTGGCCTTTTTGGGCGCCTCTACGTCTGTCGCCTGAGCGTCTAGCAAGAGGGGACCGTCGTCCGGCGCTACGTCTGGGTCACGCTCCTGATTCTGCAAGAGCGACTCCTCTACCGCGCCGGCGTCGTCGACCTTTGGCTCATTCGCCCGCATCTCGCTATCAGGTCGTTTGTTGTTCAGACGGCTCACGCCTTCCTGTAGCTGGCCCAGGAAATTACCGAGACCACTCTTCTTCTTCTCGTCACTACTCATCGTCTTACTGTCCTAGTTCAGGCAGGAAAGTTGGAGCCTCTTCCGTATACCGGCCGGGGGCTATCTGAACGCACGTTTCGTGTGAGGGCATGAGCATTCCGTTAACTACGCGCGCGGGCATCCGCAAACCGCACTCAACCAGAGGCGCTTCATATGTAAATCGATTGCGGGCCCGCATCTTTCCCTTCATATCGAGGAGAACCTGACTAACGCCTTCCTCGTAGGCGCGCTTCTCCAACTCTGTTTTCGGCGCATACATCGGCTTTGCGTTCCGGGTGTTGGCCTCGTCGAGGATCGTCTCTCGTGGCTCATATTTGCTGCTGCAGCCACCGGCTGCTAGGGCTAAAGCCAACACGGCAGTAGCGTTAAACAACTTCGCCATAGCGGGCTCCGTATGGGTGTGTTTTTGAAAGTGCAACGATCGCGCGCTGCCTGGCAGAGGAAGAGTCGATGTTCTCTCGGTGAACAATTTCCTCGGTCTTCAGTTCGCGCATGTTGTGATCGTCAGGGTTAGAGCTCGCTATCCACAGCGTCATCGGGCTGGAGAACAAGCGGAAGACTCCGCTGTAATACAGGCCCTGTTTAGTTCGCATCCGATAAAAGACTTCGGAGTACATCGGCGGCAAAGACGCGAGAGATTTCCAAAGGTCAATTTCAACTGGCTGAAACGCCAAGGCTTCGCGCGCAATCTGGTAGTCGGACTCGCTACACGCCAAGAAGAAGTAGTGCGATGTGTTCTCCAGAATGCCGTCCTGGGCGTCGCCACCCCCGCTAGTCTCCGCTTTGATCAGATTGACGAAGTCTTTCACCGTCTGGCTAATCAGCAAGCAACCGGCACCATAACGGCGCAGTTCACGATAGAAACCCGAAAGCGCGCTCGCGGCGTTTGGGTCGGAGAGAGTCGCCCATGCTTCATCAACCGCGACGACCTTCTTGCGGTTACGGGGAAGCTTGAATTTGCAGTACAGGTCGATTTGCCGAAACAGCGCCAGCGTTACTACACCCAGGGCGGGGGATTTCGCCATGCGCTGAGTTTCTAGGACGGTGAAATCGTTGTCCCAGTCAACCTGGAGGAAGCCATCAAAGATCGCCGCAAAAGGGCCATCGCCGTAATAGAGTCCCAAAAGGTCCACCAGCTTTTGGCCCTTCAGCTCCTCCTTGTTTGTCCTGACCAAGAACGGAATGAAGTCGCTAAAGCGCGGTTCGTCATCTGCTCGTGTTTCAAGCCAGTCGAGATAGAACTGATTGATCGCGTCGTAGAGGAGCGAGACCGTTACTTTTGTGAGCGTTGATCGGGTGCTGCCGGCGCCATCCCCCGCTTCCATCATCATGATCAACATGCGAGCGATGAAAAGCTTGTCCTCGAGCGATGGTGGATTTTGCCGACCTTGATCGTCCCGCTGAAGTGCGAACGGGTTTATGCAGATGGGATAAACGTCGCGCCCGGATATCGGGTCCTCGAACTTCTCGGTGGCGAGGCGCACGTAGTTTCCGCCTAGAACCAAACACAGGCTTTCGTAGGAGTCACCTTTGTCGATGATCCAGACCTTCGGTTTATATTTGACGCGTACTGCAATGAGCAGATTGTTGAATGTGAAGGACTTTCCCGTGCCGGTGGCACCGCATATCAGGGAGTGTGCTGTGTTGACGGAGTCGCCCCACAAGTCCAAGAAAATAGGCTGCCCGGCCCGGTTGTTCATCATGATGGCGGGGTCAGCGACGCCTTGATACTCCACGAACAGTGGGGCCATATGCGAGACACTTTCCGTGAGGTGCGGAATGCTTCGCTTCAGCAAGCGCATGCTCGTCGCCCGGAAGTTGAACGGGAGACTGTTCCGGACGACTGCATCGCCCCGCAACGTTTCTTTGTGGCCGATCTTCCAGAGCAGGGTCTCTAGCTGCTTGGCTTGGTCATCAATGGTCTCCTTGTCGAAGCCCATGAGATTAACGTGCACTGACAAATCGAAGAACTGCTCGCGGTTAGACACGTTCTCCGAGGTTATCTTGGCCTGCACTGCGGCCATGTCATCCTGCTGCTGCTGGCGGGTCTCCTTGTCTCCGATCTTCATTGACTCCTTGGCGGCCATCATCCGACCGCGGATAGCAAGCCTCGAGCCGACAACGAGCGCTCCTGGTACGGTCCAGTTCAAGGTGATAAGGCTTTCGCACTCGATCCCGGTCATTCGCTCCTGAAGCATCCCGGGGAAGCTCCTGCCAGGCTTACCAAGAACCGAAACCGGCCTGATGTAGTAGGGCACGCCTTGATCATGGATCACCCAGCCCTCGGGCTGTGGCTCGACATGAGCGAAGCTGGCGGCGTCGGAAAGGCTGGCTCGGTTGGGGACGGTAGAGGCATCCTGCAAGGCTTCAAGGATCGGTATGTCGGCGCGGTACTTCGGCGGCGGAACCTCGTAGCAGCGGACAGGGTTCAACAGCTGGTAGTGCCAATTGATATAGCCCTGGCCAGTCACGACATCAGGGTTGAAGTGGTGGGCTGCGAGAGCCTGCTCAATGTCGTGACAGAAAGTCCCGAACTGCTTGGCATGCTGACTGTATGCTTGCTGAACCTGCTTGTTCGGGTCGGCCAGTCCGACCGCAGCGAGCGCCGTCTTAACCGCAGAGTCGATCAAGCGACCGAAGATGTATTCGGGCGTCCACATGAACACCAGATAGCAATCCGTTACGAAGGGGAAGCGGCCTTCGCGAACCTCTCGGCGAACGGCACTTCGCGCGTTGTCCAATTCATCCTCATCGGAAGCCTCACCCATGGCGGCGAGCTCGTCAGCGGCCATCCGGTCAAGCATCGCCTTGCTCGTATGGCCGAAGAACCCTTTAGGGTTCACTGCAGCATGCATCTGGCGACGCATGATCGAATGGGCGATCTCGGTCGCGAACTCGCCGGCCTCCGGGTGAATCTCCGCCTCGTACTGACCAAGCACTTCGCGAATATCGCGATGGGTGTGGCGAATGAACTGCCCGGTGCTGCCCGCAGGGAACTTATTCAGAACGTCGGCAAAGTTGCCGCTCACGCCAAAAAGATCGTCGCTGTCCAATACCGAGTAATCAATCCCGCTGAACGCCCAGATCTTGGCGAAGCGGCCATCCGCCGTATGAAAGTACCGGCCGGATGGCTCGTACACAAAGGCATCCGCGAGGAGCTGAATAGGCATGCCGCCCTGGTAGTTGCGTCGGGCAAGGCCGGCCAGTTCGGTGTCATAGAGGTGCAGCGAATCTTCTCTAGCCATCAATTGAAACCTTTTTGGTCGCTACCAGATCACGCGATTCGGGGTAGACGGTGATTCGGGCGCCGCTGACGCGGGTTAAATATTCAGCGATGTCGCGCAGCGAGTTAGCCGCCGAATTAATTCGGATGACTTGATTCACATCGACTGCTGGATCAAACACGACGTCGTAGCCACTCGCAGCGCCAGCGAGACGAAGTATTTCGCCTAGAGTCAACTCGCTCGTCGTGAATATCTGGGGCCAAGGAATGTCAGCAGGCGGCGGCAAAATGCGTTCGTCCAGCCTGTTCGGCTTAGTGAATATTGCTCGATATAGATTCACATCGGGCTGCCGGACAGTTAGATCCTTGCCTGAACCGAGAATCTGCTTTTCGTAGTGCTCCCGAATCACGTCTTTGTGAAACTGAGATATGCCGTCTGCATAGGCTGGTAAGCAGAGAGATAATGCGAAAGCCATGATCAATCTGCCCAATCGGCTTCCTCCACAACGATATAGTCCCAGCGTCCACCGTGTTTTACGCCGGTACGCTTGTCTGCATACGGCACGATCCAAACTGGGGCCACAACGTCGGGGTTTCGGATCGGATAGTAGGGCTCAGTGGAGCCTAGTTCGGGGCGTGCGCGGAGGCCCTCACGCAGGAGCCTGACGGTATCCTGCGCCCCACCTGGATTGATAGCCTCGTAGATCTCGTCCATGTCAGGACGGTCCCGGAAAGGTTCGTTACTAGAGCAGCCTGTTAATACAGCAAGCAGAACGGCAAAAATAATCGGCGATTTCATTTTAGTAATCCAATCAGATCAATGTGTCGTACATCGATGCATCAATGTCGAAAGGCTCGAGTGGTTTCACGACCTTGATAGGAAGTTCGGTAACGAACCGAAGCTTTATTCCCGGCTCCACAAGTACGGCGTCCCTGGCCGCATCTGCCTCTGCTTTAAAGCGGTCCGAGATTTCTTTAAAGGTGGCGCCGATGCCTTGTGCGATTGCGGCTTTAGTTTCGCTGCCAGTTAATTGGCTGGTTACACTGGAGACACCGTTCTGAACATTGCTGTTGTTCGTAAACTCAGCAGAACTGAGGGTTGTTGCGTACGCCGCTGCCGCTGCGGCGGCTGACTGTAGGGCCAGTGTCCGGCCGGAGGCTTTGTCGAGCTTTCCATAGACGTCCGCTTCGTTATCGCGCATGTCAACGATATAGCCAACGGCTGGGACCATCTGAGGGCCGCCGGCCGCATCCCAGTAGCTGAGCTGTTCGATGCGAATTAGGGCCCGCCCCGTCTTGGATGATGAAGTCCGACGGCCCGAGCAGAGGCCCATTAGGTGGATCGTGCCGAGATCATTCACCACGCCGTTGGGGCCTTTGAACACACCCCTTGCGGGGAGAACGATGGGCCGGGCGTCAGGTTTGCCATCCGATTGGGAGTTGGGTGAGTTGGCACCGATCGGGCATGCCGCACCGTGAAGCGTGGTGACCTCTACGAAGGAGAACGCGTTGATCTCTACTGTATCTTCGCGTCGTTTCTGCTCAATCTCTTCGGCGGTTTGGACAGGCGGCGACACAGCGGCCGCTGCCCCGGTGCCGTTACCCCGGCCGAGGGTGTTGCGCATATTGGCATCGGTACGGGCCGCGGCTTGGGTGAAGCTGTTTGTGCTTGGTCCGGAAATGTCTCCGAACAGCTTAGGTTCCGAATTGGCAGCGCCGGGCTTGTTTGCGCCATCGATGTTGACGTTCTTCGGCCGGAGTACGGTGTAGTTGGGCCCATAGGGGCTGGTACTTGTTGCCGGCTGCTCTGATGTCGAGGGGAAGGGCGAACCGAGGTCGAAGTCGCCGTCAAACGACAATCCCCCTGAAGGGATCTGAATGGACGGAACACTCGGTGTACTCGGTGCGCCGGTGTCTATCGAGTTGATCTCTTCATACGTCCTATCGACCAAATCGGTTTGGAGCTTCGCAATCGCGTCCGCAAGCTGCCTGTCGTTTGCTTCTGCCTCCTGCTTTTGCTTCAGCCGGGCGGACTCTTCGCGCTTTCTGTCTTCTTCGCGCGAACGTTCCGAACGGTCAAGGCGCGCGGTCATAGCTTCGAGCTTCTTCGCGAACTGAACGAGTGCAGCGTCCTTGTCCTGCCCGGTAATCTCATTGATGTCATTCGTGCCAGCTTCGATGGCTTGAGGGACTTGTCCACGCTCTTGCTTTACATCTGAGGAAGATGCAAAGAAGTTGTTGTAGAGGATTCCCGCGAGCCCTACCGCGGCGAATATCCAGAGCAGATTCTTCTTAGGCCCGCTCGGTTTGGCATCTCCGGGGCTGCTCATTTGGCTTTCTCCGAGACGATGAAAAGCAAGCCGCGATGAGAGTCACCGTAGATTTCTGAGATGTATTCAGGCGAGGGGCCAAGAATGCGAGAGCTAGGAAGCATCGCTGATTGCCGTGCAATGCCAATGGATTCCCGTACTGCTTGGTTCGAGTAGTCGATCTGATCGATGGCGAGCTTGAACGCCGTCCGGCCGTGGTTAACGACCTCGTATGTTGTGCCAACGTACTGCGGGCCGACCAGCTGGGACTGCAGGATGAACTCGACCGAGCCCTGGCGGAAGACCACTCGTTGATCGCGGCTGAGCTTGTTGAAGGTGTTCTTGCGATACCCATTCGGAGTCTCGCCGTTGAACAGGTAATGCATCAGCCCTTTGACGCGGCCTCTGGAGTCCCGTGAAAGGCTAGAGCGATCAACGGGAGGCTGAAAAGCAACGGTGACCTGGCTGTCTGCGCAACCTGGGCGCGCTATCAGGTTGATGAGGTAAGACGTCTTTGAGCCGCCATCCACGGTGACCAGCCCTACATAGAAAGGATCACTCGCACGGAAGGCGAGTTTGTTCTTAATAGGTGTCGGGAAGAACTCCATTCCCTCGGGGACTTCGCGATAAATGCCCTCCAAATACTCTTCAGGGAAAATGACCTCTGCTCGCTGGGTATCATCAGACACAAAAACATCTATTGGCGAGTTTTGATACACGACAGTGCGAGGGGAACGGTTGCATTCCTCATTTGCAAAAACGGTTGTCGACAGGACTGCAGCAACCAATGCAGCCGTATAGTTCAGTTTCACTTGGTTATCTCCTGCACTTGCTTATCGTCGATCACAACAGCCCATTCAAAATGTTTGGATGGCTTAACCGGCTTGATCAGGAACTTAACGTCGAAACGCGAGGTGTTGAAAACCGTACTCAATGTTGCACGGTATCGCGCAGCTCTGAAGGACGCGACGTACCCTCCAGCCTTGGGGTCCATCTCGACAGTTACGGGACCGGTTCGCACAAATACCTGAGTAATCTGCTGTTCAACCGACTGCTTAGCGCTCGCCCGTAGGAGTTCTTCTTCGGCCGCGCGCATACGCGGCGACATCATGCGAAGAGCCGCATTTACATTGGTGTAGGCTGACTCGGGTGCGAAGTTGTAGAAGTTATCGACAAACTCGCCGACAAACGCGGAGATATGTCGATCTGGAATCTTTCGCTCGCTAATAAAGATACCTTCTGCGTTCGGGAATCCGTACATCACCCGTTCTTGCTGAAGGCCAAGATTTGTTTCGTGAAGCTTTATGTTCTGTTGCGCCAGAGAATAGATGACCCCACCCATAATCACGCCGATTGCTATGGAAGCAATCATCATTCGGCCTGCGCGCAGCTCACCTTTTCCCAGAACATTGAAGAACTTCAACGGAGGGCCGTATTGCTCATTCATACTTATGGCTCGTACCGGTTGCAATATGTGGGGGATGGCAGCAAGCCCTTTTCGAGCCACATGTATGCCATGCGCTTATTAAGCCAATATAGGAGGCGCTTTAAGGGGGGCACGCGTTGGGCCAGCTCACTGCGCTCCCAATTCCCTGCGAGGAGATTGATGCGTAGCACTAGATGGCCCTGCGGAAGACCGTAGGTCAGTCGTTTGTAGAGCCACAAGCAAAAGCCACCCACACAAAAGGCGAGAAGACTCTCGCCGGTAACGTTATGGGTGATCGCCATAGGCACCATCCAGAAGAACAAGTCCTCTTTATCCAGGCCGCCGAAGTTCAACGGGGAAGTGGCATAGACGAACGTGTCGCTTTCGCTTGTAACTCGGAAGCGCATGTCAGGCCCCTTTCTTGCTGAATCCAGCCCAACCACCGATGGTTGTTACGAAGGGCTCGCCGAAGAGGCTTAGCAGAGCGAAACAGACAGGAATCCACCAAAACTTGCCGCCGAAAAAGACGATGGATATTGCGAGAGCACCGACCGAAAGCCACAGGCCCCAGCCAGCAATAGCTTGGAACCATCCCTTGAGGCTATCGTCGGTATTCTTAGTGAGGTCAGCGCTCGGCCCGAATTTTCCATCCCATGCGGCTTGAGCCATTTCGGGAAATGCGAAGATCGTGACGATCAATGCCAGGCCGAGTAAGCCGAGCATGAAACGTTTCAAATCTTCGCTGCGTGTGTAGCGGTTGATTCCATGGACGGTCATCGTCTCATTCTCCGAATCGTGTTGGTGTGAAGAAGAACTGTCCATCAGGCGTGAGGTTGCGGTACCGCAGGCGCTTGCGCTCGGGCACTAGGATCACGTTGATGGTTTCTTCCACAGGACGGATCTGGCTCAGCATGCGGACCAGATCCAAACCGGGAAGGGGGTGATTGGCCTCTGCCTTCTTTAACTCATCTTGAGCAAGGCTCAACGCCCGAGCGGCGCTCGAGAGATGCTCAAGCGCAACCTGGTAGCGAGGGTCACGTTGGTCGATGACGTACGGATCGTCCGCAATGGCTGGCACGGCAGCCAGAAGCGTCGGGATCGAAAAGCAGAGTGCCAGAAGATGGGATTTCATTTGGGGTGTGCTCCTTTCCATAAATAGTGGAAAGGCACTGCCCCAAATTGACGGGTTTAGGCTGTAACTCTGTTTATAAGGCTGGTTTCAGCCATATTCGGCAGGTTGTGCCTAGCCACGAGCCCGTGAGATGTAATCGCTGACATACCGTCGAGCACGATGGAAGAAGGCGAGAAGCAGCTTGCCGACAAACATCGTCAGCTGAACGGTCAGGAGGGAGACGACGATCTGAATGTAGGTGAAGGCCATGCGCACCGTCCCGCTGACGATGAGCGACGTGAGCCCACGAGTGGCAGGAAACGCCAGGCCAAGGCCGATAAAAAACAGGGTGATACCGATGTACGCCGGCCAGCCCCATACCTCAAGGTGAAACCCCGCGGTGGTTCTCAGCCACTCCATGACGGGTTCAATGCTGTAATTCCAGTTTCGTATGCTTTCAAGCCAAGACATTCTGAGTCCTCAAAATATTCCGCATGCAGAATCGGTCCTACAGTTCCTCAACCAACCGCCGGTTCTCTTCAGTGAATTGCGCCCACGCGTTGATGCCAATTCGGCCCTGAGCGTGACGACGCGTGAGCTGCATCTTGCTGAAGTGAATGTTCGGGAAGGTGTTGCGCACCAGGGGCAAGCGCGCTCTGTAGGTCCCCGATTTGGCGATGATGATCGCGTCGCCTTGGTCCAGGGTCTGGAAGTCTTCAGGCTGTAGTAGATCCTCCCTCGTCGCCTTCGACCCTGTACTCCTGCTGACCCCTGCGCTTTCGTTTGATATGACACCGGACTGCTCGGAGCTATGGCTGCTACCAATGCTAATGCCCTCGCTCTCCTGCTCGTATTGCGCAATGGCTGTACCGGCCAGCTTGCAGGCAAACTCGCGGGTTGCCGTATCTCGGATATCGCAATAAACATGCGTCCAGCAGTTACCCAGCACCATCTCCACGAAGGCCGGCGTGATGTTTTGAAGAAACCCGACGCCCTGAAACGCGATGATTATTGGGACGTTGGCACTCCGAGCGAGCTGGAACAGGGAGACCTGGCTCGCATCCATGAACGACGGGTATTCGTCGAATATGGCGGGGCATATCATCAATGGCTTCAACTTTTGGAGTTGAATTTCGCCAACGGCTCTCGCTAGATCCGAGATGAACAACTTGCCGAACAGCTCGACGCCGTCCTTGTCCGCGAGGGACGACATTGACAGGACTACTACCTCACCATTGAGGATGGACTCCTTCAGATCAACATCTGGATTGTAGGTGTTGACGATCTGGGAATATTCCGAGTGTGCAAAGGCGGACAGCTTAGAAACGGCCCCTTGCAGCAGGGTTTTGAATTTCCGGGTATCCCATTCCCCCTTCTCCTCATCAAGCCAGTATCGCAGATACGCAAAGAGAAACTCTTTCCCCTCAGCGTGGTACTTAGAGTCTGTCTCGCGGATTCGAGTGACGAAGTTCCTCATGAGATCGAAGCTTGACAGCATTGCGATCATATCTTTGATATGGAATACCGGAGAACCTGGCTGAAGCTTCATGCATAGAATTGCAGCCGAGAGGGAATAACGGTTTACGTCGGTCCAGAACTCCTCTTTAGAGTTTGCTTGCATCTTCATGACGGTGGAGAGCGTTGCGCGAACGCCACCGGAGAACAGCGGGTTGTAGGTATGGCTCACCTCCGGGAATTCGAAGTTGATCAGCTTGAACTGATCGAGTCGGCCAGCTGCTTTCATCATCCCGTATATCGAGCCAGCAAAATCGGAGTCCGATTTCGCTTCTACCAGAATTAATCCAGCGCCCTTTTTTATCTGTTGCTGGATGATGGCCAAGATCAACTCTGTCTTGCCGGTGCCGGTTGCGGCCAAAAGCGCTACATGCCTTGTCATGATGTCATCGGAGAGCATGAAGGGGACCATGCCGTCATATCCGTCGACGAGCGCTCGGCGAGAGTCGTCCGCGGTGAACACGCCCCTCGTGTTCGTAACCTCGTTGACGCGCTCTCGCCATTGCGTCCAGGGCATTGTTTTGCCGAAGAACGTTGATCGCTGGAATTCGCAGTCGTTCAGGTCAGACTGGATATAGGTCCTGTCCCAGACGAGGGGTGTATCGCTTTCAGTCTCCTCGCGATCAAGCAGAAGGCACCAGTAGGCGCACGCGGCTGCGACGGAGAGCGTCAGCGGTAAGGGCATAAATGGAATTGCAGCCCCGATAAGAGGAAGGCTGATGGCAATATTCCGGCGCCGTTGTAGATCCGATAAAACAGAATCCCGGGCTTTAACCCGTGCAGATCTGACTGTCATTCTGAGCCATCCAATAGGGAAGCATTGTTCGAGCGCGTGCGGACTCACCGATTGGGAACTGAGCGCTAAGCGCGTCGAGTTCGCCAAGCAGAACGACTGTCTGTCGACTGCTGTTAAGGAGCGTGGCAAGCATTTGCGGGGTGTAGAGGTGGCTGTGCTCCTTTAGAACTACCAGGACCACTACCTCGAAGACTCGGCCGCGGAGGAACTTGGGAATCAGCACGCCGCCGTGGAACAAGTTCAGGTTGCGCGTCATATCCAGTTCAACTGGCGGCCCAATACGCGGCGTTGCCAGCATCCGCTCGGTGCTGAGTTCGGTTGCGGTGTAGATGGTGAACGCGGGCAGCGCGACTGACAGAGGTTGTCGGATCACCACCGGCATCCTCCTGAACAGCGGCTTCCCATGGAACGTGATCGCCTCGGTTTCGCCGGCCAGTCGGGAGGCAAGCTCCTCGCTAAGCCATGTCGTAGCGTCTCCGCCTGGCACGTCCGCTTGGGGTTTGGCTACCACAGGCTTAATGTCCTGGAGGGGATCGACATTGCAGACCTTGGCGAGGTGCTCAGTGAGGATGGCTAGGGCTTCAGGCAGCTCCTCGCGTGGGGCCTTGATCCAACTGATCGGGTTAGCCGGATCGAACGTTTCGTCAGGCTTGATTGAGCCGGACCACACCTTGTTCGCGAAAATCCGCTGCTCGGAACGAGGCGGTAGCCAGAAACTAGCCAGGAAAGTGCGCAACTCGGGGAGGGTGCCCATGTCCTCAAAAGGTTGGCCTACCGTCTGGGAAGAGAGGTCCTTTGGAATACCCAGCATGAACAGGCGGCCAGCAGCGGGCATGGCGTCAATAAGACAGTGGCATTCCTCGACTCCTAAAGCGTCGCTCGCGACGAACACCACCACATCAGCGCAAATTGGGCTTTCCTTTCGCTGCAGCGGAACCCCAGAGACCGGGTCAAGGCCGATGAGCTCGGAGTAAGCAAAGACGGGTGCGTCGTCGCCAAGGCAGGCTTGCAGCGCCGCAACCATCTCATGGCTCGGGGCCGCAAAGACCATATCGGCGCCAAAGCCTTCTAAGATCAATCTGATGCCTCTGGCGATCAACAGTTGGTCGGTAAGAGTCTCGCAATGCACCATGGCCAGCCGCTCGGCCATCAGATTGCATAATCCTGCGGCCAGGCTCTTTACGGCCGGGGGAGGGAGGGGCAGGGGCTTCAAGATCTTGATGGCCATCTTTGCCGAAGGGACCAAGTCGTCAAGGTCCTCGGCAGTGAGCTTTGCCCATTCGAGCACCTTGGCAGACAGCAAACGCTCGGTCTCAAACAGGCTATAGAGTTGGAGCTTTCCAGCTTCGACATGCGTTACCTTCGACTTGGACAGCTTGGTTACGGCTTCCCCAATCAACGGCTTAAGCGTCTGGCGATTGATGCGCAGCAGTGCCTCCACCGCCTCCATCAGCGGCTTGCCCTCAATGTAACTGTGCCCAAGCCAAGCCTCACGGCGAAGAATCGCGACAACGGCGCCGGTCACCGCGGAGACGGTGTCGTTTGATACCCGGAAACGCCGGGCAAGGCTTTGAGCAGTCGAGAACAGCATGTCGTCGAAGTGCACGTAGAGCAGATAAGGGTCTTCGCGCAGAACAACATTTAGGTCAGTGGTATAGCCGAGCCGGCGCTGAAGAGTCGCCAGCTTGTCCGGAGGGATGCCTTCCAGATCTATCTCCGCAAGCGCCAGCTGCTGTGAACGCTCGGCTGCCCAAACTTTGCCAAGCGATGCCACCTCATCCTCGCGCAGGCCCGCTTCAGCTAAGCGTGAAGGGGAGCGTTCGAGGACGTCGATCAGATGGTCACCGAAGTGCTGAACCGCCTTGTTAGTGCTCGCGATCGAGACGTTTGTGAGGCTCGTCAGATAGCGCGCCAGGTTTGACAGCGACTTGGGGGGCATGGAATTGAAGGACGCAGTGTCAAAATCGCCCCCCGCAATGTTCGGTGACCACTTGCCGTAAAGGATGAAGTCTTCGTAGAGGATGACCTTCCCGAAATTGCCGATCGCCGTGAACACCGTTCCGTCTTCGCGCCGAAACACGCAAATGGTCCAAGGGCCATTTCGATCCTGGTACTCGATCGAGACGAGCGTGGCTTTCTCACGCTCGAGTCCCTCCGCTGACGCGGGAATTCGTTCAATAGTCATCCGTGTTCGAATGCTCTTCCAGAGTTAAGAATGCGCGTGGCCCGCATCACTCGAAAGAGCGGTCGCATCGCAATCACGTGTGCCTGGCGGCGGAGGGTGGCCGCAGGGACGCTCTGTAGCGTTGGGTAGCGGTAGGTGAGCGCCACTAGGATGTCGTAGAGCACGACCAGATCGACGCCACGCCGGAGGTCATCCCAATAGATCATGCCGGTTGGGTGTGCGAGCACCGGGGCATAGTCATCGAATAGTCCATCGGTGGGTAAGGCGCTGTAGGGCTCCAGCATTCGGGTTATTTTCTTGATAGCGGCATCTACACCGCTGGTGTAAAGGGTAGCCGCCTTGCGCCGCTGATGAGGTTGGCAAGCGAATACGTTGCTAGATCCATCATGGAGAAACTTACGCAGCGTTCCACGTACCTTCATTGGGTAGGCGGCTGGGTAGGTTTCATCCAGCAGGGACTTGGCTTCGTTGGTATAGATGGGGTGCATTGCGAACCTCGAATCGTCTCAACAGTAATAGTGTGGTGGCAGTGCCCCTTTTCTCAGCTTTCGGCATGGAAAGCACAAAAAAAACCCTGCCAGATGGCAGGGCTCGTTTCGCGTTATGAGGCGCAGGTCAGTTGACCGCATCTTTCAGCGTCTTACCTGGCTTGAACGATGGCAGCTTTGACGCAGCGATGGTCATCGTGTCGCCTGTTTTCGGGTTGCGGCCGTTGCGTTCAGCACGCTCCTTAACGGCGAACGTCCCAAAGCCTACGAGCGCGATAGAGTCACCGCGGCTGAGTGTGTCGGAGATGACCTCAATTGTTGAGTCGAGCACGCGGCGGGCGACCGTCTCTGGGATATCGGCGTTCTTCGCGATGGCATTGACCAATTCAGACTTATTCAACGGTGTTGCTCCTTGTTGCGGGGTGAACGTTGCCGCTAGCAAAAGCATAACGGCATCAGGGTGATCTCAGAGGGCGGATGTCCCGGCGCAGCATCTGCACCAGTAATCGCAGCACTAGGCCAAGAACGTTTTAAACGCAGCACCAGCGAGGAATCCGCCGGCGACGAGAAGGCATTGGTATGCGGTGCCGGCCTCGCCCGCCCGCTTGAGGCACGTGAACCCGAACACTGCGATGCCCGCCAGCAGATATGCCCACACCATGTGCGGGGTTAGCGCGCTATTAGGCACGCTGGTGGTGCCGTCGGACGGTGTGCCCAGGAACGCAGCAATTGCCCAGGCGATACCGGCGAGCCCGACCAGAACAAGCAGGAACTGGTTCCGGGACATCTCACGGCTGCCAAGGCGGATGCTGCGCGCGCATTGTGTGGATGTGGTCATAAAAGTCTCCGGTTGATAATCACCGAGGTGGGTTTGGGAGCCCAGGCCCGCGAAGCGGCGCTCACGTGAGGGTGTCTGCAAAAAGCGTCATCTCACTCCATCCTGATGCTCCCTCGATCCGGGCGAGTGTGCCGGCTGCCCCGGCTGGCAGAGCATGTTTCTGCCGGGCCCGTTCAAACATCCGCTGAAGTAGCAGCTGATTATCTGCGTAGTCTAGGATCGCCGGGCTGTCCATGGGCGTGGCCACTAGGTTAACGAAGACATCGCTGATCGAGGTGCACCTTGCGTTGAGCAATAGGTCCTTGAAGCTATGGTCATATGCGATCGCCCCGAAGCACGTCAGATAATGGCCAGCATGCCTGCAGCTTACGCTCCGCTCGTACAAAATGAGCGCAGGTGCACCAGGGCCGGCCAGGATTTCCGCGCTGTTCAATGCGGCCGTCAGATAGTGCAGCTGGACCTGATCATGAGCAGCATCCGGTGTTGCGGTGAAGCCCGCGACAAAGAGCGGGACCTGGCCAAGTTCACGATCAACTACAAGCGCGCACGGCTCCGCGTAGAACTGGTCAATGGAGCCGAATTTTGCAAGTTGCGCCGGCGTTGAGTTGAGAATATCCACATTCCAACCCAGATGCTCGAGGAGGCCTAGATGCGCACCGATTTCTGGTTTGGCGTTTAGCCGTTCCTGGCCCTCACGAGTATCGAGACAGCGGCTCCGGTTCAACTGATCCAGGGCGGCATGTTCATCGTCGCTTACCCGATCCGCTCGGTCTGCCCGCAGCACGGAAAACTCCGGAGCTCTTAGCGGCCAGAATCCAAGATTACCAAGCGGGTTTGTCCACGCGACATGGTTCGCGACATCAGGCCTCAATCCGAACTCGTCCGAAAGAACGCGGCGGGCCGCGGCCGCGTGGGCAACTCGCTCCTCGGCGGGCAACGCATCAAAATCAATGAGGTCGGTGTTTCGGTTGGCATGCTCCAACATGCACGCCCAGGATGGGTAACCTGCCAAGCGCACGAAGATATCGCGCGCGACATCCTTCATCGTCGGGTACGCCGCTTTGAAGATCTGAATCCATTCGTCCGCGTAGCCTTGGCTCGGAATCTGGATAGGCTGGTCGCTCAAGGCAATGCTCACTCTTCGGATTCTGCTAACTCATCAGCCAACGTGGCACCGTTCAGCCTGGCGTCGAGAATTGAGGGTAGAACGGACGGGCGCGTGGCCCATTGCTGGTACTCGCCCCACGTCATACCCAGGTATTCGTGGAGGGTCTGGTCATGGCCAGCTTCGCCGGCATGCCAGTTGGCGACGAACTGGTCGATGTCGCTTGCGACGGCGTCTCCGGCTAAGCAGCGCTTGATGAAGCTCATAACGATTCCCTCGTAGATCCTGGTTGGGCACGGGAGTTGGGACTCCAGCACCGAAAAAAATGGCTTCTGGCTTGCGTCGGCATGTGATGATCAGACGGTTACGCCAAAACCCAGAGTAACGGGCCGATATGTCCCTTCAAGCTCACAACGCGCCCGGCGTGCTTCGAGCGAACCAGCGCCGCAGCCCGGCGGCGGCGCGGAATAGCAGGCTGGATAGCAAGGCGGCGAGTGAGAGGCAGAGGAGGATGATGATCCCTGCAGCGACACCACCCGCGGTTTGGCTCGACGTCGTGTCGACAAGCGTCAGGGTCAGCAAACCCGCCAAGCTAAGCGCGGTGGGGAGCCAGCTTGCGAGGAGCCCAACAAATGCCGTTCGGGGCTTGCTTCCGGAGCAAAGAAGCGCGAACGCAGACCCAAGCAAACCGATGCTGGCAACCATGACCCACGGCCGCCAGCTCATATGATCGAAAGCTGCGAGCATTCTCTCTGACTCAATGTTGAAGCCTTCGGTACCGATAGCGAGCGCAGCCAGGCTAACGCTGGCCAGGACGATCAGGGCAATAAGGAGTTTCATCTGGTGCCTGCGCGACATAGCTGTAGTGAAACCCAAGGATATCGGCGGCAACGCGTCACGCTAGCCAAAAGCCGGTCTGAAAGTCAGGAGCAGGTGAACAACGGCACTCATCTTAGGCAGGCGGACATTCCGCGCCGCATTGTGTCTGGATGACTTCCCGAACACATCGGGGACAACGAAAGAGGCGTCAATCCTGCGGGCCGCGTCAGCCATCCGGAAGCTGCAGTCCAACGGGTTTCACCGCAGGAAGCCTTTCGTTAGTCGGCGTTGGAGAGGGCGTTAACGCTAAAGGTGCTGGCAGTGTCATAGGCTTTGCTGGTGACGGAGATCGCATCGCCATCGAGGATTACGCCACGTGGATCGGTGATCTGATAGACGACCTCCGCTGTTCCTTGGAAGGTCAACTTGTCGCCTAGCAGGAATCGATCCTTCTTAATTTGGATGTCCTGGATAGCCAGGGAGTAGGTCATCAGGGGCTGCGCAGCGAACACCCTCTCCATTGCGGCAAGGGCGAGGTCCTGGGCGAGCGCCTCGTCGGTGCCGCTAACGCCAGAAACCTTTGCAGCCAAGGCTTCCTTGAGGCTGATCTGCCGATTCAACGCGTCCGTCTGCTTCCGCTGGGAAAGTGCATTAAACCGCTGCCGTTCGGCTGCAACGGTCACCACGAAGGCCTGCATAACCTGCAGTTTCTTGAAGTGTTCTGCGAGGGCGCCGCTCAGGCGTTCGCGATCGCCAAGCCGTGTTAGTGAATGGGAGTCGATGACACCACTGCAGGCCCCAAGTCTGGATTCAAAGAGATCGGCCCGCGCAGTGGTTGGCGTATCCAATGTAAAGGTTTTGGTTGTCCGGAAAGCACCAGCAACCTTGTCGAGCTCACTGGCCAAACCACCGATCTGTTGGAGCCCAGCAATAGCGCCTGGTAAAGAGTACGGTACGGTTTCACGGATGAGCTCTTCCAGGGACTTCCCGGGCTTTTCTGGGGGTGGAGTTTCCTCTCGGCCCGCAAGCCCGTCTGGAGCAGAGACAGCCAAGATTGCCTGGTACAAAGCGTCGAACTGCAGAGACCGAAGCTTGGCCGCGACAATCTGGGCAAGCCTTGCCTCGCTAATAGGAACGATCTGCTTGCCCTGAGCGGTCGTCGCCTCCATCAGAGCGCGGTTGTTCTTAAGCGCCTCACACAGCTCCGAAGCCGCTTCCCTAACCGCCAAAAGGCCGCCTTGTCGGCTTTGCAGCATGACCGTGTTCGTGTCGGCGTTGATGGTGATCGAACCATCGATATCAGCCCCTTTGGTATCGCCGAAGATATCCTTATAGGCCTTCAGCCTGGCGACTTCGCCGGTTGCCTCGGCTGTGGCTTCCTGACTTTTTGAGGCTGCGATCGCGGCCTCTAACGCAGCTGGATCGGTCGCTTCGGCCTTCGCGACTTTCTTGTTTGCCTCAGCCGTTGCAAGCCTGTCCTCGGCAATCTTCTTCTTTAGCGCTTCCAGCTTGGCAATTTCAGTCAGCTCGTCAATCTCGGCAGCGCGAGGTGAGGGACTGGGTAGGACTATAGATATCGCGAGGAAGAGGCTCGCACTGAGACCAGCAAAGCGATAGGGGCGCATTTGGGGGCTCCCGGATGATGAAGGGCCAGCGCAGATAGTCGGTAGGCCCGTGCCATGCTGATCAGGGCTCTTGAGACAATATAGGTGGTATTTGAATGAGTGCTTGAAAACCGCAGGAGCCCGGTGTCTGCAAGGATGGATACGGGCCTTCGGTTTCGGATGTGTGCATCTACGACCTGTGACGCCTCGGCAGTTTGTTGCATTGCTTCATGACCGAAGAGAAACCCGAAGATATCGGCGGCAACGCATCGCGCCGGTGAATACGCGGCCAGAAAGCCCCCCCCCGGCAGCTGGTGGATGGGCTGACAGTCAGACGGACGATTTCACGGCAGTAAGTATCCGGTTGAAGGCCGGCGGCGCGGAGCGCGTCGTAGCATCACCATTTGAATGTGGGGTACTCGCTCAGGCCCAAAAAGGGCTCGAAAACTATCGGGTCTAGAGGGTTATCCCTAGCCCAAACCGTGCCGATGGAATCGAAAATCGCCGCCAGGTGATCTTTCCGTTTCCTCGGTGTGAGACTCAGAAAGTAGCCGGTCCGACTATCCAAGATACTGTCGACAGTGTCCGCCTCATCATGGGCGAATCGCAGCGCCATCTTATATAGCTGTTCGCTGGTCCCGGGCAGCATATCTTCGAGCCCATTCAGAACCACTGACTCCAAACCATACATTACCGACTGGTCATGCCTAGTTACGGTCGGCATGAAAGATAGTCCAGCTCTTAAACGGCCTAACTGCATCAGCGTGACAGGCCAGATGCAGTCGAACCCATAGATTGGCGTTGAGTCCTCCCCATACCACTTACGAACGGACTTATGCCGCAACCGATCGAAAGCGTGACGCACCTCATAAGCCAACGAGGTTAGCAGCTGGTCTTCTTCGTCCAGCAGAGTGCTTTCATCCAAAACCCGGTGGATGAATGCCCAGAGGTTTTTCAACTCGTAAATGTCACCCCAAATGACAAGACCAGCATTGCTTTTCCTATTGTCGTACTGCACCTGACACTCCGTTATCCATGGCCGTGGTCGTCCCAGCATAGACGGTGGGACTCAGATAGCATCACCGTTGCCCGACCAGCAATACCTGCGCGCGGTACGAAGAGTGGTCGAAGACAATGAAGTCCGGCTCGCCGGCCTGCGTTGCTTGTGGTCTGTAGGCTGCGCCGTTGCGTTTTAAAGGCTGTCCCACCCCACGGCGCTGCCCGAGGGGCTTTGCACTTTGGGTTAACAATAAAGTCAGTCTCAGCTGGCGCACGCAAAGCGAGGTGGTTCGCCATCAACAAACCATAACTGAGGCTGCAAACCCAGGAGCGTTGCTCGACCCTGGATCACGGGCCGACTGGTGCGTTTCTCGTGCGCGAGTAGCCCCCAAATAGAGCAGAGAATTGGCTACCAACGCCAAGCCGCGCCGAAGAACAGGCAGCTGAGATTCCAGCTGACTAACTTGAGCTGGTATGGAGACGACCGGTTTTCCATGCAGAGCCTCCGTGCGCATAATTACATCCGCAATATGTGCCTCCATTGCTTTATTATGTTCTACGATTTCGTGTACTGAGCGTTCGAGGGCGTCTTTTACGCTTACATCAGGTCGAGAAATATCGATTGCACAGCCAAAGCATGGCTCACCTTCCTCGATGCGCCAAAAGTCAGATCGCCCAAATTGCGCCTTCTTCACAAAGTCTATAATAAGTCGCTGGGGTTCATCTTTGCCCTGGAACCACGTAACAAAGACACCTTCGATAGAAATGCTTTCCTGCTCTAGCCCATCATTACGCCCAAAATGAATGTAGAAACTTTCAGCTATAGTTGGTATGGCCCACAGCGGTACAGTGCTTACGTCTGTAGACAGGAGTGTCGAGACGTGATCGCTCAAATCGAATATGAGTGCTCCCCCTTTCATGAAGGAACCGAAGGTCTGAACGTTTGTAATTTCTGCCTGTGCAGGGCCTGGACCGATAGGATCGCCGAGCTGTTCAATAAAGGACTGAACCGACGGCAGCAGAACTTCACTGATGAATCTAAACCTTTCAGTCTTGCCTATTGCCGCCTGGGAGTTAAAGTCCGTTCCCAATCGCTGGGCGAAAGGTCGCGTTGCCGCATAACGCAGCGGCCCGTAAATTGAGTTTGTCCTCATCCTTTGTAATTTAGACATTATCTACTCATTGGCAAGTAAAATATTTGGAAACCTGTCATCAAGCTTAGTATGGATCTTCCATCCGGAGTGGCAAATGTTTTGGGGGCAAGCGGCGCAAAGGGAACGTCCCCAGTCAACCGCATCAGCCATAACTTACCCCGAAAGACGCCCCGGAGAACTGGCTGAATTGTCCGAGAAAGTCTGCACCCACAAGCCCGCCGCTCAAGTGCGCTTTTACCTCTCGTTGTAGTCGCAGCTATTTTCAGAATCTCGCATTTATTTCGGGAACCGACACAGGGAGGGGACCGCCCGTCGCCGGCAGCGCCAGCTGTTCGGCCAGCAAAGGCCTAATCTAGATTTAGCAGCCGGACAGACTTTGTTCTGCTGAGACAGACTTATTGTTTGTGGCCAAGAGTAGGCAAAGTCTTCTCCGGCGAAATTACGCACTCACATCACAACAAGGGGATAGGGCATGTCCCCCACCCTCCTGACTACTCCTTTTCTTTCCGCTTTTCCCTTCTCTTTTCCCCATCTTTTCCTCGCGTGTGCGGTACCGGTTGGCCCTTGCGGTGGCCGATTAAAAGGGTAAATAGGAATAAAAGGGTCGAGGGGGGGCACCTTCCTAAAGCGTTCTCCTTGTTGTGATGTGAGTGGAAGGGGTGCTTAGCTGAAGAAATGTCGCGGGGCGGCGGCTACGCATAGGCGGGGTGGGGAAGGCGTGATGTTAAAGGGCTGCGGTAGGCAAGCAACCCAAAAGAGCGGACGGAAACGCTGGGGGGGATAACCCTGGCCTGATGCTGCCGGCCTCGATACCCCTTGTTGGTCGCGAACTCGTCATCCAGGTGGTTGTCGAACGGGCGCTGCCGGCCGTGCCCGGCCTAGCATCGGCGGTAGGCATGCCCACGTGCGGCGCTGCGGGTCACCAGCGTGGCCAGCAGGCCTCTAGAATTACAGGTATATTGACGGCCGCTAGCAGCACCAAATGCCGAATGACACGGAATTAGATTGAGGGCGCTGCGAGTTCATCGAAAAGCCATTATCAAAACGGTACGTCCGTCTGATTGGTGCCTCTAAGTCGTAGCTAATCCATCCGAGGCACTATATTGCCACCATTTTCGCCCGTAGAATGTGGGCAATGGCGCTCAGTTCCATGCAGTTCAGCAAGATTTCCAGTACGAGCGCCCAGGACGGCCGCATGGTAAGTAAGACGCCGAGGCAACGGCCATACATTCCTCAGTACGATCGCTCGACCAATGAGCAGGATCGTTTTCTCGATTATTGCCTTCGCAATAAATGCTTGGTGACCGTCATCCTCGAGTCGGGAATGGCGCTGCAGGGGTTGGTTGTTCAGCACGACCGCAAGGCACTTCTACTCGGGCCGTTGCGCTCCGGCAAGGATGTGCGAATCATCTGGAAGTCCTATATCGCCTTAGTCCGTGCACCGGAGATCCTGCCCCTGTTCCTCGAATATAGAGGGCTGGGGACCTATCTCACGCGCAAAGCGAATAAGCGCAACTTGATCAAAGATGCGATCGAGGCTCGCAAAGAGGCGCCTCGAGTGCAGCGCAAGATGCGACAGCAAGCGAAAGGCGCAGCAGCGTCCGCATCACCGCGGGTGGCGGGCACGGATAAGGCTGGCACCTCGGTGACGATCATCACTAAGAAACGATCGAGAAAGGTTTCTGAGGTCTCAGATACCGAGCAATGACGCCGGCTGAGCCCAGCGAAGCTGGGCATTACGGCCGAATGTCAGTGCGACTGTAACCGCTGCGAAGATTGCTTCGAGCGGTTGAAAAAACCAAAGTCATCGGTAAGCGAACGGGCATTACACCTTGCCGGCGGATACCCAGTTGTGCGGCAGCAGCTCGACCAGAGCGCTGGCCTTCTGCGCCGGCAGTCGTGTGAGCA
>Ga0209347_1001965_pt1 | contig 29336 bp, 26 predicted proteins | sample AutmiccommuBRH23_FD_187382 | JGI IMG/M metagenome (GOLD analysis project Ga0209347, IMG submission 187382) | Deep subsurface microbial communities from Mt. Terri, Switzerland - Autotrophic microbial communities BRH/23 (SPAdes) (version 2) | ecosystem: Environmental > Aquatic > Deep subsurface >...
CGGCCGGCGCCGTCGACCAGCACCGCGCCGGCACCGCGCAATGCCTCGGTCAGCAGCGGCATCCGGGTACCGACATCACCGGCCGCCAGCGCGGTCGGGTGGAACTGCATGAATTCCGGATCGACGAGGACGGCGCCCGCGCGCGCCGCCATGGCGAGCCCATCGCCGGTCGCCTCGGGTGGATTGGTGGTACGCAGCCACGCGGCCCCGATCCCCCCGGTCGCGAGCACGATGCGGTCTGCCGCGAAGGTGCGTCCGTCCTCGGTCTCGACGGCACCTTCACCGGGACGCAGCGCCGACACGCGCGTGCGAGGCACGAGGCGAACGTCGTGGTCGTCGTACCAGTCCGGCTGCTCCAGTGCGAGATCCGTCAGCGAGCGGGTGCCCGCGAGGTACTCCTTGCTGAGCGGAGGTCGGTCGGTGGGCAGCTCCGCGTCGTCGACGAGCACCAGCTCACCGCCGTAGCCGCCCGCACGCAGCGCCGCCACCGTGCTGACGCCGCCGATCCCCCCACCAACGACGACCACCTTCCCGGGAACGTCCATGTCGAGTGAGGCTACCGACCCAGGGTCCGCCGAACCGCATGCCGTATGCCGCTGGGCTCGCTCACCCGGCCACGCACCCGTCCGCGCGCGGCTGGGGAAGCCAGCTCAGCGGCATACGGACTCGTCGGAGAGCCGTCAGTACCAACAGGGCCGTCAGTGCCGGCGGCGCTTGCGGTCGCTGTCGTGGAGCTCTGGGTGGATGTCCTCGGGCAGCTCCGGAAGGGCCCCCTCGCCGGGGGTCGCCACACCCCAGCCCTGCGTCGTCACGGAGTCCACCGGCGGGTTGCCGACGAGGTGGGAACGCTCCGCCCCTTCCGGGTGGTCGGCCCGGTTGCGCAGCGTGTCGTCCAGATGACGATTGAGGGACTCCGTGTCGGCATCACCACCCTTGCCACGCCGGGGGTTCACCATGATCAGTCCCACCACGAGCAGGATGACCATCCCGAGCATGAACCAGAGACCAACTCGATCACCCATGGCTCCTCCTGGAGGCCGTGCGGATTGACCCGTCCCCTCGACGGTACCCGAAACCCCCGCAGCCCAACATGGCTCAGCAGTCGTCACGCCGCACGGCGCCGGGCCTGCTCCGCTGCCTCCCGCTGCTCACGGTCACGCCTGGCGCGGGCGACCTTGGCCGCCCGCTCGGCAGCGAGACGAGTCGTCGGGTCGTTGGTCTCGCCGAGCTGGGCGGGACCGAAGAAGGTCAGGCCGAGGCGCCTCAGCTGGTAGCCGATGCGGTAGCCCACGGACAGGCCCTCGTTGTCACCCTTGCCAGCCATCGTGCTCACTTCCCGATATAGTTTGCCTGCAAATGGTTAGTGTACCTGCGCCGCCTGATGACCTGCTCAAGCTCGACGAGCAGGTCTGCTTCGCGCTCTCCGTGGCGGCCCGCAACGTCATCGCCCTCTACCGCCCGGTGCTCGAGCCGCTCGGGCTCACCCACCCCCAGTACCTCGTCATGCTCGCGCTGTGGGAGCGGGACCAGCTGACGGTCAAGGAGCTCAGCCGGCTCGTCAGCCTCGACCCGGCCACGCTGTCGCCGCTCCTCAAGCGCCTCGAGCGGGCCGGCCTGCTCAGCCGGGACCGCGATCCGGCCGACGAGCGGGCCCTGGCCGTCACGCTGACCCGCGCGGGGCGGTCCCTGCGCGAGCGGGCCCTCCAGGTCCCTCCGCAGGTCATCGAGCGGCTCGGGATGGACCTCGCCGAGCTGAAGTCGCTCCACGCCACGCTGACCCGGGTCATCGCCGCCACCCACGGCTGACCGGGAGAGCCGACTCACGACCGACGCCGCGGCGCGTCGGATGCGTGCCGTCCCGCCCTCGTGGTGGCATGCTGAGAGTGACAGAGGTCACGAACCGACAAGGCCCTTCAGCAGCCGCGGAGGGAGGCCCACGTGGATCACGACAACGACCCCAAGGTCGAGGTGGCGCCGATCCAGTCCAACGGCGTGCTACGCGGGTTCCTCATCGTCGGCCGCTGGCCCGAGGACACGGTCGAGTGGACCCAGGTCCTGCTGCTCGCGGTGCGGATGGCCGCTGTGCCGCACATGCTCCCCCACGGGAGCACCGTCTTCCGCGTGCTCGAGGAGGTCCCGGCACACGCGCCAGAGCACTCGGTCGGGCTCGTCCTCGCCGAGGGCCAGTTCGCCGGGGCGCACCCGCTGCGCCCGGGGCAGTTCGCCGACCCCCTGCCCGCCGGGCTGGCCGTGCTGCACCCGCCGTCGAGCACCCTCGCCTCGCTGCCGGAGTACGAGACCGCCTCCGGGTGCCTCCTGCTGCCCGGCCTGCCGCACCTCGGCCTGGCCCACCGGGCTGCGTGGATCGAGGCGGACCGCCGCGGCACGGTGACCCGGCTGGCCGCGGTCGAGGGGATCGACCCCGACAACGACGTCGACACCGCCGCCCTTTCGCTGCTCCTCGCCTCCTGAGCGCTCACGTCAATGCCCGGTCGGACCGAGACCACGGAGCCTTCGGCGGCCTACGACCTGATCGGACGGGGCGCCCCCTGCACGCCGCAGGTCAGAGGACGGTGAGCGGCAGCTTGCGCCCGACGAGGCTACGCCGGACCACGGGAAGCCGGCCGGCGATGCGCGACAGCGCCTGCGCCGAGGGCGTGGCCGGCGAGCCGAGCACCGCTGGAACCCCGAGGTCGCCTCCCTCACGAAGCGCGACGTCGAGCGGGACCTGTCCGAGCAGCGGGGCGTCGATGACGTCGGCAAGGCGTTGGCCACCCCCGCTGCCGAAGAGCGGCGTGCTCTCGTGGCAGGCATCGCACACCAGGGTCGACATGTTCTCGATGACGCCGGCCACGGGCATCCGGGCGTTGCGCGCCATCCGCCCGACCCGCTCGGCCACCAGCTGCGCGGCCGGCTGCGGGGTCGTCACCGCGAGCAGGGCCGCGTCGGGCACCAGCTCGAGCAGCGACATGGTGATGTCACCGGTCCCGGGCGGCAGGTCGATGAGCAGCACGTCGAGATCGGGCCACCGGACGTCACCGAGGAACTGCTGGAGCGCCTTGTGCAGCATCGGCCCGCGCCAGACCACCGGCTCCTCGTCGGTGACGAAGAAGCCGACCGACATGAGGGACACACCGTGCGCCTCGACCGGGAGCATGAGCCCCTTGATCGCGACCGGTGCGCGGCGCACCCCGAACAGGTGCGGGACGGAGTACCCCCAGACGTCGGCGTCGAGGACTCCGACCCGCTTGCCCTGCAAGGCCAGCGCCACGGCGAGGTTGGCCGTGATCGTGGACTTGCCGACGCCGCCCTTGCCGCTGGCCACCGCGTAGACGGTCGTCCGGGAGTCCGGCCCGAAGGCAAGGCCCGCGGCGGGCATGTCGCCGCGGAGCCGGTCGGCCAGCGCCATCCGCTCCTGCTCGGTCATCGCGGTGAAGTTCACCTCGACCCGGTCGACGCCGGGGACCGCGCCCACCTCGGCCACGATCGAGGAACCGAGCGCGGCCTTCATGGGGCACGACGGGGTCGTCAGCCGCACCGTGAGCCGGACGACACCGTGGCGAGCCACCTCGACGCCACCGACCATGCCGGCCTCCTCGAGGGTCAGGTGCAGCTCCGGGTCCTGGACGACGCCGAGCGCCGCCCGGACGGCTTCGACGTCGACCGGGCTCGTGGCGGCCGGCGAACGCAAGCGAGAGACGAGGCTCATCAGGCTCTGGTCTCCCCGGCCGTCGCGGCGGCGACGCGGTAGGCGGACCGCTTCGGGGTGACGTGCCGCATCATGAACTCCGGCCGGCGCTGCCCGTCGGGTCCGGGTCCGGGACGCGTCATCGCCAGCCACCGGCGGTAGACCTCTCGGGACTTGGTGACGTCGACCTCGACGTCGCCGTACTGGTCGCCCGGGTGCGCCTTCTCGATCTTCACCTTCTGGTGCCAGCAGTGCATGCCGGAGACCGGGTCGGGCTGGACGGGAAAGGCGAGGTTCTGGTGCACGCCTGGATCGTCCCAGTAGATCCGCTCGGAGTCCGGGTCCTCGCTCGTGAAGGGCTTGACCCCCTCGATGTAGCGCAGCTTCCAGATGCCGTCCTCGGACCGGTTGAGGTTGACCTTGCCCATGACCCAGCGGCTGCCGGGGTGCCCGTCCTGCGTCCACCGGCCCATGTGGTGCGACATGCCCACGACTCCGGGCCGGATCGCCTCCGTCGCCCACGCCCGGGCCACGAAGTGGCCGATCTCGGTCGTGACGCGCACGAGGTCGCCGGTGCTGATGCCCATCGTGGTGGCGTCCTTCTTGTTGAACCACAAGGGGTGGGTGTTGGCGATCTCGTTCAGGAACTTGGCGTTGCCGGAACGGGTGTGAATGAGGGTCGGCAGCCGGAAGTTCGGCATGAGGACGAACTCGTCGTTGGCCCGGTCGATCCGTCGGGCCGAAACGTGGGACTCGATGTAGCCCGGGGTCGCCTGCTCGGGCCACCCCCAGTCAGCCAAGGTCGTGGAGTAGAGCTCCAGCTTGCGCGACGGCGACAGCCAGCCGGCCGTCCGGGACCCGTCCTCGTGCTCGAGCCCGACCGCACCGGCCTCACCGACGAGGGGCGGTGCGGTGTCGAGCGTGACCGGCTTGCGGAGGACGCCCTTCTCGTCCGCGACGGCGCCGTCGAGCTCGGCCGCGGTCAGCGGCCGCTCGTCGAGCCGGTAGACGTCCTTGGCGATCTCGAAGACGCCGTACTTGCGCATGTACTCGAGCGGGGTCATGCCCTGGTCCGACGCCGCCTGGGGCAGCCCGGGAACACTGCGTGCGAAGAGGATGTCGTAGTACTCGTCCTGGGTCATCTTCTCGCCCGGCCGCTCCTTGGACTCGAAGTACTGACGGATGCCGAGGGAACCGTCCGGGTCGATCTGCCAGGACAGCTCGAACCAGAACTCGTTCTCCTCCCAGACCTCGCCGGGGTTGGTGTCGCGGGTGTCCTGGAAAGGAATCCCCCTCTTGGCCATGGCGACCCGGGTCACCGGCTGCCGGAAGGCGATCCATTTGGAGGTGTGCGTCTCGAACGACATCGTGTCGTGGCGCTCGGACGCATGGCCCATGGGCAGGACGTAGTCGGCGAAGGTGGCCGACTCGCTCCACGTCGGGGTGAGCGCGACGTGCAGGCCGATCCGGCTCTCGTCCTTGAGGACGTCGATCCAGGTGAAGCCGTCGGGGTTGACCCACAGCGGGTTGTAGACCCGGCTGAAGTAGACCTCGAGCGTGCCCCGACCGTCCTTGAGGAAGTGCGGCAGGAGGATCGACATCTCGTTCGTCGTGAGCGGGTACTCCGAGGGCCAGAGCTTCTCGCTCCACACGTCGTTCGGCTCCGGCATCTCGGGGAAGTGCGGGATGAACTTGTCCCAGCCGTTCGGGTGCGTCCCGCCGACCGTGCCGACACTTCCGGTGAGGACGTTGAGGAAGAACAGCGAGCGCGTGATCTGCCACCCGCCGAGGTTGCCCGCCGCGGCGGACCGCCACGTGTGCGTGGCGAGACGGTTGCCCGCCTGGGCCACGATCCGGGCCAGCTGCTCGATCTGCGCGACGGGGACGTGCGCCTCCTGTGCCGCGAACTCGAACGTGTACTTCGCGTAGTCCTCGGTCAGCTTCTCGAGGAAGACCTCGAAGTCCTTCGGGGCGTCAGGATGCAGTCGCTCCAGGTACACGTCCCAGTTGACCCACCGGCGCAGGAAGGCCACGTCGATGGTGCGGGTGCGCAGCAGGTAGGCGGCGACCGCGAGGAAGATGGCGGCCTCGCTGCCCGGCCACGGGGAGATCCACAGGTCTGCGTGGGAGGCGGTGTTGGACAGGCGCAGGTCGAGGACGACGAGCTTGGCGCCGTTCTGCTTGGCCTCCATGATCCGCTGGGCGTGGGGGTTGAAGTAGTGGCCGGTCTCGAGGTGGCTCGACAGGAGCAGCATCACCCGGGAGTTGGCATAGTCGGGCGAGGGCCGGTCGTAGCCCATCCAGTGCGTGTAGCCCGAGCGCCCCCCGGACGAGCAGACGTTGGTGTGCGAGTTGTGCCCGTCGACGCCCCACGCCTGCAGGACCCGCTCGGCGAAGCCGTCCTCGCCGGGGCGCCCCACGTGGTACATCACCTCGTCCCGACGGTCCTCGACGATGGCCCTGCGGATCCGGCCGGCGATGTCGCGGACCGCCTCGTCCCAGGACACCCGCTCGAACTGACCGGAGCCGCGCTCGCCGACCCGGCGCAGCGGGTGGAGGATCCGCTCCGGGTCGTGGACCTGGTTGATCGTGGCCGGCCCCTTGGCGCAGTTGCGGCCGCGGGATCCGGGGTGCGCGGGGTTGCCCTCGAACTTCCTGATGGACAGGTCCTCGTGGTCGACGTAGGCGAGCAGGCCACAGGATGACTCGCAGTTGAAGCAGATCGTCGGAATGAGCGAGTAGGTGTGCGGGACCTTCCGCGGGTGCGCCTTCGCGTCGTACTCGACGTGCGCGTCCCACTCCTCCGGTGGTGGGAAGTTGCGCAGCTTCTCATGGGTCCGGGCCCCGGGCATGGGTACCGGCGGCCGGTTCGTCGGCCCAGCAGTCGGCTCAGCAGTCGGCTCAGCAGTCATTGGGGGTTCCCTTTCGCGAGTCGCTCAGGAGAGCGGGAGGTCCTGGCCGGCGCGGACGAACACGGTCTCGTAGGCGAGCAGGGCCGGCTGGACGGTGAGGCCGGCGAGCGCCGCGAGGACGCCGCCCGCCTCGGCTCCCATCGCCCAGCCGACGGCGCCGAGGACCGCGGCGACCACGGTCGGGAACACGCTGCCGAGCCAGAAGGTTCGCGCGTACCGACCGTGCGTGATGATGTGGGCCGCTGCAGCCGCTTGACGGGAGACGTGGCGGCCGCCGTACTCGACGAGCAGGATGGCCAGGTGCGCGAGCGTCGAGATGACGAAGGCCGCGACGAGGAGGTCCTGGGCTGCCTGCGGTAGGTCGAGGAACAGCCCGGCGACGAGGAGCGTCCCGCTGCCCACCATGACCGCCTGGGCCTGCAGGTGCCAGAACAACACCGGCGACTGCCACAGGTCCCGGCCTTCCGCCTGCCCGAACAGGAAGGCGGTGTAGCCCGCCATCAGGGCGGCTGCCGGGATGGCCAGCCAGGCCAGGACCGTCATGGCCCAGCCCACGTCGAGGACGGCAACGAGAAGCCACAGGACCGAGCCGCCGGTGAAGATGGTCAGCACATAGCCGCCGAGGACGAGCCAGGACGTGAAGTTCGACTTGAGGAAGAGGTAGAGGAACCGCTCGGGCCGCTTGAGGTCCCAGACGAGCAGACCACCGGTCGTCGCCGCGCCGAAGATCCCGAGAGCGGGCGCAACGTAGTCGCCGAGGACGCCGAGGTCGGTGCCGAGGAGGACCGCGAGGGCGGCGACCAGCAGGGCGCCGGCCCCGATCCCCTTGGTCCACAGGTAGGTCACCACCTTCCACCCCCACGGGCGGGGGTGTGCAGTGTTGAGCGTCGTCCTCGCGCCGGTGCGCGGGCTACCCGGCACGTCGCCCTGGGTCAGCAGGCGCTGCGCGTCCGGCTTGGCCCAGATGTACGTGTCGTCCACCGGCGCGGCGAGCGGGTCGAGGACCGCCTGGTCCGCGCCGAGGTAGAACACGTTGGGGCCGGTGTTCTGCTCCGGCGTGCGCACCGCCGTCTCCTGGGTGGCCACCAGCCGGGCGATGCCGCTCGTCGGGTCGTCGAGGTCGCCCACCCAGATCGAGTGGGTCGGGCAGACGACGACACACGCAGGCTCCATGCCCTCGTCGACCCGGTGCGCGCACAGGTTGCACTTGGCCGCCGTGTGGGTGTTGGCATCGATGTAGATCGCGTCGTACGGGCAGGCCTGCATGCAGCTCTTGCACCCGATGCACCGGTCGCCGTCGAAGTCGACGATGCCGTCGTCGCGCTTGAAGAGGGCCTGGGTCGGGCAGATCTTGACGCACGGCGCATCGGTGCAGTGGTTGCACCGCATCACCCCGAAGGACCGCGTCGTGTCGGGGAAGGTGCCGGTGTCGACGTACTTCACCCAGGTGCGGAACTGGCCCAGGGGCACCTCGTGCTCCGTCTTGCACGCGACGGTGCAGGCGTGACAGCCGATGCAGGTGCGCTGGTCGATCGCGAAACCGTACTGCACGGGCTCACGACTTCCTGACGACGTAGCGATGCACGCCATCCACGGTGGTGGCCTCGAGCAGCTCGTTCCCCGTGTCCCTGGCCCAGGAGGGGATGTCGCTCTGCGAGCCGTTGTCGGTCGCCTCGATGAGCATGACCTGGCCCGGCTGGAGGGTCTTCAGGCCGCGGGAGGCCATGAGCACGGGCATCGGGCACTTCTTGCCCTTGGCGTCGATGGTGGCGTCGATGGGGTGGTCCATGGGAGCTCCTTGCTGGCGGTCTGATGAATCGTCAGATGAAGAGGTTGACCTGGGATCGGCTCATCGCCGAGAGTGCGGTGGCTGCGCCGACCGGTTCGCCCACCCCGTCGATGAGCTGGTCGGGGCGCAGACCCATCAGCTCCATCGTCATCTCGCACGGCCAGAGGTTCACCCCGAGCTCCACGCACATCTCGAGGAGCTCCTTGGGAGGTGACACCTCATGGTCCTTGGCCAGCTTGGACATCATCCAGGCCCCCGCACCGCCCAGATGCAGCTTGGAGAGCTTCATGTTGCTGATGCCCGGGCGGTTCATCCCGGCGAGCGCCTTGGTCATGGCGTTCGTCCCGGTGATCCGGACGTCGTCCCGGACGAGGGGAAAGAGCCCCCAGAACGTGAAGAAGATCGTCGTCTGCATCCCGTAGGCCGCCCCGGTGGAACCGAGGATCAGGGTGGGCCAGATCCGGTCGAGATCGCCCGACCAGGCCACGATGGTCAGGCCCTGAGTGGCCGGGCCCTCAGCCGGTGGGACGGGGTGGGTGAGTGGGTGAGCAGGCGGATCTGCCACTGCCTCAGTCATGTTGGCCTCCTACGCGCCATTGCGAGAAGCTGTTGAATCGTGTGACACTCGACACTACATTCACGTATTCGCATATAACAAGACCCCAGTCCGTTGAATCCACCAAACACCGGAAGGACCTCTTCAATGGCGAAGACGATCACTCCCGCCCAGCTCTTCTCCGAGATCGAGGCGGGCACCGTTCCCGAGATCCTCGACGTCCGCAACAAGGACGACTTCGCGGCCAGCCCGGTCGAGGGCAGCCGCCCCATCCCCACCCGCAACGTGCCCGTCTACGAGGTGTTCGAGGACCTCGAGGAGCACTGCCGCCGCACACCCCAGGGCGCCGTGGTCATCTGCGGCCAGGGCAACGGATCCGAGCTCGTCGCAGAGGAGTTCGAGTCCCTTGGCGTCGAGACCCGCTCGCTCGAGGGTGGCACGGACGCGTGGGCGAGGCTGCTCGTGCCGAAGGAGATCACCGGGCTTCCCGGCGAGGTGCGCGCGTGGCAGTTCCAGCGCCCCGCCAAGGCCTGCCTGTCCTACGTCATCGGCGTCCCGGACGGACGCTGCATGATCGTCGACCCGACCCGCCACCCACAGCCGTACCTCGACCTCGTCGCCGAGCACGGCATGACCGTGACGCACATCGTCGACACGCACGTCCACGCCGACCACATCAGCGGCGGCCCCGTCCTCGCGGAGCGGCTCGGCGCCGAGTACCACCTTCCCCCGGAGGACGCCGGCGGCATCGTGCCCTTCCCGAACCGTCCCCTCAAGGACGGCGACGTGCTCGATCTCGGCTCGGCGGTGGTGCAGACCCTGACGATGCACCTGCCCGGCCACACCCCCGGGACGACGGCCTTCCTCGTCAGCGACCGGCTCCTCATCGTCGGCGACACGGTCTTCGTCAGAGGTCTGGGCCGGCCCGACCTCACCGGTCAGGCGGAGGAGCTGGCGCGTGACCTCTTCCACTCCGTCCACGAGCGACTGCGTCCACTGGACCCGGCCACGATCATCGCCCCCGCCCACTGGTCGAGCAGCGCGGAGGTCAACGACGAGGGCCTCGTCGTGACGACCCTCGAGGACGTCTTCACCGCCACGTTGCTCAACGAGCAGGCGATCGAGCGCTTCGTCGAGGAGATCGTCTCGTCGCTGCCGCACGCTCCGGAGACCTACGACACGATCCGGCTCGTCAACGCCGGCAAGCTCGCGCCGCCCGAGGACGAGATGGACCTGCTCGACGTCGGCAGGAACCAGTGCGTGGCCTCGACGACGTTGGCCTGAGCCGGGGCGCCCGGGACCGCCGATGCCGAGCGCCCACCACCGATCGGGCCCGGGCCCGAAAGCAGTCGGCCCAACCACCAAGCACCCACCACCGATCGGGCCCGGGCCCGAAAACGGTCGGCCCGACCCCGGGCGCCGGGACAGGACCTAGACTGGCCCCGACGTCGGAGGCGTGTGGGAAGCGTTGGGGATCGGAGGAAGGATGCAGGCTGAGGTCGCACGTCAGCTGCAGGAGCTGCACGCCCGGGTGTGCAAGGCCATCGCCGACCCCAAGCGTCTGCTCATCATCAACGAGCTGCGGGACCGCGAGCTCAGCGTCGGCGACCTGAGCGAGGCCCTGAACCTCAACCAGTCCAACACGAGTCAGCACCTCGCCGTCCTCCGCGAACGCGGCATCGTCACCTCGCACCGGGTGGGGACCAACGTCTACTACGCCCTGCGCAGCCAGAAGGTCATCCAGGCCGTCGATCTGCTCCGCGAGTTCCTCGTCGAGGACCTCGCCGAGCAGGGTCGCCTCAGCGGCGCGACCTCCCACTGACCCACCGACGAGGCGGGGACATGGCCCTGGTCGTCGCACGACCGGTCGCCCGCCGCACCAGGAGAGCACCGTGACCATCCCGTTCATCCTCGACACGGACACCGCCCAGGACGACTGCGTCGCCATCATCGCCGGCCTCCTCGACGCGGAGGCGGACCTCCGGGCGATCACCATGGTGGCCGGCAACGTCGGATTCGACCGTCAGGTCCGCAACGCGCAGCTGACGCTCAGTGCGGCGGGGCGCCTCGGCACCGTGCCGATCCACCTGGGCTGCCGCCGCCCCCTCGTCCTGCCCTGGGTCTCCGCGGAGAACGTCCACGGTGACGGCTCGGGCGGCCTGGACATGGACTTCGACGGGGCGGTGACGGAGGCCGAGCACGGAGTCGACGCGCTGCTCCGGCTCACGGCCGAGACACCGGGCGAGCTCTCCGTCGTCGCGATCGGTCCGCTGACGAACGTCGCGATGGCGGCCGTCAAGGACCCCACCTTCGTCGACAACGTCAAGAGCCTCGTCATCATGGGCGGTTCGAACAACGGCCGCGGCAACATCACCCCGGCCGGCGAGTTCAACTTCTACGTCGACCCCCACGCAGCGCAGGTCGTCTTCGAGGCCGGATTCCGGGACATCACCGTCGTCCCGTGGGCCCCGCTCACCCTCAACGACGCCGTCTTCGGCCGGGACCAGCTCGCCGGCATCGAGGCGATCGGCACACCGCTCTCGCGGTTCTTCCTCACCGTGTGCGGCCCGACCCTGGAGTTCGACGAGAGCGTGGGCATCCCTGGCACGACGCACCCCGACTCGCTCTCGGTGGGCGTCCTGCTGCATCCGGAGCTGGTGACCCGGGCCGGCCGGTACCACGTGGCGGTGGAGACCGGCTCGACGCTGACTCGCGGCTACTCGGCGATGTCCTGGGGCGTGCACGGGCTCGAGCCGAACGCCCGGGTCATCGAGGCGGTCGACGGCCCGGGCTTCCACGACTGGATCACCGGCCTGCTCGCGACCGACACGGAGGTGAGCCGACCGCTCCGTGGTGGCCGCTTCGACGGGTAGCAGCGTCGGGTTTTTGCACTGAGTGCACCGATGCACGTAGTGTCGTCAGGTGACCGCGACTGACGCCTCCCCCGACCGTCGCGCGCAGCTGCGGCAGCGCCACCACCGGGCCATCATCGACGCAGCCGCCGCGCTCCTCGACGCCAGGGGACCGGACGGGTTCACCGTCGACGAGCTGGCCGAGCGCGCGGACGTGTCCCGACGCACGGTGTTCAACCACTTCGGCTCCGTCGACGACATCGTCATCGCCGTCTGCAGCGAGGTGCTCGGCGCCGTCGTCGACAGCGTGGAGGCGCAGGCGAACGCGCAGACCGACCCTGCGCCGGCGAGCGCCTTCGACGAGGTGGCGGCCGCCCTGCGGACCACCGACCTCGTGACCCCGATCGCCTACCTCACCCGGGTCCTCGGCGCGCCCGGCCCCGAGCCGTCCCACCGCGGGGCGCTCGTCCTGCTCCGCGCCTTCACCGAGGTGAGCGAGCACCTGTCCACCCAGCTGCTCGAGCGCCACCCCGAGGCCGACGTGCTGACGACCCGGCTGCTCGTCAGCTCCCTCATCGGCGGCCTCGTGGTGCTCCACACGCACTGGCTGGCAGCGACGGGCGGCACCGTGGACGAGCCCTCCCGGGCCGTCTGGGACGACCTGCTCGACCAGCTCATCCACCGGACCCGCGACGGCTACGGTCCCCGGCCCGTCGACGCCCCCACCCGCTGATCGCCTCACCGAAGGACTCCCATGGCTGAACTCCTCTTCCGACTCGGTCAGTCGGCGGCTCGCCGGGCCCGCCTCGTCATCGCTCTCTGGTTCGTCCTCCTCCTCACCGCCGGGTTGGCCTTCGCCGTCGGTGCAGGCACCCTGACGAGCACGGTCTCGATCCCGGGGACGCGCACCGCGCAGGTGACCGAGCGGCTCCAGGCCGTCCTGCCCCAGGCCTCCGGAGGCAACGGGACGGTCGTCCTCGCGACCACCGATGGCTCCGCCCTCACGGACGCCCAGCGGGCCGCGATCAGCGCCGAGGTGAGGGATGCGCGCGGCCTGGACGCCGTCCGGACGGTCGTCGACCCCTTTGAGACAGAGCGGGACCGGGCCGGCCGAGTCGACGAGATCGAGCAGGGGCGTGCGCAGATCGAGGACGGCCGCCAGCAGCTCGCGGCCGGTGCGGCCAAGCTGGAGGACGGCCAGACCCAGCTCGATGCGGCTCGCGAGCAAGCCGACGCCGCAGGCACGCTGGACCAGATCGCCGAGGTCCTCGATGGGCAGCAGGCCAACCTCGACGCCTCGCGCGAGGCGCTGCAGGAGCGGGCCGACCAGCTCGACACCGGCAGCCGGCAGATCGACGCGGGAGCCCGGTTGCTGGAGCTCTCGTCCGGGATCGGGATGGTCTCGACGGACCGGAGCACGGCGCTCGTCACGGTTCTCTTCGACAAGCCCCAGGTCGAGGTCACGCAGGAGGACAAGGACGCCGTCCTCGCCGCGTTCGGCAGCCCCCTCGACGGCGTCAAGGTGTCCTACTCGGCTGAGCTGGCCAGTGGCATCCCCGGCATCCTCGGCGTGGGCGAGGTGATCGGCATCGTCGTCGCCGGGCTCGTCCTCGTCGTCATGCTCGGCACCCTGGCCGGTGCGGGCCTGCCGATCCTCACCGCCCTGATCGGGGTCGCGATCGGAGCCCTCGCGACGATGTCGCTGTCGAGCGCCATCGAGATGACGTCCGTGACCCCGGTGCTCGGCCTCATGCTGGGTCTGGCCGTGGGCATCGACTACTCCCTCTTCATCGTCAACCGGCACCGGCGGCAGCTGAAGCAGGGCTACGACGTCGAGGAGTCGATCGGCCTGGCCAACGGGACCTCCGGCAACGCAGTCGTCTTCGCCGGGGCCACCGTCCTCATCGCGCTGCTCGCCCTCAACGTGACGGGCATCCCCTTCCTCGGCCTGATGGGCACGGTCGGCGCGCTGTCGATCACGATCGCGGTCCTCATCGCGGTCACGCTGACCCCGGCGCTGCTCGGCGTCCTCGGCGAGCGCATCCTCAGCCGCAGGGAACTCACCCGGCTCGCGGCGGTCGGCGCCCGAGCGGAGGCGACCGCCCTCGGCGCGCCCCCGGTCGACTCGGCGCCCACGACGCGTGGGCCGGGCACCCGCCCCATGTCGACGCTGCGGGCCGTCGGCAGCATCGTCCTCGGGATCAGTGCCCTGCTCGCCCTTGCCCTGCCCGCCCTCGACCTGCGGCTCGGCCTGCCGGACGGGTCCTCGGAGGACACCACCTCGACCCAGTACCAAGCCTTCTCGACGATCTCCGACCAGTTCGGACCGGGCCGCAACGCCCCCCTCCTCGTCGTCGCCGACATCGCGGGAGTGCCCGGGGACACTCCCGACGTCACCGTCCAGGCCGCCGTCGCCGAGGAGATCGCCGCCCAGGACGACGTCGTCGCCATCGCTCCGATCGGGCTGTCCGAGGGTCGCACCGTGGCCGCCTTCCAGGTGGTCCCGGCCGGCGGGCCCAACGACCCCTCCACAGAGCAGCTCGTCCACACCCTGCGAGGGCTCGAGCCGATGGGCGGCGCGGTCAGCCTCGACGTCGCCGGCATGGCGAGCGGCAACATCGACATCTCCGGCAAGCTGTCCGACGCGCTGCCGGCCTACCTCGCCCTGGTGGTCGGCCTGTCGCTCCTCATCCTCGTCCTCGTCTTCCGCTCGCTCTTCGTGCCGGCGATCGCGACGCTCGGGTTCGTCCTCTCCTACTTCGCCGCGATCGGTGGTGTCGTCGCGATCTACCAGTGGGGCTGGCTGTCCGACATCTTCGGCGTCGACAACCCGAGCCCCATCCTCAGCTTCCTGCCGACGATGCTCGCCGGCATCCTCTTCGGCCTCGCCATGGACTACATGCTCTTCCTCGGCTCGGGCATGCGTGAGGCGTACGTCCACGGAGCTCCGGCCCGGCTGGCCGTCGTCCAGGGGCTGCACGCCGGTCGGAGCGTCGTCACGGCGGCCGCGATCATCATGATGGCGGTGTTCGGCGGCTTCGTCTTCTCGCACAGCGCGATGATCCGGCCGATCGGCTTCGGCCTCGCGTTCGGCGTCCTCGTCGATGCCTTCGTGGTGCGGATGCTCATCGTGCCGTCGCTGATGCACCTGGCCGGCGACCGGGCCTGGTGGCTGCCGGGCTGGCTCGACCGCAGGCTGCCCAACCTCGACGTCGAGGGAGCGGCTCTCGAGCGCCGCCACCCCCACCTCGAGCACCACGAGGAGGCGGTCGCACCCGGCCGACGCTGAGCGGCCACGGCCTCCCAGGGAGCGAGCCCAGCGGCATACGGCATGCTCGGCGGTATGCCGGACCTGATCCGCTCCACCGCCACCGAGGTCGTCGCTCTCCTCCGTGCCGGGGAGGTGTCTCCCACCGAGGTGCTGGACGCCCTCGAGGCGCACGTCACGGCGACGGACCCGGTCGTCAACGCGCTGCCCATCCGCTTCTTCGACGCCGCCCGCGTGGCGGCCCAGCGGCTCGAGCGGGACCGGCCCACGCCGACCGGGCGCGGCTGGCTCGCGGGGCTCCCGGTGGCGGTCAAGGACTACAACGACGTCGGCGGGCAGCTCACGACGAACGGCTCGCCGATCAACCGCCACCACGTCGCCGCCGAGTCCGACGCGATGGTGCGCCGGCTCGAGAGCCACGGCGCCGTGCCGTACGCGAAGACCAACGTGCCCGAGTTCGCGGGCGGGCACACCGACAACACGGTCTGGGGCGCCACGCGCAACCCCTGGGACACCGGGCGGACGGCCGGCGGTTCGTCCGGCGGGTCCGCAGCGGCACTCGCCTCCGGTAGCGCCTGGCTCGCCACTGGCAACGACCTGGGCGGCAGCCTGCGCACCCCTGCCGGCTACAACGGCGTCGTCGGGGTCCGCCCGACACCGGGGCTCGTTCCCCGCAAGCAGCCTCCGGTGCCCTTCGACGCGCTCTGGGTCGAGGGACCGATGGCCCGCAACGTCGCCGACGTCGCCCTCATGCTCGACGCCCTCGCCGGTCCCGACCGGCACGACCCCCTCACCCACGAGCCGCCGGCGCGGTCCTTCGTCGAACGACTGGAGGAGCTCCCGCCGCGACTGCGGGTCGCCTACTCGCCCGACCTGGGGCTGCTGCCCGTCGAGCGTGGCGTGCGCGAGGTCACCGAGGGCGCCCTCCACCACTTCGCCTCCCTCGGAGCCGAGGTGACCTCGGCCTGCCCCGACTTCACCGGCGCCCACGACGCCTTCCAGGCCCTCCGCGCCCAGCTCCTCGCCACGATCAACGGGCACCTCCTCGAGACCGACCGCGACCGGATCAAGGACGACATCGTCTGGAACATCGAGCTGGGCCTGACGCAGCCGCTCACGGCGGTCCAGGCCGCCGAACGGTCACGCGGCGAGCTGATCCACCGGACCATGGACTTCTTCGCCGACCACGACCTGCTCGTCGTCCCCTCGGCCCAGCTCGACCCCTTCCCCGTCGGCTGGACGTGGCCGCGCGATATCGACGGGACGGAGCAGCACACCTACGTCGACTGGATCGCGATCACCTTCCTGATCACCCTCACCGCCTGCCCCGTCGTCGCGCTGCCGTGCGGCTTCTCCGCCGAGGGGCTCCCGGTCGGGCTGCAGCTCGTCGGCCGGCCCGGGTCGGAGAGCGAGCTGCTCGCCGTGGCGGCGGGACTCGAGCGGTCGGTCGGGATCGCGGCGCAGCTCCCGATCAGTCCGCGGGAGCGCTGAGGGCCGACGGCCGTATGCCGCTGGGCGCGCCGGGTGCCCACCGGTCCTCTCGGGTCGGCCGGCTCACGGCTCGCGCTCCACGTCGGCCCAGAGGGCCCGGTGGTCGGAGATGGGAAGTGCGGGCGCGCCGCTGTCGCTCGTCGTGAGCGGCCCGCGGACGAGGACGTGGTCGATCTGCTCGCTCGGCGCGCCGACGGGGTACGTGGCGTGGCTGGCCGCCGCGCGGAGCCCGGTGGTGCGCTCCGCCTGATCCGGCCCCATGTTGAGATCTCCCATCAGGATCACCGGCTCCCGGCAGTCGAGGGTGGCTCGCACGACCTTGCGGAGCTGGTGCACGTTCCACCGGGGGATGAAGGACAGGTGGGTCCCCACCACGGTGCACTCACCCACCGGCGAGTCCACGGTGGCCAGTACGGCGACCCGGGGCTCGTCGGTGACGAGGTACGGCCGCAGCCGACCCCTGAAGCGCATGGGAACCCGGAACGGCACGGGCTCGAGGCGGATCACCTGCCACCCCTTGACGGGATAACGCGAGAGGAGGGCGACTCCGTAGGCGGCCGAGTCGGGCTGCTCGTCCCCCGTCGAGGCGACCCAGGTCGCTCCCGGGCTGCCGTGGATCGCCGCGACGAATCGGTGGTGCGGCGCATCCATCGCCTCCGCCGCGACCGAGGTGAGGTCGGCGAAGCCGGAGCGGTGCTGGTTCTGGTCCACCTCCTGGAGAGCCAGGATGTCCGCGTCGAGGCGCTTCACCGCGTCGGCCAGGCCGGTGGGGTCCACGTGCTGGTCCGCCGGCACGCGCCCGTTGAGGATGTTGAACGTGGCGACTCGCATGCAGGGCCGTTACCCCTCCGCACGGACTCTCCCCACGGGATCGGAGGTTGTCGAGGACGGATGCACGCCAGCGGGTACAAGCGAGGCATGGGAGAACCTGACCAGCACGACCTGCGTGAGGCGCTCAAGACCGTCGCCGTCGCCCTGAAGCGGGCCGGGCGACCGTTCGCGCTCATCGGCGGCTACGGCGTCTGGGCGCGGGGCGGTCCTGAGCCCAACCACGACGCCGACTTCCTCATCGCCAAGGAGGACGCGGCCGAGGTCGCCCAGGCGCTGGCCGACCAGGGACTGCAGGTCGTCCAGCCGCCGGAGGACTGGCTGTTCAAGGTCTTCGTCGACGACGCCCTCGTCGACATCATCTTCCGACCCGCCGGGACCTTCGCGGACCGCAGCGTCGTCGAGCGGGCCACCCCGCTCCGCGTCCTGTCGATCGAGATGCCGGTCATGCCCGCCACCGACCTGCTCGTCCATCGGCTCAACGCACTGACGGAGCACTACTGCGACTTCGCGGTGCACGTCCCGGTGGCTCGGGCCCTGCGGGAGCAGGTCGACTGGGACGTGGTGCGGCGCGACACGGCCCACAACGACTTCGCCGCGGCTCTGCTCTTCCTCCTCGAACGGCTCGAGATCATCAGCTCTCGCGAGGCCCCTGGTGTGGTGAACGGGGCCACCCGCCTCGGTCCTTCACCGACGAGCACCTGAGCACCGGAGCAGCCCTCAGGGACCACCACGTATCGGACCCCGGCCCGACACGTGTCGCCCGCTCGCTCGCACCTCCACCACCTATCGGACCCCGGCCCCCAAAGGGTCGCCCCCACCACGGGCCCGCACGGCTTCGGCCGGCAGGGCGTGGGCCACGCGGCCGCCGGGCGTGCGGACCGTGTGCGCCGCGAGGAGCGCATCGACGACGGCCTCCTCCACGCAGTCCATGGCCGCCTCGAAGGCCGCGCTCAGCCGCTCTGGCGGAAGGGGCTCGGAGGGCGGCCCGGGAACGACGGAGAAGGCCAGCCCGTAGTCGCCGCTGCCATGGCTGAAGCGCGCCCCCGTCCGACCGAGCCCGAACACGAGACGTCGCGCCAGGCGCGCGAGGTCGAGTGCCGAGCACGGGAAGTCGACGGCGGCGACGATCACGCAGGAGCCGGCCTCGGCGGTGACGGGACCTGCGGCGCGCAGCCCGAGGTCCCCAGGGCGGAGCAGCCGGCCGCCGAGCCGCAAAGTTCCACCCATGTTGGCCTGGACGATGACGCCGATGGTGCCCCCGCGGGCACCCGGCAGGACCCGCGAGGCGGTCCCGACGCCGCCCTTGAACCCGAGGGCACAGGCACCCGTTCCCCCGCCGACGTTGCCCATCGCGACGGGGCCCGGACCGGCGGCCCGGAGTGCCGCGTGCACGTGCTCCGCGGTGACGGCCCGCGGAACGGCCGAGGAGAGCCACGAGTCGTTGATCTCGCCCACGACGGGGTTGACGCTCGTCGGTGGCCCCGGGTGGTGCTCGAGGACCCACGTCACCAGGGCGTCCGCGGCCCGGAACGTCGACAGCGTCGAGGTGAGCAGCACCGGAGTCTCGAGCAGACCGAGCTCGACCACCTGGGTGGCTCCGACGAGCTTGCCGTAGCCGTTGCCGACGAACAGTCCCGCTGGCAGCGGGGTGCCGGCTGCGAGCGCCGGATGGCTGATCGCGGTGACTCCCGAGTGGAGGCCCGCCTCGTCGTCGCGGAGCGTGGTGTGGCCCACCGCCACGTCCGCGACGTCCGTGATCGCGTTGTGCGGACCGGTCCCGAGCTCGCCGAAGACCAGGTCGAGCTGTCGGGCCCGGGGGCGGACGGGCCGGCCGTCAGGGTCATCCTCCACCAGTCAACCGTATGCCGCTGGGTTCGTCCGCGCGGACCTGCAGGTCGCGCGGGGCCGAGCCACGCGCGGCTAGGCTCGCGGGACGATGACGAGAAGACTCCCCGCGGTGGAACGGCTGACCCTTGTCGGCCGCCGGCCCGTCCGGTCGCTGCACCACTTCCCCCTACTGGTGGTGCAAGCCCCGGAGCCGGCCCTCGTCGTCCTCGTGCCAGGGCTGGGACTGCCCGGCTACACGCTGCCCACGGCGCAGGCAATTGCCGCTCGCGGGGTCGAGTGCGCGGTGCTGGACGTGCCGGGCTTCGGCTCGCCCCGGCCGTGGAGCGCGCGACCGCACATCTCCTCGGTGGGAACCGTCGCTGCGGACTGGGCACACCAGGTGGCCGAGGGCCGCCCTGTCGTCGTCCTCGGTCACTCGACCGGCGCGCAGGCCGCGCTCACCACCGTCCTCGGGCTGCAGGACCGGCGCCGCGGCATCGCCCTCGTCATGGCTGGCCCGACGTTCCGTCCGGAGCACCGGCGCGTCGGACGGCTCCTGCTGGCGACACCGTTCGCCTACCGGGACGACAGCCTGCGCGAGATCGACATCCGGGAGGTGCTGCGCGCCCGCCTCGCCCTGGCGCGACTCGTGCACAGCGGCATGCGCGACGACCCCGACGCGAGACTCACCGGGCTCGCAGCGCCCCTGACGACCACCGCGGGAGTCCACGACTCCTACGCTCCCCCCAGCTGGCTGAACGCCCTCGCCGCCTCGGCAACGCACTCCGCACGCGTGCGGACCGTGGTGCTGCACGGGTCGCACAACAACCTCTTCACGCACCCCCACGAGGTCGCCGACACGGTGCTGCTCGCTCTAGAGGACGCCCGCGGCTGGGCCTGAGCGCTTCTGCGCGAGCCAGGGGGCCCGGTGTGGCAGCCTGATCGCGTGGAGCGGTGGGCGGGTGGAGTGGGCGTCCGGGCTCGGGGAGAGTCCGGGTCCGCCACCGCGCTGCCCCGGCGCCGGCAGCTCATGGCGTTCGGACTCTGCCTGGTCGGCCTGCCGCTGCTCACCGTCGCCACCCTCGCGGCCGGGCTCCCCGACCGGGGGGAGAGCATCCTGCTCGTCTATCTCCTCGCCGTGGTCGTCATCGCTGTCGTCGGTGGCCTGCTCCCCGGCGTGCTCGCGGGAGTGGGGGGCTTCCTCTCCGCGAACTGGTTCCACACCCCGCCCTACAAGACCCTGACCGTCGAGCGGCCTGAGGCCCTCGTCGACCTCGTCGTCTTCGTCCTCGTCGCGGTCATCGTCAGCGTCGTGGTCGAGATCGGGGCACGGGACCGCGCCCGGGCGGAACACAACCGCCTGGCGACAGCCCGGGAGGCCGCCCGCGCCGAGCAGCTCGTCGAGACGGACCGCGTCCGCTCTGCCCTGCTCACGGCGGTCAGCCACGACCTTCGCACCCCGATCGCCGCGATCAAGGCCGCCTCCTCCGGGCTGCGTCAGGAGGACGTCGACTGGGAGCCGGCCCAGCAGAGCGAGCTCCTGGCCGCCATCGAGGGGGGCGCCGACCGGCTCGCCGATCTCGTCGACGACCTGCTCGCGATGAGCCGGATCCAGGCCGGCGCACTGTCCGTGCAGCTCACGGCGGTCCCCGTCGACGAGGTGATCGACCGAGCACTCGCAGGGTGGGTGGACCCGGTCACCGTGCTGGTCTCCGATCCCGTCCCGGTGGTCCTCGCCGACTCGCCGCTGCTCGAGCGGGCGCTCGCCAACGTCCTCGACAACGCCCGCCGGTTCACCCCCGACGGCCACGCCCCTGAGATCCACGCAGCTCGCGCCGGAGGGTCCCAAAGGCGCAGGGTCGAGATCCGGGTCGTCGACCACGGACCCGGCGCCCCACCGGCGCGTTGGGAGTCCATGTTCGCGCCGTTCCAGCGGCTGGACGACACCACTCCCGGCGGGTTGGGCCTGGGTCTGGCCGTCGCGCGCGGCCTCGTTGCGGCCATGTCCGGGACGATCCGGCCCGAGGCGACGCCGGGCGGCGGCCTGACGATGTGCATCGACCTCCCGGAGGCCCGATGACCCGCGTCCTGATCGTCGAGGATGACGACCGGCTGCGCCGGACGCTCGCCATCAACCTCCAGGCCCGCAGGCACGAGGTGCACACGGCAGCTGACGGCGGGACCAGTCTCGAGCTCGCCGCGACCATCCACCCCGACCTGGTCATCCTCGACCTCGGCCTTCCCGACATGGACGGCGTCGAGGTGGTCTCGCTGCTGCGCCGGCGCAGCGCCGTGCCGGTCATCATCCTGTCCGCGCGGGACGCCGAGGCCACCAAGGTCGCCGCGCTCGACGCCGGCGCTGACGACTACGTCACCAAACCGTTCGGCATGGAGGAGCTGCTCGCCCGGATGCGAGCCGCCGTGCGACGGGCAACCCCCGCGGACCTGGCCCACGTCGAGACCCCGACCCTGTCGATCGACCTGCGGGCCAAGCGGGTCCTCCGCGACGGGCTCGAGGTCCGGCTGACCCCGACCGAGTGGCACCTGCTCGAGGCGCTGGTCCGGTCCCCGGGGCGACTCGTCCCGGGACGCGAGCTCCTGCGGGAGGTGTGGGGCCCGTCCTACGGTGAGGAGACGAACTACCTGCGGGTCTACATGGCCCAGCTGCGCCGCAAGCTCGAGGAGCTCCCGGCCTCGCCCCGTCACCTCATCACCGAGCCGGGGCTGGGTTATCGCTTCGAGCTCTGACGGAGTCTCGCGCGGCCCGATCGAGCTCCGATCGGGCTCCGATCGGGCTCCGATCGGGGCTCCACTCCGGCTCGGCGTTAAGGCTGCGTCAAGATCGGCGGCGACGCGCCCGATTCTGCCTGCCGCGGCGTCACGGGAGTCCTACCTTTCGAAGTGCGCACCCGTCCTTCCCCCTGGAGGCGGGTGCGCCTCACGTCCCCCTCCCCCGCCAGAGTCCTGTGTCGCTCCTCCTGTGCCGGAGCGTCCCGTCACCCGGCAGCGGGGGCGAGCCCAGCGGCATACGGCACCTTCTCCTGTGGCCAGCGTCTCCCCGAGGGGCGAACGAAGCCCGCGTGTGTAGTACTACACTCTGTCGTAGTTGGTCCGGCACACATCCGCGATACGAGGAGGCCACGAGCCCCATGTCTCCGCACAGCCCCACAGCACCGAGCAAGGTCAACTTCGACCAGCGACCGATGCTCGTCTTCTGGGAGGTCACCCGAGCCTGCCAGCTGGCCTGCAAGCACTGCCGGGCGAACGCGATGGCCGGCGCCCTCCCCGGAGAGCTCAACCATGAGCAGGGCCTCGACCTGATCGACCAGGTCGCCGCCTTCGGCCGGCCGTACCCGATCCTCGTGCTCACCGGTGGCGACTGCCTGCTGCGCCCAGACATCTGGGAGCTCGTCGAGGCCTCCCGCGCGCGCGGCATCCCCACTGCCCTGTCACCGTCGGTGACGCCCCAGCTGACGCCCGAGACGATCGCCAGGATGGTCGACTCCGGCATCAACGCCGTGTCGATCAGCCTCGACGGTGCCTGCGCCGCCACCCACGACGGAGTGCGCGGCATCCCCGGGCACTTCGCGGACACGATCCCGGCCATCCGGGCGCTGTCCGACGCCGGCCTCACCGTCCAGATCAACACGACCGTGATGAAGAGCAACCTCGACGAGCTCGCCGACGTCGCCAAGCTCATCTCCGACGCCGGCGCCCACATCTGGGAGGTCTTCTTCCTCGTCCACGTCGGCCGCGGCGTCGCCGAGGGCGCGATCAGCGCCGAGGAGCACGAGGACGTCTGCAACTTCCTCTACGACGCGAGCCAGCACGGATTCATCGTCCGGACCGTCGAGGCGCCCTTCTTCCGTCGCGTCGTCGCCTGGCGTCAAGAGGGTGCTGCGCCCCCCGAGACCGCCACCTACCGCCAGCTGTCCGCCCGGCTCACCGAGCTCATGGGCGAGCCGGCGGCTCGGGTCCGCGCCCAGACCGCACGGACCCGGGACGGCAAGGGCATCGTCTTCGTCGGCTACGACGGCGAAGTGACTCCGGCCGGCTTCCTCCCCCTGCCGCTCGGCTCGGTCAAGGAACGCCCCCTCGCCGAGATCTACCGCGACACTCCCCTGCTGCGCGACATCCGAGCCGCCCGCTTCTCGGGCCGGTGCGGCGTGTGCGAGTACGCCGACCTGTGCGGCGGCTCCCGGGCCCGGGCCTACGCCGCGTACGGCGACCCGCTCGCCGAGGACCCGGCCTGCGGGTACCTGCCCGGCACCGCCGCGCCTGAGCCGGCCGGACTGGCCGAGCCGGCCGGACTGGCCGAGCCGGCGCCGCCGTTGATCTCTGTGCACGCCTGACGGCGCTTCGGTGGCCCGCGCGCGGGCGACCGAAGCGGGCGAAATAGAGTTCCCCCGTGGCTGAAACCCCCCTCCCGCAAGCCATCCCGTCCCGCCCCCTGCCCGAGCGCGAGATCACCTCACCCGTGCTCCTGACGCTCCCGGACGGGCATCTCAACGACGACGCCGTGGGGTGGACCCGCGCCGCCCTCGTCATCACCGACGGCATCGGGCGCGGCGCCCGCGCCTGGGGTCGCTCGAGACGATGGGAGCAGTGGACGGTCACGACGACCACCCACGTCGTGACCCTCACCGTCTCGGACCTCGACTACGCCGCCCTGCATGGGATCTGGATCGTGGACCGCCGCAGCGGCGCCGAGATCGCCCACGACTCGGTCGGCCTGCTCGCCGGCTCCGCCTCATTGCCCGGGACCCTCGGACGAGGATCGGTGCGGGCCCGGACCCTGCCGGTCCGCATCGACATCGACGAGATCGAGAACGGGACCCGCCTGCGCGCCGTCGGCGAACGGATCCGGGTCGACATCGTCGCCCACCGTCCTGAAGGGCACGAGAGCCTCGGAGTCGTCGTGCCGTGGAGCCGGCGCCGGTTCCTCTACACGGTCAAGGACGTCGCCCGGCCCGCCGAAGGCACCCTCTACATCGACGGCCGCCCGCAGCCCTTGCCCGCCGCTGTCTCGTGGGCGACTCACGACCACGGACGCGGACGTTGGCCGAGAACCCCCGCATGGAGCTCCGGCACGGCCTCCGGAGTCACCGACGGACGGGTCGTCGGGTTCCACCTCGGCGGCCGCTGGGCCGACGGCACCGGCTCCGCCCCGAACGGGCTGCTGGTCGACGGACGGCTGAGCAAGGTCAGCGAGGAGCTCACCTGGGAGTACTCCCCGGAGGAGTGGATGGCCCCGTGGCAGGTCCGTGGCGACACCGTTGACCTCACCTTCACGCCTGAGCACGCACGGACGTCGAGCGTCGGCACCACGTTCGGTGCGTCCACGGCGAAGCAGCTCTTCGGGACGTGGTCCGGGCGGGTGCGCGACGAGAACACAACCTGGATCACGGTGACCGACCTCTTCGGGTCCGCAGAGGAGATCCGCACCCGCTGGTGACCGCTTGGTGCCCACAGCCGTTGATGACAGGTCCACCTGAGCGTCACCCGCCGGGTCCAGCTGAGCTCGAGGGCCGTGGCGATGCGGTACGAGCCGCGGGTAGCCGTCAGGCGATGGGCCGCATCTGGCGGGTGCGCGCTGGTCCGACGGGCAGCGCGGCACGGGCATCCCGCCCAGCCGTCGTAGGCTCACGGCATGGCGAAACAGTCCCCTGTATCCGAGTCATCCGCCCACCTGGATCTGGTCGACGCGCTGCCGGTCGTGGCCGAGTCGACCACCTCGCGGGTCCTGGTCTCGAACGACGTGATGCGGATCGTGCAGTTCACCTTCGACGCAGGGGAGATGCTCACCGAGCACACCTCGCCGCGCGCCGTGGCCGTCCAGCTCGTCAGCGGCCGAATGCGGTTCACCGTGGACGGGACCGAGCACTCGATGGGCGACGGCGACCTCATCTACCTCGCACCGGGCGCGTCACACGCTCTGGTCGCCGAGACAGCCTGCCGGATGACTCTCGTCATGGTCGACGTCCTGACCTGATCAGACGGGCGTCCCGCCACATCAGGTGAGCCAAGGACTCAAGGCAATCGACAAGAGGGCGAGTGATGGACACGCGACGGAGCGGCCGTCGGAAACGTGTCCCACTCCACCTACCGCGTTGCCCGGTCGGTGGAGGATCAGCTGAGTCCATGACGTTGGGGTACGACGACCCGGGGTGAGCGTGCCCAGAGGCCCTGGCACCGGGTCTGCGGATGTGCTTCGACGGGCGCTCTGCGCCGGGCTGAACGGCCCGTATCGCTGCCGCCGCGCCGTAGGGCGTGGGAGTGGCGTCAGCCACCGTGGGAGGCGAGCACTCTCCCGAGGATGAGCGCGCCCTCCGGGAACGCGGCCGGGTTGGGGCCTGAGTAGTTGAGCCGGAGGAAGGCTCCGGCTGGTTCGGCGGGGAACCATTCCGTGCCGGGTGCGATGAGCAGCCCTGCTCGTTCGCAGTCCTGGGCGAGCCGGTCGAGGTCGGTGCTGTCGGGCAGGCGGGCCCATAGGTTGAGCCCGCCAGCGGGGATGTGGTCGACGTGCACCGTAGGTGCGTGCTGGTGCAGGCTGTCGAGGAGTAGGTCGCGGCGTGCGCGGAGCTGGTCGCGCATGCCGCGCAGGTGGGTCAGCCAGGCGGGTTGGGTGACGACGTCGAGGGCTGCGGCTTGGAGCAGGCCGCTGACGTACATGGACTCGGCGACCCGGTCGGCCAGGATCCGCTCGCGGGCGGGCCCTCGAGCGATGACGGCAGCGATCCGCAGGGCCGGGGAGACGCTCTTGGTCAGTGAACGCAGGTAGACGACGTGACCGGCGTCGTCGTGGGCGGCGACGGGCCGGGGTGTGGTGGCGATGCCGAAGTCGTGGGCCCAGTCGTCCTCGATGAGGAAGGCTCCGTGGCTGCGGACGACGTCGAGGACTTGCGCGGCACGCTCGGTCGACCACTGGATGCCGGTCGGATTGGCGTAGGTGGGTTGCGTGTAGAACGCTCGGGCTGCCGTTTCGTCGAAGGCCCTGGCCAGTTCGGCCGGGTCGGGCCCGGCGGATCCGGTGGGGACCGGGACGACGCGGACGCCGGCTTGGGCAGCAGCCGCGATGGCTCCCCAGTAGGTGGGTGACTCCATGAGGAGCGGCTGCCCCTCTGCGGCGAGGGCGCGGAAGATCGAGCTGAGCCCGCTCTGGCTGCCGGGCAGCACGGTGACGTCGCTGGGGGTGGGTGGCGTGACCCCGAGCGGGCTCGCGGTGCCCAGCTCGTGCGCGAACCAGGACTGGAGCTCCGGGAGGCCCGCCGCGGGCGGCCGCGAGAGGGCGGTGTCTCCACGGGCCGCGCGTGTCAGTGCGGAGCGCACCAGCCGTCGCGGCAGAAGCTCCGGGTCGGGGTAGCCGGCATGCAGGGCGATGACGTCGTTGCCGACGGTGCGCATGACCGTGGCTCCGGGCCTGCTGCGGGCCCGCGGCCCGCGAAGGGCCGCGGTCTGCCAGCCGTAGTCAGCCGGCCGGGCCGTGCGCACGGTCCGTACGAAGGTCCCGACGCCGGGCCGGCTCTCGACGAGACCCAGCGCGGTGAGGTCGCGCAGCGCCCTCTGCACGGTCACCGGGCTGGCTCGATGCTGGGCGACGAGCGCCCGACTCGAGGGCAGCCGGGCCCCGGGCGGGGCCGAGGCGATCCAGACGCGCAACGCGGCTGCGATACGGGAACTGCTATCGTCATTCATGTCAAGCCACAGTAGCGCTACTCTCGACCGTCCCAGAGCGATACCGTCCACGCCCGCAGCCGGTTTGATGTGGGGACTGGTCGGAGTCGCGGCCTTCTCCTTCACGGTGCCGTTCACCCGCGTGACCGTAGGGGGTCTCTCGCCCCTGTTCATCGGCTCCGGGCGCGCGGTCGTGGCCGCCGTTCTCGCAGCCCTTGCTCTGGCCCTGACGCGGCAGCGGCTCCCCCGGGGAAGGCAGTGGATGCGCCTGGCAGTCGTCGGCGGCGGAGTCGTCGTCGGCTTTCCCCTGCTCACCTCGTTCGCGCTCACCACGACCCCCGCGAGCCACGCAGCGGTTGTCATCGCGCTGCTGCCCGCGGCGACCGCTGCCATGGCGGTGCTCCGCGGCCACGAACGCCCGCCCGCCCTGTTCTGGGTCGTGTCCGCCTTCGGGGCTGTGGCCGCGATGGCGTTCGCCTCGGCACAGGGTGGGGGCGTGGGCCACCTGCAGTGGTCGGACCTGCTGCTGTTCGGGGCCGTGGTGGCCGCGGCCATCGGCTACGCCGAGGGTGGCCTGCTCGCGCGCGAGCTCGGGGCCTGGCAGACCGTGTCCTGGGCTCTGGTCGTGTGCTCGCCACTGATGCTGGCCCTGACGGCGGTAGCGGTCGGCAGCCAGCCACCGTCAGGCACACCCGTGCAGTGGGCGGCCTTCGCCTACCTCGGCGTCGTCAGCATGTTCCTCGGCTTCTTCGCCTGGTACCACGGTCTGGGCATCGGACCCATGGCACAAGTCAGCCAGGTCCAGCTCGTCCAACCCGTCCTCTCCATCCTGTGGGCCGGGCTACTGCTGGGCGAACATCTCACGCGGGCAACAGTCTTCGGCGGCCTGATCGTCATCCTGTGCGCCGGCGCCGCCGTACGCGTGCGGCTGGAGCGACGTGCTTGACTCAACCCCCTGACTCACCACCCTTGGACTCACGCGACCCGCTCGCCTGTCGTCGGAGCAGGCAGGCCGCGCATGAGGATCCGCACGAGACGCCCACCCGTCCGGCTCCGATGCGCCCGGCCGAGCTGGATGTGGCGATACCGGGGCAGGGCCTCGACAACCATCGCTGAACGCACGATGTGGTCTGCGGCCCAAGCCCCAACGGCGCGCACCCACCTTGGACGACAGACCGTCCGCACCAACAGCGAGGGCCATCTCGAGCTGGTGCGCTGGTCGGCACAGTCCGACGAGGACAATCAACCACGACGAAGTGGACGTTCGAGCCGGCGACACCCACCTGGAGGATCGAGGGCTCCGCTGGTGCGTACGTCGGCCTGGAGGGCACGCCTCGGCTGGGACCTGGTCACGGGGTGCTGGGCTTCGATGTGGATGCTCCAGCCGAGAGCGGTGAAGAGCAGCATCCAGAGCCCGATGGCCAGTCGGGCGATGACGAATCCACCGAACATCCCGGGTGACAGGACTGCGAAGGTGGCGATTCCGATCGCCAACGGCGTCCATCGCCGCCTACCGGGCCATACCTCATCCGACCACCGCACTGCGCTGACGTCCGAGCTGCTCGCGGCGGGCTGAGTCGCCGAGGTCAACAACACCCTCGACCCGGACTCCTTCACCAGCCGCCCAAGTACTGGCGGTGCCATCCGATGAGATACGTCAGCGGCGCAGCGCCTCGACCACGCCCGGAGCCAGCCTTCCGGCACTATCTGAGGATGTCGTCGCCCTCGAACGCCACGGCCCCGCGGAGTTCGCGGCCACGCCATGAACTTCACGGTCTCTGAGTGGAGCCATCGCAATCTGGACGGTCGGGGTTTACAGCCGGGGTGCTCGTGGTGCTGACCTGTCGGGACTCAGTCGGATCCCAAACTTCCGCACAATTTCCGCACCGCCAGTCGGCCGGTCCCGTGGTCAGTCGGTCATCAACGGACCCGCAGGATGGGTCGGCCATGAGGGCGGGCCACCCGCCCAGATAGGGCTAGGCCCCACCCCCCGGCCAAAATGAGCGTCATCTGCACGCGAAGGCAACAAGGGCGACGGGCTCCACGGAACCCATGCACGGCTGGAAGCCAGTCTGGCCCGCTCCACGTCGCTGCGAGAGCCTGGAGGACACAGCGCACCCAAATCGTTTAGGGGGAGTGAACATTGACTGTTTACGTGGGCTAAACTACCGTGGTGCCGAAGCCGATGAAGTACCGGGACGTCGCCAGAGCGCTCAAGAAGCAGGGCTGCACCAGCCGCCCCGGCAAGGGTGATCATGAGGTGTGGACGTGTCCGTGCGACCAGAACCCCGCGCTGTGGTCACAAAGCCGGGCGAGATCTCCCCCGGCGTCATAGGGGACACGATGAAGAAGATGGCATGCCTGCCGAAGGGATGGCTCCAGTGAGCACCAAGACATACAGGGCCGAAGCGGTCCGTTGGGAGAAGGGCTGGGAAGTCCACATCGAGG
>Ga0209347_1001966_pt1 | contig 29333 bp, 19 predicted proteins | sample AutmiccommuBRH23_FD_187382 | JGI IMG/M metagenome (GOLD analysis project Ga0209347, IMG submission 187382) | Deep subsurface microbial communities from Mt. Terri, Switzerland - Autotrophic microbial communities BRH/23 (SPAdes) (version 2) | ecosystem: Environmental > Aquatic > Deep subsurface >...
GACAGGACAGCCGGGGGAACAATGGGCATATAGCATTGCGCCGGATATTTTGTCTGTTTTAATCGGCAAATTCTCGGGCCGGAGTACCGATGATTTCCTTGAAGAAAGGATTTTTACGCCCCTGGGAATGGAGGATACCGGCTATAATCTAACAAAGGAACAGCAGGCAAGGGTGGTACGGGTACAGGGCGAAAACCCGGGAGGTGGCCTGACAACGCAACCAAAAATGGAGGGCAACACCGTATGGAGCGGTGTGAACGCTTTGTATTCCACGGCTGATGATTACATGCAGTTTTGCCAGATGCTCCTTAACGGAGGCAAATGGAAGGGGACACAACTGCTAAGCCCGAAAACCATCGAGCTCATGACTCTTAACCATTCGGGCGATCTTTTCGGAACCCCGGGTGAAGGCTTTGGATATGGGTTCGCTGTGGTGGATGACCTGGCGGCGACGAATAACCTGGGAAGCAGGGGTATTTATTATTGGGCGGGTGCTTTCAATACCCACTTCTATATAGACCCGGAGGAGAAACTAATCAGTATTTTCTTCACCCAGCTAAGTACATTTGATTTTTATTACCACCACAAATTGAGGCAATTGGTCTATCAGGCTATTGTAGATTAGCTATCAGGTATCTTGCTCGCTTGTGCCTAATTTTGGAATTCGTATTTTGGAATTTGAAACCTGATTTCATGACTATCCTCAATGATGGCGAGCGTTCAGCACCTTCAACCCGCGTTAATTAAGATAATTTTAAGAAACCGGTTGTAGTCAATTGCACGGGATATCCATAACTTACCCTAAAAACCAATCCAATGGCTTCATATTCCTTAAAAATCAACGGCAAAGTGCACGAGGTGGAAGTAGACGCGTCTACCCCTTTATTATGGGTATTGCGGGATTCCCTCGGCCTGGTAGGCACCAAATACGGTTGCGGAATCGCCCAGTGCGGGGCATGCACCGTACACCTGGGCGACGATGCGGTCCGCTCCTGTTCCCTCCCTGTTTCCTCAGTAGGTGATCAGGAGGTCACCACTATCGAAGGCTTGTCCGAAAACGGGGACCACCCGGTACAAAAAGCATGGCTGGAGGTAGACGTGCCCCAGTGCGGCTATTGCCAGGCGGGGCAGATCATGAGTGCTTCGGCCCTGTTGAAGCAGAACCCCAACCCCTCTGACGAGCAGATCAACACTGCCATGAACGGTAATATCTGCCGGTGCGGCACCTACGTCCGCATCCATAAGGCAATCAAAATCGCCGCCGGCGAATCATAACCACTGACGAATCAACTTCACAAATACTGCAACAATGACATTAGTTAAAACCAAAATAGGCCGCAGGGCCTTTATCCGAAATACCGGCCTGGCCGGAGGTGGCCTCGTGCTGGGCTTTAGCTGGCTGGCATCCTGCAAGATGACCCCGGAGGAAGTGAGCGCTTTGCCTAAAGAATGGTTCGGGCTTAACGGCTTCCTGAAGGTAGGCGATAACGGCATGGTCACCATCATGTCGCCCAACCCGGAGATCGGCCAAAACGTCAAAACCGCCATGCCCATGATCGTCGCCGATGAATTGGATACAGACTGGGATAAGGTAATCGTGGAACAGGCACCGCTCAATACGGATATCTTCACCCGTCAGCTTGCGGGCGGAAGCCAGTCGATCCGGCAGGGTTGGGACGGGCTGCGTATGGCCGGGGCTTCTGCCCGGCAGATGCTCAAGGAAGCCGCTGCCCAGGCCTGGCAGGTTCCGGTAGGTGAAATCACCACCGCCGCAGGCATGGTATACCACAAGGCCAGTGATAAATCTGCCGGTTACGGGGAAATGGCGGCTGCCGCCTCCAAACTGGAAGTCCCCGAAGAAGTGGCCCTCAAGGAACAAAGTGAATACACTATCATAGGCACAGACCGCAAAAACGTGGATGGGCCAAAGATCGTCAAAGGCGAACCATTGTTTGGCCTGGACGTACAGCGCGAGGGAATGCTAACCGCCATGCTGGTGCTGCCCCCGGCTTTCGGGATGAAATTCAAATCCGTCGACGCCGGATCGGTCAAATCCATGCCGGGGATCAAAGATGTATTCCCCATTGTGGTGTATCCGGAGGGTACGGATTTTCAGTGGTCTGACGGCGGAAGAATCCCGGAATTGGTGGCGATTGTCGGCGAATCTACCTGGCAGTGCATGCAGGCCAAAAAAGCGCTGAAGGTTGAGTGGGAAGCAGCCTCCGACCTGGAAAGTACGGCCTATCACGAAGAGGCGCTGGACAAGTTACTGAACCAGGCACCTAAAGAACCTGCCCGTAAGGACGGAGATGTGGCACAGGCCTTCCGCAAAGCAGCCAAAGTGGTGGAAAGCACCTACAGCGCCCCCTTCCTGGCCCATAATACCATGGAGCCCATGAATTTCTTTGCCCATGTGACGGCAGATAAGGCAGAGTTGCTTGGGCCCATCCAAACCCCGGAGTTCCTGGAGAATACGCTGGCCTCGGTACTGGATATGCCCAAGGAAAAAATTGATGTCATGATGACCCGGATGGGCGGGGGCTTTGGCCGCCGACTATACGGCACCTTCGCCGTGGAGGCCGCCATGATCTCCAAAAAGATGCAGGCCCCCATCAAATTGGTCTATACCCGCGAAGACGACATGTCGCAGGGAACCTACCGCCCCTCTTATAAGATACGTTACAAGGCCGGGCTGGATGACAAAGGCAACCTTATTGCCTGGCATGTCCGCGGCGCGGGGACCAATGACGACCTCATCTTTGAAAACCGTTTCCCTGCCGGGGCCGTGGATAATTACCTGGCCGAGAAACATAACCTGGAATCCAATGTTACCACCGGGGCCTGGAGGGCACCGCGGTCCAACTTTATTGCCGGGGCGGAACAGGCCTTTATGGATGAAGTGGCCGAAGCAGCCGGAAAGGACCCGATTGCCTTCAGGCTTGAATTATTCGACCGGGCAATCAGCAACCCGGTGGGCGACCCGGAAAAGAACGATTATGAACCCGAGCGCTATGCCGGAGTCCTGAAACTGGTACGGGAAAAATCCAACTGGGACGCGGGGGCACCGGGCGGCCAATCCCGGGGGGTTTCGGCCTATTTCTGCCATAATTCCTATGTTGCCCAGGTCCTGGACCTGACCATGGAGGGGAATGCCCCGAGGGTACACAAAGTGTTTTGTGCCGTGGATTGCGGCATCGTCATCAACCCGCTGAGCGCCAAAAACCAGATAGAAGGAGGGATCGTGGACGGGATCGGCCATGCCACCTACAGTGCGCTAAGCTTTAAGGACGGTAGCCCGGAACAAAAGAATTTCGATAAGTACCGCCTGATCCGCCATGGGGAGCAACCCCTGGAGATCGAGACCTTCTTTGTAGACAACGGGATCCACCCGACCGGCCTGGGCGAGCCCTCCCTACCCCCTATTTCCGGGGCCCTGGCCAATGCCATGTACAAAGCCACAGGCAGGCGGTATTACAAACAGCCGTTTATCACCGACCAGCCACCACTGGTAGGATGATTTGATCTGCCCAATACGCACCAAAAAGCCATATCCCAATCCAGGATATGGCTTTTATATTTTGCGCACCTTTGCATATGCTATCTGGATTTGCGTGTTACCCCGATATCAGGAGATTGATTTTATGACTTTTGCCGGGACCCCGGCTACCACAGTGTTGGGAGGGACATCCTTATTGACCAGGGCACCGGCAGCCACCACAGAATTTTCCCCTACGGTAACCCCGGGCAGGATAGTTGCCCCCGCCCCGATCCAGGCATTTTTCCTGATAACCACTGCCGCCGGCACCAGCGTTTTACGGTCGGCCACGGCAACCGGGTGGTTCTCGGAGGTAATATTTACCCTTGGGCCGAGCATCACCCCGTCTTCAATGGTTATCCCGCCCAGGTCCAGGAAGCTGCAGGCGTGGTTGATGAAGACGTTTTTCCCCAGCGTAATATGGCCCCCGAAATTGGTGTGGAAAGGGGTAAATATTATGGTACTGCCATCGACCTTCTTCCCCAGGATTTCGCTCAGGATGCTCCGGATATCATCAGTATCAACCGCATTGTTAAGCTTAACCGACAAGCCCCGGGTACGTTTGACGGCTTTGCCTATCTTATAATATTCCGGATCGTTCATCGGGATAGCTTCTCCTGCCATCAACCTTTTGAAAATCTTTTTTCCCTCCATTCGATTAAAACTTTGACAACCCTTAAAAATACAAAATCCTGGCACCCTTACAGGCTTGTCTCTATCGGATTCCGTCGGACGAGATCCACAATCACGGCAGGCGGGCTATCAGGCTGGGATGGGCAAAGAACAGGAAACATGCCGCATACCAAAACCCAGCCCTTTAAAGAGGACGACGTACGGGGAGTAACGAGATTACCGGCCTTTGACAAGCATTGCAGGTTGCTGCCTTCGATTATACCGGTGATAGCAATTTGAACGTCTTGGCTGCCCGAAAATTAACCGTTCATTGGGAGTGGTGACCCTTATATTTAATAAATTTCTACCATAACAGACCATAACGGTTTCGGGACTGGCAACCCGTATATTTGAAAAGCTTGCCGGAGGTGCTTTTGATAATCTTAAAAACTTGTAATGAGACGTTCTATTATTCTGTTTATCGGCCTGACGGCTTCCATTTTCTACCATGCCACCGCCCAGTCCGCAGGGAAGCCCTGGAATGCAGAATGGATAACCGGGCCGGGGATCCCCATTAACAGGTGGACCGCCAGTTCGGATGAATCCCTGAAAGCCTACGGGGTCTTCAAATTCCGTAAATCGGTTAATTTTACGGAGAAGCCAGATTCTTTTGTTGTTCATGTTTCCGGCGACAACCGATATAAATTGTTTGTAAATGGCGTCCAGGTTTCACAGGGACCCGCACGCGGCGACCTGTATTTCTGGAATTATGAATCCCTTGATCTCGCTCCTTATTTCACGGCGGGCAAGAATCTGATCGCTGCGGTTGTCTGGAATGACGGTACCTATAAGCCCGAAGCCCAGATCACCCATTTAACCGCCTTTATCTTACAGGGAAACTCTGAGAAGGAGGAGATCCTGAATACCGGGGACTCATGGAAAACCATTGAAGATACCAGCTATCAGCCCCTGCGGGCGCGCGTAGGCGGGTATTATGTAGCGGGGCCCGGCGAGCTTGTTAACATGAACACGCATATAAGCGGCTGGGAGAAAACGGAATATGACGATGCCAACTGGACAAAAGCCCGGGTGATCGGTCCCGGCATCACTAAAAACCATGCCGTTAACTCCACGGGGTGGATGCTTGTGCCTTCGCCACTTCCGCCCATGGAAATGACAACCGAACGGCTTTCTACAACCCGCAGGGCCAACGGGGTAAAAGTACCGGAAAGTTTCCCGCAAGAGAAAACGGCATTTACCGTAGCAGCTCATACAAAGGCGACCATCTTACTGGACCAGGGTTATCTTACAAATGCCTATCCCACGCTCGTATTCAGCGGGGGCAGGGACGCCGGAATAGGAATGAAATACGCCGAAGGGTTATTTATCCATACCGATGAAGATATCAGCGGTTTCTGGATTCCTACCTTGCCAAAAGGCAACAGGGATGAAATAGATGGGAAAATATTCATTGGCAAGGCTGACAGTATTTTGTCTGACGGCTCTTCAACCCAATCCTTTACCCCTCTCTGGTGGCGGACGTACCGATACATCGAACTTTCAGTGGAAACCTATGATGAACCGCTGACCATCAATGACCTGTACGGCACCTTCACCGGTTATCCGTTTGTTCAAAATGCCTCCCTAAAGGTACAACGACCTGAAATGCAGAAAATGCTGGATATTGGTTGGCGCACTGCACGGTTATGCGCCTTTGAAACCTACATGGACTGCCCGTATTACGAGCAATTACAGTATATAGGCGATGCACGGATCCAGGCACTGGTGTCCTATTTTAACGCAGGCGATGACAGGCTTGCCCGGTATGGCCTCACCCTGATGGACCATTCGCGGATTCCCGAAGGAATAACCCTGAGCCGGTACCCTACGGACCTGGACCAGCAAATCAGTACTTTTTCCCTGTGGTATGTAGCCATGTTGCACGACTATTATACCTACAGGCCCGATCATGAATTCATAAAGAAGAAACTCCCGGGTTCACGTCAGGTGCTGTCCTTCTTTGATTCATATCAGCAGGAAGACGGCTCCCTGAAAAATGTACCCTACTGGCTCTTTACAGACTGGGCAGAGGGCAAGGGTTGGAATTTCGGGATGGCACCTATCGGAGAGAACGGGGAGTCTGCCATATTGGACCTCCAACTCCTATGGGTTTATCAACTCGCCAGCGAGCTGGAAGCTGACCTGGGATTGAACGACTACGCCAGGCTTTACAACCAAAGAGCCGTACAATTAAAGAGCACCATTCAGCAAAAGTACTGGGTTCCGGAAAAAGGCCTGTATGCCGATACCCCCGAAAAAAACACATTTTCCCAGCATACCAATTCCCTGGCCATCCTGGCTGGCATGTTAACGGGCAACGAGGCCCGCGAACTTGGGCAAAGGATGCTGACTGACACCAGTCTGGTCCAGGCAAGTATCTACTTTAAATACTACCTGCACCAGGCACTTATCAAGGCCGGGATGGGCGACGACTATCTTACCTGGCTCGACAAGTGGCGGGAGAATATTGCCTTGGGCCTTACGACCTGGGCAGAGGATTCTGATGTAAGCACAGCGAGATCCGACGCCCATGCCTGGGGATCCAGCCCGAATATCGAATTTTACCGGACCCTGCTGGGCATAGACAGTGACGCCCCGGGCTTTAACAGGGTCAGGATCAAGCCCCATCTGGGCGAAATCACGGAAATCAGCGGGGTGATGCCCCACCCGGAAGGAAAGATATCGGTTAGTTACAAAGTTTTAAATAATGCACTTCAGACCGAGATACTGTTACCGGAAAACATCGGCGGTACGTTTATATGGAAGGATCAATCCTATCCCCTTAAAGGAGGAATGAACGAATTCCGGTTGTAAAGTATGATCAACCCCCTTTAATATGCTGTGGCCCGAAGGCAGGGCCACCGGAACCATAGCTCATTCAGGTGTCCCCTCATTTGCCGGCATGTATTCCGATGCCCCCGGAAAACATCCCCGCATACACCTTATGTCCAATTGAAATGGATACCGTTCCAACCTGGCAGGGCTTCTCAATATCAAATGGTATAATGCAGAAAGTTACCTGCCCCCGGCGGGTTTCGCGAGCTAGCGAACCCTTGCAGTAGATATCCCAAAGGTGAACAACCCGGCAAGAAAGGCCGGGATTGCGAATAGCATAAAACTGGCAGTCAGGCCCATCCCCAGGCCGATTAAGAGTCCGCCGACCATTGGGGCTGCAATTCCACCCAAGCGCCCGGCACCCATGGCCCAGCCGATCCCCGTGGTCCTGAATCCGGCAGGATAAACACGGGCGCAGAACGAATACAAACCAACAAGGCCACCCTGGATGCCAAACCCCAGAAGGCCGATAAGCAATAATAGCCAGTCTGTTCCGATAAGCAGGCCGAAAGAGGCCATCAACCCGCCTGTAATAATAAGGATGAACCCTATGGTGCGTTTAAGCCCGAAAACAGAGGAAAGGTAACCCTGGAAGAGCATCCCTATAAAAGCCCCTGCATTAAAAGTGGTGCCTGCGTAGATGGCCAGTTCCATGCTCATCCCCGCATCGCTGGCAAGTTTGGGTATCCAGTTGATCAGATAATACACTACGGAAAATACCATAAATAAAGCGGCCCACAGCATTAAAGTAGTTTTGCGGTATTCCGGTTTAAATAATTTACCCACAGGGATTTTACTGGTTATTTTGTCTGAATCCGGCAATTCTTTCAGACAGGCAATGTTCATTCGTCCGAGGATGCGGTTGACTTTTGTTAAGGCATTTCGGGGACGGACACTCAGGTAAAATTCTATGGATTCAGACAAGAGCAGGATGACGAGGGGGGCAGTCATCAGGGTGGCAATCCCTGCAAGCCGATACATATACCGCCACCCTTCTTCGGGCACCACGGCTGCAGCGACAACACCGGAGAGGATTGCTCCCGCGGGGTAGCCCGATAAAACAAAACTAATCCAGAAATCCCTGCTTTTCTCCGGGCTGTATTCCGCAGTCAGGGAAGTGGTGCTGGCCAGCATACTGCCTATACCCAGGCCGCTTAAGAATCGGAATAACATTAGCTGCGTAATGTCTTGCGCATAGGCTGTCAGGTAAATGGTGCAACCCATGAGCAACCCGCTGAAGATGATAATGGTTTTCCTGCCGAATCGATCCGCAAGGGGTGCTATCAGCAAGGTGCCCAGGGTCATCCCGGCCATGCCTGCACCGAAGACGATGCCCAGGGTTTCCGGGGAAGTGGCCCATTCCCGCGAAATGGCGGGGGCGGTGTAGGAGATTACGAGGACATCCATCCCGTCGAGCATGTTCATAATAAAACATACCAGGATGAGGGCATACTGCATGGGCCGTAAAGCCGTGGTGGCGATTATTTCCTTTGGGGTAGCGTTCAATAAAGATATTTTGGCGGATAGATTTGCTTTGGTTGGGGAAGGTTTATCCGGTTGCCAGTCCCGGCTCAGCAAGTGGTCCGGGTCTCCAACACCTTAAATCCGGGGATTTAAACCATCACGCAACAAAGTACGAAAAAATATCAACGCCTCATTCAAAACCCGGCGGCCTTCAGCCAGCTATGGAATTGGTCTATCCATCAGTAACTTATTGTTTTACGGCTTCAAACCGCTGGCTGCCATAGTTGAACTGCAAGCCTTCTATTTCGCCCATGGCGTTCTTTAAGAACAGGATGGTATTACCGGGGTCATTGGTATCTGCAAAACGCACAGACCACCATTTGGGAAGTTAAATACGGAAATACAGGTTTTAAAACAAGGGAGGGTATACCCTGTGCATCCGTTCCGTACTGTTCTGTAGCCAGGATTTCTTTATTGGATATACCTCAGAGCGAATTCCTGAGGATGACATAAAAAGGATTGACAAACTGCTCATGATGCCTTTGCAGCACCATCCTGGCTGCCTGTTCCCCAAGTTTCCGGAAATCGGTTGATATCACGGTAATCCCATCAAGCAGTACTTCCTTTAACAAGGTGTCATTATAGGAAATGATGCCGACATCCTTCCCTAAGCTGTATGAGGTTTGTTTGAATTTCTTGATCAGCCCAACCAAATCATCCTCCCTCAGGGTTATATATACGGTGTGCATCGAAATTTCCTCCTCTTCCAAAGTCCTGACAATGTTGAAATCATACGCGAATTCCCCACAAAATCGTATAAACCCTTTCCTTATTTCACCAGGCTGGTAGGACTGCTCGCCGAATATCAATTTAAGCCGGTGGTACTTTTTCAATTGTTGATTGAGATCCTTCAGCGCCGTATATATGTCCTTTTCAAAGTCCTGGTAGACCGAAGCCACATTCACCCCTAGGCCATCTATTCGCTTATCGAGGACCACCAGTTTTTTATAGGGGATAACCTCCTTAATAAAATCGACCAGGCCCTCTCCCCCTTCATCGAAATGAGCTATAATTACATAATGGCTATAATCCCGTGCGCCGGCAGCATAGATAAGTTCTTTGAACTGGCGATAATTATTTTCATAAATAAAAAAATCAATAGTCGCCTGGTCACCCAATGTTGAGGCGAACGCGTCATAGATCACTTTTTTGTGTGCGCTTAGCTTGTTAAATAAGAGAAAAACACGGGCTTTCAGGGCCAGGTTATCCTTCCTGATGTAATAACCCTTGCCGGGCACGGAGGTGATAATTCCGATTTGCTTCAGATGGTCATAGGCACGGACAATGGTATCTCTGGAAATATCGAACTCAATGAGCAGTTGGTTCACGGATGGTAATTTATCATCCATTTTTAGTTCCCTGTTCTCTATGGCGGTGAGAATGGAGTTGATGATCTGCTGGTATTTAGGTACCTTGGATTGCTCGTTGATTGTGATCAGGGATAACATGCAACTTATAGTTAAAGAACCTAACAGTACAGAACGGCTTGGCGCAGGATGATCCTTAAATTCGTTTTGTGATCAGTGAAAATAATCAAAATGAGTACAAAAACATTTAAATACGTAGATTATCTCTGGGACGAAAAGGAAGCCGCCAGGCTGGGTGATGACCAGGTTGCCCTTTTCCTTTACCGTTCCAACATTCTGGGGCAAGACCTGCGGATCACCAATTACGGGGGCGGGAATACCAGTTGTAAAACGATGGAGAAAGACCCGTTAACGAACCGAGAGGTGGAGGTTATGTGGATAAAAGGTTCCGGAGGCGATATAGGCACCTTAACCCGCGCAGGTATCGCCGGCCTTTATACCAGCCGGCTCCGCGACCTTAAAAACGTATATAAGGGCCTGGATGATGAAGACCGGATGGTGGGCCTATTCAACCACTGTATTTTTGACCTGGACAGCAAGGCCCCTTCCATAGATACCCCTTTGCACGGCCTTTTACCCTTTAAACACATAGACCACCTTCACCCGGATGCCCTTATCGCCGTAGCGGCCGCCAAAGACAGCGAAAAGGTTACCAGGGAGATCTGGGGTGAAACAATGGGTTGGGTCCCCTGGCAGCGGCCCGGATTCGACCTTGGCCTGCAGCTTGAAAAATGCCTGGACGAAAACCCGGGGATCCGCGGGATCGTGCTGGGCAACCACGGGCTCTTCACCTGGGGCGACACCTCCTATGAATGCTATATGAATAGCCTGGAGGTGATTGAAATGGCTTCGGCCTACATCGCCAGGAAAATCAAGGATAAGGGTTCCGTTTTCGGAGGACAGAAAGTCGCCTCCCTGCCTGAAAAAGAGCGTCGGGAGAAAGCCGCACGGCTTATGCCCCTGCTCCGGGGACTATGTTCTTCGGAAAAGCGGATGATCGGTCATTTTACCGACTCCGAACCGGTACTCGAATTTATCAACAGCAAAGACCTGGACAAACTGGCCCCCATGGGTACCTCCTGCCCCGACCATTTTTTACGTACCAAGATCCAGCCCCTGGTCTTAGAGCTTGACCCCGGCGCGAACCTCAGTGATCCGCAGGCGGTCCTGGAACAACTGCGACCTGCCTTCGCGACATACCGTCAGGAGTACAAAAACTATTACGAAACCTGCAAACACGACAACAGCCCTGCCATGCGCGACCCCAACCCGGTGATCATCCTGTACCCTGGTGTTGGGATGTTCAGCTTCTCTAAGGACAAGCAAACAACCCGGGTGGCAAGTGAGTTCTACATCAACGCCATCAATGTTATGCGGGGTGCTGAAGCCATAAGCGCATACACGGCCCTTCCCCGGCAGGAAGCCTTCGATATTGAATACTGGCTGCTGGAAGAAGCCAAATTGCAACGGATGCCCAAACCAAAACAACTGTCGGGGAAAATAGCCCTGGTAACCGGTGCCGGCGGCGGTATTGGAAAAGCCATAGCCGACAAGCTGGCGAACGTAGGGGCCAATGTGGTGCTCACGGATATTGCCGAAGAACGGTTAAAAGAAGCTGTGTCCGGATACAAAAGGGATGTGGCGGCCTATGCGGTTTGCGATGTAACCCGCGCTGCCTCCATTGATGAGGCCTGTAAAAAAGCCTGCCTTGAATTCGGGGGGATCGACATAATAGTCCATAGCGCCGGCCTTGCTATCTCCAAACCACTTGGGGAAACCACCGAACAGGACTGGGACCTGTTGCAGGATGTTTTGGTCAAAGGTCAGTTTGAGCTGGCCAGGCAGGCTGTAGGCATCCTGAGGAGCCAGGGCCTTGGTGGCGATTTCGTTAGTATCGCCAGTAAAAATGGCCTGGTGGCCGGCCCCAACAATGTGGGCTATGGCACAGCCAAGGCCGCACAGCAGCATATGGTGCGGCTACTGGCGGCAGAACTCGGACCTGAGAAAATCCGGGTGAACACTGTCAATCCCGACGGGGTGATAGTAGGCAGTAAAATATGGGAGGGTGAATGGGCCGAAGGCCGTGCAAAAGCCTATGGTATTTCCGTTGAGGAATTGCCGGCTTTTTATGCCAAAAGGAACCTCATGAACGAGATCATTTACCCGGAAGATATAGCCAACGGAGTGTTCGCCCTGGTGGGCCTGCTCGACAAGTCCACGGGAAATATTATTAATGTAGACGGCGGTATGGCCAACGCTTTTGTCCGTTGAAAAATGGACCCGGCCCCCCAAAACAGGCGCGGCCTTAAATTACAAGTAACCAGATGAAGATAACCAAAAATCAGCTCGAGCAGGAAAACAAAAAAGTACTGACCACCCATATGCAACAGTACAACCACCTGGCGCATCATTTGGAACAACAGGGGGTAGATGTTGAGCATTTGGTACAAAAGCTGGCAGATTTCCAGGTTGCCATCCCCAGCTGGGCTCTGGGCGCCGGGGGTACGCGATTCGGACGGTTTTCCTTTCCCGGGGAGCCCGCCAGCCTGGTACAAAAAATCACGGATGTTGGGCTCCTCCACGCCCTCACGGGTACGGCCGGTGCCATTTCGCTGCACATCCCCTGGGATATTCCCGAAGACTATGATGCCATCCGCGAACTGGCCACCTCACACGGACTGGTGTTCGATGCCATGAATTCCAATACCTTCCAGGACCCGGAAGAGACTGCGGAAACCTACCGGCATGGATCCCTCAGCGCCTATTCCGAAGCCGCACGGGAACAGGCTATTGAGCATAATGTGGAAGTCATCCGGATCGGGGAAAAGCTTGGCTCCAAAAGCCTCACGGTGTGGTTGGCAGACGGCACCAATTTCCCGGGACAACGCAATTTCCAAACGGCCCTGGAACATGCCGCAGACAGCCTGAAATCCATTTACAGGGAATTGCCTGCCGATTGGAAACTGTTTATTGAGTACAAACCCTATGAGCCCAATTTTTACAGTACCGTCATACAGGACTGGGGCACCTCATTCATGCTGGCGAATGAATGCGGGGAGAAGGCATACACCCTGGTCGACCTGGGGCACCATCTTCCCAATACGAACATAGAGCAGATCGTGGCTACCCTGATGATGAAGGGCAAGCTTGGAGGCTTCCATTTCAACGACAGCAAGTACGGGGATGACGACCTTACCGTGGGCAGCGTAAAGCCGTACGCCCTGTTCCTGATCTTTAACGAACTGGTCTACGGAATGGCCAACAACCCCAGGAACCCATACCCGGCCTGGATGATCGATGCCAGCCATAACATCAAGGACCCGCTCGAAGACCTCCTTCAATCGCTGGAAGCCATACAGGAAGCCTACGCCAGGGCCCTGCTTGTGAATCAACAGGATTTGAAAAACGCGCAACTTGCCAACGATGTGGTCCTATGCCAGGAACTGCTGCAGGATGCCTTCCGCACCGATGTACGCCCCTTGTTGCAGAAAGCCCGTTTGGTCCGTGGGGCGGCAGCAAACCCCCTGAAAGCATACCGGAACCTTGGGGTGAGAAACAAACTCATTGCTGCCCGTGGCAGTAAATCACGGGCAACCGGTTTATAGGCAGGCCATGGAAGATCGTTTGACCGCCATATTCGACATTGGGAAAACCAACAAGAAATTTTTCCTGTTTAACAGGGCACTCAAGGAAGTCTACCGGGAATACACCCAGATCCCGGAAACGACAGACGAGGATGGCTACCCGACTGAAAACCTGGAAGCCCTGCAGCAGTGGCTCAGGAACACCTTCGACAGCATCCTGAACAGCAGGAAATACGACATAGAAGCTATTAATTTTTCTTCCTATGGCGCCAGCCTGGTACATCTGGACCAGCATGGCAGCCCGCTTAGCCCGCTTTACAATTATACCAAACCCTATGATCCGGAATTGCAGGAAATGTTCTTTGGCCGGTACGGCCCGGTGAAGCAGTTCTGCAGCGCCACCGGTACCACCAATGCCGGGATGCTGAATTCCGGGATGCAGCTTTACTGGCTAAAACACCGGAAACCGGAGTTGTTCGGGAAGGTCCGGTATTCGCTCCACCTTCCGCAGTACCTCAGTTACCTGTTTACCGGGGTCCCACTCAGCGAATACACCAGCATAGGCTGCCATACCGCACTATGGGACTACAGGCGGGAGGACTATCACCCCTGGGTCAGCAGCGAGGGAATCGATGCCCTCCTGCCCCCTGTCGTTTCCGCCGAAACAAGCATCAAAATGACCTACCTGGGGGAAAAACGTATCCGCGTAGGTGTGGGAGTACACGACAGTTCCGCTGCCCTTATCCCCTATATACGCAGCCTTAAAAAACGCTTTATCCTCTTGTCTACCGGGACCTGGAGCATAGCCCTCAATCCATTTGCCGAATCCACGTTATCTGAAGACGATGTGGCGGAAAACTGCATCAATTATATGCGGATCAACGGTAAACCGGTAAGGGCCGCACGCCTTTTCCTCGGAAATGAGTATAACCTGCAGGTTAAGGCGCTATCGGAAAAATACAAGGTATCCCCGGATCAACATAAATCTGTAGCATACCAGCCCGATATCCATAAGAAAATCAAATCCGGTTTCCGGCCCATGTTTGCCTGGAAAAGCCTGGAAGCAAAAGGGGCCCCGGCGAAAACCCTGTATAACCACCCGGACTTTGATTCCGCCTACCACCAGCTGATGTACGAACTGGCCGCCCTGCAGGCCGATAGTATCCGCCGTTCGATAGGCCGGGCAGACATTAAAAGGTTGTATATAGATGGGGGTTTTACCGATAACCCCATTTTCCTGGAATTCCTGGGGCAGGCACTGCCTTCTATGAAACTGCGGACCACTAAAGCCTCGCTGGGATCAGCCCTTGGGGCAGCTATAGCCGTTTCGGGCAAGCGCCTCAGCTCCGAATTCCTGAAAAAGAATTATGCCATGCGTAAACATGTCCCTAAAATATTGAACTAGCACTATGGCCTTCAACCCAATGTACCCCTCCGTTGAATCATTAAGGAAAAAGGCAAAAAAACGCATGCCCGGTTTTGCCTTCGAATACCTCGATGGGGGCTGTAATGAAGATGTAAACCTTCACAGGAACACCTCCGAACTCCGGGAAGTGCAACTGGAACCCCGTTACCTCCGGAACTTTAAGGGGGCACAGACAAAAACCAGGCTTTTTGGGATCGAATACGATGCCCCTTTTGGGATCGCCCCGGTAGGGCTTCAAGGGCTGATGTGGCCCAATGCCCCCGAAATACTGGCTAAGGCGGCTTATGATCACAACATTCCCTTTATCCTTAGTACGGTATCCACCATGAATATTGAACGGGCAGGCGAACTCACGGAAGGGCGGGCATGGTTTCAGCTGTACAACCCCGTGGACGAGGCGGTCCGGAAAGACATTATCAACCGAGCGGCTGCCGTCCAATGCCCCGTGCTCGTCCTGCTTTGCGATGTACCCACCTTCGGGTACCGGCCAAGGGATTTCCGGAACGGCCTGGCACTGCCGCCTAAAATGTCGGCCAGGAACATCCGGCAAATCTTTGGCAGGCCACGGTGGGCTTACAATACCCTGAAATACGGGCAGCCTACCTTCGAAACCCTTAAGCCCTACACCCCCGAAGGATTAAACCTGAAACAACTGGGGCAGTTTATGGATAAGACTTTTTCCGGAAAATTAAATGAAGAACGAATCAAACCCATCAGGGACCAATGGAAGGGCAAGCTGGTTTTAAAGGGTGTGGCTTCGGAATGGGATACCAGGGAAGCCATCCGCCTGGGATTTGACGGCATTATTGTTTCCAACCATGGCGGCAGGCAGCTAGATGCGGGTGAATCGACCATAAAACCACTTACCAGCCTGGCCGAAAAATACGGTGACCAACTGGAAGTAATGATAGACAGCGGGCTTCGCTCCGGCCCCGATATTGCCAGGGCCATGGCCTCCGGTGCTGCCTTTACGTTTATGGGGCGGTCTTTTATGTACGGGGTTGGAGCGCTGGGCAGCAAAGGGGGCGACCATACCATTTCGATGTTGAAAATCCAGTTCCGGCAGGTAATGGAACAACTCTGCTGTGAAACGGTTTACGATCTCCCGACACACCTGATACCCAAATAACAACCAATAAACATGAGCCAATACAATATTGAAGAAGAAATTGAAGAACTGGCAGGAGGGGAATACGAAAGGCAGCCCGTCCCGGCCTCCAAACTGAAAGGCTGGAAAAGCTTTCTGGGGATGTATGCCGGGGAGCACGCAGCAGGCACCGAATTCGTGATCGGCCCCCTCTTCCTGACCACCGGGGTAAGCGCCTTCGACCTTATCATTGGTTTATTGCTGGGGAACCTGCTGGCCGTGCTTAGCTGGCGTTTCCTCACTGCCGAAATTGCAGTCAGATACCGGCTAACGCTCTACTACCAACTGGAAAAGATCTGTGGCAAAAAGCTGGTGATCGGCTATAACCTTGCCAACGGCATCCTGTTTTGCTTTCTGGCCGGCGCCATGATCACGGTATCGGCAACAGCGGTAGGCATCCCCTTTGATATGGAAATGCCCAAGCTTACAGATACCATGCCCAACAGCCTCACCTGGGTAGTGGTAGTGCTGGCTATCGGTGCCTGTATCGCCCTTATCGCCTCGAATGGATATGATATGGTTTCACGGGCAGCCAACTGGATGTCGCCGGTTATCGTGCTCGCCTTCCTGGCCTGCGGCATTGTTGCCCTGAACCAGCTGGAAGTAGATAGCTTTGCTGAATTCTGGGCTATTTGGGGCGAAGGGTCAACACCATTCCCAGGGCAGATCAAATATACCTTCTGGCATGTGGTCATCTGGTCGTGGTTTGCAAATGCGGCCATGCATGTGGGTATGTCCGACCTGTCGGTTTTCCGTTTCGCCAGGAAAGCGGGTTCCGGCTGGACCACCGCCGCAGGCATGTACGTGGGCCACTATATGGCCTGGATTGCCGCGGCTTTGCTCTACGCGGTTTACCTGAAATCAGCAGAAGCGCAGGCCTTCCTCGCTGCAGGCGAAGCCCCCACGGTAGCCCCCGGCCCCATGGCCTATAACGCCCTGGGCATCTTTGGGATCATAGCTGTAATCCTGGCAGGCTGGACTACGGCCAACCCTACTATTTACCGTGCGGGGCTGGCTTTCCAGGCGATTATCCCAAAAGTTTCCACTTTCTGGGTCACCATTATTGCCGGCACCCTGGCCACCATTGCAGGGCTCTTTCCGGCCTTTGCCATGAAACTCCTCGATTTCGTGGCCCTGTATGGCTTTATCCTGGCACCCGTAGGCGCGGTTATTGTTTTCGACCATTTTTTCGCGAAGAAGGCCGGGATAGAACCTTTTTATGCTGAAAAGGCCGGCCTGAAGATCAATAATGCGGTTCTGATTGCCTGGGTCGGGAGTTTTGGCCTGTTCTACTTTATTTCCGTGCAGTTCAATATCTTCCTCTCTTTTGTTACCCTCCCTGCCTGGCTTTTATGTGGTGGCTTGTACTTACTACTGAGCCGGTATTACCAGCGAACAAAGGAGAAAGCAGGATAATAAGGTATCTCATAAGTTTTCTCATAATACACTGATTAAAAAATAAATGAGATAACTTATCTTAAGTATTTCATTTAGTCTTGAAATAGATTTCCAGGCCTGAAACCCGGATTCATCCGTTTGCAATCCCCGTAAGCAACCGAGTGGATTTTAATGTTCCATATGGCCTCAGAATCCCGGGAAGTATTTCCAAAAGGTTCTTGCGGAATGGCATAAGGATTAGGTGCCTGGCTGAGGTTATATGACCTGGAACCCGAGGGCAAAAGGGTCGTCATCATCGATGGTGATGGTATTGTGTCCGTAAACCTTAGCCCATCCTTCTATCGAAGGAATAATGGCTTCATAATCACCCAGCCGGGTAAGCTTTTCTATCCGGCCTGTAAACCGGGAACCGATAAAACTTTCATGGACAAATTCCTCACCCACTTTCAGTTTGCCCCGGGCGTGCCACTGTGCCATCCGGGCGGAAGTCCCTGTGCCGCAAGGTGAGCGGTCTATGGCCTTATCGCCGTAAAATACGGCATTCCTGGCGGTGGCCGTATCAGAAATTGGCTTTCCGGCCCACAGAATATGGCTCACATCCCTGATGGAGCTATCCAGCGGATGCAGGAAACGTCCGGGATACTCTTCATTTATGCGTTTCCTGATTTCCTGGCTGTAACGGATCAGTTCGCCGGCAGTATGGTTTTCAATCCCTGAAAAATTGGCCTGGGGATCTATGATCGCATAAAAGTTTCCACCATAGGCCACATCAAACCGAAGTTCCCCTAATAGATCACTGGAAACTGTCAGGTCCATAGCGCTGACATAAGAAGCCACATTGGTAAAGCGTACCCAATTAACCTTCCCGCCTTGCAGTTCATAGCGGACGGTAATGAGCCCTGCCGGGGTTTCCAACCGCACAATCCCGTTCTCCTTGGGCTTTATCAATCCCTCCTGGATGGCAATGGTCATGCTGCCGATCGTCCCGTGGCCGCACATGGGCAGGCAGCCGCTTGTTTCAATAAAGAGGATGGCGGCATCATTATCAGGATCGGAGGGCGGGTAGAAAATACTTCCGCTCATCATGTCGTGACCCCGGGGTTCAAACATGAGCCCGCGACGGATCCAATCAAAATCCTTTATAAAATGCCGGCGTTTCTCGCTCATGTTCCCGCCCTCCAGGAGAGGGCCTCCCCGGGCAACCACCCTTACCGGGTTGCCGCAGCAATGCCCGTCTATGCATTGAAACCGATGTACTGCCATATGCCTCTTTATAAAGGGGAAGTACCGGGTTTCCCATCCACCCTTCGCAGAATACCCAGGGGATTGGCATTTTTAAGGGCATCGGGCAGGAGGGCATCGGGGCAGTCCTGAAAAGAAACGGGCCTCACCCAGCGTTTAATGGCATCTACCCCCACCGAAGTAAATCGGCTGTCGGTGGTAGCGGGGTATGGCCCCCCATGCTGCATGGCAGCTGCCACTTCCACCCCGGTAGGGACCCCGTTGAAAATAAGTCGGCCTACCCTGCCCTGCAAGGCGTTAATCACCTCTTTATATGCAGGCAATTCACCGGGGTCGCCAATGACGGTCCCGGTAAGTTGCCCTTCCAATTGTAAAATTACGGTTTCGAGTTCCTCCCGGCTACTGCACTCCACCACCAGGGCATAAGGCCCGAAAACTTCCTGATGCAGGGTAGTATTCTTCAGAAAGGTTTCCCCCTTTACCGTTAATACCAGCTGTTGGGCATAGTTTGCAGCCACTTCCGTCGTATACGCAGCCAGGACACGGGTATGCTCCTGCGCCACCGCATTTTGTTTACCGCGTTCAAATGCCTGTTTAATATTGGGATGCAACATGCTGGAAGGGGCAACAGAGAGGATTTCTTCGGCCAGCTTTTCCACGAAGCCCTGCAGCGGTTTCCCGGCAATCCCCAGCAGCAGGCCGGGGTTGGTGCAAAACTGCCCGCCTCCGAGGGTGATGGAGCCCGCGTATTTTTTAGCCCAGGCCGCACCTTCCTTTTCCAGTGCTGCGGGCAGCAATACTACCGGGTTAACGCTCCCCATTTCCGCGAATACGGGGATAGGGGTGCTGCGTTTAGCGGCCAGGTCATATAATGCCCTCCCTCCCCTCAGGCTTCCCGTAAACCCTACCGCGGCAACACCTTCATGCTGTACAAGGCGGCTGCCTACTTCCACCCCACTGCTGTTCAAATGCGAAAATACCCCATCGGGCATCCCTGTGCGATCCGCCGCTTTTATGATGGCAGAAGCCACCATTTCACTGGTGCCCGCATGCATGGGATGGCTTTTCAGCAACACCGGGCAACCAGCAGCCAGGGCACTTGCCGTATCGCCACCAGCCGTTGAGAAAGCAAAGGGAAAATTGCTTGCGCCGAATACTACCACCGGGCCAAGCGGGACCATCATTTTCCTGAGATCCGGCCTGGGAAGCGGTTCCCTGCCCGGTTGTGCGGTATCTATGGTTGCCTCTACCCAGGAGCCCTCCTCCAGCAAGTCGGCAAATGCACGGAGCTGCCCCTCGGTACGGCCCCGTTCGCCGGCGGCCCTACCTTGTGGCAGGCCACTCTCGGTGCAATACATATTGATCAATTCATCTCCCAGGGCGTGGATTTCCTCTGCAATGGCCCTCAGGAACGCCGCCTTTTCAAGGCCTGACTTCTGCTTGTAAACAGTAAAAGCTTCCTTTGCCAGGCTAACTGCCCCATTGATTTCTTCTTCTGTGGCCTCGTAAAACAAGGTCTCATTCTCTATGTTCAGCTGGGGGTTAATGGTCCTGTAGGTTTTATTTCCATTCGCCTTCAACTGTTTGCCAATATAATTTTTTCCGGTAATCATGGTATAATATTATTTCCAGGTTAGTGATTCTGGCCTTTAAGCTGGCCGATATCGGGGATTTCCGGCCTGTTACGGAGCCTGTCATCAAGGAGGTCGAGAACCGCCTGGCGGTCCTTACCCTGAAGGGGCATCCGGGGCAGGCGGACAAATTCAGTTCCCAGGCCGGTAAATGTTTCGGCCAGTTTAATGTTCTGCACCAGTTGCGGGCTAAGGTCCAGTTCGAGCAAAGGCATAAACCAGCGGTAGATGATAAGGGCCTCCTGCACCCTGCCCGCCATGGCCAGTTGATAGATAGCCACGGTTTCAGCGGGAAAGGCACACACCAGCCCGGCCACCCAGCCATGGGCCCCCATCAGGAAGCTTTCCAGGGCCAGGGTATCGACCCCGCATAGGATGCGAAGGCGATCTCCAAATCGGTCCTTAAGTCTGTGGATGTTGGTGATATCACGGGTAGATTCCTTTACCGCCTGAATGTTTTCATGTTTTAGCAGCACTTCAAACATCCCGGGGGTCACCTCTATACGGTAATCCACGGGGTTATTGTAGATCATTACAGGGAGGGAAGTTTCCCTGGCAACTGCTTCGAAGTAGGCAATTACCTCCCTGTCTGTTGCCCTGTATCTCATAGGGGGTAACAACATAAGGCCCTGTGCTCCTTGTTTTTCAGCAAGTTGCGCCGCCCTGACAGCAGCAGCGGTCGCCTGTTCCGCAATGTTGCAGATAACAGGGATGCTGCCCCTGAGCTCCCCAACCGCGAATTGTACCAGGGTGCCCTTTTCGTCTTCGCTCAGCGTACTTGCTTCCCCAAGGGTACCGCCTAAAATAATCCCGCTTACCCCGGCATTCAGTTGTGCCCGGAGATTAATCCCCAGGGTATCGAGGTCCAGGCGGTCATCCTCAGTAAAAGCAGTTGTCATGGCGGGCATAACCCCTTCCCAGTTTACCTTCATAGTACGAATTTAATCCCGCAAATTACATTTCTTTTGGGTGAGCAACAAATCGCAATTTAAACCTGTGTCGGATAACATGTTAATCGGTTCGAAAAGTGCGGAGATTGTTCATGATCTTTTCCTTATTTTTGGGGAATTTTTAATTCATAAACATAAGGTAATGAAAAAAATACTGCTTGCCTCCCTGGTATTGGTTATGGCGTGCAACGCCACGCAGAAGCAAACTGCTACCGGAGGTGGTGAACCCAGCCAAGGGCCTTCGGCATATGCTGTAAGCATAACAGAAAACGAGTTGAAGGAGCATTTGTATATTTATGCATCAGATGACTTCGAAGGCCGTGAGACCGGAACCGCCGGACAGAAAAAGGCCGTGGAATACCTCCGTGCCGAATACAACAAACTGGGTGTGCCTGGCGCCGCAGAAGGAGGCAAATACGTGCAGAAAGTGCCCCTGGAAATAGCAAATCTTCCTGTCGGGAATATAACTATTGCTGGAAACCAATACAGCCTTGGCGAGGACTTTCTTACCTTTTCTCCCCTTCAGGGCGAATTTGACGAAGTTATCTATGCCGGTTACGGGATAGAAGAGGACTCCTATTCTGATTACAGGGACCTGGATGTAACGGGTAAGATTGTGATGATAAAAGCCGGAGAACCCAGGACAAAGGATGGGACCTATGTGATTTCCGGGAACAACAATAGTTCTGTATGGAGTGATTTGTCGGAGTCCATAGAAAAGAAAGCCCAGATCCTGGTTGAGAAAGGGGCCCGGGGAATCCTGTATGTAGATAATGAGAACTATCAAAGGTATCAAAGGGCGTTTGACTTCCTGGCCAATAGCAATGAAGGCCAGATGACCCTGGAAAGTGAGGCCAAAGATCCGGCCCTTGTGCTCCTTCAGGAAAATGTTGCCCGGGAAATCTATCCTGATATGGAATCCAAAGCTGAGGCGGTGCAACTCCCGGTTCCAATCAGCTTTGATATTAAAAGCAACAATGAAGCCATAGATTCCGAGAATGTGGTGGCCATTGTAAAGGGCTCTGTGAAACCGGATGAATATATTATTATTTCTTCACACCTGGATCATATAGGCATTACCGAGGATGGTCAAATAAATAACGGCGCCGATGATGATGGGTCGGGTTCGGTAGCGATGCTCGAGATCGCCGAAGCCTTTAAGCTGGCTGCGGATGCCGGCCAGGGCCCGGAAAGATCGGTTGTCTTCCTCCATGTAACGGGCGAAGAGAAAGGTCTGCTGGGCTCCCAGTACTATACGGATATAGCTCCGATATTCCCGCTCCAGGCCACGGTGGCCAACCTGAATATCGACATGATAGGCCGCACCGACCCCAAACGGGAAGGCAGTGGCGAATATGTTTACCTTATAGGATCCGATAAATTAAGTTCAGAACTGCACCGGCTTTCAGAAAGCGTGAATGAGAAGTATACGCAGTTGGATCTGGATTACACCTACAATGACGAAAACGATCCCAACCGTTTTTATTACAGGAGCGACCATTATAATTTCGCCAAGAATAACATCCCGATAATTTTTTACTTTAACGGGACGCATGAAGACTACCACCGGCCCAGCGATACGCCCGACAAAATCAATTACGATCTGCTGGCGAAACGGTCGCAGCTCATTTTTTATACTGCCTGGGAACTGGCCAACCGGGAGTCAAGGGTGATGGTCGACAAGATGAGCAGGTAACGGAGGAGTCAAATTCAAATTCAAATTCAAATTCAAGTTCAAATTCAAACTTGTCAGCCGCAAGCAGTTCAAAAGGATAAAACGATGGTATAAAAGTGCAAGTACAAGCGCAAATTCAAGTTCATGATCTTTGCATTAGGGCCGGTGTGTACTCCTGTCCACTGCCAACTGCCTACTTAGTTCCGGGTTCAGGGTTCCGCGTTCTGGGTCCAAGGTTAATCTGCTAACTGCGTACTGCCAACTGCCTACTTAGTTCCGGGTTCAAAGTTCAATGTGCAAGGACTGAACATGCCTGAATAAGGTTGCCCTATTCCTGGTTAATAATTAATCTGAATTACTGGCTTATGTTGATCTTTCAGTTTCTCTGATAAACTAAGTACTTATAGCCCGGGGGCTCCGCCCCGCCCCATTTCAAGTTACACGGATTGACTGCAGGAAAAATGCAGGGACAAGGATTCAAAACTGTAAGATCAAGGTTAAATTCCAGCATACATAATAACCCAGTCTACAAATCAACCCTCCTTCGGCCCGCCAGATCCCACCTTAGGCGGGGACCCGGGGGACCCGGGCACGTAAATCAACAAATTAACTACCCCTTGCCTACTGCCAACTATAGAGTTCCGGGTTCCGGGTTCAAGGTTAATCTGCTAACTGCGTACTGTCAATGTTCACCATTCAAGGAATGAACATGCCTGAATAAGGTTGCCCTATTTCTGGTTAATAATTAATCTGTATTACTGGCTTATGTTGATCTTTCAGTTTCTCTGATAAACTAAGTACTTATAGCCCGGGGGCTCCGCCCCGCCCCATTTCAAGTTACGCGGATTGACTGCAGGAAAAAAGCAAGTTCCTGGGTTTAAGATTCAAAGTCCTAAGTTCAAGGCGTCAATAAAAAAGTCCTGCAGTGACTGCAGGACTTTTTACAAACTTAGGGGTGGAAGACCGGGTTCGAACCGGCGACCTCTGGAACCACAATCCAGCGCTCTAACCAGCTGAGCTACAACCACCATCTATTCAGGCCCGTACTATCGTGAATCCAAGGCGGCTTTAAGTCTCAGCCGCATCGTATTCAGTCGCTCACAAGCGGTGGCAAAGGTACTTCATTTTATCCATTGCCTCAAAAGAAAAAACCCAATATTTTTTTGACAAGAAATCTATTTGTAGGATTCCCCTTTCAAATAATTCTGGTGCCTGTTTACGGTTCTTAGTATAGTTTATCGACCAAATACACTTTTGTCACGATAAAACACACAAATTCTTACTTTTCACAACATTAATTAGAACAACTGCAGTGCAGTCTCTAATTTTAAAATCTTAATAGTATAGAGGTTTATGCCCCCAGCCAACATTCGCTGCCACAGCCTGAAGCCATTGCTAAAATACATGGCCCTGCTGCTTGTTATGGTCTGTTCTATGGGAACCTCTACAGCCCAGTTGGATGAAAAGGAATTGATTAAGGAAAGGATCAATAGCATACGGGCTAAAAATTCAAATTACCAGCAGGATTCCATTTACATTGACCTGCTGCTCGACCTTGGAAGCCATATGCGGTTTTACAGGGCCGACAGCCTCTACCTGCTTGCCGAACAAGCCTTGGAATTCAGTAAAAAGTCTGGTTACCGGAAAGGCGAAAGCCTCTCGCTTATCCGTCTGGGTGATTACTTCTCCGACAAGGGCGAACTAACCCGGGCAATAGACTATTACAAAGGAGCCCTGCAACTTGCGGAGGAAATAGGAAACACAGGACTCGTGCTGCGCAACATGAATAACCTTGCCGGGGAATATGCTTACATGGGTGATTATGCCAGGGCACTAAGCGGGTATCTTGACGGGATTGCCCTCGCAGAGGAAACGGATCATAAGGAGATGCTCTCCATCATGAATGAGAATATTGCAAACCTCTATGCCTCTCAAAAAGATTATGACCAGTCCCTCGCCTTCTTCAAAAAGGTAATGAAGATCAATACGGAAGTCGGGAATCAGATTTACATTGCGGAAACCCTTAGTAACCTGGCCTCTGTTTATGCGGAAATGGGCAACCTGGATTATGCCATGTTCAACATTAACAAGAGTATCTCCATTTTTGAGAAACAAAAGATAGACGACTGGCTTGCCTTTTCCTATGAAATCAAAGGGAAGGTATATTTGAAGCAAAAGAATTACAAGTGGGCGCTATACTGGTATAACCAAAGCGAAATGCTGCATAAAAACCTCGATGACGCCCGCGCCAAAATAGATCTTTTAAACGGGATGGCCGAAGCCTACCTGGGGAATGAAATGGACAGCCTTTCGGAACAGTATGCCCTGCAGGCCTTCGAAATCTCCAACCGCATCCAGTTTATGGAAGGCTCCCGGAAGTGCGCTAAAACACTCTTTAACATAAACAAGAATAAAGGGGATTATAAAACGGCCCTTGAATACCACGAACTCTTCCAGCAACTCTCAGATACCCTGAGCCGGAACGAGAACAGGAAAAGCCTTTCCATGCTGAAGACCAAACTGGAATACGATAAGCAAAAGCAGGCGCTTATAGAAGAAAATGATAAGGCGCTTGCCAAGCAGGAACGGTATGTAAATCTTACCCTGGCTGCACTCCTTATTTTCATAGTGGTAACCCTGCTGGTACACCGCGGCCAGAAAATACAAAAGAAACTAAACCAGGAACTGCACATAAAAAAAGAAACCCTGGAGGCCAGGGAAAAGGAACTCAGGGAAAATATCGACACCAAAAACAAACTGTTCTCCATTATCGGCCACGACCTCCGGGGCCCGATAGGGGCCCTGCAGGGGATTTTAAATCTGCTGAAAGGCGGGGAAATAGGTAAAAATGAATTCCTGGAATTCATGCCAAAGCTTACAGAAGATGTAGACCATATTTTCTTTACCCTGAACAACCTGCTTTCCTGGGGGCAAACCCAGATGAACGGGGCGGTAACCAAACCCGCTTCCGTAGGCCTGGAGTCAATTGTCAAGGATAATATTAACCTGCTTTCCGAAGTAGCCAAGAACAAAGCCATTAAAATAAAAAATGAAATCGGTGACAATGTCCAGGTATGGTCCGACTGCAATCAGATTGATATAGTAATCAGGAACCTCATAAGCAATGCCCTGAAGTTTACCCCCGATAACGGGATTATAACACTGAGGGCGGAAGAACATAAGGAATACTGGCAGGTATGTGTCCAGGATACCGGGGTGGGCATGGATAAGATTACCCTGGAAAAATTATTTTCGAACACCTCCAATTTCAGCACCTACGGCACCAATAATGAAAAAGGCACCGGCCTGGGGCTTTCCCTCTGTAAGGAAATGGTTGAGAAAAACAAAGGCACCATCTGGGTGGAAAGCAAACTCCGCATAGGCAGCAGTTTTTATTTTACCCTTCCAAAAGGGCAGAACAAATACAGCCAGGCCAGTTAAATAAGATCGCTGAGGTTCCGTACCGCAACATATCTTTCAACAGTAAATCCTTCGGCAAAATCAACCCCTACCAGACGGCCCAGGTCTTTGGAGCGATATTCGATACTTTCCCGGAAATTCTTACTGCTGATCGGCGTATTGGGAGAATTACTTCCCGGGTCATATAACTGGGACGCATAGGCGCTGATCGCTTCGATCTTCTTATCCATATAACCGGTAACGTCGACCACAAAATCGGGTTCCAGATTTTTCCATTGAATATAATGATATACCCGGGCAGGACGCCAGGGTTCCTGCCAGCTATCCTCCCCGTCCATTTGGGTATCAATCTTAACCAGGCCGCTCAGGAAGCAGGCATCGCTTACCAGGCTGCTCGCCCGGGCATGGTCTATATGTCGGTCGTCCACAGCATTGCACAACACTATATCAGGCCGGTATTTGCGGATCATTTTTACAATTGCCAGCTGATGGTCGCGGTCGTTCCGGAAAAACCCATCTGCAAATTCCATATTCTCCCTTACGGCAAGGCCGAGGATCTTCCCTGCTTCCGCTGCTTCCTTATCCCGGATTTCCGCACTGCCGCGGGTTCCCAGTTCACCACGGGTAAGGTCTATGATTCCGATTTTTTTTCCCCTGGCCACCTCTTTGGCAATGGTTGCCGCGGCGCATAATTCCACATCGTCGGGGTGGGCGCCAAATGCAAGAATGTCTAATTTCATGAATGAACTTTAAATTTGGTATTCCTTGGTCGGTTAATGGCTATCAGCCTTTCATAAGGTTATTGCATATAATTTGATGACTTTACTTTTCTATGAGGAGGCGACAACCTTTTTGCCAACCAGGTTGAGTGCCTGTTCCATATCGGCCCTCAGGTCTTCAAAATCTTCAATCCCCAGCGAGAAGCGTATCAGGCCGTCTGCAATCCCCAGCCTTCTTCTTTCCGCCACCGGCAAGAGTACATGCGAAGTCCTTGCCGGGGATGAAATGGTACTTTCCAGGCCGGCCAGGCTCATTACGGATTTTATAAGTTGCAGCGATTTCTGGAACCGGAGGGGGTCCAGGCCTTCTTTCAGTTCAAATGAGAGCATCCCGCCAAAGCCTTTCATCTGTGCCTTTGCTATATGATGATCCGGGTGGCCAGGCAGACCGGGGTAATGAACCCCCGCAATATCGGGGTGAGACAAGAGGTAAGCGGCCATCCTGCCCGCGTTTTCATTCTGTGCTTTTACACGGATCCCCATGGTTTTGATACTGCGATCGAGCAGCCAGACGGTATAGTCGCTTAAACTTCCCCCAAAGCTCCTTGCCAGGGTGTATATCCTTTCCAGGTTCTCCTTTGAACAGGCCACTGCCCCGGCCAGGATATCCGAATGCCCCCCCATGTATTTGGTCGCACTGTGAATGACCACATCGATCCCGAAATCAATAGGATTCTGGTTGACCGGGCTGGCAAAGGTGTTGTCTATTATGGAGATAAGGCCGTGCTTTTTTGCCAAACGGGCAACCGCCGGCAAATCGGTTATGGTTAACAACGGATTGGAAGGAGTTTCCACATATACCACCCGGGTATTCTCCTTTATTTGTTCTTCAAAATCTTCAGGTGCCACCCCCTTGGTGAAGGAGTAAGCTATTCCAAAACGATCAAACTGTTCCGTAACCAGCGCATAGGTGCCCCCATATAGCATATTCTGAAGGACCACATGGTCACCTGCCTTCAAAAAGGCCATGAGGGCCGTACTTATTGCCGCCATGCCACTACCAAAGACCATTGCCGCCTCCGCGTGTTCCAGGGCTGCTATTTTTTCAGACAAGGCGACTTGGTTTGGGGTATTAAAATACCTGGGATACCTTTTAACATCCACGTCATCGAATGCATACGCCGTGCTCATATACAGGGGCGAAACGGCTCCTTTAAACACGGAATCCGCAAGTTCGCCGGTATGTGTGCAAACTGTGTTGAGTCCTTTTACCTTATGATCCATCAGGGTATTGTTTTCTGCCTTTCAAAGGTATCAAAAAATGCTTATACCTGAACCCTTTTCCAATGCCCCTTGCGGAACCAGCGGATGGCCATCAGCGACAGTAATACCTCCGCCAGGAGGATGGCCAGAAACACCCCGGTTGACCCCAGGTTGAAGGTAACCGCGGCGAGATAAGCAAAAGGAAGCTGAAAGAGCCAGAAGGCTATAAAATTCAGTTTCATGGGCGTGCGGGTATCCCCGGCCCCGTTAAAGGCCTGGGAAACAACCATCCCGTAGGCATAAAATATGTACCCGGAGGCGATGATCCTGAGGCAAAGTGCCCCATGCTCCACCACTGCAGGGGTATCGTTGAAGAACAGGATGATCTGTCTTGCGAAAAACAGGTAGCCCATGGAAACCACCAACATGAAAATGGCATTGTATTTTCCGGTTGCCCAGACCGATTGTTCCGCCCGTTCCGACTGTTTGGCCCCCAGGTTCTGCCCCACAAGGGTTGCCGCCGCGTTGCTCATCCCCCAGGCTGGCATCAGGGTGAACATCATAACACGGATGGCTATGGTATAACCGGCCAGGACCTCACTGCCAAACTCAGACATGAGCCTCATCAGGAAAACCCAGCTGGACGTTCCGATCAGGAATTGCGCAATCCCCCCAAAGGACACTTTAACGAGGTTAAGCATTATCCTGAAATTAACCACCATATCCTTTAAAAGCAGTTTGATCCTGCCCCATCCGAAGATTAGTACCGCCAATTGGAAGAGTACCGCTGAGCCGCGGCCAATGTTGGTGGCAATAGCTGCCCCGGTTACCCCGAATGCAGGAACCGGACCCCAGCCAAAGATAAACACCGGGTCGAGGATAATATTCAGGACATTGCTGAAGACAAGCGTCCACATGGCCATGGATGCGTCGCCTGCCCCCCTG
>Ga0209347_1001967_pt1 | contig 29317 bp, 24 predicted proteins | sample AutmiccommuBRH23_FD_187382 | JGI IMG/M metagenome (GOLD analysis project Ga0209347, IMG submission 187382) | Deep subsurface microbial communities from Mt. Terri, Switzerland - Autotrophic microbial communities BRH/23 (SPAdes) (version 2) | ecosystem: Environmental > Aquatic > Deep subsurface >...
TAATAAATTGATTTTTAAAAATAATTTTAAGAAAAAATTTCCTAAAATTTATAACCAATATGTGCATAGAAAATTTATAGCTAACCAAGATGGTTGGGGCATTTCAAAGGATGGCCAAAACATTGTAACCCTAAATAAAAAGAATGCATTTACATTAGGTGGTTCAAAATGGGATTTATGTTTTTTTTCTCAAAAAAACAACGAACAGAAGCTAACATGGTCATTAACACTCTCCAAAATATATGGTTTTAGTCCATTAGTTGATTTTTTTACGTGGAAGGATCAGGACTGTATTATTGTTGCCTTTGTTGGTGAAGATGTAAGAATATTATCTCAGCAAGATGGAAAAACAATCAATCAGTTTGCTTATGAGCCTATTAATACTGATTTGACTCGAAGTAAATATCGAGAGAAGCATAATTTATGGTTTGCAGACAATGTTGAGTTAAATTATTCAGTTGGATGTGTTGCATTTGAACCTAATAAAAATTTGTTGGTTACTGGTGATACAAATAGCAAGAGAGTGCGGGTTATTAATATCAATAAACCAAATGACTTATTAATTGAACTTAATACAAATGCACCTCCTAATCGTCCTTGGGGTGGAAATTGGAGTGTAAGAAATTTAAGATTTGCTAGCCAAGGGAAATATTTAATAATTGAATATAATTTTATGGGGCGTTATACATCGAAGGTATTTGAACCGACCGAAATTTATTCTGTAAATAATTGGGAATTGTGCTGGTCAGAGAACAAACAAGAAATACATTCTGTCACTGTATCACCGGATGGGAAAAAACTTGCGTTAATAAATAATATGATTTTAGAGATTGGGCTGATAAATGGAAAAGCTCCACTGGATGAGAAAAAGAGTAAATAGAGGAAGCTTGGGGATGGGTCAAGTCTGCTTTTGACTCTTGAATAATCATTTGCAAAATTCATCTATCCTTTTTACAAAAAAATCCATCAACCACCGGCGGTCTGCCCACCGTCCCCTCCAGCATTTTTCTCCATCTTGATCCCGTACAGCGCGTAGTAGGTCACCGGGATCACCAGCAGCGTAAAAAGCGTCGAGGCGATGATGCCGAAGATCAGCGCCCAGGCCAGGCCGGAGAAGATCGGGTCGAGGGTGATCGGCCAGGCCCCGAGGGCGGTGGTGAGGGCGGTCAGGACGATGGGGCGCATCCGGACGGCACCGCTCTGGAGAATCGCCTCCCGGGGGGGCATTCCCTCCTTCATGGAATCCTGGATAAATTCGATGAGCACCAGCGAATTGCGGATCACGATGCCGCCCAGGGCGATCATCCCGATCATGCTCGTGGCGGTAAAAAAGACCAGGTTTTCGTACCCGCCGATCGTCTCCCCCGACACCAGGTTGAGAAACCAGAAACCGGGCATGATCCCGATCAGGGTCAGCGGAATGGCCATCATGATCAGGACCGGCATGAAAAAGGAATTGGTCTGGATGATCATCAGGATGTAGATCCCGATGAGGGCCGCGGCGAAGGCGATCCCCATGTCCCGGAAAACCCGGATGGTGATATCCCATTCCCCCTCGCCGGCCCATTCGACCCGGATCCCGTCCGGGAGGGGATTTTCCCCGAGCCGGCCCATCAGGTCGATGATCGCCTCGGCCGGGGCCCGGCCGGCCATCTCCCCCAGCACGTAAACCACCGGGTCGAGGTTCTTGTGGTAGATCGTCTGTTCGTCCGGCACCCGTTCGATCCGGACGAGTTCGGCCAGGGGAACCATCTGCCCGCCCGGCGTGTCCATCGGGACCTGGGAGAGGCTCGACAGATTGCTCCGGCTCTGCCGGGGGAGGATCATCCGCATGTGGAGGGGCTGGCGTTCGTCCTCTTCGTGGACCCGGGCCGGGGTATCGCCCCCGACCGCCATTGAAAGTGTCCGGATGATCGCCTGTGTCGATACCCCGTGAAGGGCGGCCTTTTCCCGGTCGACAACGAAATCGATCTCCTCGTGGGGCGTTTCGGTCATGGCGTCGACGTCGACCACGAACGGCTCTTCCGCCATCAGTTTCTCCACCCGTCCGGCCGCGGCGACCAGTTCGTCATACGACCGGTCCGGCGTGCCGTGGATTTCCGCCACGAGGGTGGAAAGGACCGGCGGCCCGGGGGGAACCTCCACGATCTGGATATCCGCGCCGTTCTGTTCGGCGATCGCCTGGAGGTCCTTTCGCAGTCGCAGGACGATCTCGTGGCTCTGCATATCGCGCTCCCCCTTGAGGAGCAGGTCGACCCGGATATCGGCCAGGTGCGGCCCTTCCCGAAGGTAATAGTGCCGCACCATCCCGTTGAAATCTTTGGGGGAGTGAGTCCCCACGTAGGCAGTCAGACCAACCGCCTCCGGGACCGCGCGGAGGAATTCCTCGAATTCGCCTACCACCGCGTCCGTGGTTTCAAGGGTGGTTCCCTCGGGCATGTCGATGACGATCTGGAATTCGTTCTTGTTGTCGAACGGGAGCATCTTGAGCGGCACCAGGCGGAAGAGGACCAGGGCGGCCGACACCAGGAGGAGAAAAATGATTCCGAGCAGGAGCGCATAGCGCAAGCCACGGGATTCGAGAAACGGGGTGACCAGTCCGCGGTAAATCCGGTTGATCCAGGCCGGGGGACCGCCGCCCGTCCCTTCCGCCGGTACGGGATGATTGCGCAGGAGCCGGTAGGTCATCCAGGGGACAATGGTCAGGGCGCACAGGGTGGAAAAGGTGACCGTCAGCGGAACGTTGGCCGACATGGGGGCCATGTAGGGGCCCATCATCCCGGTGATAAAAAAGAGGGGCGCGAAGGTGACGATGATGGCCAGCGTCGACATGATCACGGGGGGAAGGACCTCGCCGACCGCGAACAGGGTGGCCGCGAACGGTTTGCGCCGCCCCATGAACATGTGACGCTGGATGTTGTCCACATTGGTGATCGGGTCGTCGACCACCAGCCCCAGGGAGAGGATCAGGGCGAAGAGGGTCACCCGGTTGATCGTATAGCCGAAGAAGTAATTGAAGAAGAGCGCCAGGCTGAAGCTGATCGGGACGGCCACGGCCACCACCAGGGCTTCGCGCCATCCCAGGGTGAAGGCAAGGAGGGCGACGACGGTAATCACCGCGAAGGCAAGGGAGTAGAGGAGATCGGTTACCTTTTCCTGGGCGGTGAACCCGTAGTTGCGGGTGACCGCCACCTGGACGCCGTCCGGGATGATGGTTTTCTTCAGGGTGTCGAGTTCGGCCAGGATTTTTTGCGCCACGTCGACCGCGTTGGTCCCCCGTTTTTTGGCCAGCGCCAGGGTGACAGCCGGACGGGTAAGCGGTTCGTCCCGCAGACCGTGGGCTTCCCGGTATTTCCAGGAGTGGCCGTACCGGGTGTAATGGGCGACCTCTGCCGGCCCATCGGTGATTTCCGCAAGGTCGCCCAGGTAGACCGGCCGCCCCTCGTGGACTCCGACCACCAGGGCGCGGACGTCCCCCACCGAGCGGAGATACGAGTTGGTGGAGACCATGAACGACCGGTTGGCCCGCTCGATCCGTCCCGCGGCAATCGAGGCATCGGCCCCCTGGAGGGCCTGGTTCACCATCATGAGCGACACATTGTAGCCGTTGAGCCGCTCGGGAAGGAGTTCCACCCGGATCTCCCGCTCCCGGCCGCCGATGATCTCGGTCCGGGAAATATTTTCCAGCATGGAGAGGCGCCAGAGGACTTCCTCGCCGATCCGCCGCAGCTGGTGATCGTCATACTGGTCGGAATGAAGGGTGAGATTGACGATCGGCACATCGTCGATTTCCACCGGCTTGATCACCCACCCGGTGACGATCGGCGGGGCTTCGTCGATGTGCATGGTGATCTGGTTGTGGAGCTTGACCAGCGATTCCTCCCGGTCCTCCCCCACGAAAAAACGGACGGTTACGATGGCCATTCCCTCGCGGGACATGGAATAGACGTATTCCACCCCGTCGATCTGCCACAGGAGGCGCTCCAGGGGAGTGGCCACCAGTTTTTCAACTTCCTTGGGTCCGGCCCCGGGGGCCTGGACGTAGATGTCGGCCAGGGGGACCAGGATCTGGGGATCTTCCTCCCGGGGGGTCACCAGGATCGCGGCCGCCCCCAGGCAGAGGGAGATGATCAGGAGGATGATCGCCGGTGTGCCGGTAAGAAAGGTCCGGACAATCCCGGCGATCAGACCGCGGGACTCGTTGTTATCCGTCATTTTCGCCCCGCTCCTTGAGCATCACCGTTTCACCGCCGGCCAGCCCCGAAAGGACCTCCACCCGGTCGCCGTAGACGCTGCCGGTCTGGATGTACCGCCGTTTCCAGCGATCGTCCACCTTCACCAGTACGAGTTGCAGTTGCCCGACCCGGCGGACGGCGCGGCCGGGGATCAGGATGACCTCGACATCCATGTAGGGGATCAGGAGCTTGCCGTACATCCCGGGATAAATCCCCGTCACCGGGGGGAGCCCCGCCTTGACCAGAAATGAGCGGGTCATGGGATCGGCATAGGGGACGATCTCGTCGATGACCGCATCCACTGTTTTGTCCAGGGCGGTCAGCGCCACTTTCCGGGTTTCCCCCGGGCGGACCTTGCCGATCAGCCCCTCCCGGACACTCGCTTCGAGTTGCAGCCCCCCGGCGGTCTGGAGCAGGAGGAGCGGTTTTCCCGGCATGGCCATATCCCCGGGATCGACCAGTCGCCGGAGGATTTCGCCGTCAGCCGGTGATACGATCCGGGTGTAGTCGAGGCCGATTTCGGCTTCCTGGACCATCTCCTCGGCCAGGCGGATGCCGGCTGACGCACCGGAGAGCCCTTCCCCGGCGCGCTGCAGGGCCGCTTTTGCCTGCAGGAACCGGGAATGGGCTTGTTCGAGTTCCTGCTCCGCCGCCGCCTTGGCCTCGTAAAATTTTTTGACCCGGTCGTACGCGGATTCTGTCTCGGCAAAGGCGGCCTGGGCCGCATTGACCGCCTGGCCGGCCTGTTCCCGCTGGGCAACGGCTGATTTGAGCGATTGGCGCGCCTGTTCGAGTTTGGCTGTCAGCTGCCGGTCATCGAGCCTCACCAGGACCTTCCCCTTGGTGACCGCATCGCCCGCGTTGACCAGCACTTCCGTGACCTGGGCCGGGACCCGGGGTTCGATGCGGGCCTGGGCCTGGGGGACTACCGTTCCGACAGCATCGTACCATTCGGTCCGGGTTTCCACGACGGCAACCGCGGTTTCGGCGTCCGGGTAAGCGGCTGCCGGTTCCGGCACCACCCGATCGGGTCCGGGTTTGCTACCGGATAAAAGCCAGATCATCAGGATGGCGATGATGACGGTGAGAATGCCGGCGGAGATGATGAGGCGCTTTTTTTTGTTCAGCATGGCGATAATCCTGAGACTTCAATCCATGGGTTGGGGTTTGGTAACCGTCCAGATGCCGAGGGCGCGGGCCACGTCGGCCTCGGCCGTTTGCGTGTCATAACGGGCGGCCGTGGCCCGGATGCGGGCCTGGCTGAGATCGAGTTCGGCTTCCAGGTACCGGGTGATGGTTACCGCCCCGCCGAGAAAATGTTCCCGGACCAGCCGGAACGATTCTTCCGCGCTTTGCACGCTGCTTTGGGCCACATCGAGGCGGGCGGCGGTTTCTTCCCGGTTCAGGTAGGCCGTCTTCACATCGAGGGTGATATCGAGAACCGCCTGGCGGTCGGCGGCGAGCATTTCGCGCACCATGGCATCGGCCCGGGCGATCCCAGGGCCCCGGGAAAAGCCGGTGAACAGGTCCCAGTTGAGGAGAAGGGCGGTGGTCCAGTTTTCCCGGTCCGTGTCGTAGTCAAGGCTCGGGTCGTCCAGGTAATAGCTCCCCCTGAGATCAAGGCGGGGGAGGTAAGCGGCCCGGGCCGCGGTCACTCCCATCCGGGATTTGACCAGCTGGGCACGGACAGCGGCCAGTTCGGGGCGGTGCTCCAGGGCATAGGCGATTCCCGCGTCATAGGTGTCCGGCATCTCGGGGGCGGGCGCACCGGATGGATCGAGCGGATCGTCGGTGTCCGCCAGGGCCGACGGATCGAGTCCCATCAGGTTGGCCAGGGCGGCCCGGGTGAGCCGGTACCGGTTTTGGCTCCGGATCAGCTGCTCGCGGGCCTGGGCCAGTCGGACGTCCATGGATAGGACGTCCGACTTGACCGCCCCGCCCCCTTCGTACCGGACCCGCATGATCCGGAGCTGTTCGGATACGGTCGCCACCGATGCCTCGGCGATGGCGATAAAGTCCCGGGCGGCCAGAACGTTGTAAAATGTCCGGATCAGTTCGGCGGTCAGCGTGTTTTCCATCCGGACCCGGTCGAAGCGGGCCAGTTCCAGGTCGGTTTCCGCCATCCGGAGCCCCAGGTAATCCCGGCCGCCTTTGAACAGGTTCACCTGCCCCTTGAGACCCGATTCCCAGTTCTCGAACCACCCCGGATCATTGAAATCAACTGTCGGGGGGAGCTGCCGCTGGTCGATCGTTTTAAACAAATAAGCTGACGGGGCATCCCCCTGGGTGTACTCGGTGTAGAAGGATACTTGGGGCCAGAAGGCTGCATCGGCCATGGCGCACATGGCCAGCGCCTGCCGGACGCGCATGGCCGCTCGGGTCAGTTCCGGGTTGTTCCGGAAGGCGATCGCGATGGCCTGGTCAAGGGAAAGGGGGGTGTCGAGCGGGTCTGCCGAAGCGTCTCCGACGGGGCGCCGGGCCGGTGTGCCGGACGATGCGGCGCGGATCGGTTTCGTGTATTCCGATCGAATGGATTCATAGGAATACGTCGGGACCATTCCGCATCCGGAAAGGCAGATCACGGGAATCGCGAACAGGAGAATCCCGATCGGGGCAATACGTGTAAAAAACGACCGGCGGTAAGCGTGCCCGGAACCATTGAATAGCCTCATGTCGTCCTTTGCCGATAAATTGCCGTTCGTAAAAAATCCGTCTGGTTTAGATCAATTGAAAAGAATATAATCATCGGGAAGAAAAGTGGAAACCATCCTGGACTATAGGCCATGCCGTTTTACAAAGTCAAGGGGGTACCCGGGCCCGGCTGCCGCATCCATCCGATTGCCGCCAGAAGCATGCCAGACGTTCGGGGGGCGGTTGTACAGGGGTCATGGCAGCGTTATTTTAAGGATATTCCAATCTGGTTATCCGGATCGCTCCAGTTAATCGAGTTACTTCCTTGCCAGGAAGGAATCGGGCGGGTTTGAAACCCGCCCACTGGAGTTTTCCGGATAACCAGATATTCCAATCCATATTTTAGAGGTGTGCCATGAATCGAAAACAGAGGATGTTGGTATTGTTCCTGGCGGGTTTGCTCTTTCCCGCCTGCGCATCCGTTTTCCCCAAGGAGGTCCGCCAGGCGGCAGTGGATGTTCCCTTCGGTCAACTGCGGCAGGAGACCGACCCGTATGTGGGGAAGACTGTCATCCTGGGGGGATATATTCTGAAAACGGAGAATCTCGCCGACAATTCAGTGATACTGGTCCTGCAAACCCCCCTGACGTCCGGCTATGAACCCCGGGAACGCGACATGTCCAGGGGCCGGTTCATGGTGGTCAATGATGAATTCCTGGATCCGGAAATCTACGAGGAAGGGCGGGCAATCACGGTTGCCGGCGAAGTTCTGGGAAAGGAAACGATTACCATTGGCAATTACCAGTACCCGACTGTCAAAATCAGTGCACGGCATATCCGTCTCTGGGCCGAACCGGATGACTGGTACGGAAATTACTATTACGATCCCTTTTATCCCTGGCCGGATCCTTACTATCGTTACCGGATGGGGCTTTACCCGTATCACTGGTAGTTAGTGTCATCTAATGCCGCAAGAGGTGTTTTCAGGGAGACGTAAATACGGCGGGATCCGCCTCGGGAGGCGGAATCCGCACGGTAAACCCTTCTTCAAGCCCCAATGCGCCGCAGACCGCCTGGTCCTGCCGTTTCACCACGGTCATGAAGTCGCCGGCCAACCATAATTCCTCGGCTTGCCAGTATTCCAGATTGTTTTTTTTGTCGTCCGCTACGGCCCTGTTCGCGGAGAGGGTCAGCAGCATCGCCTGCTGTGCCTGGGTGGCGAAGCAATCGTTCGGGATCGCCGCCCAGTCGATCACCCGGTCAAGCCGGCTGTCGTTCGCCTCGGACCGGTAGGGGAGATAATATTCGGTTTCTTTCGGACGCAGGGTCAGCTCAATGGAAGGATCGAGTTTCTTTTTGACCCGGATGAGGTTCGCGGGACGGTAAACAAGGGCAAACAGAGCCCATCCTTCACTTTGCGCGGTTTCGATCTGGGTAATCAAATAGTACTTGGCGTTCGGGACCCCTTCAGCGCCCAGTATCCGGTGAAAATAGAGGTTGACGGTATCCATGCTCCCGGCAATCTGGCCCGTGTCCCCTTTGGGGGGAAGCAGCTCGAACGGGGTGCGATAGGCCGCCAGGTAGGTCTCGGCCAGGGTGACCGGGATTCCGGCGGCTTCCATCTGGGCATTCAGTTCCTTGAGATCGGCTTTGGAATAGACAAAAAAGGGCTGGGCGGACCCGCCCAGGGCAACGGTATGGGTCACGTCGTACGCGATGGTGGCGGGGACGGTGACAAGCTGACAACCGGTGGCGGCAATCAGAAGCCATGCCGAAACGAGCCACAAGATGGTTTTCATGGTGATTTTCATGGGGATTTCCTTCTAGAGAATGAAGGCTTTCTCCGGATCATTGCTGTTCCGGACAGTCGAATTCCCAAAAGATAATCCCGCCGGCTGCGGTATTCAAAAATGTGCATAAATGGATGCGCGTAAGGGCGGGTTTCAAACCCGCCCTTTACCGTTAATTCGCACGGGTGCGCATCGTCCAGGAATTCACCCCCATCCCGACCTTCCCCCGTCGAGGGGGAAGGGGAAAACCCGGGCTTCACGGCTGATGCTTATCCAGGGGGAAGAGGAAACTCCGGGCTTCACGGCTGATGTTCGCTCAGGAAAAGAAGATCCGCGCCGTTATCGAGGTCGCTTTCAAACCCAGGGTCAGCAGCGTTTGCCGCCGGGTGGCGAGCCGGGAACAATCGCCTGTTTCTGCTGTTCTTTCCCGCGGAGATCCGTTTCCACGAAAAGGGGGCGGTCGCCGTCCCAGGAGCGCCGGGTATGGTAAATCAGGGTGGCCACGGTTGACGGGGACGGGGTAAAAATCTGGATCTGCTCGGGATTGAAGCGGAAGGTTTTCTTGATGAACCGTTTCAACCGGTGCATGTCTTCCAGGGTGCATCCCGGGTGGGCGGCCATGAGGTAGCAGGTGAGAAAGCGGGGCTTTTCCAGTTTCCGGTTGATCTTGTCGAACGCGTCCACAAACCGCTCCGTCAGTTCGGCCTCCGGTTTTCCCATCAACTCCAGGACACGTGGTTCCGAGTGCTCCGGGGCAATCTTGAGCTGGCCGGAGACATGGTGGGTGATGAGCTCTCCGAGGTATTCCATCCCGTGTTTTTTATCGTTTAGGATGAGGTCGTGACGGATTCCCGACGCGATGAACACGTGCTTGATGCCCGGAATTGCCCGGAGTTTCCGGAGCAGGTCGATCTGCCGGCGGTGGCTGACCGGAAGATGGCGGCAGATGGCGGGGGCTAGGCAGCGCTTGTCCCGGCAGGGCCCGTTCCGTTTCTTGAGCGCGCATTCAATTCCGTACATGTTGGCCGTGGGACCGCCGACGTCCTGGATGACTCCCTTGAACCCGGGGTGCCGGGTTAAATTTTCGGCTTCCCTGAGGATGGAGGCTTCGCTTCGATCGACGATGGTCCGCCCCTGGTGGACGGCAATGGCACAGAAGCGGCATTCCCCATAGCATCCCCGGTGGGTGGCGATGGAAAACCGGATGGTTTCCAGGGCGCGCACTTCCCCGTCGGCCCGATGGCCGGGGTGGACGTCGCGGGCGTAAGGGAGTTCGTGGATCCGGTCAAGTTCGCTGGTGGACGGGAGCGGCCGGGGCGGATTGTGGACCAGGTAACGGGTATCCTGTCGCTGGACCATGCCGACCGCGTTTATCGCGTCATTGTTGACATAGAACTGCCGGAACATCTCCGCGAAAGCGTCCTTGTTCCGGGACGCCTCCTCATGGGAGGGGAGTTCGATAAAGCCTTCCGGCTTGTCCGGGGAAATGTGACAGATCCCGCGAATATCGGTTACCGGTTCGACGGCCGCCAGCCGTCCGGCCAGTTCGATGACGGTGGCCTCGCCCATACCATGGACCAGGATGTCGGCCTTGGCGTCGAAAAGAATGGAGCGGCGGACCGCATCGGTCCAGTAATCGTAATGGGAAACACGGCGGAGCGACGCCTCGATGCCGCCCAGGATAATGGGACGGGTCCCCTTGAAATGCCGGCGGATCAGGTTCGCATAGGCAATCACCGCCCGGTCGGGCCGCCGGCGGTTTTCCCCGCCGGGGGTCATGTCATCGGTGCGGCGCCGCTTTTTGGTCGGGGTATAGTTGGCGATCATCGAATCGATGCACCCGCCGGTCACGCCCCAGAAGAGCCGGGGCTCGCCCAGCCGGGAGATGTCGTCCGGCCCGGAAATGTCCGGCTGGGAGATGATGCCGACCCGGTATCCCGCCGCGACCAGAACCTTTCCGATCACCGCCACGCCGATAAACGGGGAGTCGATGTAGGCATCGCCGCTGACCAGGATGACATCGAGCGCATCCCACCCACGGGCGGCGGCTTCCTGTTTTGTGGTGGGAAGAAACGTCAATTGCTAAAACTTCCTTGCATGTAACTTACACGATTATTTCGAGTCGCTGGTTCCCAAGCTCCAGCTTGGGAACCCCTGATCGGAATGGATCAATTTTAACCCCCCTCATCCCGATCTTCTCCCCCCAAAAACATGACTGGAGAAGGAAAAAACCTCTTCGCCGCGGCTCTGTTTCTTCTTCGTCGCGGACCCTGATTTCACGTTACGGTACGCGCCCACACATACAGCGCTATCGCGGCGGCCGCCGCGGCGTTGAGCGATTCGACGGCCGTGTCGATCGGGATCGCCACCGCCTGCTCTCGCAGGTGATCAGGCAATCCGCCACCTTCGATACCGGGGAGGAGACCGAATGCCGCCGGAAATGCGTATCCGGAAATGTCCATCCCTTCACCCGAAAGGGGTACGATCGGCAGGTCGGCGGGAAGATCCCGGATGGACGGACCGTGGAACAGTTCGGCATGGAGGACGGCCCCGCCCGATGCCCTCACCGCTTTCGGGTGAAACGGATGCGCGGCCTCGGAGAGTAAAATAATGCGCCGGACGCCGAAGGCAACGGCCGAGCGGATAATGGTTCCCACATTTTCCGGGTCCTGGAACGGGACCAGAACGCTGCAGCCGTCGGCGAACCCGTCCGCCGGCTGCCACTCCCGGATCTCCGGGGTGCGGACCAGGAGCAGGGGGGCATTGGTTCCCGACACGTCGAGTTCCTTAAAAAGCGGCGCGGAGAACTGGTACCAGGACAGTTCGCCGGGGGCGCTTTCCGGCGGCGGCGACTGGTCCGGTCCGGAAATCCAGGCCAATGAGCGATCGGGAAACGCGGCCAGCACCTCTTCGACCTGTTTTGTCCCGGCGATAAGCGCTTTTCCCGTTTTCCGGATCCCCTTGCCGGTCAGCAGTTTTTTAAACTCCTTGAAGGTGTCGTTCTGTTCGCTCTCAATGGATCGGAAAAAATGGCGCGACATTGCGGTTTCCTTTTTTACCCGCGGGGGGGCGTCCGTTCGCTCGAAGACCACCAGTCGTCGGGCATGAGGGGTATGGGGGATAGTATAGGCGATATCGTTCAGAAGCCGGTAACTTCCGGAAAAGCGTGTGGCCGCGGCCTCGATCTCCGAATCGCACCGGGGCCCCTTCATGAAGACCGCCGTCCCCCCTTCGAGAAGACATCCCTCGATCCGTTCCAGAGTATCGCCTATTTCCTCGACGGCCCGGGTGATCACACCGGCAACCGGTTCCGCAAAGGCGGGGGTGATCCCATGCCCAAGAACCGATATTCCCTCCAGGTTCAACTCCTGGACGGTTGTCTGGAGAAACTCGTTCCGGTTCTGCCGGCTTTCCGCCAGGATGACATAAAGGTCGGGAAAGGCGATTTTCAACGGAATTCCCGGCATCCCCGGTCCGGTGCCGAGATCGAGGAGCGGAGAAGGGAGTTCGACCATCCGGCCGGGAAGAATTGAATCGGCGTAAAGCTTCAACACCATGTTTGCGAAATTGTGGATCCGGGTCAGGTTCAGTTCGGGATTGTACCGGCGCAGACGTTTATGGTAGGACCAGAGCAGATCGAGCCCTGGCCCGGGGAGGATGATCCCCGAGCGTTCCAGCAGGGCGGCCATCTCCTGTCTGCCGGGTTCCCGGGATGCCGTATTTTGATGAGGCGGTTTCTGTTTCATATACCCTTTTTTGCGATGACAATATTTACGGGGTTTGATTTTGATAAATCACAAATGATGATCGTGAGTGGTGATTAACCACAGAGCCACGGAGAATACAGAGAAATACATTTTTTTAAAAAAAGTTTTCTCTGTGCATCTGTGGTTTATTTACCTTTCACGGCTTCATCAGATCTCCCCAAGGTATGAACAATGACGGATCCCCCATACTTCTTTGTGCCCGAGTGGCCGGTCTTCTTCGAGGACAACCACCTTCTGGCCCTTTATAAGCCATCCGGTATCCTGGTGCAAGGGGATCGGACCGCGGACATGTCCCTGCTGGAACTGGCACGGCTATGGCTCAAGCACCGGTACGGGAAACCCGGGCGGGTCTTTCTCGGGCTGGTCCACCGGCTGGACCGGCCGGTGGCGGGGGTGATCCTCTTCTGCCGGACCTCGAAAGCGGCGGGCCGGCTAAGTGAACAATTCCGTACCGGATCGGTTCAAAAACGCTATCTTGCGGTGGTCGAGGGGATTGTCCGGGAAACCTCCGGTCGGCTGATCGACCGGCTTGAACGTATTCCCGGCCGGTCGAGCCGGATTGTTTCCGGGGAGCCGCCGGGAAGCCAGGAAGCGCGGCTGGCCTACCGGGTGCTCGATACTCATGGAAACAGGAGCCTCGTGGCGATCGATCTTGAAACCGGACGGCATCACCAGATCCGCGCCCAGATGGCCCACATGGGGCATCCGGTGGTCGGGGACCTGAGATACGGCGCTCCCGGACCGCTCCCCCATCGCCAGGTCGCCCTTGTCGCCCGGGAACTCGTGATTGCCCACCCCACACTCCCGGAAACACGTACGTTTAGTTCCCCCTGTCCCCACGACTGGCCTTGGCCGCAACCCGCCGGCGCCGATATCCCCCCCTGGAACTGGTCGGAGATAGCCCCACAGGTCATGGCCGCTGTCAACCAGCTACCGGCCGGAGAGTAAGCCGGCCTTCCCATTGCTATCCCGAAATCCTTTCCACCGTATTTTATGTTGTAATTACTTCCTCTAAGTTCAGCATAAAAAACCAGTCAGTTGTAAATAATTCGTCGGAAAACCGGTGCAAAAAGGGTTGTTGACAGAGAAAATATGCCTATTTTTAAATCATACCATTCCATGCCTTGACGGGCTTTTGTAAGTACAAAGTCCTTGAAAACACTTTGTGCGGCAGAGCATGGCGTATGAGAGTTCCGTCTGTCGAAGTATGCAGGTGCTTGTATCAGAAAACCTGTAAATATAGAGGAGGAATGTAAAATGAAAAAGCTCGTGATTATCACAATTTTCCTTTTTGCCTTGTTTCCTGTCGTTGCCGGTGCACAGGATTATGAATATGAGGTGGACCGGGAGTATGAGGTGGAAGATGACAGCATGGAAGTCGAAGCGGAGCGGGGCTATTATGAAAAAGAGGGTGAGCCCGATTATGATTACGAAGTGGGCGACATGGAATTCACGATCGTCGGTAGCGGGAGCAGCGATAAGGATTGGGACAGGAACGCCTTCAATACGGAAGCCTCACTCGGGTTTTATCCCTTCGAGTATATGACACTGTTCTTCCGGCAGAGTTTCAATCTGGCGGATATATCCGGTGACGACGACCTCTGGGCGGCAACCTCCCGGGTCGGATTCGACTTTGTGTTTGACCTGGGACGTTTGAAACCGTTCCTCGGAGGAAGTGCCGGTTACCTGTATGGTGATGATGAATGGGTGGAAGATCAGTTCATTGCCGGGCCGGAAGCGGGGTTGAAAATATTCGCTACCCCCAGTGCGTTTATATTCACACTGATGGAATACCAGTTCCTGTTCGAGGACGCGGATGACGCGGATGAGCAATTCGATGACGGCCGCTTTGTCTATTCCCTCGGGGTCGGCTTCAAATTTTAATTTCGGCCGTTGGAGATTCAGATTAGGGTCAGATAAGAATGGCGCAACGCCGAAGCGGCGTTGCGCCACAGTTTTTTTCCCCCCTATTCAACCTGGCGGGACCCGTTAAATAACGTGAACCTCGTCACACGAGCGAATTGCCGGAGGCGATCCCAGGTCGCGATTCCATTCCCAGGACTGAAATCGAACACTTGCTCTATTTTCTTGACACCCCCTCCCGTTTCATTCCATATTTGTTTTTCCTGAACGACCCGATCATCATTTTAAACCATCAGGAGAACACATGACGCTCTTTACAATCGATCCGGAAAAGTGCAACCGTGACGGCATCTGCGTGGACGAGTGCCCCATCAAGATTATCACCCGAAAAGACAGGGATTCGGTTCCCGTCCCGGTCCCCGGCGCCGAGCAGTTGTGCATCCGGTGCGGCCATTGTGTGGCCGTTTGCCCGACAGCGGCATTGACCCACCAGGACCTGTCGCCGGACCAGTGCGCACCGATAAGGAAGGATTGGATTCCGGATGATGGACAAGCCGAGCAGTTCCTCCGGCAGCGCCGTTCCATCCGGACATACCGGAAAGCCCCCGTCGACCGGGAAGTCCTCTCCAGGCTCATCGATATCGCTTCTTATGCCCCGTCCGGCCATAACACCCAGCCCGTCAAATGGCATGTGATCCATGACCGGGACGAACTTCACCGGCAGTCCGGAATGGTGGCGGACTGGATGCGCTACATGATCAAGGAACAGCCTGAAATGGCCAAACGGCTTCACATGGAGATGATCGTGGCCGCCTGGGACTTCGGGATGGATATCATTTGCCGGGATGCGCCTCACCTCGTTCTCGCATATGGCGCCAAAGCCGACCCCACGGCCCAGAATGCCGCCCTGATTGCCATGACGTATCTCGACCTTGCCGCCCCTTCACTGGGAATCGGGTCTTGCTGGGCGGGATTTTTTCATATCGCCGCCATGTACTGGCCGCCCCTGCAGGCGGCCCTGGCATTGCCGGAAGGAAATACCGTCCATGCGGCCATGATGGTGGGGTACCCGAAATACAAGTACCATCGGCTGCCGACCCGGAATAAACCGAGAATCTCATGGCAGTGATGAAGCCCGGGTTTTCCCCTTCCCCTTGACTCCGGTCCATACAACGGGGAAGGCCGGAATGGGGGTGGATCGCTGGGCGATGCGCATGCGCTGATCGAAACGATCAATTTCAATTATGGTTACGCGCAAATATCAAAGGTCAAGGGGGGTTTGAAACCCGCCCCTACGGCAACATCTTCATGAAATCATCAGAATCGGCAATGCATTGAATCGTGAATTCAGGCATATCAACAATCAAGGGGAGGGGCAAAAATGAGCGATATTTATGAACAGCTGCGGCAGCGGCTCGACGACCTGGGGACCGGCTATCCGGCCACCAAGAGCGGCGTGGAGATCCGGATCCTGAAAAAACTGTTTACGCCGGCGGACGCGGAGATGTTTCTGATGATGACCCCAATGCTCGAAGCGCCCGCGAGTGTGGCCGAACGGTTGAACCTCTCGCCTTCCGAAACGGCGACGCACCTGGAGGATATGGCCTTCCGGGGGCTCCTTTTCCGCCAGAGAAAGGGGGACAACGTCCGCTACTCCGCGGTTCCGTTCGTGGTGGGGATATTCGAATTCCAGCTCAATTCAGTGGATCGGGAGCTCGCCCTTGATCTCGACACGTATTACGAAGAATCGCTCGGCCTGTCGTTCCAGAGGTGGAGTACCCCCGTGATGCGCACGATTCCGATCAACACGGAACTGGTCAGCCAGTGGCCCATTGCCGCCTACGAGGACGCTCTCGGGATCATCGACAGTCAGAAGAAGATCGCCGTGGCCAACTGCATCTGCCGGACCACCGCCCAGAAAGCCGATAAAGGATGTGATAAGCCGCTGGAGGCCTGCTTCCTGTTTGGTTCCCACGGGCAGTATTATGTCGACAACGGTATGGGCCGGTTTATCACCAAGGACGAAGCCAAGGCGATCATCCGGAAGAACGAGGCCGCCGGCCTGGTGATGCAGCCATTCAATTCCCAATACGCGGGAGGCATGTGCAGCTGCTGCGGCGATTGTTGCGGCATGCTCCGGTCGCTGAAAAAGCAGGACAACCCGGCCGCGGCGGTAAAGAGCAATTATTACGCGCAAATCGACGGAGAACTGTGTACCGGTTGTGAAACCTGCATCGACCGCTGCCAGATGGATGCAATCGACATGGTCGATGACAAGGCGGTTGTTGCACTGAAACGGTGCATCGGCTGCGGCCTGTGCGTATCGACCTGCCCGACGGATGCGGTTTCACTGGTTAAAAAGCCGGAGGAATCGCTTTACCTTCCCCCGGAAAACGGGATGGAGACCTACATGCGTATTGCCCGGGAGCGGGGCAAGATGTAAACGATTCTATTTCTGAAGCTGCCCGTAATCGGTATGTGTGATTTAGCCGATTACGGGCAATAACAAGGATTGAAAAGTCGGCTTTTGATGGCAGCGTAAAAAGCGCCAAATTCAAGGCGCGCGAATCCCGAGGAATGAGGCGTACTTTTCGTACGCCGTAGTGACGAGGGATGAAGCGCAACGTAGAAGTTGGACTTTTTACGTTGCCATCACTCCTTCTCCTCTATTTCCCTCGCCTCGTCCCCCGACCGGATAAACATCCTGCCGTCATCACTCTCCTCGATCCGCTTGGAAAGCTTCATCATGGCCCGCACGGTAAATTTGACCGGCTCGCCGGCGGCATCATCAATGTATAGGTTGTCATTCCGGACATAGAGTTTCCCTGCATCGAGGGGCATTTCCATCCCGGTGTTCAGGACCAGTCTGACGGGGTCGCCGGCGATCAGATCGAAAACAAACAGGGCTGTGTCCTCGTGGGGAAAATAGACCTTTTCGACAATTCCGTCCCGCTCCTGCCGGACATAGTAACCGTCCTGGTCCCTGGTAATGGCCCGGTGGAAAAAATCGATGATTTTCTTGTTCCGGAATTTTCCGCCATCGTTTCGCCAGTATCCTTCACCGTCGAGCCAGAATACCGCGTCTTCTTTCGGGATTACCACTTCACGGGGATTTTCGATCATCGTTTTTCCTGATCGGATTTCGATTGGGTTTTACGGGGCGGCGGTTTGCCGTTAATTTAAAGTTCGGGGGATTGATGTCATGGGCTGATTGAATCTTGCCCAATTGCTCGCAGTCACGCTAGTTAGCCCTGGTTCCCAAGCTCCAGCTTGGGAACCCTCGGGATCGGAATGGATCAAAAACTTATTGGTCATTCGGAGTCGACCTAAAAACGGCGTTTCTTCATGGGACTTCATGTTCTTCATGGTTCAAATCTTTACCGGATTCACCCCTGTGGTACAAGCGTTTTAAAATGGCATGAGAGGTACGGCGGCAAGGGAGGAAAGCGGATGACGAAATCAAAAACCGGAAAACTCCATATCGGCACCTCCGGCTGGAATTACACCCACTGGAAGGGGCCGTTCTACCCGGAAGATCTCCCGGTTTCAAAATGGCTGTCGTACTACACCGAACAGTTCGCCACCGTGGAGATCAACAACTCCTTCTATCATCTTCCGTCGGAAAAAACATTCACGGGATGGCGGGAAAAGACCCCTCCGGGGTTTCTCTTTTCCGTGAAAGCGAGCCGTTTCATCACCCACATGAAGAAGTTGAAAGACCCGGACGAACCGGTATCAACCTTTCTGCGTCATGCCGGGCAGTTGGCGGAAAAGCTGGGGCCGATCCTGTTTCAGCTGCCGCCGAAATGGAAACGGAACCCGGATCGGCTTCAGGCGTTCCTGGACGTCCTGCCGGAAGATCACCGGTATACATTCGAATTTCGCGATGAAAGCTGGTGGGATCCGGAAATACTGGCGCGTCTCCGGGACCGGAACATGGCGTTCTGCCTGTTCGAGCTTGGCGGGAAACGGACACCGGAAGAGATCACCGCCGATTTTGTCTATATCCGGCAGCATGGGCCGGACGGCCCTTACGCCGGACAGTACGACGATCCGATCCTCACGCTGTGGGCCGAGCGGCTGCGAAACTGGGCGGACCGGGGAATGGATGTGTATTGCTATTTCGATAACGACCAGTACGGGTACGCCGCCCGCGATGCCCTGCGGCTGCGGGAGCTGACGGCCGATGGCGTGGAATGATCCCGGCTGAAGATGGTCAGAAATCGAAAATTTCCCCGAGCAGGCCACGCCGTTTGCCTTTACGGTGATGCTTCCGCCGGTCGGCTTCCCGGTAATCGTCCGGGCTCAAATCCCGCTGGCGGTCCCATTGGGCCTCCGTCGGTGTATCTTCGGCCTGGGCGGTACGTTCGATGATCTTGTCGAGTTCGCCGCGATCGAGCCAGACACCGCGACACTTGGGGCAATAATCAATTTCAATTCCCTGCCGGTCGGCAATGGCAAGCGTCACATCCTTGCATACGGGGCATTGCATGGCGCACCTCCCTGAACTCCGCGCGGTAAGCTTCCCGGAAAAAGACCTGACCGTTCCTTCTTCAAAAAAACCGCGCGCCGGAGCTAATCCGTTTTATACGAAATTGTTTATCAGGAAAGGTAATCATCCCGGCGGAAGGGTGCCAGACAGCCTTTGAGATACGCTTTAATATTTGTCCATAATACAATGGTTTTCTTTTCATAAACCCTCTTCTTTATGCATCGCCCCTGCCGCAAAATGGTTGTGGGAAGATCGAATCGATAGTACATAATGGTTCTGCAAAATAGATGTTCGACTCAGCCGCTTGACGACGGTTGAAGATAATTCCGCCGCTCCTATCTTTAAAAAGCAGCGGATTGAACGTATTTCTCATTCGGGAAGGAGGGATTTCCTAAATGCACCGGTTTGATCAGGATATTGCATTCGCCACGGAATCACCGGGGCGGCTTGTCGGAGCGGTTTCGGGCAACTGGTCGATCAATGGCAATCCGAACGGCGGGTATCTGCTCGCCCTGGCGGCCGGCGCCATGCTCGGGGCGTGCGATAAGGAGGCCACCCCGATACTCACGGCAAGTTTCATCTCCCGGTGCCAGCCGGGAGACGCGGAAATCGCCCTATCGGAAATCGTCCGTTCCCGCCAGTTTTGCCGCATGGAAGCCCGACTGATTCAGGGGAAGGATGAAAAGGTCCGGGCGATTGGCACCTTTATGGATCCGGCCGATAATTGTTTCATCAAGCGTTATGAAGCACCACCTCCGACCATTGCGCCGCGAGATACCTGCATCCCGATCCCCCAGCTGCCGAAATTCACACTGTACGATCATATGGAGGTCCGGCTCGATCCCGACTGCGCCGGGTGGATGGAAAACCGCCTGACGGATCGGTCCGAACACAAGGGGTGGATCACCTTCAAGGATGAGCGTCCCTATGACATTTGCGCCCTGGCGCTGGTCGCCGACGCCTTCCCCCCGGCGGTATTCGTCAGCCAGGGGATGATGGCCTGGGTGCCGACCATCGAGCTTTCGGTCAACATCCGCAACATTCCCCGGACCCGCTGGCTCAAGTGTGTTTTTCGCACCCGGTTCATCAATTGCGGACTCCTGGAAGAAGACGGGGAAATCTGGGACGAGGCGGATGAGCTTGTCGCCATCAGCCGGCAGATCGCCCTGTTCCGCCAGGCCACCGGGTGATAAGCCGCCTGCATGATTGCAGAACCGGCATTTGCCGGGAGATACCCATCTATTAAAGGGAAAAGCCAAGATGAAAAAAATTGTGATCGGAATTATCGGCATCGGCATCGTGGTTACGGTTATCGGCTTTCTGGTCCTTTACAATATCGGATCGATCATCGAGCGGGCGATTCACCGGTATGGCCCGGAATACACCAGGACCGAGGTGACGGTCGATGATGTGGATGTCGCCCTGATGGCCGGAAGTGCCGAACTGCGGAACTTTTTTGTCGGCAACCCGGATGGTTTCGATTCCCGGACCGCCATCCAGGCAGAATCCGTCAAGATGGATATCAATGAAAAAACGGTCAGAGACAATCCCCTGGTCATCGAGTCGATCCGGATGGTCGCCCCGGAAGTCCATTATGAGATGAGCGGACGGACGGACAACCTCCGGACCATCCTGAACAATATCCGGCAGGCGGCCGGTGCGGAAAAAGCGCCGCCCAAACCCGAGGACGAAAGGGGACCGCGGCGGAAGTTCGTCATTAAGGACTTCACCATGACCGGCGGAGTGGTCACTCTGGCCTTGACCGGCATGCAGGACCGTACAATCCGGGCACAACTTCCCCCCATCCACCTGGAAAACATCGGGGGGCAAGGCGGCACGGTGCCCGCCGAGGCAGTCGCGATCATCCTGGACCAGGTTTACAAGGTGATCCGGTCCGCGGAGGTCCGGAACCTGCTGAACCGCGAACTGCGGAAATTGGGGCTCAGCCTGGAAACTCTGCGCATCAACCCCGACAAACCGACCGAAAGCCTGCGCCGGGGAACCGAAGATGCCATCCGGGGAAAGATGAAGGAATTACTGGAGAAGTAGTTCGCGCTCCCCAGTGGCGTAATTCGTAAACGGAAAATTGTTGATGGATTTGTTATTCTTTTACCTGGCAATGGCAATCGGCGTGTCCTTTTACTGCTCCATCCTGGAAGCCGTGCTGTTGAGTGTGAATGCCACCTATGTGATGGTCCTGGAAAAAAAACGGCCCGCGACCGGAAAGCTCCTCAGGGGGCTGAAGGAGGATATCGACAAGCCGTTGTCCGCGATTCTCAGCCTGAACACCATTGCCCATACCGCCGGCGCCATCGGTGTGGGCGCCCAGGCCGAGAAGATCTTCGGGGATGCCTTTGTGGCCCTGATCTCCGTTGTGGTGACCCTGTTGATCCTCGTTCTCTCCGAAATCATTCCAAAAACCATTGGGGCCCGCCATTGGCGGGGTCTGGCAGTATTCTCGGCCCGGTCCCTGAAACTTCTGCTGGTCATCATGTACCCGTTTGTCATTCTCTCCCGCCTGCTGACAAACATCTTGTCCCGGGACGAAAAGATAGACCTGTTCAGCCGCGAGGAATTCAGCGCCCAGGTCGATCTCGGCACCCGGGCCGGGGTGTTCGCGGAAAAAGAATCCCGGATCTTCAAGAACATGATCCGGTTCCATTCCCTTCGGGCAAGCGACATCATGACCCCCCGGATCATGGTGATCGCATTCGACCAGGAAGTCGTCGTTACCCAGATCAAGCGAAAGATCGAAAAGCTGAGGGTCTCCCGGATTCCCGTGTACGAAGGAAACCTGGACAACATTACCGGCTACGTACTGAAAACGGATCTGCTCATCAGTCTGGCCCGGGACGAGACAAACCGCCGGCTGGTTGATTTCCGGCGCGATATTTCGCTCCTCCCGGAAATGCTCAAGCTGGCCACCCTGTTCGAATCCCTTCTGGAAAAACAGGAACATATCGCGGCCCTGGTGGACGAATACGGCCGGATAGCCGGGTTGGTGACCCTGGAAGACGTGGTAGAGACCCTGCTGGGGATGGAAATCGTCGATGAAGTCGATACGGTTCGCGATATGCAGGTGCTGGCCCGCCAGCAGTGGCAGGAACGAGCCAAACGCCTCGGCCTGCCGGAAATGATCGATACGGTAAAGGCGCCGGGCCCGCCGGAGGAAGGGTAGGAAAGAAAAGGGCAGAAGCCAGAAGCCAGAAGCCAGAAGCCAGAAGCCAGAAGCCAGAAGACCCCGCTGTCCGGAAGCCCGTTTGACCCATGAATGAAACAGGGCCGCGGCGAAGGGGTTTTCACCTTCCACTCGCATCGAAAAGGAATGTCATCATGCGTGCATTCGTATCCTGTTTAACGGCAGTATTGCTGTTTGTGGCAGGTCCGGCATTGACGGATACGGCCGAAGCCGTCCTTATCCGTTTAAAGAACGGTGGCAAAATTCGCTGCATGTCAATCTCGATAGAGGGTGGGATGGTAGATTGCGAATCGATGTCCGGCCGTTCGAGTTACCCGGAAACGATAATCGAAGAGATCGTCCGTGATGACGATGCCGGTTATGCCGGCACCCGATTCGCCCCTGTCGTGGAAGCAACTACCTACGGCGAGGGGAAGCAGAGAGACCTGATCGAAGCGGTAAGCGAGGGGGATGTGAACGCCGTCGAGAAACTACTCGGTGAAGGCGCGGATATTGACGGCGCATACCAGTGGGAACCGGTGAAGCTCGAATTGCCACCGGGTGCACACGGCCCAATTGGTGTCCCCGTATCCGCACTTTCCGGCACGCCTTCCGGCGTCACGCCGCTCATGCTTGCCGCCCGCGTCGGCAACCCGATCATGGTTCAATTCCTTCTCGAAAGAGGCGCCAATCCGAACGTTCGAAAAAAGGCGGATGACATGGGGCGGTCCTCCGCCCTTTTTGCGTCAGCAGGCAATGCGGAAAGCGTCCGGCTGATATTGGCCCGCCAACCCGATTACGCGAGCATCGAGACAACATTCGTTCACCTCGCCACGAATGAATACCTCGTCAAAACCTGTGTCGATATATTCCTGGAGCATGGCATCTCCGACCGCTGCCGCGAAATGGCGATTATTCAGGCCCGGAAAGACGGAAATGAAACCATCGTTCAGTTGCTCCAGGCGGCCTACTTCAAGCATGACGCCTCGACCCGCACGGATGCGCCGGAAAGCCGGTAGAATAATGGTGGTCGCGGAAAGATCGCCAATTGTCTAAAACCGAATTGTTACAGGAAAAGGCCATGCTCCCTTCGTCGCATCCCGTCCCTCTCCCGGCCCGGATCCTCAATGCAGCCGCCGGATTTCTTCCCGATCACCGGGATCTTGTCATCGGGCCGGATGTTTCCGAATACATGGAATCCGTGTCCCGCCGGATCGGTCTTTCCGATTACGGGGACGGCTATTTCAAGGAGGGATTCGAGCGTCTGCTGGAATCGTACCGGGCGGATACGGACCTGACCCTGGTCGGCGAGATCCTGCAGCGGACCGCTATCGAGCGAAGCCTTGAAAACCGGCTGCGCTATATCGAATACCGGAGGAAAAACCCGGAGGTATTCCAGCGACGGCCGGTTCCGCCGATCATCGTGATGGGGCTTCCCCGTTCCGGGACCACCTTTCTGCACCGCCTCCTGGGGGCGGACCCGCGGAACCGGGGGCTCTATCTTTGGGAACTGATTCATCCCGCGCCGTCAATGAACGGCCCGGACCGGCGCCGCTTTGTGGCCGCTATCGAATCCGGTATCGCCCGGAGTCTCATGATCCATATGGACCATATCCACGTGATTGCGGACAGCGAGTACGAGGAATGCATCTGGCTGACTCTCACGACCTTTCACAGCCTTGCCTTTTACGTGATGGCGCCGGTTTTTTCCTACGTGGAATGGTTCCGCCGGCAACCGCAGCTCCGGATCTATGAAGAATATCTCGAATTGCTCAAGATTTTCCAGGCCCAGACACCCACTCGGCGCCTGACGCTCAAGGCGCCCGCGCATACCGGTTCCCTCCCGGAAATCCGCCGGGTGATTCCCGAGGCCATCCTCGTTCAGACCCACCGGAATCCCCTGGATGTCATGAATAGTCTGAACAGCCTGATGTATTTTGCCCATTGCACCGTTTCGAAACAGGTCGATGTCCGGAAAATGGCGGAATGCAACCTTGGCATCCTGGAGTCGGAAATTCAGCGGAATCTCCTCTCCCGGAAGGATAGCGGCATTGCGGTGCATGACATTTTCTACGAGGAAATCCTGGTCGACCCGTTCGCGGTCGTCTTGAAACTATACAATGCGCACGGGATCGAGATGACGCCCGAGGCCGAAAACCGGATGCGGCAGTTTATTGCCATGAATCCGCAGCACAAGCACGGAACGCATAAATACCGACCCGTGGATTTCGGAATTCCGAAAACCCGGATTGCCGACGCGTTTCATGAATACATGAAGGAGTTCGGGTATAACGCCTTAAATAAGAATGATATAGGGTCGTGATATAGTCATATATGCCTGTTTCTTTTGGGATTATGTTACATGAAATATGATACGCGCATATGTAACAAAAAGCAGCTAGTGAGATTGCCGAAAAGAACCACTGAATCTGACTGAATCAAATAACATTCCATCTATTCCATTTAAGATTTTTCGTTTCCCCATTTAAAGCTAAATCGATAATAGTTTTTGTGCGCTTGACAGAAGATCTGAATTAAATAACAAAGGGCTTTAGGAAATTAGAGAAGAAATCGCACCCGTCAAAATGCTACTGCAATATAATTTTATATGGTTATCTGCTTCGCTCCAGTGAATGGATCCTCTTTGTGAACCTCAGTCCAAAGTCCCCCTTTTGAAAGGGGGATTTAGGGGGATTTAGCGGAAATGCAACCTATATCCCCTTACCCCCCTTTTTCAAAGGGGGGTAAAGACAAAACCGATTCTACTGGAAATTTTATGTTGGATGAGACTATCGAGATTTCCCGTGAACACCATCCCAAGGCTTGGCTGCCTGACGACAGGCAGACGAGGATTTGGCGCTACATGGACTTTTGGAAGTTCGAAATTCTTATCAAACGTCGCTCGCTCTATCTCTGTCGTCTCGACAGACTGCAAGATCAATTTGAAGGACGGATATCTCAGCAACAGATAATCGACATGAATGACTGGCTTGACTCAGTTGGTCATCCGCAGATCGTGCAGACAGAGAAGGAGCACCGCCAGCGCAAGAGGAAGCAGACCTTCGTCAGCTGCTGGTGCATGAGCGATCATGACCTCGACCTCATGTGGAAAGCCTACACTCAAGAGACCAAAGCAGTCGCCATCCAGAGCACGATTGAAAGATTGGAGCGTGTTGTTGACAAAGCAATAGAACATTGGCCACTTGACGTCTCTGCGGTCAAGTATGTGCATCATGCCGAAGGAGAGTTCATAGACTACATGGACGGCCTCGATGCTGTCATCTGCAAGGATGTCCATTTTGGGTTGGACCATGAGATCCGCCTCATCCACTGGCCCAACATCCAGGAACCAATCCCGGAGGAGACTTTCTTGCCCGTGGATTTGGGAACACTGATTGAGAGCATCATCCTTCACCCAAGGCTTGACGATCAACTCCTGGAGAAGATCGAAATATTGCTGCAGGAATGCGAACTGGTCGGCCTTCCAGTGAAGAGGTCGCGAGACGACAGGCCGCTCGAAGAATAGGGAAACCAACAATGCCGCTACACCTGACCGGGAAAACTGCCGCCGTTCCTATCGTCGCTCTGGCAACCTTCCCGGCGGGTGAGCGCAGCTTTATGTGCAAGGGATTAGAAGTGGAACAACTCGAGATTGTAGGAAGATATTTAGATCGCATAAGGCGAATGTATGATGGTAAAAATACGATAGAATGGGATGATAGACATTTTCATAAAGATGATGTCTACTCGTTTTTCGTTCATTGCAATCATTTAAGGGATTTGGTGCTTCAGCTAAATAAAATCGGCATTAAAAAAGCTGATATAAACGACTTCATACTCTCGAATAAACCGATACAGCTTTGTGCTGATTTGGCAAACTATTCTAAACACTGTCGTTTAGAGCATAAAACTTGGTCCGGCGATAGCCCGCACATTTCAGGTTCTATTCATCGGTCGGCAAATATGCATGATGACCGCGGAGTGAAGTCAAAATTTATAATTATTGCAGGTAACGACTCTTTTGATGCATTGGAGTTAGCCGAGCAATGCTGGACTCTTTGGGAGTCATTTATCAACAAGTTCAAGGAAAAATACACATAACCACCTCACTGGTGCGGACGCAAAAAAAGCCGCGCCGCACAGTTCTAAATAATGCCGATAATCAGTAATATTTTTTGAGGTATTATAATCCGTTATAATTATTTTTTAACAAAATGCTGGATATGCCCCTGGAGGAGGTCTGGCTGCCCGGGCCGGTACAAAGGATTGGTGATCGCCCGGAGCCTGATCTGTTTCTGGGGCGGCGCGCGAACTTGGGGTCGGCATGGCCTCCTTGGCGCGGTGGTTCCATATTTCTGAAGTGGCCATCAGCAAGTCGGTCATACGGGGCGTCGGGATCGCCAAAAGGAAGGGTGTAAGGTGGATTTAATTTAAAAAATACAGGGTCCCCAATTCCCCCCAATTCCCCCCATCTCAAAAGGAAACAAAAATGGCATACGATGCAGGGTTGGCCCAACGCGTGCGAGAAATTCTGGAGGAACAGACAGGATTCAATGAAAAGAAAATGTTCGGTGGAATATGTTACCTGCTTAATGGAAATATGGCGTGTGGTATTTTAAACGATGATCTCATTGTTCGGGTTGGTACCAAATCGTATGAAAATGCTCTGAAACTGCCCAACACCAGAATATTTGACATTACGGGTAAACCGATGAAAGGCTGGATAATGGTTTCATCCGAAGGGTATGAATCGGATGAGGATTTGCTTGATTGGGTCCGGCAAGGTGTAATGTTCGCCCGGTCCCTACGGCCAAAATAGTGTGACCAAATTCGGTTTGAACAATTTCAAGCCGGAATCGCTTCGCGGTTCAGCTCAATTCAGGCGTTTCTCGCTATTCTAAAATTAATTGCCTGCCATTTCCGGTCAACTTCGACCAGGGTTAATCGTTTATCTTCATGAGGAGTCAATCGCATGTTCAGTATCTTTTCTTCCCCTTCGCGCTACACACAGGGAGTGAACGCCACACGTATTCTGGGCAGGGAGATGACCGGGATGGGGATCGAGGGGCCGGCGTTCATCGTTGCGGGAAGATCGGCAATCACGCAGCTCTCCGATACATGGAAACAGACCTTGGAAGAGGTGGATTGCCGCTACGGCATTCATCGCTTCGGAGGCGAGTGCACGTCAGCGGAAATCCTGCGCATCCGGCACGCGGGTGAAGTCCTCGGTGCAAAGGTTATCATCGGAGCGGGTGGGGGAAAGGCGTTGGATGCGGCGCGCGCGGCCGCCGCCGAGCTGAAGCTTCCTTTTGTAAGTTGCCCCAGCATCGCTTCCACGGATGCTCCCTGCAGCGCGCTCTCCATCATCTACACCGAATCGGGGGTCGTGGAGGAAATCCGACTTCTGCCGTGTAACCCGGTCCTGGTGCTGGTCGATACCGGGGTGATTCTTCAGTCGCCGCCACGGCTTTTGGCCTCGGGCATGGGAGATGCTCTTGCAACCTGGTTTGAAGCACGGGCCTGTGCGGCATCCCACTCCAAAAACATTCGAGGCGGAAGCTCCACGCGCAGCGCCCTGGCACTTGCCGAGTTGTGTTATCGGACCCTTCTCGAAAATGGGGTTGCGGCCATGACGGCCGCGCAGACACGGGAAATCACCCCTGCCTTTGAATATATCGTGGAGGCCAATACGCTGCTTTCGGGATTGGGATTTGAATCTTCCGGTCTGGCTGCCGCCCATTCCATCCATAACGGGCTTACGGTGGCCCCGCAAACCCGTTCTTTTTACCATGGGGAGAAAGTGGCTTTCGGGACCCTGGTTCAGCTTGTGCTCGAAAACGGCGCAACATCGGAAATCGAAGAAGTGATACGCTTTTGTATGCAAGTCGGGCTTCCCGTCACCCTGGCCCAAATCGGCCTGGAGGAACCATACCGTGATCTGCTTGAAGAAATTGCGCTCCGCTCAATTCACCCAGGTGAGTCCATTCACAACGAACCGTTCGAGGTGACCCGCGAGAAGGTGGTCGATGCCATTGTGACGGCGGACAAATTGGGAAGAAGGACGAGTAGCGGTGGTAGCAAAACGCTTTGATGTTTAAGCGTTAGAACTTGTCGTTTCAGCCAACGCAATCCGATCCTTCGTCAGAATCGCCTCCACCCGGCTATTTGCTCTCCTCGCCTCCTCGATCAATCGTTCGACCAGTTCCGCCACCGTCGGGGTGTCGTGCACGATGCCGGTCACCTGGCCCAGGAGGAGGACGCCCCGGTCGAGATCGCCGCATTCGAGGCAGGCCTGGACCGGGCGGTAGGCATTAGCCATCCGGGCCAGCTGCTTTGATTTTTCCCACCCCGCCAGCAGTATTCCCGCGAACATCTTCCACCAGGGAAAACCGAATGCCCGGGCCGCTTCGGGTGAGGTGAAGAGTGCCCGGAACAGGTAGAACCGGTCGCGGATCAGCCGGTCGGCGCCGGCGGTGCGGAGCGCCCGGCAGGGGAGCCCGTCGATCCGGTCGGTGTAGACGGTGTCATGCACCCCTTTATCGATGCTCTTCTGCTTGGCATTGGGATGGACCGGGCTTTCCACGGTGTTCATGAACCGGGTCCCCATGGCGATTCCTTCGGCACCGAGGGCCAGGGCCACGCACAGCCCCCGGCCGTCGGCGAATCCTCCGGCGGCGATCACCGGGATATCGACCGCGTCGGCGATGCTGGGGACCAGGACCAGGGAAGTGGCTTCCCCGCCGTGGGCAGCGGCTTCGTGGCCGGTGACAATCAGGGCGTCGGCCCCGTCCCGCTGGGCGGCCAGGGCGTGCTTGTGGGTCACAACGGTGGCGATCACTTTTCCGCCGTAAGCGTGGGCGGCCCGGACCAGCCGGTCGCCTTTCCCCAGGGCGTAGTTGATCACCGGGACTTTTTCGGCGAACAGGATTTCCGCCTTTTTTTCGGCTCCCGGGAGCATCAGGGGAACGTTTGCCCCGAAGGGGCGGCCGGTCAGTTCCCGGATCTCCCGGATGGCCCGGCGGGTTTCGTCGGCGGTAAGGTTGGCGGTGGCCAGGATTCCCAGGCCGCCGGCATTGCTGACCGCCGCGGCCAGCCGGGGGGTGCTCACCCCGGTCATGCCGGAGCAGACAATCGGGTGATCGATGCCGAAGAGTTCGGTGATGCGGGTTTTCATGGTGATGTTACCTCGGTAGTGAAGAGGTTGAAAATTAGTTGATATTTCGAAGTTTCAATGTAAGTCAAAACCGTGTCAAAACCTTGCACAGCTTCAGGTTCAATGAAGGTAAAGAGTCGATTTTTGATGGCAAAGTAAAAAGCTCCAAATTCAAGGCGCGCGAACCCCGAGGAACGAGGCGTACTTG
>Ga0209347_1001969_pt1 | contig 29310 bp, 30 predicted proteins | sample AutmiccommuBRH23_FD_187382 | JGI IMG/M metagenome (GOLD analysis project Ga0209347, IMG submission 187382) | Deep subsurface microbial communities from Mt. Terri, Switzerland - Autotrophic microbial communities BRH/23 (SPAdes) (version 2) | ecosystem: Environmental > Aquatic > Deep subsurface >...
GCGCGCCGTCAGCGGCAGCGCCTTGCGCGCATAGAGCGCGCGCTTGCCGATCAGGCTCCGCGCAAAGGCTTCCGTTTCGCGTCTGTCGATCAAGGCGAGGCGCTGCGCTTCCTGCGCGCTCAGCCCGAAGCGCGACGCGACGGCGATCGGCGCGTCGAAGAATTCCCGCCGCAGATCATCGTCGGTGAACAGGCGCGCCAGCAGCGCCTGCGTCTGCGCTAACGCCATCGCCCGTTCTCCACGAGCGTTCGTCGCGCGCGGGCCACTTCATCGAGGAGTGCGCCGAACGGCGGCATTTTCTCGTCGCGCTCGAGAACGACGGCCTTGACCGGCGCGCGCGCGACGGCGCGATCATAAAGCGTCCAAACCGCGGCGCTCGTCGCGGCGTCATGGCTGTCGATCAGCACGCCGTCGCGCTCACGTCCGCCGGCGTAATGAATTTGGACGAGCCTGTCCCACGGCCAGCGCTCGAACCCGGCTTCGAGATCGAAGCCGAAATTGGTCGCATTCACATGCAGGTTGGCGATGTCGCACAGCCAGCCGCAGCCGGTCGCTTCCAGCGTGCGTGACAAAAATTCGGCTTCGTCCATTTCGCCGCCCGGAATGCGCACGACCGTGGTGACGTTTTCCAGGATCAGCGGCGTCTTGATGCGCCTGCGCACAATTTCGACATTGCGCGCGACGACGTCGACCGCTTCCTGCGTATAGGGCAAAGAGGCGAGATGGCCGATGCCGATTCCGCCAGCGCGCGTAAAACAAAGATGTTCGCTCCACCAGGGCGGATCGATGCGCTCGACGAGCGACGCGAGCTTATCGAGGTAGCGGGGATCGACGCCCTCTGCGCTTCCGATCGAGAGATCGAGGCCATGCGCGACAAGCGGAAAATGCGCTCTTAAGAGCTCGAGTTCAGCGAGCTTTTCTTTCGATGCGTCGAGATAATGATCGGCGATGATCTCGATAGAATCAACCTCATCCCGACGGGCGAAAAGATAGGCGCGAAACTGCGGACGATAGGCCAGTCCGGACCCGAGCGTCGGAGCGGCGTCAGTCGCCAGCGCCACAATCGCTCGCTCCGCCGTCCCCGCAACTGCCGCCGCAGCTTGTGCCGCAATCGGCGCCGTCGCTGCCCGAGCCGCGGCTGAAGGCTTCGGCGAACATCGCTTCCGTCGTGCCCTTGAGCGGCGCGAACCCATAGAGGCCGATGAGAAACAGCGCGGCGCCGTGGAACGCGCGGGCTTCGGGTCCGGGCGATCCGATGTGACCGACGGCCTCCTTCAGACGGCCGCCATAGGCGAGACGCATCGCGTCAAGATAGGCGTGGCCGCGACGGCTCGCATGGGTTCTGGTCAGCACATAGGCGAGCGCGAACAGCGCCGCGACGGAAGCGGCCGCGAGAAAGACAAGATAGGCGACGTTCACCGGACCGGCGAGCCATTCCACATAGATCTTAGCGAGCGCCAGACCGACGATGATCAGCGTTCCGCCGATCTGCGCGCGCCGGCGCCAGATCTTCACCGACTTGGGCTTGATCAGCTGTTCCGCGGCGAGCTTGGCGCGTAACGGCGCGAGCTGCTCCAGCAGCCGGCGCCGCAAGCTGCGATCTTCAAACAGCGCATGCGCCTTCGGCTTCGCCTGCACGGATTCGAGCAGGCGCGTCTCCATCGTGTTGAGTTCGTCCGGCTGCGGCCGCTTTTCTGTGGGAATAACGTGATCCTCCGCGGCGAGCGCGACGAAGCCGCGCTGCGCGAGATCGTAGATCAGCGTTCGAATGACCTGATTGACGCCGCCCTGCAGAAAGGCGACCTCCATCGCATCGGGGTTTTGCGGCACCGGCGGCGGCGGACGACGACCCGTGCGATCCGCCAAGCGTATGCACAGATAAGCGGCCGCCAGCACAAGGATGACGACGAGGCCAAAGACGTTGAGAAATTCTGGCCCAGGAAGATTGAGGATCGCAAATTTTTGCACGCCGGCCGCCTCAGTCCCCGACCACGTCTTGAACAAGGCGTCGCGCCTGGAGCGTCGCGACCGCCAACACCGCCATGCCGATCGCCTGATGCGCGAGCGCCAGCGCCAGATGCGGCGCGCCGGCGAAGGGCGGCTCGACGAGCAACAGCGTCGCAACGCCAAGCGCAATCTGCATGAGCACATGGGCGAACAGGAGCGCCGCGCCGCGCCGCGCGCGTCCTTCGGCGTTCATCCAGGCGTCGAGCAAATGCCCGAGCGCCAGGGCGAAGATCAGATATGCGATCATCCGGTGGAAAAATTGCACGGTGACCGGATTGTCGACGAGGTTGGTCCAGAAAGGCTCCAGCTTCCACAAGACGTCGGCTGGAGGAATGAACGCGCCGTCCATCAGCGGCCAGGTGTTGTTGACAAGTCCGGCCCGCAGTCCGGCGACCAGCCCGCCGGCGAAAATCTGCAGAAACACGAAGGCGAGGATCGTCAGCGCGGTCGCTTTGAGCCGACCCCAGCCGTCATGCACGAGAGAAACGGCGCGCGGCCCCAGACCGCCGGCGACCCACAAACATGCGGCAAAGATCAGCGCCGCCAGCAGCAGGTGAATCGCGAGCCGCTCCTGCGCCACCTCGACGCGGTTGACGAGCCCGGAGGCGACCATCCACCAGCCGACGCCGCCCTGGAGCGCCCCCAGCGCCAGAATGCCGAGGAGCTTCGGCTTCACCGATTGCGGCAAGCGGCCGGTCGCCCAAAACCAGATCAGCGGAACGGCGAAGACGACGCCGATCAACCGCCCGAGAAGGCGATGGGCCCATTCCCAGGCGTAAATATATTTGAACCCGGCGAGGTCCATGTCCGGGAACAATTCTCTATATTGCGGAATCTGCTTGTATTCGTCGAACGCCTGCTGCCACTCCTGCTGGCACAGCGGCGGCAGCGCGCCGGTGACGGGCTTCCACTGCACGATGGAAAGGCCCGATTCGGTCAGCCGGGTCGCGCCCCCGACGATGACCATCAGGAAGACCAGCCCCGCGACGAGCCACAGCCAGTTGCGCACCGCCAAGGCGTTCGCCTCGGTCGTATGGTGTCTGATTTCGGGAACCGGATGGGGAAAGTGCAGCCAATCTTCCATGAGACGCCGAGGGTTGGGAGCCGATAAAGCGGCCAGTTAAGGGATGCGGACCGCGCTTGTCCACACCCGGCGGCCCTCTCCCGCCGACCGGCCCGATTTTTGGCTGAAACCTGCGGCGCGGCGAATGTTACAGTAGCGCGGCTTGAGTCGAGGGATCAGGTGTCGGGCAAGAGCGATGAAGCGATGCGCACGATCGGCGAGGTCGCGGCGAGCCTCGACCTTCCCGCGCATGTGCTGCGCTTCTGGGAGACCCGCTTTAAGCAGATCAATCCCTTGAAGCGCGCAGGCGGGCGGCGCTTCTACCGCCAGCGCGACATCGAACTCGTGATCGCGATCCGCCGTCTGCTCTATGACGAAGGCTATACGATCAAGGGCGTGCAGCGCATCCTCAAGGAAGACGGGGTGGAGGCGGTCCTCGCCGGCGCCGGGCGCCGCCAGGCGGAGCCGCGCGGGGTTGAGACTCCCGCCCCCGTCGCTCCAGAGGGCGACGCGCGAGGAGCCGGCGAACGCGCCGCTCCCTTCGCGCGAGATCCCGATCTGACCGGATTCGGGACGCAGGACCCGGCGCCCATCGTCGAAATCGGCGCGCCTCCTCCGCCTCAGATCGACGTCGAGCCGCGCCCGCTCGCGCAGCGGGAGGCGCGCCTCTTGCGCGAGGTTCTGGCCGAGATCGACGAATGCAAGCGCCTGCTCAAGCTGACCCGGCGCTAGCGGCCGGGGCGTTGCCAGCGCCGCGCCGCCTCACTATAACGGCGCCAGTCGGAGTGTAGCGCAGCCCGGTTAGCGCACTTGTCTGGGGGACAAGGGGTCGTGGGTTCGAATCCCGCCACTCCGACCATTTTTCGAGACCTCGCCGGTCAGCGCTCTACAATGGCTCATAGCGGCCAATTGCGAGACCTGCGCGCAGGCGACGTTGAGCCGCTAGCGCAACGCGCCGCAGAGGGGTCGGAACTATTTGACGAGGCCGAGCGCGCGGAACAGGGCGAATTTGTCCCATACGACCCAGCTCTGGGCGATTTTGCCGTCGGCGCCGTATTCGTCGATCGAGATCCCGGCCCAGGCGACGGATTTGCCTGTCGGCGCAAGACCTTGGTAGTCGCCCTTATGCACAACGTTAAAGGTCCAATGCGTCGCTACGCGGTTGCCCTCCGCGATCTGCATGAGGATATCCACCTTCGTTCCGGGGAATGCCCGATGGTGCGACGCCACGATCTCTTTTAGCCCGTCAAGCCTCACATCCTCACTGCCGTCCGTGGCGGCGATCGGCTCCTGGTGGTTGACATAGTCCGGCGCGAACAGACTGTCCGGATCGACCTTGAAATTGCTGTCCCACCAACAGAGCGATTTCCGCGAAATTTCTTTCTGGTTTTCCAAGGCTTCCCTCCCATTTTTTGCCCGGTCGGCGCCGGGCTTGGGCGATGGCGGCCATGGTAGCGCGAGGAGCTGTAGCGTGCGAGGCGGGCCGCCGTTTTGGGTGACATGCATCGCTTGCCCCGGCGCGCTGCCTGGGTCGCGTCGTTACGGCTCTGGCGTCGCGATGGGGCCTCCATTGGCTGCCGGCGCGCCAAAGGTCAGGAGATGGTCGATTGATTTTTTCTGCGCTTTCGACCACTGCGCAAGCTGCTCGCAGATGGAGGGCCGGCGCCCGTTCGCTTCCTTGGAGTTTGGCGCGCAGCGCTGAGAGATAAAGTTTTGCAGGCTCATCGAGAGCTGCAGCGAATAATCCGAGGAGTAGAGCTGCCGATCGCTAAAGACGACGCCTGAAGGCACGTTCCCATAATACATCATCCGAAAACTTTGATCGGTCTGAGGCCGCTTCTCGGCGTCGAGCTTCAAGAGCGACCCGTTGGGGGAGTATTCCGGAAGAATCGGCGTCATCGGAAACCCGGCCGTCTGATGGCATCCCATGCAGGAGGCGTTCGAATTGTCGACGGGGCCAGCCAGCCGACCTGCATAGCCAAGGTGATTGAAGCTCAGCGGCGGCGTCGCCAATTCCTTAGCGGCGCGTTCGTTGATCCATTGCTGCGTCAGTTTTTTCCGATTGCAATGAGACGGGCGCGCGCAGACTTCAGAATAGGTGAGCTTCGGATTGTTCCCCCATTGCAGCCCGATCGGCGTCATGCGCTTCCAGGGCGTACTTCCCTTGGCGTTTCCGTCATAGGCGAATGTGCCGAGCAGCCATCCTGTGGCGCTCCTATCGTCACGAACGGACACATCGATCTGAATCAGCCGGATGGTTCCAAGAGCTCGCTTGAAGCGAGAGATCGGTCCCTGATTTCGCCAATTGGGGTCGTCATTGACGAATAGGTCAGCCGTCCACTCGAGCGCATTCTTGACGACCGGCAACTGCTGCTCGGTCACCGTGGAGAAGAGGAGTTTGATGATGTACGAGCCGTTGGCCATATTGTTGAGGCCATTGGGGTCGGGATTGAGCGCGCCAGGTTTTGGATCGTCCGGATCGCAGTAGACCTGTCCAATGCCGAAAGCGGCGCGGTCGTTGAAATAGGCCCCCGACCAGGTGTCCACGAAATCCTTCTGAAGCGTGCTGAGCGTATCGCCGGAAGAATCGAACTCATGGGTGAATCCGTGGACGAACTCGCGACCGTCTGTTCCCGGCCAGTCCGACACCACTTCGGTGTTCCAGTCCATCCACGGCACGCCGTACCAGTTTCGCTTCTTATTGTTCTCGACATAGAAGTCGACGTCGACATTGCCCTCCAGACCATAGTCCAGCAGCGCCTGCAAATACGCTCTGGGATCGACAGGGCCCCCCTCCTTGAACGCGATCTTGAGCCACGGAAAATTTTCCATCGGCGGCAATTGCGCCGGATAATTCTGGCTGAGCTTGAACACCTTCCCGGTGTAGTCCGCCGGGGGATCGCCGCCATCCCCCTGCCGGTAATAATCCTTGAACTTCCCCCGGACGCAGTCCTTTCTCGCGAACGCGTTGCGCACGTCATCGTCGGACGCGAAGGCGGGCGCGATAGCGCCTGCGCAGCACATTGAGAATGCGGCCACGACCGGAAGCAACTGTTTGCAGATAGGCTTTATCATGAGCATCTCCGGGCGCGTGCGCCCCGTCGTCAAGGCGAATGACGCTTCTTAGCGCTTTGCGGCTTTGTCGCCGGCCTTCCGGCGGCGCCATGCGGACTGAGAATCACGCGCAAGCGTCACAAACTTGGCGGCGCGCGCCGCGCGCTCCTACTCGGCGCAGCCCATGCGACGCTCTCGCACAATGATCTCCCGCACAAGGGCGCGTTGATTGGCTGACAGTGGAACGTCATTGATGTCGTCATAGCTGCAGCCCGCATTGCCGAAGCTGCGGATGGCGCGCGTCGTCTGGAAGCAATAGCCGGCGTCCTTATAGATCTGATTGCGCCGCCGCCAGAGACTCGCGCAGGAGGCTTCCGCGGATTGTGCGCCTATGACGGCGGCGAAGGCCGCAAGCACCGCCTTCGGCATGGTCGATGTCATTTTCCCTTCTCCTCGGTCATGCGAGTCGCGCGCGGCAGCTTACTGGAGGCGAGCGGCGCGCGCGACATCGCCTGTCGACGCCCGATGCGGCGATCAACCGCCGAGTCTTCGCAAGACCGCCGCATGATGACAGTCGAAGGCCGCTGATGAAGGGTTCGCTGATGAAGCGACTAGAATCCCAGGGCGACGCCGTTATGACGACGGCAGGATGACGATCGCCACGCGGCGGACTGTGCGCCGCAGCCGGCGGAATCCGTCAGGGTTCGCTCTACCGCGTGTACCAGACGTAGACGATGGAGAGGGCCAAAGCCAGCGCAAAGCCGATCATGGCGTTGCGCAGAAAGCCTCCGCCGAACTCATCCATGTGCGTCTCCCATGCTCGCGCGCCGCCCCGACAATGTGACGTAAGCTCGCGCTTGGCGCAACCGCATCGCGCATGCTGCGCCGCGCGCATATTTCGTCTCGCCACATTCTTCAGTATATTCGTGCGCACCGGGCGCATTTCGACAGATTCCCGCCACGCCTGCGCACGTTCGAGTCCTCAAAAGGAAGGATGCCGTGATGAAGGACGATCTCGGCGCGCTGTCCGTCGTTCTCAACCAGAGCACGGAGGGCCCCGGGCCTCTGTCCAGCGCGACCTTCGTCGTCAAGGAAAACATCGACGTCGCTGGACACGTCTCGATCAATGGGCACCCTCTATGGGCGAAGACCCACGCCCCCGCCCTGGCCAATGCCTCTGTCGTCGATCGCTTGCTCGGCGCTGGCGCGCGGCTCGTCGGCAAGACGCATATGGACGAGATGGCCTATAGCCTTCTTGGCGCCAATCCGCATTACGGCACGCCGATCAATCCGGCCGCGCAGAATCGCCATCCCGGCGGCTCGTCGTCAGGCTCGGCTGTCGCCGTCGCCGCCGGACTGGTCAACTTCGCCCTCGGCACGGACACCGCCGGCTCCTGTCGCGCGCCGGCGGCCTTTTGCGGCGTCTTCGGCTTCCGCGCATCGCATGGCGCAATTCCGATGGATGGCGTCGTTGCGCTCGCGCCCTCGTTCGACGCCATCGGCTGGTTCGCGCGCGACATCGACGTGATGGCGTCGGTTGGCGACGCCTTATTGGCGGCGGACGCAAAGAACGCCGAAGTTGGCGAAGCGGTCCTGCTGACCGACGCCTTCTCGGGAGTCGAGATGGATTTCGCCTCGGCGGCGGCGGGGCCCATCGACGTCTTAAAGGCCTATGGCCCTTGGCGCGAAGCGACGCTCGGAGAGGATTTTCTCAAGACCGCGCTCGGGCACTTCCGCAACTTGCAGGCGTTTGAGGCCTGGGCGGCGCATGGCGCATGGATCGCGGCGAACGGCCCCACCTTCGGCAAAGGCGTCGAACAGCGTTTCGCCTATGCGGCCAAAGTCACCGCCGACCAAAAGAAATCCGCTGAAAACTTCCGCGAGAACGCGCGTGAAAGAATCGACGCGATCCTTGGCGCGCGCGGCTTCATCGTATCGCCCACCACGCCGTTTCGCGCGCCGCTGCTCACCGAAAGCGAGGAGACGCTTGACGCCAAGCGCGCGCAGATGATGCGCCTGTTTCTCATCGCGAGCTTTTTCGGCCTGCCGCAGATCAGCATGCCTCTGCCGACCGCCGATGCGCCGGTTGCGCTTTCCTTCGTCGGCCGACGTGGCGCCGATCGCGCATTGATCGCCTTCGCCCAGCGCTTCTGCGCGCAGATGAAGAAGTCGCTCTAAAGACAATCCAAAAATCCGGGTCTTGCTCTCGGTTGCCGAGCGCGCGCGTCGGCGCCGCCCGCTGGCCATCGCGCGCGCTCGGCGCTTTAGGCCTTTGATGCATTTCTGCAACGCAATCGGCTTTTTCGGTCTTTGCGGCGCGGTCGCGATTGACCGCGAGCATTGGATGCAGATTGGATGCGGATCAGTCTTGAATTTCGACTTCAATGGGGTGGATGAGCAATGAAGCGTCGTCTGGCGACCATCGCAGCGATCGCTTGGACCGCCACATCGGCGTTCGCGGCTCCTCCACCGCCGATGTGGACAGGATTCTATGCCGGTCTGAACTTGGGTGGCGGCGCAAACACTGCAGCGAGCGTCACGACCACCGGCTATTCCGCCTTTGATTGGGCGGCAGGCGTCTACAATCTGCCGTTCGGCTGGATTTCGGGGTATCGGAACGGCGTCGCCAATGTCGGGCAAGCCGGCGTCATCGGCGGCGGACAGTTCGGTTATAATTTCCAGGTCAGTCCGAACGTCGTGCTGGGCGTCGAAACCGATTTTCAGGGAAGCGGCATATCGGGGAACGGGGCGAGTTACGGTCTCGCTGGCGGCTCGGGAAATACGGGCGACCCTCATGAAAACTTCCTGCACCTGCAGAGCGGCGCCGTGAACGTCTCCTCAGGACTCGGCTGGATCGGCACGGTCAGAGGCCGCGTTGGCTTTTTGGCGAATCCGTCAATCCTCGTCTATGCCACCGGCGGCTTCGCTTATGGCGAGACATACGCGAGCGTCCTCACAACCGGCTACCACTGGCACCCCGGACACGAGACAGCGCACCCCGATAATCCGGTCGTTCCGACGTGGGCTTCGTTCAACGCCATCAGCGTAGGTTGGACCGTTGGCGGCGGCGGCGAATGGATGTTCTGGCAGAACTGGAGCGCGAAAGTCGAGGCGCTTTACTACGACTTGGACTCTCAGTCTGCGCGCGGCCAGTTCAGCCCGGTAATTAATCCGGCCGCCCCGAATTCGATTGCCATCATCAATGGAGCGACAACGAATTTTGATTATCAGGGCGTTATTGCTCGACTGGGCGTCAACTACCACTTCAACTTCGGCGCAGTTCCGTGATTGCGAAATGCTGTACGGATTAAACAGAAGACGATGATCGGCCGAGGCAGGCTCGTCGCAATTTGTCAGCTCCGAGGTGCGGCCGACCTCAGCCGCTCGGCTGCGGCCGTCGCCCGAGCAGATCCTTGATCCGTCCGGTCAATCTCTCGCGCACGTCGCGATAGGCGTCGAGTATCGCTTCGCGCGATCCCTGGGCGGCGGTCGCGTCAGGCGTCGGCCAGTAGACGACGTCCACGGCCATCGCGCGGGTGAACTCCAGCGCCTTGTGATGCGCTTCTGGCGACAGCGTCACGATCAAATCGAAATTCGAATCTTCGAGATCTTCGAAAGTGTGCGGCTTATGGCCTGAAATGTCGACGTCAATCTCGTCCATCGTCGCGATGGCGAAGGGGTCTGGCGCGCCGCGCTTCAGTCCGGCCGAAGCGAAATAGATTTCGCGGCCGAAATAATGCCGGGCGATGGCCTCCGCCATAGGCGAGCGGACAGTGTTCAGCGTGCAGGCAAAGAGAATGGACTGGGGTCGCGTCACGTTGCTCACGCGTTCTCATCGGCGACTCGCCGCCGACTGCCGATCCTGTTCTATGAACGCCGCAAGCTCCTTGGTCTGAGCCGTGAACAGCTGCAGTTCGTTCATGTCGAGCGGCTCGCTGACATGCTGCATCAGCAGCAGATCGCGGCCCTCCGAAAAGGCCGGCGCCACGCCGCAAAAGAAAAAGCCGAGCCGCCGAGCGCTTTCCACCAGGAAGGGGAGGCCTGGATCGTCGATATGCGCGGAGAGCTGAACGGCGCGCGCGCCAAGACCGCCCACGTCGTTCAGAGCCTGGCTCAATTCGATCGCCGCATTCGATCCGATCGTCTCGAAGCGGATTCTGCCATAGCCCCACGGATTGACCATGACGCTGGTCATCGATTGGGTCGCCGCCGGCGCCCGATGCTCGCTCGGAGAAACGGCGACGCCGAGCCGGTCGTATGTCGCCGAAATGATCTCAAGATATTCCCTCGGCGCCGCCATTACGCAGGCGCGCTCCGGCTCCAGGAAGCGGAACGTCAGCAGAAAGCTCTGGCGCTGTCCCGCCGTCGGCGCCGGCAAATCCTTCGAATGCGACGTCGCCGGCGCCGCGCCAAGGAGGATGGCGCATGTCGGCATGCCGGCGCGCTCGTCGTTACGCTGCGAGAACGTATGGGTTGTGACAGGCTCTGCGTAGATCCCGACGAGCCCGAGTTTGATCGCCTCATCCGTGAGCCGCTCGGTCATCCGCTCCAGGAGATGACGTCCCCGGTAGGAGGGCAGCACGACGGCTTCCCCGCGTTCGGCGATCACGGCGCCGGGTTCGCGCTCGAGGGCGACATGCCCGATCACTTCGCCGCGCGCGTCGCGGGCTACGACGGGAATGACCTCCCCGCTCTCGACTTTGCGCCAATAGCGCTGCGGCGAGAAGACTTCACGGTGAACGTAATTATGTCCGTAGACGGCGAGGAAGCAGCGCGCGATCGCCGCCGAGTCGCTCTGCCGGGGCGCGTCGATCTGAACCGTCTCCGTGGGCGCTTCGGCTTCGGCGTCGGGCGCTTCGACGCCTCCGGCCGCTTCCCCGGAGCCTTCGAAACCGCGATGGAGCGCGATTTCCCAGCCGTCGACGCCGCGCTCCCTGTAGGACAGGCCGGCGTCCCGCCGCACCTGCGCGCCGAGCGACGGAAGGATAGCCGAAAATCGCGAATGGCCGGCGAGCAGGATCCGCGCGCGCACCTCGCGTTTCGAAGAGGAGAGCAGAACCGCGGCGCGTTCGGGGCTGGTGCGCGACTGGCAAAGCGCCTGCCATGTTTGCGCGGCGTCGGCGGCGATCTGGCTCGCCGTCAGCGGCGGCGTCCCTTCGACAAGGGCCGCTTCGCGAACGAAGGCGCGAAGAAGTTCGCCGCCTTCCGCTTCCATCGACAGGCGCAGCTCGGCGACGTGATGGGAATGACTTTTGCCCATGCGGATGACTCCATCATGACATCTGCGCCGCGATCGAGCGCCGCGACGCGCGGCGCTCGATCATTGGCGCCAAAGCGCCGCTCAGCCCTTCCAATGCAGCGCCGTGATCAGTGTGAAGATTCGCCGCGCCGTGTCTTGATCGGTTTCGATCTTGCCCTTCAAGCGCTCAACGAGGAGTTGCGCGCCCTCATTGTGCAAACCGCGACGACCCATGTCGATGGCCTCGATTCTACTCGGCGTCGCGTTACGAATCGCAGCGTAATAGCTTTCGCAGATCATGAAATAATCTTTGAGAAGGCGTCTGAACGGCGTCAACGAGAGAATATGGGTGACGAGACAGACGCCCTCCGCGTTGCGGACTTCGAAAACGAGTTTCGCGTCCGCCAGCGAAATCAGCAGGGCATAGGGTCCGCCGTCATGGCCGACCAGCGCAAAACTGTTGTCCTCCAAAAGATCATAAATCGCGATGGCGCGCTCATGCTCCTGGTCCGCCGAACCCCGGCCGATCGACTTTTCGTCGAGCGCGACGGAGATGAGTCGCTTCGACTCCCGTGACTCCACGCCTCACGCCCCAAGCTGATTGAGGCGGATCGACACCGAACGGGCATGCGCCTGCAAGCCTTCGGCCTCGCCGAGCGTCACCGCGGCGGCGCCGATGGCCCGCAGCGAGTCGGCGTCGCATTTCAGGATCGACGTGCGCTTGACGAAGTCGAGCACGCTGAGCCCCGACGAGAACCGCGCCGAACGCGCCGTCGGCAGCACATGGTTCGATCCGCCGACATAATCGCCGACAGCTTCCGGCGTATAGGCGCCGATGAAGATCGCGCCGGCGTTGGAGACGCGCGCGGCAAGGTCTTCCGCATCCTCGCAGATGATTTCGAGATGTTCGGCGGCGATCCTGTCGGCGAGCGCAATGGCGTCGGTGAGCTTCTTAACCAGGATCGTCGCGCCATAGTCGCGCCAGGAGGCGCCGGCGATCTCCTTGCGCGAAAGCGTCGTGAGATGCCGCTCGACGGCGGCGACGACCGCGTCGGCGAGCGTGGCGTCGTCGGTGATAAGAATCGATTGGGCGGATTCGTCGTGCTCGGCCTGCGCGAGCAGATCGGCCGCGATCCAGTCGGGGTTGGCGGTCGCGTCGGCGAGGACCAGCACTTCGGAAGGGCCGGCGATCATGTCGATGCCGACCTGGCCGAACACCCGGCGTTTCGCCGCCGCCACCCAGGCGTTGCCCGGCCCGACGATCTTTGCGACGGGCGCGATCGTCTGCGTGCCATAGGCCAGCGCCGCCACGGCCTGCGCGCCGCCGACGCGGTAGATTTCGTCGATGCCGGAACGCTTGGCCGCGGCGAGCACCAGCGGGTGAACGACGCCGCCCGGCGTGGGCGCCACCATCACGATGCGCTTCACGCCGGCGACCTTCGCCGGCACGACATTCATCAGCACGGAAGACGGATAGGCGGCGGTGCCGCCGGGCACGTAGAGCCCGACCGAGTCGAGCGGCGTCCAACGCCAGCCCAGTTCGACGCCGGCGGCGTCGCGAAAACGCAGATCCTGCGGCCTCTGCCGCTCGTGGAAGGCGGTGATGCGCTCCAGCGCGAGATCGAGCGCCGCGAGTTGCTCGGCGGAGCATTTCGCCTCCGCCGCTTCGACCTCCGCGCGCGAGACGGCGATGCCGGTCGCCTCAAGGTCGATGCGGTCGAAGCGCTTGGAATAGTCGACAAGCGCCGCATCGCCGCGGGCGACGACGTCCTCGATGATGCCGCGCACGGTGTCGTCGACATCCTGCGACGCCTCCCGCTTCATGGCGAGCAGCGCCACAAAACGCTCTTCGAAATCGGGCGCCGCGGCGTCCAAACGCAGGGTCATGATCCTCTCCAGCCGGAAGAACGGCTGTCATGGCCCTCGGGGAGCGTTCTCGTCAAGTTCGCCGCTGAAATCATGGGTCGGCCGGGCGGCGACCTTCCAGCGCGGGCCGACGTCGCAAAGCTGCGCCTCGACGCATTCGACGTCGATGGCGATCGACGCGCCGCCGGCGAAAAACAGCCGAATGACGCCAGAGGGCGGCTCGGGGTCGGGTTCGAAGGTGACGGCCAGCAGTTCGAGAACGGCGTCGGGATGGTCGCGCAGGACGCGCTGGCAGCGCACGCGCTGGACGCCTTCGAAATGCAGCCCGCAGCGGCAGCGCTCCAGGCGCCCGTCCAGCTCGGCGGCCCAGTCGAACCGCGACGCCACCAGGGCGAAGCGGCGCTTGTCAGGAATAAAGGCGATGTCGGCGACGCGCACCAGCGCGTCCTGCAGATGCGCCGAGAGGAGCGAAAGATCTTCGCTATCGAGCGCGTGCAGACGCAGGGCGGACGCATCGCAAGGCCGGCTGGGTGGCTCCATGTCCTCTCCTCCTTCGCCCGATATGGCGAAGGGCGTGAAGGGACGCAAGCCCACTCCTCGATTGAAGAGGACGCCAAACGCGCAGCGTTTCGGGTGGGGTGATGGCGCGCCGCCTAACGCGCCGCTCAATCCTGAAACGGATTATGCACGAGGATCGTGTCGTCGCGTTCGGGACTCGTCGACAGCAATGCCACCGGCGCCTCGATCAGCTCTTCGATGCGGCGCACATATTTGATCGCCTGCGCCGGCAGATGCGCCCAGGAGCGCGCGCCGCTGGTCGATTCCCTCCAGCCTGGAAAGGTCTCATAGACGGGCTGCACACGCGCCTGCGCCGCCTGCGAGGCCGGCAGGCGCTCGATGCGGCGGTCGTCGAGCATGTAATGGGTGCAGATTTTGATCTCGTCGAACCCGTCGAGAATGTCGAGCTTCGTCAGCGCGACGCCGTCGATGCCGGAGGTCTTCACCGCCTGGCGGGTCAGCACGGCGTCGAACCAGCCGCACCGGCGCCGGCGCCCCGTATTGGTGCCGAATTCGCGGCCCCGGTCGCCAATCAATTCGCCGATCGAATCATGCAGCTCGGTCGGAAACGGGCCGCCGCCGACTCGCGTCGTATAGGCCTTGGCGATGCCGAGCACATAGCCGATGGCGCCGGGGCCAAGCCCGGAGCCGCTCGCCGCCGACGCGGCGACGGTGTTGGACGAGGTCACATAAGGATAGGTGCCGTGGTCGACGTCGAGCAGCACCCCCTGCGCGCCCTCGAAGAGGATGCGCTTGCCGGCGCGGCGATTGTCGTCGAGCAGCTCCCAGACCGCGTCCATGAACGGCAGGATGCGCGGCGCGACCGACAGCAGCTCTTCGCGCACGGCCGCGGGGTCGACGTCGGGAAGGCCGAGGCCCCGCCGCAGCGGATCGTGATGCGCGAGAACGCGCGCGATCTTGTCGTCGAGCCGGTCGGGCTCGGCGAGGTCCATGAGGCGAATCGAGCGGCGGCCGACCTTGTCCTCATAAGCGGGCCCAATGCCGCGCTTGGTGGTGCCGATCTTGGCGCCGCCGCCCGCCTCCTCGCGATGCGCGTCGAGCTCGCGGTGCAGGGAAAGGATGAGCGGCGCGTTTTCCGCGATCTTGAGATTCATCGGCGAAATTTCGACGCCCTGCTCCCGCAGCCGGTCGATCTCGCCGATGAGGAAATGCGGGTCGACGACGACGCCATTGCCGATGACCGAAAGCTTTCCCGGCCGCACGATGCCGGAGGGCAGCAGCGCGAGCTTATAAGTCACGCCGTCGATGACCAGCGTGTGCCCGGCGTTATGGCCGCCCTGGAAGCGCACGACGATGTCGGCCTCGAGCGACAGCCAGTCGACAATCTTGCCCTTACCCTCGTCGCCCCACTGGGCGCCGACCACCGCCACATTCGCCATGGCCGTATCTCGATCTCCAACAGAAAAAGCCCCGGCGGTAACGCCGGGGCTCGTTACCGCCGGGGTTTAGCGCATGACGCCGGGAGGGTAAAGCCCGGCGGCGGCGTCCGAGAGCAGGAACTTCCGGCGGCTTTCGCGGTTGGAAATTAACAAGGGAGGTAACATCGATGCCGTCCACGCTCGCGCGCGTTACAAACCACACGGATGAAGACGTCAGCCGCGCCATTCGTGCAAAAACGCAAGCGCGGCTGTCGTATTTGTCCAAGCACCCCGACAAGATCGACGAACGTCTGGAGGAGCTCGACCGGGAGTGGGACATCGAGCGGGCGCTGGAAGCCAGCGCCTCCTCGGTGGCGCTTGTCGGATTTGCGCTCGGCTTGACGTCCGATCGCCGCTGGCTGGCGCTGCCGGTTCTGGCGAGCGGCTTCCTGCTCCAGCCTGCTCTGCAGGGCTGGTGCCCGCCGCGGCCGCTCATGCGCGGATTGGGGATTCGAACGGCCGAGGAAATTGGCCAGGAGCGGAACGCGCTCAAGGCGCTGCGCGGCGATTTCGACAAGGTCAAGAAGGCCAACAACAAGGTGCGGGAGGCCGCGCGCGCCGCCGGGATGGGCTACGAGATCCACGGGCGCATGGTGCATTGATACCGCTATCCACACTACTCGCGACCGGATTATTCTGAGCTTCGCCAACGCGGCGCGACTGCGAAATCAGCGCGCGCCCGCTGCGAGCGCGTGAGGGATCGCGTGGAGCTTCCTCGCCGCTTCGCCAAAGGTTGATTGGGGGGAGGAACCGCATGGTCAGCCAAGGACTCGCCATTGTCGCCGCGATCATTTTGGTTGCTTCCCCGACCCTCGCCTCGGCTCGAGAGCATACGCGGGTCGAGCGCGTGACGTTCAAGGACGGCCGCGCAACGCTGAAAGGCCGCATCAAGGGCTACGCCTACGCCGACTATGTTTTTCCCGTCGGGGCGGGAGAATCCATGCGGCTGAGCCTCAAGACCAACCGGCTCAGCAACTATTTCAATGTGACCGCGCCGGGCGCGGAAGAAGCGATGTTCATCGGCTCATCGTCGGGAGCCGATTTCTCGGGAACGGCGCCTGTCGCCGGAGATTACACGGCGCGCGTTTATCTGATGCGCAGCGCGGCGCGGCGCGGAACCGTCGCAAACTATGCGCTCACCATCGAGTTGGGACAGACAAGCGCGAGCGAGCCCAAGGGTCCGGACTATGCGGACGGACTGACGGGCGGGCCAGATCGCTGGGAAGTTTTCGGGCTTGCGTCCGGCGATAGCCTCACTCTGCGTGATCGCCCTTCAGCGGGCGCGACTTCCGTCGCCGCTGTGGCGAACGGCGCCATCCTAACAAACCTCGGCTGCAGGAATACGGGCGGCGAACGCTGGTGTCAGGTCCAAGACCCCGCCGGCAACAGGCGCGGATGGGTGAAGGGCGGACATCTACGAGAGGCGGCAGGACCGAAATAGATCACGCCCTATGATACGGATGCCCTGACAAAATGGTCATCGCCCGGTAAATCTGCTCCGCCGCGAGAATGCGCGCCAGCTGATGCGGCAACGTCATCGCGCCGAAAGAGAAGACGGCTGTCGCGCGCGCGCGGATGCTCTCGTCGAGGCCTTCGGCGCCGCCGATCGCAAACCACAGCGCCTTACAGCCCCTGTCGCGTTCGCAGGCGATGAATTGCGCAAAGGCTGCGCTCGTCGCCGCCCTGCCCCGTTCATCAAACGCCGCGAGCCGAGAGTCGGCGGGCAGAGCCGCAATCAGCTCCGCGCCCTCGCGCGACGCCCGCTCGGCCGCCGAGGCGGCCTTGCTCTCGTCGATCTCCTTGAGTTCGAGACCTTCGAGGCCCAGCCGCCGCAAGGCGCGGATGCGCTCGGCGTAGCGCGCGAAAAGCTCCCGCTCGGGACCGGCCTTCAGTCGGCCGACGCAGATAAGGCCCAGTTTCATCCGACGCCAAGCGAGACGAGAAGCGAGAGACAAGCGCCCAAGAGCGCCCTTGCAGCCGCTCCCGTCAGACCAGGCGAATCTCCACCGGTCGGTCGCCGCCCCACATCTTTTCGAGATTGTAGAACTGGCGCACCTCGGGACGGAAGATATGGACGATGACGTCGCCGGCGTCGATCAGCACCCAGTCGCACTGGGACAGACCCTCGACCCGCGGCGCAACCACGCCAGCGGCCTTCAGAGCCTTGATCGCCTTGTCGGCGATGGCGCCGACATGGACGGTCGACCGGCCAGTCGCGATGACCATGTCATCGGCGAGAGCGGTCTTTCCGCGCAGATCGATGGAGACGATGTCCTCGGCCTTGGTTTCGTCCAGGCTGGCGAGAACCTTTTGCACGATTGAGCCGGTCAACGGCGCTCTTGCGCCGATCTCCGGCCGGAGCGGACCAGGACCCGTCTCCGGAAGAACACCTGTCGACAGCGTTGCAACCCTCATGCTTCGCGGCCCCAAAGCTCGCGAAAGAGCTGGCCGCCCCTTAAGGATGGGGCGCTTCCCAAAAAATTGCAATAGAAACTGCGGTGTTGCCGAGCGCCGCCAAGAAAAAAGCCCGGCTCGGGCGCCGGGCTTTGGAAGGCGGTTCGGGCTAATCGAGAGGCGGGAGGAACCTCAAAGCCGGAACATGGAAAGCATAATCGATTTGCGCCGAAAGCGTAGGCCGAAATTGTCGACTCGCCGGCGATCGGCGCAAAAAGCGGGGAAAAGCCTTCCGAATCGGGCCAAACAGGCGCATGCGCGCCACCAAATTAACTCTCTTTAACAGAGACTTGCGTGAGGCTAATTCCGCCAGTGATTTTATTGCAACACATGTCCAGTTTGTTGCTGGAGCGCTGCTCTCGCCTGTCGCATTGTGGCGAAATCACGGAATGAGGACCATGGAGCCGGCGGTGGCGCGTGATTCGAGCGCCGCATGCACCTTGGCCGCATCGGCGAGCGGAAAGCGCGCGGGCTCGGCGAGATCCACAAAACCGCGCTTCGCCGCGCGGACGAGATCGTCCATCATCTCCTCATAGTCGCGCCGACGCGCGATATGGGTGAAAAGCGAGGGGCGAGTCGCATAGAGCGAACCCTTCATCGCCAGAAGCCCGATGTCGAAAGCCGCGATCGGTCCGGAGGCCGAACCGAAACTGACGAACATGCCGAAGGGCTTCAAGCAGTCGAGCGAAGCCGGGAAAGTGGCGGCGCCGACGCCGTCATAGACGACGTCGCACAGCTTGCCCTTGGTAATGTCGCGGACGCGCTCGACGAAATTCTCCTCCCGGTAGAGAATCGCGTGTTTTGCGCCTGCCTCTTCCGCGATCTTCGCCTTTTCGGGCGAACCGACCGTCGCGATGACCTTCGCGCCGAGCGCATTCGCCCACTGACAGAGAATCTGCCCGACGCCGCCGGCGCCGGCGTGGACGAGAACGCGGTCGCCTTTCGTCACCTTGAAGGTTCTGCGCAGCAGATATTGCGCGGTGAGTCCTTTCAGCATCATCACCGCCCCCTGCTCGTAGCTGAAGGATTTGGGCAGATGAATCACTGAATCGGCGGCGATATTGCGCGCCTCGCTATAGCCGCCCAGCGCGCCGACATAGGCGACGCGATCGCCGACCTTGATCTTCTTCACATCGTCGCCGACGGCGACCACCTCGCCCGCGCCTTCATGTCCTGGAATGAAGGGATATTCGGCCGGATAAGCGCCGGTGCGGCGATAGACGTCGATATAATTGACGCCAATGGCGCGGTGGCGGATCTGCACTTCGCCGGCGCCCGGCGGCGCGGGTTCGACATCCTCCAGGACAAGCGCTTCCGGTCCGCCGGGCTGATGCACGCGTATCGCCTTAACCATCGACCTCTCCTTTTGCGATTGCGCCCCCCGCGCGAAAAAACGGCAAAGCCAGGAAATAGCACCCTGTCGCGGCCAAAGCCGCCTTTACGCCGAACGAGGCCGCCGCAAGATCCTGCGCGACCGCCGCGATTGCCGCCGCGCCCCAGACGAAGGTGACGGCCAGCGTTACCGGGCGCAGACGCTTGACGCGCAGCGGATGGATGAAGGCGACCGGCACGAACATGAAAGCCGCCGCAACGACGACGACCGCGAGGCTCGCGAGGGACGGCGGCCGCAGCACTAGAAGATAAAAGACCACGATGTTCCAAAGCGACGGAAAACCGCGAAACCAGTAATCGGCCGTCTTCATCCGCCGATCCGCGAAATAAAGCGCCGAACAGGCGCAGACTCCGGCGCAGACCGCGCCGGCGAGCGCGGGCTCCAATAGTCCCGAGCGCCATAGCGCTACAAGCGGCGTGACCACATAGTTCAGAAAATCGACGACGAGGTCGAGCGCGACGCCGTCAACGAAGGGCGCCGTTTCGGTGACTTTGAACCGCCGCGCCAGCGTGCCGTCGACGGCGTCGACGAAGAGCGCCACCCCGAGCCAGGCGAACATGGTCGCAAAGCGGCCGTCCGCCGCGAGGAACAGCGCGGTCATGCCGACCGCCGCGCCGCTCGCGGTGAACAGGTGGATTGAAAGGCCGATGAGGCGGGAAGACGTCACGAGCGCGAGCAGCCGGAGAAGCGGGACCGCGAGACTACACCGCCGCATGCGCCGGCCAAAGCGCTCCTGCTCGCGCTCCGGAGAGTCTCCCGCTATAACAAAGTCAAGGAGACGGCTGAGATGGACGCGGCGCAGGAACACAGCACATCGGAGATTCTCATCGCCGGCGCCGGCGCGACCGGGCTTGCCGCGGCGCTGGCCTTCGCGCGCGCGGGGCTCGAAACGACGCTCGCCGGACGCATTCCGCCGCCGCTGCCGGGGCGCACCGTGGCGCTGTTTGAAGCGTCCGTGCGATTCCTCGACGCGCTCGGCGCGCTGGAGCGCGTCAAGGCGCGCGGCTGCGCGGTCGAAGCGATCCGCATGATCGACGACACCGATCAGTTTCTGCCTGTGCCGGAACTTAGCCTGCGCGCCCGCGAGATCGGGCTGCCGGCGCTCGGCGTCAATGTGTCGAACGACGACCTCGTCGCGGTCCTGCTCGATCTTTGTCGCGACCGCCCCGAAATCGCGTTCATCGACGCCGACATCGCCGATTACGAATTCAACAGCGACAGCGCCGTCGCCATTCTGGCCGATGGGCGACGCCTGACGTCGGACTTCATTGTCGCGGCGGACGGACGCAACAGCCGCGCGCGCGCCGTCGCCGGCATCGACGTGAAGGAATGGACCTATCCGCAGATCGCGCTGACCATGGTTCTGCGCCACGAATTTCGGCACGAGAACGTTTCGACGGAATATCACACGCGCTCGGGCCCTTTCACGCTGGTGCCGCTTCCCGCGCGGGGAGACGCGCCGAATCGTTCGAGCCTTGTTTGGCTGATGAGCGTCGCCGCTGCGCGAAGGCGCCTCGCCAAGCCGCGCGAGGAGCTCGAATTTGAAATCGAGGATTACGCCAAGTCGGAACTTGGCGCGATGCGCATCGAGGGCGACATCGGGCAATTCCGGATGGGCGGCATGCAGGTGTCGAAACATGCGACGGGGCGCCTCGCGCTCGTCGGCGAGACCTGTCACATCTTTCCGCCGATCGGCGCGCAGGGACTGAACTTAAGCCTGCGCGACGTGGCCGATCTCGAGGATTGTCTCGCCAGCGTCGACCTTAAGAACCCGCGTGAATTGTCGCGGGCGCTGGCGCGCTACGACCGTCACCGGCGCGCCGACATCGGCTTCAGAACCCATGGCGTCGACCTGCTCAACCGCTCGCTGATCATTCCCTATCTGCCGGTGGATTTGCTGCGCGGCGCGGGCTTCATCGCCATGGCGGCGCTCGGGCCGCTGCGGCGCGCCGTCATCCGGGAGGGCGTGCTGCCGCATCTGGTGCTGCCGCGACTGATGCGCAGGCCGGCGCAGAAACACGAAGTCGCCGGCGCTCCACAGGGGCGCGCCGGCCCGCGGTCTTAAAGAAAGCTGCAGTTGGGGACCGCAAAAATGGGGCGTTACTTCGCCGCGATTTCGATCTTCTTTTCTTCCTTCTGGGATTCGGGCGTTTTCGGCAACTTGATCTTCAGCACGCCCTTTTCGAAGTCGGCCGTGATCTTGTCCACGTCGACCCCCTCGGGAACCCGGAAGGCGCGTCGGAAGGAGCCATATCGGCGCTCGGAACAGTAATAGCCTTCTTTCTTTTCTTCCTTTTCCTCGCTCTTCTCCCCGGAGATCGACAATACGCCGTTCGACAGCTTCACATCGACGCTCTTCTCGTCGAGGCCGGGCAGTTCCGCGGTAATTTCATATTCGCCATTCTTTTCGACGAAATCGACCGGCGGATTCCCTGTCCATTGCGACATCATCCGATCGAAGGGCTGGAAGTCGGCGAGTCCTCGGCGCGACGGCAAGTCGTCGAATAGACGGTCGAACTGACGCCGGAAGGAATCGAGAGGATGCCAATCGAAAATGCTGGGGTTTTGTGCGGAGCGCTGCGACGCTGGCAGCTTGCTTTCTTCGGCCATGACTGATCTCCCTCGTGGACGGACGACCGCCAAGCAATCGTTCAATTTACGGCGACGATGACGCCGACGATCGCTTGTGGAACGTTAGTGACGTGGCGCGTCAGAGGCGTGACTTCAACGTGGGGATTTGCGCCAATTTGTCGCGATCAAGATCGTCGGAATCTCCGAGCGACAACAATCCTGCGTCGCCTCCCGACGATGCGGTGTTGACCGTCAGCGTCGTCTCATGAAGGAACCGCAGAAGATAATCCGGTCCGCCGGCCTTGGGGCCGGTGCCGCTTAGGCCGAAGCCGCCGAAGGGCTGACTGCCGACGACGGCGCCGATCATATTGCGATTGACGTAGATGTTGCCCGCCGGCGCTTCGCGCGACAGGGCGCGAATGCGCTGTTCGATGCGCGTATGGAGGCCGAGCGTGAGGCCATAGCCGCTGGCCTCGATTTGCGCGAGCAATTGCCGCATGCGGTCCGCCCGCCAGGTCACGACGTGCAGGATGGGGCCGAATATCTCCTCCTGCAGTTCCTCGACGCCGTCGAGCCTGACGATATGCGGCGCAACGAATGTTCCGTCCGTTTGCGCCGCGCCGGCATAGAGAATTCTCCCGGCTGCGCGCCGCCGGGCAAGGTAGGCGTCGAGCTTCGCCTTCGCCTCGGCGTCGATCACCGGGCCGACATGCACGCCGATGTCGCGCGGATCGCCGACGCGCAACTCGCGCGCCGCGCCGACGAGCGCATTCAGGCAGGCGGGCGCGATTTCTTCCTGCAGACACAGAATGCGCAGCGCCGAACACCTCTGGCCGGCGGATCGGAAGGCCGAAGTCAAAACGTCGTCGACGACCTGTTCGATCAGCGCCGTCGAATCGACGATCATCGCGTTGATTCCACCGGTCTCGGCGATGAGCGGCGCGATCGGTCCGTCTCGCTGGGCGAGCGTGCGGTTGATCCGCTGCGCGACTTCGACCGAGCCGGTGAAAACAACGCCGGCCGTCGAGGCGTCGGCGACGAGCGCGGCGCCGATCGTCCCGTCGCCGGGAGCGAATTGCAGCGCATCCTTGGGAACGCCGGCTTCGCGCAGAAGTTCGATCGCCATGGCGGCGACGAGCGGCGTCTGCTCGGCGGGTTTCGCGACGACGGCGTTTCCCGTCACCAGCGCCGCGGCGACCTGCCCGAGGAAAATCGCCAGCGGGAAATTCCACGGCGAAATGCAAATGAAGACACCGCGTCCATGGCGACGCAAGACATTGGCCTCGCCGGTCGGTCCCGGCAGCGGCGCGTCGGCGCAGACGATGCGCGCCTGGGCGGCGTAATAGCGGCAAAGGTCGGCCGCTTCGCGCACCTCGGCGAGCGCGTCGTCGAGCGTCTTGCCGCCTTCGCTCTGCAAGAGGGCGATCAGCGGGCCGCGCCGCGCTTCGATCAGATCGGCCGCCCGCGCGATCGTCTGCGCGCGCGCTGCGAACGGCGTCCCGACCCAGGCTGGAAAGGCGCGCGCCGCCGTCGCGAGCGCGGCGTGCGCCGCGGCTTGGTCCGCTTCGACAACTTGACCGACGACGGCGCCGTCGATCGGCGACAGGACATCGCGGGCCTGCGCGCGCGACTCGACGCTCGGCCGCGCACAAGGCGGCGGAAACGGCGCGCGCGTCTCCTCGATCAGCGCCGCTAGCGCGGTTCTGTCGCCGAACTCCACGCCTTTCGAATTGGCGCGAAGCGGCAGGTAGAGCGCGCCCGGCAGCGGCAGACGCCGGTGGCGCGCCCGATGAGGCGCCTCGAGGGCCGCGTCAGGATGCGCGGCAAGCGCGCGCTCCGACGCGTCGGGATCGGCTGCGCGCGCGACAAAAGACGAGTTCGCGCCATTCTCGATCAACCGCCGCACCAGATAGGCCAGGAGATCGCGGTATGGGCCGACCGGCGCGTAGATTCGAACGGGAACGTCGCTGTGCTCGACGAGCGTTTCGTATAAGGACTCGCCCATGCCATGCAGGCGCTGAAACTCGAAATCGCGCCGCGCGCCCGCCAGGGTCAAAACCGCGGCGACGCTGTGGGCGTTATGCGTCGCGAACTGCGGGAACAAGCTCGGGCGCTCAAACAGCTGCGCCGCGCAAGCGTTGAAATTGAGATCGGTCATCACCTTGCGCGTGAACACCGGATAATCGGGCAGACCGCGCTCCTGCGCGCGTTTGATTTCGCTGTCCCAATAGGCGCCCTTGACGAGCCGCACCATGAATCGCCGCCGATGCGCCTGAGCAAGCGCCTCGATATAGTCGATCGCCGCCGACGCGCGTTTCAGATAGGCCTGCACGGCGAGTCCAAAGCCGTCCCACCCCGACAGCGAAGGGTCTTCCACGACGCGTGCGACCACATCCATGGAAAGCTCGAGGCGATCCGCCTCCTCGGCGTCGATGGTGAAGGCGAGATCGCGGTCCTTGGCGAGGCGGGCGAGGTCGAGCACGCGCGGCGGCAATTCCCGCAACACGCGCTCGCGCGAAATCGCCTCATAGCGTGGATGCAGCGCCGAAAGCTTGATCGAAATTCCGGGCCGCGCCGGCAAGGGCGACGTCCCGGCGGCGTCGCCGATGGCGCGAATGGCGTGTGCGTAGGCCTCGAAATAGCGTTCGGCGTCCTCGGCCGTGCGGGCGCCTTCGCCGAGCATGTCATAGGAAAAACGTTCGCGCCGGGTCCGCGCCCGGCTGATCGCCGCTTCGATCGTTTCGCCAAAAACGAAATGCGCGCCCATCAACCGCATCGCCTGGCGGGCGGCCGCCCGCAGCGTCGGCAGACCGAGGCGGCGCGCGAGATCGGCGACGAGCCCGCGCGGCTCGGGCACATCGACGATGCGCGCCGAAAGGCCCAGCGCGAAGGCGCAGGCCTGAACGAGCAGCGTGTCGCTCGACGACTGGTGATGGGAGAAGTCCCCCTCGGCAAGCTTGTCGGCGAGGAGTCGATCGGCCGTGGCGTCGTCGGGCACGCGCAGCAGCGCCTCGGCGAGCGCCATCACCGCCAAACCCTCGCGCGACGAGAGCGAGAATTCATGAAGGAAATCTTCGACGCCGCCGAGCGCGTCACGTCTCGCGCGCATCCCGCGCACGAGCGTCAGCGCGGTTTCCTCTATCTCCCGTCGCGTCGCGACGTCATGACGCGACGAGAGGAAGGCTTCAGCGAAGCTCTCGTCAGGCGGCGCGTAAGGCGCCGCAAAGGGCGCAGGCCGAGCGTCGTTTCGATTCATCCGTCATGACGACCGACCGCGCCCGCGGGCGCGGATCAGATCTTGTCGCCTTCCGCGCCTGGTTGCACGCACCGCCAGCGGGTGACGGTGAGCTGCGGATGTTCGCCGCACCACTGAGCGATATAAGGCATCGCCTGCATCATGCAATTGTTGGTCGAGCCCGTGATCGACTCGAGGACAAGCTTGCGCTCGTCGCAGGCGGCGGGCTGGGCCAAGGTGCAAACCGTCAGGATCAGTTCGACGAAATTCATCGTAATCTCCTTGCCAAGCGCCCGCCGCAGGGCGTTTGATCTTAGCAAGGGTAATGCCCGTCAGTCGGGGGTCAATATCTCGCCCTTGCCATAGACCGCCGTATCGCCGCCATAGCGGCGGAGCTTGCGCGACAGGAGATCGGCGGCGGGCGCGCTGCACTCTCTCAGACTGCGCGCGAAAAGCCGCGCAAACGTAAGCTCATACGCGCCGCAGTCGACATAGGTCGACCCGAAACAGCCGCCCCTTGCAAGCACAAGGGAGCCGCGCCTGTTGAGATAGCCGATCCGTCCTCTGGCCTCGCCTAAGAGGACGATCGTGCCGGCGATGACGCGCGCGCCGAGATCTTCGCCGGCGTCGCCTTCGATGATGATAATGCCGCGGCGCAGCCGGTCGCCGGCGCGTTCGCCCGCCTTGCCGCGCACAATGACGCGCCCGCCGGCCATGCCGGCGAGTTCGCCCGCGAGCGGACCGGCGAGGAAATCGCCGGCGTCGCCCTTGATCTCCAACTCGGCGCCGAGATTGCCGGACGCCGCATGGGGGCCTGCGTTCCCAGCGACGCTGATCCTGCCGCCCTTGGCGAGACGGCCGCACTGCGCGCCGACGTCGCCTTCGACATGAATCTCGAAGCCAGGCAGAAGCTTCGCGCCAAGAAGATCGAAACGCGAGGAGCCGCCCTCAAAGCGAAGGCTCTTTAGATCGCCTTCCGAAAGCTTGAAGAGGTCGCCGACTTTCGTCGAAACGCGCGTCACGCCGATTTCGATGTTTTCGATCTGCGCGGCGGACTTGCCGGCGAGACGATCGGGCGTCAGCGGCGAAAGATCGACGCGCTGCGGCGGCTCCTGGCGAAGCGTGAAGGTAAATGGCTTCACGGCAGCAATTCCTTCAGATGATAATGAAACGGGCCGAGCTTGCCGCCGTAATTGCCGGCGCCGACGCGCTTGGCGCCCTGCTCCGGCCCCATCTCGATGATGGCGTGAAGCCCCGCGCGCATCGCCTCGCGCACGGCGTTGTCGGTCAGGCCGTCGATGACGATTTCGAGCACGCAGCCGATATCCGCGCCGAGTTCGCTCTTCGTGACGCCGCGCAAGGTCGGACAGTAAGCGTCATTGGTCGACGCGCTCATGCCCTTATATTGCGAACCGACCTTGGAGCCCGAGCGCACGATGCCGCCGGGGAATGGCGCGATCGCGTCGGCCACGCCGTCGATCGCCGCTACGGCGGCCTCGGTCGCCCGCATGGTCTTGTCCCAGTCCGCGCCCATGATCAACAGATTGCCGCCGCCCACGGATTTCTTCGTCAGGCCGACCTTGCCCTCGCAAAAGAACTCGCCGTCCATCACCGGCACGCGCCAGTAGCGCCGGCCGTCGACGACCTTGGACATCTGCCATTTGTCGCCGAACTGGCGCACCGCGTCGCCGACCTTGATCTCGAATTCGCCGGCGACCGTCGAATAGACCGCCGAGCCCGGGCAGGTCAGCACGCATTGGCCAAGTCGGTTGACGAGCTGCTTCTCGGCGTCCTTCGACGACATGGCGAAGAGCAGCGCCCGCACGCCCGGACGCCCGTCCGGCGTTTCTTGCGGCGGCACTTCGCGATCGATTCCAGCCTCGCAGCCGCAGCCGATGACCGACGTCGCAAACCCCGTCATCGTCAGCGCCGCCTGCCGCGCCCATTTGGCGTTCGGCGCGGTGATCAGAATGCCCGTCCCGCTCATCGGAAAGGCTTCGGCGAAATTGTCGTCTATCGTCACGCCGTTGCGAATTATATCCGGCATGGAACCTCCGCGAAGGCGTCCTTGTGCGGCAGCGCGGCGTCGGGCACGTCGAAAATGCTGCGCGGCAGGCCGTAAAGATCGTCGTAGTAGGAATCGAGGCGCTTGGTGATCCGCCGATCGTAACGCGGGCGAATATGCAGCGTCTTGCCGCGCGTGTAATGCGCGACTTCGCCATCGCGCACGACGAGATTTCCGTCCTTGAACACAAGGGCCGCGCGGCGGAACATGCCGGCGACGTCGCGTCCGGGCTTATAAACGGCGATGTCGGCGACGGCGCCGGGACTGAGCCGGCCGCGATCGACGAAGCCAAAGAGCTTCGCGGCGCCGGAGCGGCTCATCTGCGCGATTTCGTAGAGCGTGTATTCGCGCGAGATCGACGGCAGCGTGGTGTGCTCCAATACGTCAGCCGGCAGGCGCGAAAGATGCTGCGCGCGCAGGTCGGCGCTCATCAGCAGCGCGAAGAGTTCCGGATAGGTCGTGAACGGGCCGCCGTTCGGATGGTCGGTGGTGAAGAACACCTGCTCGGGATTTTCAATCAGCAGGAAGAGCTCCAGCCCCGCCGCCCATTGCACGGCGTTGTAGTAGTTCGAAACCTTATAGACGTAAGGGACGATGCCGCCGCCATTGGCGTCGCCATCGAAGATCGCGCCCTTCTTCGGGATCGCGCCGGGAAGGCTGTTGAACTGTTTCAGAACGTCCGACGAAATCGTCACCGTGTCCGAGAACATCACCTGGCCGACATCAACGCTCACGTTCTTGTTGGCGTTGATCTTCTCGGCGAAAACCGCGCCGGCCGACGAGAAGCCGTTCTTGCCTTCCTTGCCATAGGCGTAGAACTGCACATGGGCGAGATGCAACGGCAGGCCTTGCGCCGCGTCGATCGTGGCGAGCGCCGTGTCGATATTGCCGGCGAGCCCGAGATTGTTCATGTGCAGATGCAGCGGATGGGCGATGCCCACCGCCTGAGTCGACTTCTGCAGCGCCTGGAAAATCTGGCGCGACGTCAGGCCGTAAAAGGGCACGACGTCGTCAAGCCCGAAGGCGCGCATGTTCTCCTTGAAGGCTTCGACGCCGCCGGGATTGATGCACTTCAAGCCGAGCGAGCGCGTATTCTCGACGGTCTGCGCGACGTAATCGTTGATCGCGCCGTTCGTCTCGCCGTCGCGCAACATGCCGAGCAGAAAGTCGTCATTGCCGAGCACGGTGAGCGCGCCCTTGTCGATGATCGGCACGTCGTTGAATTCGAGATGGGTCTGCAGCGCGTGATGCGGCGCCATCGCCGGCTCCACCACGGTGGTGAAGCCCATCTGCGCATAGAGACGGCCGGTCTCGTAGCTCGACCATTTGGCGGTCGACAGCGGCGTGCCGGCGAGCCGCGCGCGAATCGCGCGATGCAACTCCGGCAGCAGAAGCCGCGCCGTGTTCACATTGCCGCCGGCGATGTGCGAGTGAATGTCGATGGCGCCGGCCATGACGATATGGCCCGAGACGTCGATCTCCTCGTCGGCGCCGCGCCCTTCCGGACGCGCGACGATGCGGCCGTCCTCGAACCACACATCGCCGATCGCGTCCTGGCCCGTCGCCGGATCGACGACATGGCCGCCGCGCAAAACTGTCAGCGCCATGCGCCCTCCGCAACTTCCGCCATGATGGCCCCGATCGCCTGGGCGACGCTCGGCGCATCGCTCGGCGCGCTCGCCTTGACCAGCGTCATGCCGCCGGTCTCCTGTGTCATTAGCACCGCGTCATGCGTAACGCCCGGCTGACCGACCTCGATGAACAGCCCCCCCGACGGCGCCGTCTGCGCCGGCGCGAGCGTAATGAGCGGGATGTCGGCGCGGGACCAAGCGGGCTTCTCGCCGTCAAAGGCGGAAATCCACAGCGCCGCATCCGCCTCGCCGCTGTCAACGAGCCGCGAGGATTCAAAACGCCACGGGTCGTGCTCCGGATAGCCGCGGCCAAATCCGGTGCGCGGCGGAAAGCCCGTCATCCAGCCCGCCGTCTGGGTCACGCCCGAGGCGCCGCTGCGGCCGCCGATGTGAACGCCGGTGAAGCGGGTCGTGGCGTTGAGGTCGACGACCAGACCCTGCAGCATTTCGATCGCCAGCGGATCGAGCGTCGACGCCGACCAGACGAACGCGCCAAAGCGCGCGTTTCGCAGCGTCTCCACGAGGCCGTCGATGAGAGCGATTTTTTCGGCCTCCAGCGCCACCGGCCGTCCGCCGTAGCGGGCGCGCCACGCCGCCAGCACGCCGGAAAGCTCCTGCACAGAGGCCGGAATGACCTTCGCGCCTGGAACGGCGTTGGCTTCGTCGCCTGCCGGCCCGACCCAGATCACCTTGCGCGGCTGCTGCGCCTGCGCGCCGCGGCGCGGCGGCTCGCCA
>Ga0209347_1001971_pt1 | contig 29287 bp, 24 predicted proteins | sample AutmiccommuBRH23_FD_187382 | JGI IMG/M metagenome (GOLD analysis project Ga0209347, IMG submission 187382) | Deep subsurface microbial communities from Mt. Terri, Switzerland - Autotrophic microbial communities BRH/23 (SPAdes) (version 2) | ecosystem: Environmental > Aquatic > Deep subsurface >...
GCGCGGTTTTCGTCCTGGTCATTTCGCTGGTGTCCGTTCGGCTGGCCGCACGCCTTACCGGCCCCATCGACGATCTCGCCACGGCGGCGCGGGCCGCCCGGCGGGGCGAGTCGGTTCCCGAGGTGCCGCCGATGCGGATCCGCGAACTGGACGCACTGCGCCGGGCCGTGGTCGAGCTGGCCCAGAAACAGGTGCTGCTGCGCGAGGCCAACCATCGGATCAAGAACAACCTTCAGCTGATCTCCGCTTCCCTCGGCGTGCATGGCCAGAGGGCGGCCGACGAGGCGTCCCGCGACCTGATGCTCGAGCTCCAGGCGCACGTACAGGCGATCGCACGGCTCCACGATCGCTTCTACACGGAAGACCGCTACGACGAAGTGGACGCGTTCGCGCTCACCCGCGCCGTGTGCGCCGACATCGCCGAGGTGAGCGCCGGTCGCGCCAGCGTCCGGGTGGACGCCCCGGGGGAGGCGCTGATCGCCTCCGCCGCGGCCGGTCCCTTTGCGCTGATCGTGGCCGAGCTGATCATGAACGCGGTGAAGCACGCCTCGGCAGGGGGAACGCGGGGAACGATCGAGGTGCGCGGCCGGACGGAGGCGGGACCGACGGTGGTCGTGGTGGTCGCAGACGATGGTCCGGGGCTACCGGCCGGTTTCGACCTGGAACACCAATCGGGGATGGGGCTGCGCATGTGCCGGTCGCTGGCGGCCCAGATCGACGGCAGCCTGCGCGCGGTTCCGGCGGCACGGGGCGCCGCGTTCGAATTGCGTGCGCCGGGAGTGACCCCGGCGCACAAGACGCGGTGAGGTTGGGACCCGCGGCCTAGGGGCGCGCGGTGATGCGGGTGCCGCGGTCTCCGCTCAGGATCTGCGCCGCCTGTTCCAGGGCGCCGATATAGGCCGTGCCGCCGCCCGCGGCGAAGCGGCAGGCCGCCTCCACCTTCGGCCCCATGGAGCCGGCGGCGAACTCGTCCGCCGCCAGCTCCTTCGGCGTCGCGGTACGTATCGCCCGCTCCCGCTCGGTGCCGAAATCGCGGTACACGGCATCCACGTCGGTCAACAACAGCAGGGCGTCGGCCTGAAGCTGTTCGGCGAGCAGCGCCGAGGCGCGATCCTTGTCCACCACGCCCTCGATGCCGTGCAGCGCACCGCCCTCGTCGCGGTGCACCGGCACCCCGCCCCCGCCGGCGGCGATCACCAGAAATCCGCCCTCCAGGAGACGCCGGATGGCGGGCAGCTCCAACACGCCGATCGGCGCCGGGGAGCCCACCACCCGCCGGTAGTGGTCGCCGTCGCGCTGCATGGTCCAGCCCCGCTGGCGCTCCAGGTCGGCGGCCTCCTCTCGTTGATAGACGGGGCCGACGAACTTGGTCGGGCTGCGCAGGGCGGGGTCGTTCGGATCGACCAGGGTCTGGGTCAGCAGCGTCGCCAGCTCACGCCGGGGCAAAGCGCTGCCCACCTCCTGTTCCAACAGGTAGCCGATCATGCCCTCGCTCTCCGCACCCAGCACGTCGAGCGGCGCGCTCGGCACGTCACCGTCTCCCTCTTCCCGGGAGGCCAGCAACCCGACCTGGGGGCCGTTGCCGTGGGTGATCACCAACTCGTGCTCCGCCGCCAGGGGCGCCAGTGAGCGGGCGGCGGCCCGGGCGTTGGCCCGCTGAATGTCGATCCGCGGTTCATCTCCACGGCGCAACAGGGCATTGCCGCCCAAGGCCACGACGACACGCATAGGCATCTCCTCCTTCCGTGGGATCGGATCAGTCCACCTTCACGCTGCGCCGGCGGGACTTCCCCAGCTTCGGAATCGTCAGCTCCAGCACACCGTCCTTGAAGCGCGCCTTGGCCTTGGCGCCGTCCACCTCCCCCGGCAGGGCAACCGTGCGGCTGAAGGACCCACGCGACATCTCGCAGCGGTAGTAGTCGCCTTTCTCCTCCTTCTCCTCGTGAGAGGAGGTGCCCTTGATGGTCACGGACGTGTCGGTCATGGAGACCTCCAGGTCCTTCTTGTCCACGCCGGGCAATTCGGCCTTGACCACCACCTCGCCCTCGCGGTCGATCACGTCCACCTTCGGCATGCGTCCCTCGAATGGCAGCCGCCCCTGGGTCCACGCGGGCCATTCCCAGTTGAACGGACGCATCCAACCGCGGGGAAACATCCCCTCCATCATGCGCTCCATCTCCTCGAAAGGACTCATGGCGCGGCTCTGTTGGACGGCGGGCGCAACGCTTCGGGGCTCCGCCTCGCTCTTTTTCGGTTCTTTGGCCATCACTGCCTCCTCCTTGACACCGATTCTGGGTGCAACCCTCTCCCAACCGGCACCCTCACCGGCCAACTATAGGCGGGCTTGGGCGCGTGACATTGACCGGCATCAACGGCGCTTCGCCTTCTCGGTCGACAAACGCAAACGCCGCCCTAAGGCGGCGCATCGGGGAGGGGGGAACCGGAATCAGGCGGCGCGGGCGCTCCAGCCAAGCTCCTTGGCCCGCTCCCGGGCACGGCGCGGAATATCGGCGGCTACGAACTGCTCGTGCAGAATCTGCACGCCGAGCATGTGGTTGATGACCGCATCCAGCTGCACCTGGGTGGCGGTGCCGGTGTCGGGGTCGTCGTGGCGGGCGAACAGGGCGCGCACGCCGGCGGGGTCGAGGAGCCCCGTGGCCTCCAACCGGTCGTCGGCCAGGTAGCGCTCGGCCAGGGCGCGCATGGCCGCCCATTTGTCCGGGTCCGTGTGGGCCGGCGGTGCCATGAAGGCGAATTTCTCCCGCTCATAGAGCACCCGCGGTAGCACCCCCTTCATCGCCTCGCGCAGCACATATTTCTCGGTGCGCCCCTTGATGCGCATGGACGGCGGCAGCTGGGTGGCGTACTCGGCCAGGTGATGGTCGAGGAACGCCGGACGCGATTCCATGGAGTTGGCCATGTCCACCCGGTCGCCGCCCCAGGTCAGAATCTGGCCTTCGAGCTGGGTCTTGATCCAGACGTATTGGGCCTTATCGAGCGGATGGCGGCCTTCGACCATGTCGGCATCGAACGCCTCGGCGATGGCGCGGCCGGGCTCGTAGCCCTGGAGCGCCGCGCGGTGGTGCTCCGCCAGCAGGCCCGGCACGTGCTCGGCGGCGGCCAGCCAGGGTTGCAGACAGGCCGGGGTGAAGCCCACCAAGGCATCCAGTGCCGGGTCGTGGAGCTCGGTCTCCGCCAGCATGGCGCCGCTGAACAGCTTGTTGCTCTCGGAGAGCAGCTGCTCCCAGGTGGCTCGCTCGGCGGAGTCCAGTGTGTCCAGGCCGTGCAGGAACATGTCGCGGCGAAACGCGGGGTAGCCGGCGAACAGTTCGTCGGAGCCTTCGCCGGTGACCACCACCTTGTAGCCCGCCTGATTCACGTGACGGCTCATGAGCATCTTTGCAACACCCAGGGTGTTGTAGATGGTGCGCTCGGCATGCCAGGTGGTCTCGACGAAGTTGTCGTAGAGGTGACTGGCGTTAAGCATCATGATGTCCTGGTCGGCCCCGACCGACTCGGCCATCTCCCGGGCGATGGCGGTCTCGTCGTAGTCGGCGTCGTCGAAACCGATGGTGAACGCCTTCACCGGCGACTGCTGGGCCGCCGCCGAGAGCCCGAGGATGGAACAGGAGTCGATGCCGCCCGAGAGGTAGCAGGCCACCGGCACGTCGGCCTCCAGGCGCAGGTGCACGGCGCGCATGAGGCGGTCGCGGACGCCCTCGATATAGTGTTCCTCGGGCTGCTCGGGGCCGCGTTCGCCCATGAGCGGAAAGTCCATGTCCCAGTACTTGACCTCGCGCACCTGGAACTTGCCATGGGCGCGTTCCACCACCAGGGCATGGCCCGGCTGCACCTGCCGCACACCCTCGAAGGGCGTGGTTCCCGGCACGATGGTCTGCATGAGCTGGTGGTAGAGGCCCTGGGAATCGAACCGGCGCGGCACCTCCGGGTGCGCGAACAACACCTTGAGCTCCGAGCCCCACACGAGCACGCCGTTCACCTCGGTCCAATACAGCGGCTTGATGCCGAAACGGTCGCGGATCAGCATCAGGCGGTCGTGGTGCTTGTCGTACAGGGCGAAGGCGAACTCCCCGCGCAGGTGCTGCATCATGTCCTCCAGGCCGTAGCGGGGATAGAGATGCAGCACCAGCTCCGAGTCGCTCTTGGTGCGAAAGCGCGCGCCGGCGAGGGTCAGCTCCGTGCGCAGACGCTTGTAGTCGTAGAACTCGCCGTTGTGGGCCAGCATCAGGTTGCCGTCGGCGGATGCGAACGGCTGGCGGGCGCGTTCTTCGTTCAGATCAATGATCGACAGCCGCGCGTGACCGAATCCCACCCCGTTGTCGACTCGATAGCCGAACCCATCCGGTCCGCGATGATGCTGGATGGCCGCCATGGCCACCAGCGTCTCGGGGTCGAGGGGCCGGGAAGGGTCGGCATGGATGAAACCTGCAATACCACACATAGTGAAAACCTCGAATCGTGTTCAGGGGCGAGCGAGCAGTCGACTCCAGGGAGGTGCCCTCGCGACTCGCTACCGGCCACTCGCTACTCGGGCGTATCCATCACCTGATGGATGCGCTGGGTCAGCGTCGTCAGCAGTGCCATGCGGATGAACACCGCACCACGGGCCTGTGCGAAGTACCAGTTGTGCTCCGTCTGATCCAGATCCGTAGCCAGCTCTTCGCCCCGCGCGAGCGGGTGCAGAATGATGGCGCCGTCCTTGAGGGCGGAGTCCGCCGACAGGCGCAGGCGCTCGCCAAGCTTCACGTAGCTGTCGCCCACCCAGGCGATGGAGTTGATGTAAATGACGTCGAGCTCGGGCAGCTCGGTGTCGAGCTTGGGGGTTACACGCAGCTTCAGACCCGCCTCCTCCAGCTCCTCCCGCTGCCCGTCGTCGAAGTTGGTGTCACTCTCGCTGATGATCACCACTTCCTTGAAGGCCGGCGCGAACAGCGAGAGGAACAGCAGCAGGCTGCGCACGGTGCGCATACGATTGGGCACGCCGATGATGCCCATGCGCACCTTGCGCTCCTCGGGCACCTGCTCGCCCATGAGATCGGGACGCCACTTGAACAGGGCGTAGAGATCCGTGAGCGCCTGGGTCGGGTGCTCGTCGGTGCCGTTGCCGCCGTTAATGATGGGAATGCGCAAAGCCTCCAGCATTTCGTACACGGCCTCGTTGCTGGAGTCGCGCAGCACCACCAGGTCGCCGTAGTTGTTGAACATCTCGGCCACGTCCTCGAGGGACTCGCCCTTGGCGATGCCGGTGCTGGCCGGGTCGGTGATGGACATGACGTCGCCGCCGAGGCGGTGCCAGGCGCTCTCGAACGACAGCCGTGTGCGGGTGCTCGGCTCGTAGAAGGCGCTGATCAGGATCTTGCCGGTCAGCGGCAGCTGGATCAGTGCCGGCGTGGTCTCGTACAGGGCCGCGAGCCGGCACAGCTGCATGGTCTTGGCGCGATCGAACTGCCGCGCCGACACCACCGGGCGATGGGAGAGATCGACCAGCGGATCGGGATCCTCCACCACGTGGTCGAGCAGCGTCTGTGGGCGCTCGATACCCGCGGTCCAGTCCTTGGGCTGCACGGGTTGGCGCAATTGCGGGCTGAGTTTATTCACCAGAGTTGTCCCTTTTTCCAGTCGCGAATGAGCATGGTCAGGAGCACCAGCGGCGCCAGCGTGGTCACCGCCAGGGCCGCCAGTACCATGATGGTCAGAAACTCTGCGCCGGCGCTCATGTCGTCCTCCCGGGGTGTTCCTCGCACAGCACCGCCCAGTCGAACCGCTGGGGCCACAGCCAGGTGCTGAGCAGCACGATGACCATGGACACCGCGGCGCCGGTGAGTGCCGCCACATAGAAGCCGATGGTGAAGAACGCGGCCATGCCGGCCGCACTGCCGAAGACCATCGCGGCGATGGCGCCCGGGCGGTTGACGCTGCGCCAGAACAGCCCCGCGGCGATGGGCCAGATGGTGCTGGCGACGAAGGCGCCGGTCCAATGCAGCACCTGCGCCAGGGTCCCCAGGCGGGGGGCACACAGCAGCCAGGTCACCACGCCGAGGCCCACGATGATCACGCCGGTGGCGCGGCGCAGCTGCGGCGCCGTGGCATGCGGCTTCAGATGGCGTCGGTAGATGTCTTCCACCACCAGAATGCTAGTGGCAGCGAGCAGCGAGTCCATGCTCGAGGACAACGCCGAGAACACCATGATCAGCACCAGTACCGCACCGGCGGTGCCGAGCAGCTGTCCGGCCACCATGGGCCCGACCATGTCCGCGGCAGGCACATTGAGATTCAACGCGGGCGCCGCCAGGGCGATGAAACCCGCCACGATCGGGATCGGCGCCCAGAAGATTCCCGCCAGGAAGTAGGCTTTGAAGCCGACGCCGTCGCGGAACGAGAACGCCCGGCTCCACCAGACATTGGAGTGAAAGATCTCGCCGACTCCGAACAACAGATTGTTGAACAGGAACATGAGCGCCGCGGGCATGAGCAGATTGAGCAGCTCCGGACGCTGCTCCTGGACGGCCTGGTGGATCTCGTCGAAGCCGATGCGGTCGATGGCGAGAAAGGCGATGACGACGATCCCCACCAGGATCAACACCGCCTGGATGAAGTCGGTACCGATCACCGCGCGGAAGCCGCCCAGCAGAGTGTAGCCGACGCAGATGGCGAGGATGACGCTCATGCCGTGGAGGTAAGGAATCCCGGTCAGCGCGTGGATCAGCACGCCGCCGGCCATGCCCATACTCACCAGCCAGCCCATGCCGTAGACCAGCGAGATCACCAGGAACACGTACCAGCCCACCCGCCCGTAGCGCAGGCGCACGAAATCGCCGCTGGTGTAGCCGTTGGGCATCAGCCGGCGGATACGCCGGGCCAGGGGCGCGAACATCAGCAGCCCCACCGATCCGAGGGAATAACCGAGCATGCCCCAGATGCCCATCTGGAATGCCAGTTGGGGCGCGAGCATGGTGGTGTTGCTGGTCACCCAGGTGGCCATCGCCGTGGCGGTGCCGAGTGCGATGCCCACCCGGCGCCCGGCGAGCACGTACTCGTCCAGTTCCTTGGCCTTGCGCCCCCAGAACCAGCCGAGGAATACCCACAATGCGCTGAAGCCGGCGAGGATGCTCCAGCCGATGGTCGGGCTCAGGATGGCGTTGCCGACTGCATTCATGCGGCGACCACCTGATCGATCTCGGCGATCGCCTGTTCCGTGGTGAGGATGCGCGCGTAGCGGTCTCGCAGGGTGTTGAGCGTGGCGTTGTGCAGCGCCGGGGTCACGGTGGCGCAGGCGTCGTCGATCAGGGTGGTGTGATAGCCGATGTCGCACGCGTCGCGGCAGGCGGTGTCGACGCATTCGTTGGTGTACACGCCGGTCACGAACAGGCCGGTGACCCCAAGATTGCGCAGCACATAGGTGAGATTGGTGGAGGTGAACACGCCGCTGGCGGTCTTGTTGATGACGATCTCGTCGCCCTGGGGGGCTACCGATTCGATGAACTCCGCCTCCCGGGAGCCGGGCGCGGCGTGCAGGCGCAGGCGCTTGTGGCCGGGGCTGCGATCACGCCCGTTGCGGGTAAGAGACTGGATGCGGGTGTGGATCACCTCCAGGCGGTTGGCCCGGAAGGCGTCCTGGAGGCGGCGGATGTTGGGCAGGACGATATGGTCCAGACGATCGAAGTAGTACTCGGCGGCCTCGGCAGGCACACCGGACTTCTCGACATTGGCGAAGATGCCCACCCCGGGCGCGGCGTCCAGGTACTGCACGTCGATCACCAGCAGCGCGGTGTGGTGCTGCTCCAGGGACTTCACCACCTTGGGATTCTCGGTGATGGCGCCGCGATAGCTCTCGCGCAGCGGGTCGACGTTCAGGTAGGCAGGCTCCAGGGGTTTACGCTCGTTGTCGCTCATGTCTGGGTCTCTCAGCTGGCCATGCGGTACAACACGTTCAGCAGCACGTTGGCGCCGATCTCGATATCCTCCCAGGGAGTCCACTCCGCCGGCGAGTGGCTGCGCCCGCCCTTGCTGGGCACGAACACCATGCCGGCGCGGGTGAGTCCCGCCATCATCTGGGTGTCGTGAGCCGCGCCGCTGGGCATGGTCATCGCGGCGGCGCCGATCTCCTCGGCGACCGCCTGAATGGTCTGCATGATGCCCAGGTCGCAGTGCACCGGCGCCAATTCGGAGAGCACATCGAACTCGAACATCAGCCCCCGGCGCCGGGCGATGGCCGACAGCGCCTTGCGAAACGCGCTCGCCAGGGCATCGAGCACCCGCGGGTCGGTGTCGCGCACGTCCAGGGAGAATGCCACCTTGCCCGGCACCACATTGGCTGCGCCGGGGGACAATTCCACCCGGCCGATGGTGGCGACGCTGCGGGGGCTGCCGTTCTCCTCCAGGATGCGCGGGATCTCGACCGAGAGCTCGGCCAGTCCGCCGAAGGCGTCGTTGCGCATGTCCATCGGGGTGGTGCCGGCGTGGTTGGGCGTGCCGATCAGGCGCACGTCCCACTTGAACAGCCCGGCGATGCCTTCCACCACACCGATGGGGACCTGGCCGCGATCGAGCACCGGCCCTTGCTCGATGTGCAGCTCCACGAATCCCTGCACGCTCTCGGGCATGCGCTGGGCGCGCAGGGCCTTCAGGGCGTCGAAGCCCCGCGCCGCCATGGCGTCCACCAGACTGATGCCGTCCAGGTCGCGGGCGTTGTAAATGTCTTCCGGCGTGAGCTTGCCGGCGATGGCCTGGGAGCCCAGCATGCCGCCGAAGCGCCCCTCTTCGTCGGTGAACGCCACCAGCTCCAGGGGGTGCCGCAGGGACGCGCCGAGTTCCTTGATCCGGCGAAGGCATTCCAGCCCCGCCACCACGCCGAGGGCACCGTCCAGGTGCCCGGCCCCGGGCACGCTGTCCAGATGCGAGCCGGTCATGACGACTGGGCGGGTGCCGTCCCAGTCCAGACGGGCATGGATGTTGGCCGCCTCGTCCACGTACAGATCCAGCCCTGCCTCCTCGATGCTGCGCTGCAGCCAGGCGCGACCGGCGATATCGCCATCGCTGAAGGCCATGCGGTAGATGCCGTGGTCCTCGCGCCGGCCGATGGAGGCCAGCTCGTCCAGATCGCGCTGCAGCCGCGCCGCGTCCACCCGCAGCGCCGGCTGCTCCAGGGGCCGGGCCATCAGAACCTCCTCCGTGTGCGGCGCCCGGACAGGGCGCCGCCGACGATCAATGCCAGGGTCGCGAGAAACACCACCGCGCCGACCCAGAAGAACACCATGGCGCGCTCCAGCGAGTGGTGCGCCACCTCGACCGCCAGCGCTCCGCTCCAGGGCGCGGGCTCGCCGTCCCTCGGATGGCGGCGAATGCGGTAGTAATAGATGCCGTCGCCGCGGCCGCTCACCAGGGTGGCGCGGTCGTAGCCCAGATACACCCGGTGGGCCTGTGCGAAGGTCGGCTCGGCCGACTCCTGCAACTCCACGCGCGCCGGCTCCTTGCCCGGCAACTCCCAGCTCAAGCGGTAGTAGCCGGCGGTGGCCGGGGATTCGCTGGTCTCCAGCGCGGGGGCCTGGGCGGCCGCGGGTCCGCCCGCCAGCCCCAGGAGCAGCGCAGCCGCCAGAGCCCGTGCGGCACGAGCCGCGGGCAGCAGGGGGTTCAACCTCATCAGCGGGTTAGTTTTGCGGCAAATGGATTTGTACAATATCAGTTCTGCGCCCGCAGTACATCCCGTGGGCAGGGGCCCGAAGTCCTCGGCCGGAGTATAGGCGCGGATACAAGCGATTGACATTTCATTGATTTTAGCCGCTTCTCGCGGGCGTGCCGGAGCATGGCCAGCACTTGGGGGCGCTGCTACAATGGCGCGCCTCCACCGTCCCCCAGCGAAGCCTCGTGTTCCAGCTCAACTCTGCCCAGCGTGCCGCGATCACCTACGTGGACGGCCCTCTGCTGGTGCTGGCGGGCGCAGGCAGCGGCAAAACCGGCGTCATTACCCAAAAAATCGCGCACCTGATCCGTCACCAGGACCTGGCTCCGGGCGCCATCGCCGCGGTGACCTTCACCAACAAGGCCGCCCGGGAGATGAAGCAGCGCGTCAAGCGCCTGCTCGGCGGCGACGAGCTGCAGGGCCTGCGGGTGTGCACCTTCCACACACTGGGGCTGGAAATCATCCGCCGCGAACACCGGCGCCTGGGCTATCGCCCCGGGTTCACCATCTTCGATGCGCAGGACAGCGCCGCCCTGCTCCACGAGCTGCTGCGCCGGGACGGTCCGCTCGCCGACGATCAGGAGCAGCGCCTGCGCTGGCAGATCTCCCACTGGAAGAATCAGTTCCGTACCCCGGAGCAGGCGCTCGCCGGAGCCACGGATGCGATGGAGCAGCGGGCGGCGCAGCTCTACCTCCGCTACAACGAGGCGTTGAAGACATACAACGCCGTGGACTTCGACGATCTGATCAGCCAGCCGGCGCTGCTGTTCGACGCCGATGCCGAGGCCCTCGGGGCCTGGCGCGAGCGCATCCGCTATCTGTTGGTGGACGAATACCAGGACACCAACGCCGCCCAGTACCAGCTGGTGCGCCTCTTGGTGGGGCCTCGGCGCGGCCTCACGGTGGTGGGTGACGACGACCAGTCGATCTATGCCTGGCGGGGCGCGCGGCCCGACAACCTTCCCCGGCTGGCGGCGGATTTCCCCGAGCTCAAGGTCATCAAGCTGGAGGAGAACTACCGCTCCACCGGGCGCATCCTGCGCGCGGCGAACGCCCTGATCGCCAACAACCCTCATCTGTACGACAAGCGCCTGTGGAGTCGGCTGGGGGTGGGCGAGCCCATTCGCGTGCTGACCTGCCGCGACGGCGACCACGAAGCCGAGCGTACGGTGTCGCAGCTGCTGCACCACCACCACCGCCACAACATCCCGTACCGCGAGTTCGCCATTCTCTACCGCGGCAATCATCAGTCCCGGGCGTTCGAGCGGGTGCTGCGCGAACACCGCATTCCCTATCACCTGAGCGGCGGGCTGTCGTTTTTCGAGCGCACCGAGATCAAGGACCTGATGGCCTATCTGCGCCTGCTGGTCAACCCGAACGACGATGCCGCCTTTCTACGCGCGGTAAATACACCCCGTCGCGGCGTCGGTCCCGGCACGGTGGAGAAGCTCACCCGGTTTGCCGCGGCCCAGGGCATCGGCCTGCTCGGTGCCTGCGAGCGCATCGGCCTGGCCCAAGCGCTCGGTGCGCGCAGCGCCAATGGCCTGCGGGCGTTTGCACAGTGGCTGCAGCGCAGCGGCGAGCACGCCGCCGGCTGCGACCCGGTGAGCGCGGTCCGCACGTTGATCCGCGACATCGATTACGAGCAGTGGCTGCACCAGCAGTCGGGCGATCCCGAGGCCGCGCGCCGGCGCCTCGAGAACGTGGCCGAGTTCCTGGACTGGCTGGCACGGCTCGCCCGCCACGCCGACGCCGGTGCCAGCCTTTCGGACCTGCTGGCCCAGATGGCCCTGCGCGACCTGCTCGAGCGGGAGCAGGAAGACGACGCCAACGCCGTGCACCTCATGACCCTGCACGCGGCCAAGGGCCTGGAGTTCGAGCACGTGTATCTGGCCGGCATGGAGGAGGACCTGCTGCCCCACCGCAACAGCATCGACGGCGCCATCGAGGAAGAGCGCCGCCTTGCTTACGTCGGCATCACCCGGGCGCGCAGGACCCTGACGCTGACGCTGGCGGCGCGGCGCAAGCGCTATGGGCAGTGGGTCGCATGTGACCCGAGCCGGTTTCTGGCCGAACTGCCGGACGAGGATCTGGTGTGGGAAGGCCGCGAGCCGGCGGACCCCGAGGAGCGCAAGGAGCGGGGCCAGGCCCACTTGGCGCATTTGCGCAGTCTGCTCGCCGAAGAATAAAACGGTTCAGCGCCGAGGCGTCGCGATTTTCGGGTTGGGTAAAAAAGAAGAAGGGCTGCCGTTCGGCAGCCCTTCTTCAGGCACGAGCGACATCTCTTACAAGCCGGTGTCGTTCAACATCACCTGGATGGCGGCGCGCAGCTCCTCGTCGGTGTAGTCCCCACCGCCCCGAGGCGGCATGGCACCCTGTCCTTTGATGGCGACTTCAAGCATGTGGTCCATGCCATCCTCCACGAGGGGCGCCCACGCGTCCTTGTCGCCGATCTTCGGCGCACCGGCCACACCGGCAGTGTGGCAGGCGGCACAGGTCTGCTGCACCACCTCGCGCCCGCGGTCCAGATCCACCTCGGACTCACCGCCTTCCGGCGCCGCGGCTGCCGCCTGGACGTCACCGCCTTCCTGGGCCGCGGCTCCCTCCTGGGCAGCGCCCTCAGCGGCGCCCGCCGCAGGCTGCTCTGCCGTGGCGGTGGCCGCTTCACCACCTCCGGGGGCTTCGAGTCCGGTCTCCTGCAGCATGTGGACGATCGCGCTCTGCAACTCCGCGTCGCTGGCCTGACTGCCGCCCCGAGGCGGCATGGCGCCCTTGCCGTTGACCACGCTCGCCAGCATGGCGTCCATCCCCTGGTCGAGGCGGGCCGCCCACGCCTCCTTGTCTCCCAGCTTGGGCGCACCGGCCACACCCGCAGCATGGCAGGCGGCGCAGGCGGCCTGGTAGACCGCTTCGCCGGACTGCCCACCACCGGCCGCGGCGGCTTCGGGACCAGCCCCAGCCTCGCCGGTCACCACGGTACCGACGGGCGCGATGCGCTCGGCCTGGGCCTGCTGCGCCCGGGTCATGGCCTGCTCGCCGTCGCCCTGCATCTTGGACAGGATCTGAGCGACGAAGAAGAAAATAACCCCCAGCAGCGTGAGCCCGACCAACACCATGGTGAAGGTGCGCATAAAATCCCGATCTTGTTGTTCCACCGTGATCTCCCGTTCGTATGGCTCCCGCCCTGGTGCGGACGGCCGGCGAGCTTATTTGGCCGCGCAGTATACCGGAAAGCGCCCGAATGGCGGAACAAACCGGGTATTCGCCCAGCGGCACGGGACGCCTACACTGGACGGAAAACCCCAAGGACGGAGAAAAACATGGTCAAGGTACTGCTCTGGATCGTCGGCATCATCTTCGCGATCGGCCTGCTGGTGGTGTTCGGGGTCATCGATCTGATCTTTTGAAGCGCTGAACCGCCTCTCTCGGTCAGTCAAAGGGGCCGGGCGCGCCTCCTGCATGGCAGCCCGTCGCCTACGTCCCGCGCTCCCGACCCAAAAGAATCGCCCTCTCCCCTATTCCCGCGCAAAATAAGATGTAAACTAGCTCGGTCGCTAGCCGCGGCCGCAGTTGGCGTGTGGGCGTTGGCCGTTGAGCGGCGCAACGGGGGGAGCAACATGTGAGCGAGATCATCGATCGGCGTGAGATAAAGGTGGTGATCCTGGCCGGCGGTCGCGGCACCCGTGCGTATCCTCACACCGACTACCTGCCCAAGCCGATGCTCCCGGTCGCCGGGCAACCGATTCTGATGCGTGTCATGCGCATCTTCGCCGAACAGGGATATCGCAGGTTCGTCCTATCCATCGGCTATCGCGGCGACGTGATCGTGGACTATTTCGCGCACAAGTCACTTGAATGGGAGGTCGAGTTTGCCGATACAGGCGAAGAGACCGACACCGGCGGCCGCGTGTTCGGCTGCCGTCATCTGGTGGGGGAGCAGTTCCTGGCGACCTATGCGGACGGCCTCGCCAAAGTCCCGGTCGACGATCTCCTGGCGTTTCACCGCTCACACCGCGGGCTGGTGACAGTCACGAGCGTACCGCTGACCTCTCAGTACGGCACCATCGACGCGTCCGGAGCAGGTCGCATCCTGAGCTTCAACGAAAAGCCGACGCTGCGCGACTACTGGATCAATGCCGGCTACATGGCGTTCGACCGTTCGGTGTTCGAGCACTGGGATGGTAATAGTCTGGAGAGGGAAGTCTTGCCGCGCCTCTGTGAGAAGGGGCTCGCTTATACCTTTCGGAGCAATGCATTCTTCAAATCGATGGACACCTATAAGGACCAGCAGGATCTGGAGGAGTTGTGCGCCGCTGGATTGTTTCCCTAGACAGCGAGGGCGGGTTCCCAACCGCGCGGAGATTCACCGCGAACCGCGCAGCCCCGCTGCGCGGCTCGACGGCACGCTCAAATGGCCGCGAGAGCCCCGCGGGATTCGAGCCGGCGCCGGCGCGACGCGCCGGACCAGGCAAGCCCTAGCCCCCCCACCAGCAAGGCCAGTACCGATGGCTCAGGCACGAGCGAGATGCCGCCCACGAGATTGATGCTGATCGGCGACAAGGAACCGTCCTCGTTGATCCCTTCGAACGCCACCCCCCAGAGTGACGGATCGGCGCTGTCCTGAAAGGCGGAGAACAGGTCCAGCCCACCGGGATTGAGTACCGGATCCGAATACAGCGTGGTCCCCAGCACGTCCACGAAGAACCCGATGGGACCTACTCCCGGGGCGAAGCCACCCTTGACTGTGGCGCCGGCGTCGATATCCAGAACCAGACCGACGTCGAAATCCGCGGCGCTCACCTGGGTACCTACCGAGGAGAGATCGGTGGCGTCGAACAGCGGGATCAAGACGCCGGGGGCGGCTTCAAAGTAGAAGCCGAAGCTGGAGAACGGCTCGAGAACGTCCGCCAGCTCGATGCCGACGACCGTGCTTGCAGGTGTGAAGTAGCTGGCGCCGTTGTCCGGCTCGAAACCGGCGAGCGGCGGCAGCGGAGCCGCCTGCACGGTGCCCCATAGCCCGAGCGCAGCGCAGGCCGCCAGGATCAGACGGCGCGCAGAACGCGCGACGTAATCGCCAGCGCCGAGCTGGGCCGAGTCTTGTGCCAACATGTGAGCGCTCCTTATTCCCCGAGGGCGACGGGGGTTTATGCAAGCTGCGCGCCACGCACACAATGCGTGGTATTACAGTCGCTTATTTCCACGCCCAAACCGCGGTTGTAAAAACCATTGACGTTCTACGGGGTTCCTATCTACCGGGTTCTACGTTCTTGACGTCGAAGGCAAATGTTGTGGTTGCCAGAAATTTGCTGTGGACTGCGTGGAACCGAACAAGTCAGTAGGCGCCGCCGTCCTTCCACACCCGAGCCACCGTCATCAGCAGGATGCGCAGGTCGAGCCAGAAGGACCAGTTGTTGATGTATTCCAGATCGTGCTCGAGCCGTCTTTGCATCTTCTCCAGGCTTTCGGTCTCGCCGCGATAGCCGTTGACCTGGGCCCAACCGGTGATGCCGGGTCGCACCTTGTGGCGCAGAAAGAATCGCTTCACCAGGCGGCGGTGTTGCTCGTTGAGGTCAAGTGGGTGCGGACGGGGACCGACCAGCGACATCCGCCCCTGGAGGACATTGATCAACTGCGGCAGTTCGTCCAGGGAGGTGCGGCGCAGAAAGCGCCCGACGCGCGTCACGCGCGGGTCGGCGCGAGTGGCCTGCTTGAAGCCCGCCTGCGCGTCCTCCGCTCGCATGGTGCGGAACTTGTAGATCGTGAACTCCACCCCGTCCAGGCCGTGCCGCACCTGGCGGTAGATCGCGGGGCCCGGTGAAGTCAGCCGCACAGCGGCGGCGATCGCGAGCATGGGAAGCGTGCACATCAACAGCAGGATCGAGGCCAGGCCGATATCCTGCACGCGTTTCGCGAAGCTGTTGAAGCCGTGAAACGGAGAATCGATCACCCTCAGAACCGGGATCTCGCCGAGAGTCTCCCACTGTGCGCGCAGCAGATCGAAGACTTCGAAATCTGCGACGTAGTACACCAGAACCATACCGTCGGCGAGTTCCTCGATAAGCCCTTTGATACGCGTCTCCGCCCGCATGGGCAGGGCCACGTAAACGATGTCCAGCTCACCGCCTTCGGCACGTTGGCGCAGGTCCGCCATACCGCCGACAATCGGCACCGGGCCTTCCACCAGCTCACGCCCGCGTCCCGGCCGCCGTTCGTCGAAATAGCCGATGAGGCGGATCCCCATCCAGCGGTTACGCACGATGCGCTCGGCGATCCGCCGGCCAGCCGGCGTCGCGCCGACGATCGCCGCGGTGCGGAAGTTGCGCCCGGCGCTGCGGGTGACGCGCAACACCAGGCGCACCAGGACGCGGGTTCCGCCGACGAGCACGGGCGCGATTACCAGCCAGGCGACGACGGCCATCTTGTGGATCTGGTAGCTGTCGCCGAGGAGATACAGCACGAAGACGACCACCAGCACGGTCGCGAACCAGCTGCGCCAGATCATCGACAGCTCGGTGTGCAGGGCCGCGACACGCCAGGAGCGATACAGGTGGCTGGACTCTGCGAAGAGCGCAAAGATCAACACGCTGAGCAGCGAGAGCCACAGCGCGTCTGCACTGACCTCCTGCCACCAGGCCACGGAACCGAGCATGGTGGCGAACACCAACAAGGCATCCGCCATCCGATTCACCTGGATCAGCAGGAAGCTGTACGGACGTATAAGCCCCCGTTCCCGCGCCATGGCGCTGCCGCCCCCCAACGGCGGTACTAAATTCCCCAGTTGATTCTAGGCTTATTCGGCTGAACTTGCATCCTGCGGAGACCCGCCTGGGTGCGGGCGGTCGCGGGCTCAGGGGTCATCACGCTGCAGTTCGATGGCGGTCACCGAATGAGGGCCGAACTCGAGTTCAATGGTGCCTTCGTCCACGTCGAGCACACGCTCCTCGGTACGGATCTCGCCGGGACCGCCCTTCTCCCAGCGGGGGTTGTGCTCGTCGGTCGCTTGCCGCGCCCACTTCACGCCCGGGGCCGAAAACAACTCGGTACCGGTGTGTGCATCGATCCCGGTACCGGTGAGAACGAAGGCACGCCCGGTCGGCTGCGGTTGGAACCCGCTGATCTCGACCTTCGCCTGAATCGGCTGATCGAAGTGCTTGTTGACGATCATCAGATACAACGTGCCGCCGTCCTCCGAAAGGCTGCTTGCGACGTCGAGGTACGGCACCTCGCGCAGTGCAGGCACGTACCCGACCGCGTGGCTGTCGTAGCTCGGCGAGTCGGTTTGGGTTTCGACCAGCACGGACCCGAAATGCTCACGGAACATGCGAAAGGCGTAGTAGGGGGCCTTGGCGACGAACCGCCCGTCCCTCGAACCGATGACCCCCTGCCAGAGACGACCGTTGAGCTTGAACAGATTTGCCAGCTCGAGGTCGGGATTGGCGGCGTAGCCGTTGAGATTCGATGCGACGAACAGCGCCGACCCGAGGGTCTTGGTATGGTCGAGGAAGCGCCCGTCAAGCGCGAGCTGAAAGCTCGGTCCCCACTCGGTGACCGCCAGCTTGATGCGCGAGGAGTGCTTCGGAGCGTGCTCGCGGACCTGCTCGGCCACTCGATCAAGGCTGCGCCGGAGCTGAATCGGCGCCGCGAGCATCGCCTGGTACACGGTTCGCACGTCCCAGCCTGGGTCCTGCTCAAGACCAGGAACGTAGCCGTTGTGCACGGCGAGATAATCGATCGCGTGGCCTGCCTTGGAGAGCAGCAGCGGGATCCAGTCCGGGTGTACGGGCTCGAAGTCGCGCTGGTAGTTTTCCTCGGCGACAGCAACGATCTCGATCCGGGGATCGGCGTGCTTTAGCGCTTCGGCGAAGGCCAGGAAGCGCTCGGCGTACTGGTGCGCGTCGAGGGCCGCCGCGCGCAGGTACGGCGCATCGCCGGTGAAGTAGTTCTCGTTGCCGATCTCCCAGAAGGGCGCCAGTGGCGGCTGCCCGCGGGTCTCCTCGGGCCGGTTGATATAGCGCAACCATTCCACCGCCTCGTCCGGCTCGGCGGTAGCGATGTTCACGGTCACCATGAGCTGCGCGCCGGACCGGCGCGCCAGCTCGAGGGCCTCGTCGGTTCCCACGTTGTGGCGCGACTCCGGCCCGCTCGGAAAATGCTCGGTGGTTGGGCGCGCGCCGCGCGGGCCGACTCCGTTCCGCCAGCGGTAGAAATCCGCGAAGATCCCGCCGGGAAAACGCAGCACGCTGGGACGCAGCTCGCGGGTGAGCCGAACGATGTCTTCGTCGAGGCTCTCCGTCTCTTCGTTGTATAAGCCGTTACCGTCCCAGATCCACTCGAGATTGACCCCAAAAAGACCCTCGGGGATGCGGCGCAGCGTACGTGCGGCGTCGACGCGGATGTGGGCCGGCGCGCCCACGGGCGCGCCGCGCTGGATTGCGGGGCCACGCTCCTTTGGCACAGTGCCCAGATAGACGTTGTCGAAGATTGCCGAGCCCGCCGTGCCACGGGCGTCGAGGCCAAGCACCACGGCGATCGTCTTGCCATCGTCCGGAATGGCCAACGAGCCGCGATGCTCGGTGAGCCCACGGTCCGAGGCGCCCTGCTCCAGTTCCGTTCCGATGAAGTGCCCGCCCTTGCGGATTGCGATCAGACGCACGGCGGCGCTCGCCGGCCCGCGGGCACCGAGCTCCGCGCTGGCGAAGAGCGTCGCACCGCGTAGGCCGGGGTACTCGTCCAGCGTGAACACCTGCCCGATGGACAACGGGTTGCTCTCCAACTCCTGCGGCACGTTGCGTGCATTGGGGCGCAGCTCCACGGCCTTGCCGCGGGGCGTTTCCACGATCCCGACCTCCCCCTTGTCGCGCGCCGGCTCATCGAACACCCAATGGGCCGGCACCCCCTCGCGCGGATCCTCGAAGCTCGCGTTCGCCACCAGGTTTCCTTCTGGTAACGGCGCATCGGCCAAACTGCAGGAAACGACGATGGCGAACAGGGCGGCCGACGCGAGCAGCCGGCCACCCGCGGCGCGCAGCCGGCCGTCGGGCCCGGGACGCGTCAAACTCGGGAATTGGTCCATGTGTGCCTCTCCAATCGCGGATGGTGGTCGTAGAGGGCGCCGGAACCGAGAACCGGCCGACTGACATACGCGCTGCTCGGCCGCGGGTGCGCAACCGCGAACGCACCCCGTGCCCAAGCCCGCCGGCGTCCGAACACCGCCGCCATTATGCGTGGAAGGTCAGGCGGCGTCGGTCCGGGCGCGGTTCTGTAAGGCGCACCCGGCAAGGCCGATCAGCACGATCCACACTGACATGACCGTGTCGATCCAAATCGAGTAGGAAAGCGACTGATGCAGGTACACGCCCGCCATGCCTACGGCCATGCCCAGGCAGGCCGCGCCTTGCGGGCCGCTGTCGAACCGCGCGCGGCGCCATGCGAGGGCGAGCCCCCCCAGAGCGAGCCAGAGGAACGTGACCAGCCCCAAGACCCCCGTGACCGTGGCGACGTAGAGCATGCCATTGAGGGGCCCGGCGAGCAGCCGCATGTGGGTGACATTTACGGCGGCGTCATGCCAGCGCTGCTCGATTCCCCACACCGTGTTCGATCCGTATGTCGCCATATGGGCGGCGTAGTTGTTGAGACCGACCCCCAGCAGCGGGTGGTCGTACAGCATACTGGCCGCCACCTTGTATTCCTCGACGCGCCGGTCCACCGATTCGTCGAAGTCGCGGGTGAGACGCTCGTAGACAAGATCGGCGGCAGCCATTCCCAGGCTCGTCAGCAGCAGGCCAGCGAACGCGCCGGTTGCGATGAGTCGGATCACCGACACTCGCCGCAGCCCCGCGAGCAGTACCATCAGCAGCAGCATTTGGCCGACCATCAGCACCACTGGAAGGCGTGCGAGCGTGCAGACCATGCCGACGGCGCCGAATACTGCCACCCCGGCTGCCAACCAGCGTCCCTTACCGGGGCGCAGCGTCAACGAGAGGCTGGCGAAGATCGGCACGGTGAGGAGCAGGAAGGCGGCCAGGTAGGGCGGGTGCGCGACCGTGCCGGTCGCCCGAGTCCAGCCGCCGAACAGCGTATCGATTCCCAGAACCGCACCGGCATCGGAGCCGCCGAGCCCGAAGATCCAAAGTACCCCGGTGCGCCCCGAGATCACCTCCAGCACACCGAAGAGGCACTGGATGACGACCGCCGCGCCCAGCCCGGCTAGGATTACCCACCATTCTCTGGTGCCGACGTTGTAACGAAAATACATCAATACCAGACCCAGTTTGAACACCCGTAGCAGGTCCCCCAGCGCCCAACCCGGCTGCGCCGCCCCGAGTACCGAAAGGAACGCTACGATTGCGAACGGCGCATACCACGGCAGAAAGCGCGCGCACCGCGGCACTTGCGGCTTTTTCAACACCGCAGCCTCGAACAGCCACTGTCCGATCAGCAGGAGGAGGATCAGGTCCGATACCATCCAGTACGGTCCGAAGGCCCCGTAGTCTCCGACGAGCGACGAGAAGGACCAGAACTGACGGTTGTAGGTAAGGGAAACGACCCACACGAAGAGCAGGATCTCGCGGGCACGATTCGATGCCACCGCCACGGTACCGACGGCCAGCCCGAGGAACCCGAGGGCGATGAAGCGTCGCCCGGCCTCTGCGACAACCGGAGTCAGCGCCGTGACGACGAGTCCCGCCAAAACGCCGACCGCGACCAGGCGGATCCACGCTCCCGTGCTTCCACCACCTGCTACCGTTCGCGACCAGGACATGAGGTCAGAACTGCGTCAGGGAACCCCGCGCCTTCACCAGCCAGACGGCGCCGTTGAAGGCCGTGATCCCGAGTGTGACGAGTACGATCGAGAACGCCCCGAGCGCCAGGATTGGCTCCAGGAGCTCCTCCACGCCGGCGCCCTGAAGCAGGGCCAGGCGCAGGCCCTCGAGGCCATAGGTGAGGGGAATAAATGCCGAAAACGCTTGCAGCCACTGCGGCAGCACCGAGATCGGAAACATGACACCGCCAAGCAGCAGGAACGCCCCGCCTAGCATGTTCATGATCGCGTCGCCCCGCTTCACCAGCATCACCACGCTCGCCCATAGCATGCCGAGGCCGGCGAACGATACGACCGTCAGCACGAATACGAGCAGCCCGGCACCCAGATCCGCATGCTCCAGGTCGACGCTGAAAAAGAGCAGGCCAAGGCCCAGATAGAGCGCGAACCGCAAGCCACTGAGGCAGTAGCTCCAGAGCGAGGAATAGACCAGGATCCGCCAAATCCGCACCGGAGACATCAGTGTCGCCTCGAGTGCGCCGGTCATCTGCCCTTCGCGGACCTGTGCCGCGAAGGTGCTCACGCTGACGCCCAGCGAGTCGGTCAACGCGATGCCGATCAGGAGAAACGCCGCATAGTTGCCGCCGTAACGTTCCAGCGCCTCGACGTGCGCGCCTTCGAACATCTTGCCGATGAAGTAGAACACGGCAAGCACCACGACGTTGCCCACGAGCTGAGTGACGAATGCCGTGCGGTAGCTGATGGCGATCAGGGCATCGCGTTTCAGAAATTCCCAGGCGAGGTTCATAGGGCCACCCGGCGTTTCTGTTCCGCACCGATGACCGAACAGAACACCTCATCGAACGAACTCTGTTCCGTCGCACACTCCACGATGGACCCGCCGGCACCGATGATCGCGGAGAGCACCGAAGTGAGCGCGTTGCTTTCACGACGGGCGGTAAACAGCACATCCACACCCTCCGCTGTCTGCTCGACTCGCAGCCCTGTGACCTCTGTGGAGCCAAATGTGCCGGCAGCGATCTGCCGGCGCCGCTCCCGCACCGAGATACGGTAGGAGGCGAATTCGCGCACGTCGACCATCGCCCGAATCTCCGCCACGGTTCCCTGGGCCACGAGCTCGCCGCCGTTGATGATCACGACCCGGTCGCAGAGCATTTCCGCCTCGTGGAGCTGATTGGTCGCCAGCACATGAGTCTGCTGCGGAAACCTGTCGCGCTGCCCCTGGATCCAGCGCCGTATGTTGTTTGCGCTCAGGGGGTCCAGGCTGCGCGTCGGCTCGTCATAAATCAGCATACGTGGATAGCTGAGCAGGCCGCGCGCGATCGCAAGCTTCTGCTTCATCCCGGATGAATAGCTGTGGTAAGGGCGATCCGCCGCCGCGACCAGATCCAGAGTTTCCAGGATCTCGTCGCCGCGTTCCGCGATCTGACGTTTCGACAGCCCGTACAGGGCCCCGAAGAAATTGAGATTCTGCCGCCCCGTCAATCTCCAGTAAAAGCTGCGTTCGTCGCAAGTGACCAACCCCATCTGGGAGCGCGCGAGGTAGGGATCGTCGCGCACGTCCGCGCCGAACAAACGCACCTGCCCCGAACTGGGATGGATCAGTGTGGCTATGATCTTGAGCAGCGTGGTCTTGCCTGCGCCGTTGGGTCCGAGCAGCGCGACCATTTCGCCCGCGCGAACGCAAAGCGACAAACCATGCAGCGCGTGCTTCACCGAACGAGCGTCGGCCCGCGCTCGGAGAAGCCAGCGGCTCGGCGGGTAGTACGCCTTGGAGACGTGCCGAACCTCGAGCGCCGGTGTCCCGGCGTCGACCGGGCGAGCCGTTTCGGTGTTCCATCCGGATGGCATTTCGTTCATGAGCGCTACGCGTCAGTGGTTGCGACCGCCGGCGGCGGCGTGCCCCGTCGGTGCGGCGGGCGCCGCCGCACCAGCGGGAGGCGTGGGCGGGGTTGCGAGCTTACGGTCGATGCAGTGCAGGGCTTCCACCACCCGGACCGCGAGCGGCAGGCTCGGATGCTCGCGCGTCCCGGCGCGGATCGCATCGCGAAATGCCAGTACCGCGCGGGTAAGCGGAGGCGTACGGCTCAAACGCACCGGGGTGCATACTCCCGAGCGGTCGCGGGCGATCAACTTGTCGGCGGCCAGGTCGTCGTAAATGAGCGCGCCGTTGACCCCGTGGACTTCAAAGATACGCCGCCTGGCCTTCATCAGGTTGCCGAAGGTCAGTTCGGCGTGTGCTCCATCGGGAAATCCCAGCTCAGCGTGGATCACCATCTTCCCCGGTTCCTGCGGCTCGCCGACCGAAATGGCACGCGCGCTCGCTGCGACGGGCGGCAGGGCCAGCAGGTCCAAGGTCATGGACAGGTCGTGGGGGCCCCAGTCCCAAAGAGCACTGACATCGGCTCGAAAGGGGCCGTTGTTGCCTCCCATCCCGCGGACCCGCAGCGGCCCCTCGAGCTCTCGGGCGCGCGCCTTCAACTCCTCGTAGGCGCTGCTGAACAGATGCGTGTGATCGACCATCACAAGGCAGTCGAAATCCGAGGCGGCGCGCTCCAGCCGCTGCGCCTGGCCGTGATCCAGAGTGAGCGGCTTTTCGACAAGTACCGGGAGCCCGGTACGCACGCAGGCGAGGGCCATCTCGAAGTGGGCCGCCGGTGGTGTCGCCAGAATGAGGCCGTCGAGGCGCCTGGGCTCGAGGGCCGAGTGCCAGTCCTCCACGACCTCGCACCCGGGGGGGGCGCGCTGCGCCGTGGCCGGGTTGCGGCTTGCAACCAGCGCGAGTTGCACGCCCTCGAGCCCGTCACAGGTCGTGATGTACCGCGACCCCCAGCGCCCGGCACCGACCAGGCCCAGGCGCATGCGCTTGCCGACTCGAGAGGGCAAGACCGGGTTCATCGCACGCTCAGCAGCGGCAGCGGGACGATGAAACGCCCACCCTGGGCGCTGAACGCGACGTGGCGGGCGATGATCGACTCGGCGAAGTTCCACGCCAGCACAACCACGTAGTCCGGCCGCTCGTGGTAGAGCGCATCCGTCGCCAGCACAGGAATGTGCAGCCCCGACGTGAACAGCCCCTGTTTGAGCGGATTGTCCTCGACGATGAATTCGATTACGTCATCCCCGAGGCCGAAGTGATACATCAGCGTGGTCGCCTTGGCAGGCGCGCCATAACCGGCAATCCGATAGCCACGGGATTTCAGCCCGGTGAGCAACGACGCGAGTTCCACCTTTGAACGCGCGATCTTGCGTGCGAACGCACGCAGGGTCTCGGGGCTTTCGAGCCCGGCCTCGCGCTCTTGCGCGTGCATAGCCGAGACCGACGGACCCACCGCATCGCCACGGGAATCCACAGACGCATAGCCCCGCAAAGAGCCGCCTTGGGCGTCCACCCGGCAGGTGTGCCAAAGGCGCATTCCCAGGCGCTCGAAGAAATCCCGCAGCGGGCCGACCCGGTGATAGTCGACGTGTTCGTGGTAGATGGTGTCGAAAAGCACCTTCTCATACACGTCGAGCAGGTATGAGACCTGGAACACGAACACGCCGTCCGGCTCGATCAGGCGGCGCGCGGCGCGCACGGCGCTCTCCAGATCGTCGATGTGCGCACAGACATTGTTCGCGCATACGACGTTTGCCGGCCCGTGACGGACACGAATGTCCTCGGCGAGCTGAGGGGTGAAGAACTCAGGCAGAGTTTCGATACCTTCGGATGTGGCCTGCTCTGCGATCGCCCGGGCGGGGTCGATGCCGAGCACACGCATGCCGGCATCCTTGAAGAAGCGCAGCATGGTGCCATCGTTGGAGCCAACTTCCACCACCAGGTCGCCCGGGGCGATGCCTGCGAGATCCATCACCTCCCGTGCATAGCCGCGGAAGTGCTCCACATTGGCAGGCGATGTTCCCGAGACGTAGACGTAGTCGGAAAACAGGTCGGAGGCGTCGATGATATCGAGCAACTGGGCATGGTGACACGCCCTGCAGAAATAGACATCGAGGGCGAAGCGCTGCTGCTCCAGATCGCGCGAGCGCTCGGGGACCATCGCGTTGGCCGGCGGGGTCGGGGTCAGCTCCAGAACCCGCTCCAACTCCCGCGAGCCGCACAACCTGCAGGTTTCGCGCAGGTGGTGGCGCGGCTGGTTCGGGCGGTGCACAGCCTCGGGCATGATGTCCCCGCCTACATGAAGCGGTCCGGGTCGACCGCCTCCGCGATCTCGCCCAAGGCCCGATCGAAGTGGCGGGTCGGCGTCCAGCCGAGCCCCCGAATACGCGAATCGTCCATGCTGTAGCGGATATCCTGTCCCACCCGGTTCTGGACCGTGCGAATCGACTCCTCGGGCGGCAGCCCGAAAATCTTGGCGATGCGGCGCAGCACCTCGATGTTCTCGAGCTCGGTGTCGCCCGAAACGTTGTAGATGCTGTTCGGTTCGCCCTTCTCGAGGATCGTGAGAATCGCATCGACCGTATCCTCGACGTGCAGCCAGGACCGCAGATAGGACCCGTCGCCGTGCATGATGGCCGGCAATCCGCGCGACATCCTCCAGATGGAGCGCGGGATAAGCTTCTCGGGATATTGATGCGGCCCGAAATTGTTCGCCATGCGCACGATGTTGTAGCTGAGCCCGTATGTGCGCGACCAGCCATGCACTAGCATGTCGGCGGCCGCCTTGGTGCTGGAGTAGGGATTGGATGGCCGCAGGCGGTCGGTCTCGCGATGAATGCCGTCACGTGTATCGCCGTAGACCTCGTCGGTGCTGATCTGAACGAAGTGCGGGGCCGCGGACATCCGAGAACGGGTGAGCTCGAGCAGCTGCTGGGTGCCGAGAATATTGGTACGGCAGAACTGGCGATTGTCGACGATGGAATTGTCGACGTGGGACTCCGCGGCGAAATTCACCAGGAATTCGGCCTCGGGCATATGATCGATCTCGGAGATGTCCTGCTGTACGAATCGGTAGGTGGAGTATTGCGCAAGCTCCTGCATCGCGACCCGGTCGGCGGCGTAGTTCACGACGTCGATGTTGGTGACGTAGTTCCCCAGCTCCAGGCATCGGCGCACGAAGTGCTTGCCGATGAATCCCAGCCCCCCCGTGACGACCAGTACTCTGCGTTTCATCCGCGTGTTCTGCTTGTTGTTGTTCTACCTGCCCGGCATGGCCGGCGACGGCGATCAGCCGGGATCGATCAGCTGTATGCGCACGATATCGTCTTCATACGAGCCCTGATCCCGTTCGCGACCGGCGAAATTCACGAATGTGGTGTCTTCCACGAACCGAACCGCATGATCCACCATCGGTGGCGTGTAGACGAGCTCACCGGCGCGGACACGAAGGCACTGCGGCTCCTCGTCCGATCCGGTAGGACGGTGGAAGTAGTCAAACGCGCCACTGAGCAGGTACATGTAGTGGCAGTCCGACTTGTGGTAGTGGTTCGCCCTCACGGTGCCGGCCTTGGACGAGATCAGCTGGGCGCTCTTGAAGTCGCCCTCCACGAGCGGCTGGATAGCCCCCCTGGAATCGACGAATGGCGCCGCCAGCTCGACACGCACGCTTGGCCACGCGGGCGCGCCCGAGGTGGAAACACCGTCTTCGGTCCGGCTCATGGAACCCCCTCCCACGATAAAGATCCTGCGTCGCGCTGCGGCAACCCCCGACCGGCGAGACACGACCCGGTGCCCCGCTATAGCCGCTGAGCCGATTCCGAGTCCTTAATCACCGCAGCTTCCCTAGGCTTATTGTATACGTCCCAGCGCGCGGGTCACGCTGATTTTTTGCGCCGCCTCCCTGCGCCGACGACATGGCTGCCAGTCGACCGGTTCGCCCCGGCGCTATGCAATTCGTCGTAGACCGAAAGGAGGGTCTCGGCGAAGCGGCTCCAGGTGATCTGCTGCGCCCGTGCGACATTGGCGCTGCCCATCGCAGTGGTGCGCGCCGGATCGTCCCAGAGTTCCCGGAGCGCCTGGATCATGGCGCCCACGTCACCGGAAGGCACCGGGATCCCCGCATAGCCGAGGTCCACCGTGGAGACGATGGCGCACCCGGCCGCCATGGCCTCCACCAGGACCATCCCGTACGTCTCCGCGCGCGAGGGGAAGAAGAAGATGCGCGCCCGCGCGAAGGCCTCCCGAAGGCCATCCTCGCGGCTGACCTCCAGCAACTCCACGTTCGCGAGCGTCGCCAGCGGCGCGGCGCAGGGGTGCGCCCCCCAACCGGCCACCTGGAAGCGCACCTGCGGCAGGGCCCGCGCCACGGCGACCAGCTCATCGACCCCTTTTCGGGGGTCGAGCTTCGCCGCGAACAGCACGACGTCGTCCTTTTCCTCGGCCGGACGAAACAGATCGCTATCCACACCGGGGGCGGCGACGAACGCGCGTGCCGGGTCGACACCCAACCGGATGCCCGCCTGGCGCGAGAACTCGCTCAGAAAGAACACGCGTGCATAGGGGCGCCGCAGCAGAAAGTGCTCCCAGGCCTGGAACAGGCGCCCCGCCAATGGCCCGCGCATGCTCCTCCACGCCTGCTCGAACAGTCCTAGGACACCGCACACGACGGGGGTGCCGGTGCGCCGGCCTGCGGTCAGCGCGGGGAGGCAGGCGTGATAGTTGAACGCTTGTATGATGTCTGCCGAGCGAGCCAGCTCGGTGACCACCCCGCCGGCCAGGTTGAAGCGGTAGCGCCCGACCGGAAGACGGTGCGTGGGGACACCCTCGATGGAGCGGATCTGCGGGTCGCCGGCGGTGATGACCTGCACCTCGACGCCGAGCTTCGCCAGCTGCAGCGCAGTCTGGTGCACCACGACTTCACCGCCACCGCCGAAATCCGGCTCATAGCGCTCGTGACAGATCAGTACCTTCATATGGCCGCTTTTCACGAGGCGCCGCAGGGATCAGCACGCGCCAATGGGTGCGTTCCGGGCGCTTGACCAGTGTGCACGGCCCGCTCGGCGCACTCGAGGCATGAATCCATGCTACGTCACCCGGCGCCGGGGCGGCAATCGCCGCCGCCCGGGATCACCGCAGGCTGCGGTATAGGGCCTCGATGCGGGGGCCGATCCGCTCCGGCGCGAACTCGCGCGCGTGCGCTCGGCACGCTGCCGCGGTCTCCGCACGCGCGGCCAGGTCGAGCCCGCGGATGATGGCGTCTGCCAGCCCTTCGGCGTTGTCGGTCACAGGCCCGTCGGACCGCGGGTCGAACAGCACGCCGACGGCTGCATTGACGAACTCGGGGACACCGCCGTGATCCGCCGTCACCACAGGCGTGCCTGCCGCCCAAGCCTCCATCAGGACGGTTCCACTGGGCTCGCCCATCGCCGGCAGCACCAGAAGGCTTGCCTCGGCATACAGGCGCGGAAGCTGTTCGGGCGTACCCAGGCCGAGCAGCCGGATGTCGCGGCGCACCTTCTCGGGCAGCTTGCGCGTGTACTCGCCGATCAGGCGCTCGGGCATCCGGCCCGAGAGGTTCAGCACCAGATCGGGGCATGTCCGCTTGGCGAGGGGAAAAGCTTTCAGCAGGGCGCCGATGCCCTTGCGCGGTACCGTGAAGTCACCGGCCGCGAGCAGCGTTGGCGAGCCGGCGCGGGCCATGGATGGCACGCTGAACTGGGCGACATCGACCATCGGCGGAATGACCACGGAGTCGACCCCGTAGTGCTCGAGCACCAGCGCGCGGATGTAGCCGCTGCACGCGATCAGCGCATCGGCCGACCTCATGACCCGTCGATACATCGCCGCCTCCGGAGGAAAACGCCGGCACGACTGTCCGGGCAGGGCGACGCCGTTCATCTGGAACACGGTCGCGAACTCCTGCCGCTTCGCGAGCGCCACTGCAGCCAGCGCGTCCGTAAACAGCAGGCTGTGGACCACGTCGACCTCGAGCCTTCGCAATTCCCTGAGCGCCGTCACCAGGAAGGTATGCGTGGGCTGCAGTCGCAGCAGAGACATCCCCGGAAAGGCGATCGGTCGCGCCAGGATCCGCTTGCCGCCCTCGCCGCACTCCACCACGCGCCGACCGGGACGGCTCGAGACGGTGGTCACCTGGTGGCCGCGGGTTGCGAAGTAGCGGGCCATCACGTCCATGTTGCGCTCGCTTCCGCGTCGCACGAACGGCCAGCAGAAAGGGTGAGTCAGTGCGATTCTCATAGGGGCCGCTCGATGACCCGGTGCATGCGTTGACGGCATCCGATCCGCTGCCTTACGATCCGGCGAGGTGGCATGCGTCCACTGCCGCCGTGCGTCTCGCGCCCGATGCCGTGGGCCATGGACCGCAGCCGAGCATAACACCCTGCCGTCGCCGGCGTGAACGGCGCCTTCCGAAGGTTTGAGCGAGGGCTTGCGATTGAGCGGGATTGAATCCGACCGGGCGGGTCGCGCGAGAGTCCGGGTATCCGTGATCACGCCCGTGCGCGATCGCAAGGACCTCCTGCGGGAGCTGATCGAGTCGCTCTGGGAGCAGACGCTGGATCCGGCTCTCTACGAAATCATCATCGTCGACGACTGCTCGAGCGATGGCACCGCTGCCATGCTGGAGTCGTTGCAGGCGCGTTCTCCATGCCGGCTGCTCTTCAAAGTGCTGTCCACCCACGCAGGATCGGTGCGGGCGAGGAACGAGGGCGTCCGGCTCGCCTGTGGCAGTATCCTCGCCTTTACCGACAGCGACTGCCGAGTCATCCCGCGGTGGTTGGAGCTCGGTCTGGCCGCCTTCGACGCAGATCCGGGCGTCGCCTTCGTCACCGGTCCGATCCACAACAAGCCCGAACAGCGCGTGACCTTCTTCAGCGTGGGGGGCAATGCACTTCCGGGTGAGAATCCG